>Ga0134102_1000003_pt1 | contig 349223 bp, 304 predicted proteins | sample 13_3_2metaG_FD_94447 | JGI IMG/M metagenome (GOLD analysis project Ga0134102, IMG submission 94447) | Switchgrass degrading microbial communities from high solid loading bioreactors in New Hampshire, USA - 13_49_3.3_201_A3 metaG | ecosystem: Engineered > Bioreactor > Semi-continuous >...
GGCACCGAAGAATTGGGCCACCTTGAGATGATTGGTACAATCGTTCATCAGTTAACAAGGGGACTATCTCCCGAACAGCTTGAAAAGCAAGGCATGGGCGACTACTTCATTGACCACGGGAATGCTATTTATCCTGCAAACGCGTCTGGCGTTCCGTTTACCGCCGCGTATATCCAAAGCAAAGGCGACCCAATCGCGGACTTGGTTGAGGATTTGGCCGCAGAACAAAAAGCAAGGGCGGTTTATGACAATATACTAAGGGTTTGCGACGACCCCGACGTTAAAGACCCCATCAGGTTCTTAAGGGAACGTGAGGTTGTGCACTTCCAGCGCTTCGGTGAGGCGTTGCGCCGCGTGCAGGAATTAAACTTGCAAAAAACCATGTTTGCGTTTAATAACAACAATAAAAAATAACCTTATTACCTATATATAAAAGAGGAAAGCCAAAGCTTTCCTCTTTTTGTGTGGGAAATAATATTGCAAAGTATTTTCTTTTTTACCTCAAACTATTCGGCTGCTTCCCACAGCCCAAGCTCATTGGAAATTTTAAATGAAGTACCCATTTCTAAAACTGAGCCCGGAACCCAGCAAAAACCGCTGTCATTCAATTTGCGCCCTGCGCCTTTTGGACTCCAGTCCCTGCCGATAAAAGGCTCTATTTCCCCTTTTATTTTTAAGTTTGAACTTTCAAAACCGCATTTAGCGTGGGACCAAATGTGGGAATTTTCTTTTAAGTTTACATAAACTTCGCAATCCCTTTCTTCCCAGAACCCACTAAAACCTAAACTTGATAAATCGTTACTTTTTACTTCCTTTATGCTTTTATATAATTCAAAAAGCCCAAAACCGTATTTCCTCTCTCCCCCGATTTGCAAAGAACCTGCCACTTGCGAAAAATTAACGCTTGTGTTTTTGTGCTTGTCCCTTATTGTAAAGTCATTTTCATTAATATCTTCAATACAAAAATTGCCGTCGGAAAAATTTGATACCCAAATAAGTCCGCGGAATAAAACAGGTTTGCTTTTTTCTTCCAATGTATATGGGCTTATGAATTCCACTTCATGCAGCATTCCTTCTTCTGTGCCAAGGGAATTGGGATCAATTGCGGCAAAAGCTTGTGAAGTTATGTACTTTTTTGCAAATTCATTGTAATAGTATTCTTTTTTATTTGAGCATGAATTTTCGCCTGAGGAACTTGTTTTTACATCATTAACAAGCATTCCAAACTTTAAACCTTCATCTGTAAATTTAGGGGCAAGTAATGATACATTTTTGCCTTTATCCAATATGTAAAAATACCCAAACCTCATGGCCTTTTTAAAAAAATTCCCGATTGCGTCATAATTCCTTGAGCCCAAATCCCGCGCAAATTTTGCAACAAGCGCGCCCCTAAAGGGTTTTGCGGGGATATATTCCCTTGTCAAAAGCAAATTTAAAACTTTTTTATGCCCAATATGTAGGGGGGTTTTAAGCCTGTATTCCAACAAATAAAGGTGCCAGAATAAATTATCCGCCATTTTCACTCACCTTCTTTTTTACGGCTTTTTTATGAATTAGTTATGCTTTCATTTTCTATTTTTTTCATGGCTTTTGCGCGGTATCTTGCGTAAATCAAGGCTTTTTCCATCACTTTTGCGGCAAGTATTAAATTATCAAGCCCGTTTATTTTATCAATAAGTTTGAAAAATTTACTCTGACAAAAATTATCATTTTGTTTGGTATCTTTATCATCTATTATAGGCTCAAGTTCTTTTTCCAACATTTTTGCCGCCTGATTTAGTATTTCAATGGCCCCTCCTTTTTCATCATTTCCCCTTGACTCACAAAAAAGCCCAAGGGCGTACAGCCCCTGTTCCTGCAAAACGCCCAACGCTTTTGTAATTAAGGTTTCAGCGGCTTTATAATTCCCAAGTTTGCTTCTTACATTTTTTGCTATATTGGACCCATACTCCGCCCCAAGCCTGTCCAAGTTTTGCATATTATAAGCCCCCTTTCAAAACCCCGTCTGCTTTGTTATCAGCGTCTTTTTCAGTTTTAAGATTTAAAACCTTAAGCCTGCCCATTCCTCTTGTTCCCATTCCGCCAATACCAAACGTTTCAAAAAGCCCCAGCCCTTTTTCCACATTGTTTTTAACCCAGTCTGCGCTTACAATCCCGCCATCTTCTGTTTTGAGTTCTTCCCCCTCAACCTTAAAGAATTTTCCTGAATTATAAACCACGTCAAACTTTAAAACCGTTCCCCTAGGAATGGCTTCATATGTAAATAGCGCACGTTCTTCCGCTGTCCCTGTGGACGGGTCAATGCTAACAGAAGTCCTCACTTCAAGGTTGCCGTTTACTATGTGGGGAAAAATCCCGTCGGAAACAAGCACCAACCTGTTTTTGACAATTTCAGGAACGGGAAGTTCCTTTATTTTAACTTTTATCTCATCAAATTGCCCGTCCCCCCTGTTTAACATTATCCACCCGAAGTTTAGCACTTTTTTATTATCTAACTGTCCCCCTAAAGGATAGAAATAGTCATTTTCAATCTGAGAAACATCAACTCCCAGCCCTTCCAGCGCCAAAGGGGAAGTTACCCAGACAGGGCCTGCCATTGAAGATACCGCAAAGAATAAGATACGGGCGTCAAAAAACTGTGCAAGCCCCTGCAAACTGCGGCTTCCTTTTGAAAAGCCAAAAGGAACGCAAACAGGACAGGCGGGATTTACGTTTCCGCAGTGTTTTTCCCCTCCGTCGCCGCCCCTTCCGGCGCAAAAAGATACTTCTTTTTTATCCTTTGCCGTTGCCATTGCGGTAAAAAGCCTTGCGTTCCCGCTTAAAGTCGTGCCCGGGATTTTGGGGATATTCGTTCCCGTTTCCCTGATTATCGGAAGGTCAACCCTCTCAAGCCTTGCTCCCCCTGCCCCAATATGAACCGGGTCGGTGGCAATAGCGTAATAAGTTTTTTTATAGTAGTTTAAGCCATCTTCCAATTTTCCGCTAAACATTTCTTATCCCCCTTTTATTTATCTTTTCTTACATGCAGGTTCCAATATAAGCACCGTTCAAACAAGCCTTTGTCATCTTTTAATGAGCGCTTGATTTGGTCAAACAATTCTTTTCCGTTTTTCTCTGACAGTCCTAAAATGTTTATTAAATTATCTTCAATTAAATCTTCAAAGCTCTTAAACCCCAAATTTTTGCTAAAGCTTTTTATTCTTTCAACTTCATCTTTAAACGCGTATATTTGGGAGGTGCTCCACGTTTTTGAGGAAATCTTACACTTAATTTCTTTCCAAAGGTCATTTATTCGCTTTATGTAATGAAGCGGCATTAATTTTTCCCCAACTTTGTACCTGTCGGCGGAGTGTTCCAAATACATTAACTCAAAATAGGAAGGCTCAAACTCAATTACGTCGTCAGCTTTAATTTCTGTCACATGGGTTACATAATTCTCGTCCCCTGTGTAATCAAAAGAACTGGATCTTCCTTTGCCATTTAAATTCCTAATATATGGGTACCACTTGTCATCTACACAAGGATCCCCTGTATTGTACGGCACCTTCCATAAAAACGACTCTTTTGAATATTCCTCTTTTAAAATTTCAAGCTCAACAGTTTTATTGGTTTTATCATTATTTACATTTTTTACTTTTGCTTCAAGGGATTGAGCCTCATTTCTAAAAGTATCCAAAAGTTTTTTCCCTGCGTCCATTGCCACATAAAGGGGCATTCTTCGGTCAAAGGCAATAACCCCCATGTGGAACGGAAGCCTGTCAATTACTTTTCCAAATTGTTCTTCATATTTATTTAAAATATCTTCTGCTATATCCAATGCGTCATACGCAGGCACCATCACCATGAACTGGTCTGGAAAATCATAAATTTTTGTGTAGGGTATGTATGAAGCAAAATCTTCAGCAAGGCCTGCTTCAATAATTTTAGCGCTTCTCCAATACCTTTGATTATCACTTTTTAGCTTAATGTTTTTCTCTTTTAGTTTTTGGCATATTTCTTCAGCGCTTTTCCCAAATTTTGTTAATAACTCAAGGTTTACCGCGCTTATAAATTCCCCATCATTTTTATTTGTTAAAACTGCGCTAAACCTTGTGCCTTCGATATCCACCTCAAATGCGGTGAATTCTTCCTTTTTTATTTGTTTTGTGTCAATTTCAAATTTAATGCGCTGGGTTCTTAAGTCCGAATTCCAATGATTTTTTAAAATGTTTTCAAATATTTCCTGCTCAATGAATTCCTGTGTTGTTCCCCAAATCCTAAAAAGCCTTGCAAGGAACGGGTGTTTTCTGAATATAAGGCTGACTAAGTATTTTGCTTTTTCCTCATACTGGTCCTGACCCAATTTCAGCGCTTCCCCCGTGGGGTCGCGTAATGCGACGGCTGTCCAAAAATCATTAGCAAAATCATTTGCTGTTTTATTTTTTTCTACATGAACCAAAGTATTAAAAAACTCTTTCCACGCATTATCTACGTCTTCATTTAACTTATTATCTTTGATATAATTATTAGGATTTTTTAAAAAATCTGAGAGTAATTCTTCTAAATCTTTAAGACAATTTATATTTAGTTTAATTAAATTGCTTTTTACTGAGTCCGATTCTTTCCATTCTTCAAAACTTCTTGAAAGTAATGTTCCCACAAACCCATCTTCAGAAAGCCATTTTCTTAAATCAAACTGTCCAACAATTAGGGCAACCCGGCCGTTTTTATCAGCAACTTCATCAAGCCAAATGGTTTCTATTTTATCTTGTTTTTCTTCTTTCCAATTATTAACTCTACTTCTATACCTTTTGTTACAATTTTGACATCTCTCTTCACCTTTTTCTTTATAATTAATCCTGCAAACAGGGCAAATGTCCTTATCATCTGTTTTTTCGATATTATTTTTTTTTGCTTGTTCTTTAAGGTTTTTCACAAAACCTGCCACATGGTGATACTGCATTTTTTTGCGGCCATCTTCAATTTCTTTTGATAATATAACGCAGGTTCTCGTTTCATCTGAAACGCTAACATGAAAACTAAAGTCAATTCTATTTAAGTTTTTTAATTCATCAGTTATTAGAGTTATTATATAATCTATATCATCAGAATTTTTAAAAGCTGGAAAAGTAAAGTATATCCCCGTTGTGTCCCGATATATTTCGTTTCCTAAGCAATATTTAAATTCAATTAATTCTTTTATTTTTTCATAGGCTTCATCCATTGCGCTTTTATACCCTAATATGTCCCCAATTTTTAAACCCTTTGATAAAAGAGCGATGGTCTCAATATTTATTTTCAAAATTCTCCACTTAGACCTTCCCCTGGGTTCAAACCAACCTTCCGCTAATACTTTTATAAGGTTTGATTTTGTAAGAGACGCAATCGGATGGGCATAATCGTAAAGACTTATTTCATTAATCGGTCTTCTTGTTTCCCCCAGGGTTTTGGGGTAGTATGTTTTAATTAATTCAACAAACCTTTTATATTGAGAATAAATATTATCGTATTTTTCTTTTTCTTCTTCCTTTTTGTTTATATTTTCGTTTATTATTTTTAAGACATCTACAAGACCATCAAAGAATTCCTTTTTAGTCTTTTTTATTTTGTCATTGTCTATTTTTGTAATGTCGGACACAAAATTTCTGTTTTCATCCTGCAAAAGTTCTATTTCTTTTTCATATCCAAAAGCAGTAGATTTAAAAGTATTTTCTTTCCTTTGCTTTTTGACATCTTTCCCCATTCCTGCTAACCCTTTATCAATTCCTGATGCAACCCCGTGGGCGTCCGATAAAACTTTTAAAAGCCCTTTTGGTTTATCACTCCAAGCATGCTTTTCAATAAAATCTGAAAAACATATCACTTTATCGGTTTGTAAATTGGGAATCGCTTTTGTTAATTTATCAAAAATAGCCCAATTATTTATCAATAAGTCACGGAGTTCACTCCCCTCAAAAAAATAATCATCTTTACAAATTTTTTTGTAATCATAACTTAGTGAAGACTTTTCCGCCTGGGCTTCAATAAACTCTTTTGAAAACCTTCCAAGAAGGTGCAAATATGCGCCTATTTCAAAAAGGATGATGGGGATTCTGTTCTTTTTTAAATTTTCCAATATACCATTTTCATTTTCCACTTTATCATGCACATTGGTCATATTTTTTCCCTCCATGCACTAATAATCTCATTCAATTCGTCAAAGCGTACAAATTTTTGTTCATTGAAAAATCCTTTTATTTCTACTTTGCTTGAATTCTTTTCCCAAATATTTTCTCCTATCCCATATCCTAATGATTTTTTAGCCGAAAACCCATAGGTTAATATCATCATCTCAACCGCTTGAACTATATCGGACAAATCCTTTAGCGCTCTTTTTTTGATTTCTTCATCCTCTAAACCAAGCCAATAAATAGGAACATAAAGCAGTCTGAAAACACCCTTTGCCCCTTTTGGCACCACTTCAAAATTAATTGGAATTTTTCCTGCCCCGCTTTTTCGGTCATGGGGGTTTATAACCGTCATATCGATTTTGTCCCAAAAAGTGGGGTAAAACCTTAGCATTCCTTCAAAATGGGCGTCTTCTGCTTTTTTTACCTTAAAGAAATCTTTGACTAACTCTTTATAAACCTGCTCTGCCTCACTGCAAAGCCCGTCCAGATATTTAGTCCATGAGGATTTTTCATTCCATCCTTTTTCAGTGCCAAAGAGAAGGGAATGTTGAAAACGTATTTTTGCAAATTCATCGGGGTCTTTTTCGTTTTCCAAAAAAACTTTCATCATGACCCATCTTAAATTCCCTTTCCATGACATGGCAGAAGTTATCGGGGTTTTAAAAACTTTATCTTTCCTAACAGGGTTGTCGTTTACATAAAAAGGTGTGTCGTCCCTTGAGAAAAAGGGTGTTTTTAAAGTTATGGGAATTTCCAAAGCCCAGCTTCCGGAAGGAAGCCCGTTTAAGTTAATAGGGGAATTTATTATATGTAATGATATATCTTCATCTTTCAACACTTTTTTAATATATTCATTGTACTGGCTTTTATTGTTTCTTGATGTACGCAGGATTTTTTTAAGGCTCCCTTTTGCTTTGTCTTTTTGTTTATCTAAAGCAGTGCCTAAAAGGAGAGTCTTTGTATATGAATCTTCTATTTCTTCATACTTACCCGAACTCTCAATTAAATTCTCCAAATCTGCGTCGCTATTTATTCTATAGCGCTTATAAAAGTCATAATCTTTTTTTATTTCATATTTCATCTTTAATCCCCCTCCCCGGACAAGAGGCTTTTTAAGAACTCTTTTTCGTTTTCTTCTTTTTTAACCGTATCCCTGTAAGAAGAAAACTCCCTCCATGCTTTTAAGCTGTAATTCTGTGTTTGTTTTCCCAATTTTTTGGACCAATAATCTGAATTTATATATTGCAAAGCCTTTTTTAAGGAATTGAGAAATTTTTCCCTGCAAAAGTTCTCTGGAAGCTCATTTTTCCCAATCCAGCCCCAGACCCTGAACTCCCAAAGATTTTTTCCAACTTCATAAGCCCCTGAAACATGGATTTTTGAAGACATTTTTGAAAAAGCTTCTCCATTTAAAAAAAATTTCCTTATTGTGCCAAACAAATAATTTTGTATGTTTTCATTGTTTTCGCAAATTCTTTTTATATTCCTGTTATTCTTTATCAGTTTTTTAACTTTGCGGGAAAAGACGGGGGCATTCATTCCATTCTTCCAATTATTGCTGTCCGTTTCAAATTGGACTTTGGCAAAAAACATTTCACAAAGATTTGGAAAGCCGCCAAAGCCTTCATTACATCTTAAACCAAACCCCATACCCGCCCTTTTTTTAATAATGTTGTCAACTGAGTGGGTAAAACGGGAAACATCGGTTTTTATTTCGTCTTCTATACCAAAAACCCCGTATCCATGCTGGGTTTTACTCCCTAATGCCCCCCATTTTGACGCGATAAGTAGGGGCACCAAAACCAAACTTTCATCAAAGTCTTTGTCCAAAGCTGAAAAATTCAATTTAATTTTTCCGTCATCCTTCTTATCAGCTGACAAGCCAAACATACTTCTTAGTCCCGTGGCGCCAAAAACCATGCAAGAAGCGCACAATTTTGGATTTTTATTTTCTTGGTTTTGTTTTGGGCATTTATTTTCCCCCGTGGGGTCACAGGCGGGATATCCCAATCCTCTTAATATTGCTTCTGCCCACCATCTTAACGAACCCATAATTCCTGTAATTTGAAGTTCATTGTTATTTTTATCAATATCACCAGTCCAAATTGGGGTTTTTACTGACAAGTTTGGCATTTTAAAACCTCCGGTTAATTTATTATCATATTGTGAAATTAACAAACCCTTTGGAAACATTTTCTTAATTTTAATAATACTACTAAAAATCATCATTTCCTTTTTTTTATTACATTTTTGGCAAAATTTATTATATATAATGTTGATATTTGGTATTTTTTCTGAAAAATATATATTTAAGCATACTATATATGGGTTGGTAAAAAATTTGCATAATTTTATAAAAATATATTGAATTTTAAAAAAAGGTGTGGTAATATGTTAAAAACAAACGTTAAACTTTTAAGTCGGTACAGAGCTGCCGGCAAGGTTTAAACAATAGTGGGATATTGTGCCCTTTTTTGGGGGTACTATGTAAGCATGTTTGTTAAACCTTGTCTGTTTTGTACGGACAAGGTTTTTTTGCTAAAGGGGGGATATGGAATTGATTTTAAAATCCTGCATAATGAGCGAAATTGACGTTGAGCGTGCTTTAATTAGAATTGCCCATCAGATTATTGAAAAAAACCACGGGACTGATAATTTGTGCCTGATAGGCATAAAAAGGCGCGGCATTCCTTTAGCATACAGGATTGCGAGAAACATCAACAAAATTGAAAATGTGGACGTGCCTGTTGGCGAAATTGATATAACATTATACCGCGACGATTTGACGAAGGACAGAAACGAGCCCGTTGTACTTGATACCCATGTGCCGTTTTCGGTGGTGGACAAAACCGTTGTACTGGTTGACGACGTGATTTTCACGTCAAGGACTGCCCGGGCCGCAATTGACGCGGTGATTAACCTGGGAAGGCCGGCAAAAATCCAGCTTGCGGTTTTAATTGACCGGGGACACAGGGATCTTCCCATTGAGCCCACCTATGTAGGAAAAAATATTCCCACGTCGCTTAATGAAATTGTGGTGGTAAACATCACAGAATATGACGGCAAAACAAACGTGTGCATTTATCAAAAATAGTTTGCAAAAAATTTTTAAATAAAAATTTTAAAGAGAGGGATGGAATTAATGAGCGAAAACAAACAAGTTATGGGATACTTGCCTGATGAGTGTCCTCCATTTTGGAAACTTCTGCTTTACGCAATCCAGCAGGTAATTGTAATGTTCCCTGCGACAGTAGCCGTTGCGCTAATCACAGGCTTTGAAATTTCCACAACAATTTTTGCCAGCGGTTTTGCAACCCTATGCTTCATTTTAGTAACAGGGCGGCAAATCCCGCTTTATTATGGCTCAAGCTTTTCATATCTTGCCGCAATCACAGGGCTTATTACCAGTGAAAGCTTAATGCCCCTTTTAAGTTCGGAATCCGTTGAACAAATTCAAAGATGGCTAAACAAATCCGCAGACCAGGTTATAACTCTTCCTGGCGAAGCGATTTCATACGCACAGTTTGGTATCGTGATGAGCGGTTTTGTGTCCATTTTGGCAGGCTTTTTGGTAAAAGCAATCGGGCCAAAAGCGGTGGATAGAATCCTTCCTCCCACAATTACAGGGCCCATTGCAATGGTAATCGGGCTGACTTTGGCAGGAAACGCCCTTGCTGACGCGGCGCCACAAGCATTGGCAGAAGGCGCAAATCCCACAATTTTTAACTCCGGCTGGGTTTGGGTTGTGTCCCTTGCCACACTACTTTCAACAATACTATTTTCTAAGTACTTAAAAGGGTTCTTAAGCCAGCTTCCGCTTCTTCTTGGCGCGTGTGTGGGCTGCCTTGTGGCGGGTTTGGTTTATGTAATCGGCGGGGAAAGCATGTTCAGGACAATCGCTGACTCCTCCACCGCCATTTTCCAAATTCCTAAATTTACATTCCCAAAAGCAAGCTGGCTTGCGGTATGGTCCATCATGCCAATTGCTTTGGCGACAATCCCGGAATCTACAGCACACATGTACCAGCTTGACGTTTATGTAAATGATTTGGCTAAGAAGAAACAATCCGGCAAAAAATATAACCTTGTTGAAAAATTGTACCTAAACCTAATCGGCGACGGTATCGGCGATATCGTGGCAGGTTTTATCGGCGGCCCTGCTGGGACAAATTATGGCGAAAACATCAGCACAATGGCAATTACAAAGGTGTTCTCCGTGCCCGTTATAATTGGCGCGGCAGTGATCGCAATGATCATGAGCTTCTTTACTCCGCTTGTGAACCTAATCTACTCCATCCCTCTTGCGGTAATCGGGGGACTTGAAATCTATCTCTTCGGCGCAATCGCGGCGCAGGGTATCGCAATCATGATTGAAAAGAGAGTGGACATGTTCTCCGCTAAAAATATTGCGGTAATTGCATGTATCATGATTATAGGCTTGGGCGGACAATACAAATTCGGTGGAAACATCCCCTTCGGAAGTTTCTCAATCCCATGTATCGCAGGCGCGGCGATTTTTGGTATCTTGCTAAACGCTGTGCTAAGCATTGGGGATAAGGATAAAGAAGAAAGCGAAAATTAAAAAATTAAAAAAGGGCGGTTTTTAAAACCGCCCTTTTTAATTTTGGGTTTATTTACAATTTCCTCAGTATTGCCTGCTAAAATATGACCCCGCCCGCTAAAATTTCATTACAACATATATTTTTTAAAAGCCACGATTAACAAAGGGGGGGTTTAGCCTGCTAAAGCCACGTTCATTTGATAATCATAATATCATAAAAAGAGGAAAGCCCGCGCTTTCCTCTTATCTTTTCTTTCTTAAGCCCCTAATAAAAATTATAACTAAAAGGGAAAAAATCACACCGGAAAAGTCGATAAAAACATCTAAAATACTGCTGGACCTGCCTTGGGAGTATACTTGGATTAATTCGTCGCAGCAGGCGATAAATAGCCCGCCATACTGGGTTTTTATCTTTACCGCGCTTTCTTTTCTTCCCCGCGACGCAAAGGTGTTATATAGTAAAACACCCAAAATGAAAAACTCAAAAAAGTGGGCAAGTTTTCTTATAAGCGCCCCCAATTGAAGCGGGTCGGCCTCGATATGTAGGTAAGAAAGCGCCCCTTGAATAACATAAACAATGGAGTCGCTCAAATCCCCCGACATATCGCCTGTTAATGACGATTGATAAAATATAAACCCTGTCCAGATAATTGTTAAAAGCAAAAAAATCAAGTGTTTTCTGTTAAACATGGCAGTTCCTTTCTTTGGAATTTTATTTTATATTACCACAAGAATAGAAATTTTACAAGAAAAATCCCCTCATTCACAGGGAATGAAGGGATTTAGTTAGTTTACTTATTTTCCAATCATGCTCTGTTCAACTTGTTGAATCATTTTCTTAACCATTTGTCCGCCAACAGAGCCGTTTTGTTTTGAAGTTAAGTCGCCATTATAACCTGGTTTTAATGTAACGCCAACTTCAGCTGCTGCTTCCATCTTGAATCTATCAAGAGCTGCTCTAGCTTCTGGTACTAATTGTTTGTTTCTTGCCATATTAAATCCTCCTAAATGTAATTTTTATTTGTATCTTTTTACACTCATATTTTCTACCCTGAACATTTTTTTATACTGGTAATTTATTTTTGTTTTGGTTTAAATATCAAGGCGATGATATATCCAAAGACTATCGCCGCGGTTATGCCTGCGGCGGTTGACATTACACCGCCTTTGATAATTCCAATCAAACCTTCGTCGTTTACGGCTTTCATAACACCCTTGCAAAGGGAGTAGCCAAAGCCGCTCAAAGGCACCGTTGCGCCTGCCCCCGCGAAGTTTACGATGGGCTCATAAAGGCCAAAAAGGGTTAAAAAGACGCCAATTGTCACATAGCCCACCATTATGCGGGCAGGGGTGAGTTTTGTTTTATCTATTAAAATTTGTCCAACTACGCAAATAAGTCCACCCACGATAAACGCTTTTAGTAAATCCATAGCTATTCCTTCCTATTTTTATTTTTTCTCAATTTTTATTTTGCCTAATTTGAGATTTTTTAAAATAGGTTTTATTTTACTATAAAAAAAGGTGTGCATTACGCACACCTTAAAAACTATAAAATCACCTTACTTTGAACGCTTTGTGGTTGTTAGACAAATCCCGTTAAGTGATTTTTAAGGATATGTGCCAAAAAAGCACAGGGCTGGCGTTGTAGCGCCGCGCAAGCCCCTGTTTTCATGAAAAAATCTAAACAGGGTTTTGCCTGAGTGTGTCGATTTACGGCACGCATGCGCATAACGCACGCATTTTTTCAAGGAAAATTTACTATGGCACATATCAGGAACATATATTGGCTTTCAAAACGTTTGTGAAGTTTTAAGTTACTAAATTTTTTACCTTATTGCCCTGTCCAGCAACGCCTTTAATTCGTCCTCGCCAAACTGGTACTTTTTATTGCAAAAATGGCATACCACTTCCGCGGACTTATCCTCATTTATGATTTTTTCAAGTTCTTCTTTCCCTAAACTTACCAAAGCCCGCTCTATTCTTTCCACAGTGCAGTCGCAGTGGTATTTGCACTCCATTTGGCTTAAATACTCAATTTCAAATTCGGATAAAAGCTTTTCAATTATCATTTTCGGGGTGTATCCTTCTGAAATCATGTGGGAGATGGAAGGAATTTCTGAAATTACTTTTTCAATGGCGGAAATATGGGCCTCAGTTGCTTCGGGCATCATTTGGATGATAAAGCCGCCCGCGGCTTTTATGGAATAGTCCCTGTCAACTAAAACCCCTAAAGAAACCGCGGAGGGGATTTGTTCGCTTCTTGCGAAATAATAGGTTAAATCCTCGGCAATTTCCCCGCTTTGGATTTTTACCCTTCCGATATATGGCTCTTTTAAGCCAAAATCCCGTATTATGCTTAAGTAGCCGCCAGTTCCCACCGCGCCGCCTACGTCTAATTTATTGTTTTTATTAAGCGGCAAATCCACATGGGGGTTTCCCACATAGCCTTTAACTTCCGCCTTTGAATTTGCGACAGCCAAGACCTTCCCAATGGGGCCGCCGCCGTCAAACTGGATTGTAACCGTATCCTTTTCCCCTTTTAGCATTGCCCCCATCATGGCCCCGGCGGTCAAAACCCTGCCTAACGCCGCGGCAGCGGTCGGGAAAAGGTCGTGGATTTTTCTAGCCTCTTCAACAAGGCCAGTGGTGCTTGCCGCAAAAACCCTGATTGCGCCGTCATTTGTTATGGCGCGTTCTATTGTGTCTGCCAATCAAAATGCCTCCTTAAACTGGTACTTTTCAGTCGCCACAATTAATTTAATACATTCTTCCAAATCTTTTTTGCTAACTGTTTCGCTTGGGGAATGGATATACCTTGAGGGGATTGAAATCACCCCCGCTTTTACGCCGCTTCTGGTTAGGTGGATTGCCCCCGAGTCGGTTCTCCCGCCCTCAAGCACCTCAAGCTGGTATTTTATATTATCCTTCTTCGCGCATTCCTTCATGTAGTTTACAACATAGGGGTGGCTGATTATTCCGTCGTCTTTTATTTTAATGCACACTCCATTATCCATCATAACCGCCATCCTTTTAGCCTCCGGGATGTCGCCGGTGCGGGTTACGTCAATCGCTATGGCAAAGTCAGGGTCCACATTAAAACCTGCGGTTGTGGCGCCTCTTAAGCCCAATTCTTCCTGTGTGGTAAAGACATAATAAATGTCGTTTTCCGTCCTTAAATTTTTCTTTACCGCTTCAATTAAGCAGTAGCAGCCCGCCCTGTCATCCATGGCTTTGCAGCTTACATGGTTATTTAAGTCCACAAACTCGGAAACCAAGCTTGCGCTGTCCCCGATTTGGACATATTTTTCAGCTTCTTCTTTTGATTTTGCGCCGATATCGATAAACATTTTGGATAAGTTTAGTTCCCCCATTTTAGTGTCGGCGTCAAAACTTACAACCCCAACTGTTCCGTTTTTGAATCGGACTTTACGGTGTACCATATTGTAGGGGTTTATGCCGCCAATGTTTGAAAACCTCAAAAACCCCTTATCGTCAATTACGGTAACAATTACGCCGATTTCGTCCATATGCGCGGCATACATTATTTTTTTGCCGCCCCCCGTGCCTTTTTTAACGCAGATTAAATTGCCTAAGGGGTCGGTTTTATATTCATCTACATAGTCTTTTACTTCTTCTATTATAATATCCCTGATATTTTCTTCTTCACCGCTTGTGCCGTTGGCAAGGCATAGCTTTTTTAGAAGTTCCATGAAATCATCCCTTTCAATTAAAACTTTTTAAAAAGGCGCGGGCTAAACGCAAGCACTCTGATATATCAAATTTGCTTGCCACGCTGCTTGGGGAGTGGATGTACCTGCAGGGGACCGCAATTACCCCCACTTTTACGCCGCCGTTTGACCTTTGAATGCTTCCAGCGTCAGTTCCCCCCGCTGTGGTTCTTTTAAGCTGGTATTTTATATCTTGCCTTTTGGCAACATCCATAAGCCTCCCTACCACTTCCTTATCCATTATGGCCGACCCGTCCATTATGGTAATAACCGGCCCCCTGTCGTGGAAGGAAACCTTTTGGTGTTCCTTTGCGGGGTGGATGTCGGAACAGGTTGTGCCTTCAATGACCAGCGCGAAATCTGCGTTTACCCTGTTTGCGGCGATTATCGCGCCCCTTGTCCCCACTTCCTCCTGGGTGGTAAAGGCAACATATAAGTCGCAGTCATAGTCCTCTTTTAGGATTTCTAAAAGTATCGCGCAGCCCACCCTGTCGTCCAAGGCTTTTGCCTTGATTTTGCCATGCCCGAATTCCACATAATCGCTGTCAAAGACCGCAAAATCACCGAGTTTAACTTTGCCTTCCGCCTCTTCCTTGCTCTTTGCGCCGATATCTATATATAAATCCTTAATATTTGCCTTGTTATTTCTTGCCTGCCCCTGTTGAAGGTGTACCGCTTTCATTCCTAAAACCCCGGGGATTTTATCTTTTCCGATTAACACCCGTTTTGAAACCAAAACCGCGCTGTCAATTCCCCCTACGGTTTTAAATTTTAAATATCCCTCATTTGTGATTTGGGAAATTAAAAACCCCACCTCATCCATGTGGGCGGCAACCATGACTTTCGGGCCCTTCCCTTTTTTGTGAACGATAATGTTTCCCATGGAGTCGCAAATTACCTCGTCCGTTTTTAAATCCTTGATTTTTTCCAAAATAAAGTCCCGAACCTCATCCTCGCAGCCTGAAACCCCTGCAAGGGCTGTTAACTCTTTTAAAAGCATATGTCTTCACCTTCAATTTTATTTAAAAATAGGGAAATAAGCTTTCCTGTCTTTTCCACGTCCTGTGTGTTTAGTGTTTCTACCGTTGTGTGCATGTAGCGGAGGGGTATGGAAATCAATATGCAGGGTATGCCCTCGCGGGCTACCTGTATTGCCCAAGCGTTTGTCCCCGTGTTTCCCCCGTCTACATCAATTTGGAAGTCGATTTTTTCAGCCTTTGCAATATCGATTAATTTATTGGTAAGTTTTCTGTGGGTATTGGGCCCGATTGTAATAACGGGGCCTTTACCCAAAGGAAATGTCCCGTCCGACGCGTCGGGGGTTGTGCCGTGGCACACGTCAACGCTAACCGCAAGATCCGGGTTTAGTTTATATGCAAGGGTTTTTGCCCCCCTCAACCCCACTTCTTCCTGAACCGTCGCGCAAAGGTAAATGTCAAAATCGCATTTTAGCCGCTTTAGGTATTCTGCCGCCAAAATTAAGCTGGCAATCCCCGCCCTGTCGTCGTGGCAGCGGGATGCGGCGTTATTTGACAATAGTTTGGTATAGCCGCTTTTGAAGGTAATCCTGTCCCCAACATTTACCAGTTTTTCCGCCTCTTGTTTGGAAAACCCTATATCTATGGCTAAATCGTCCATGCTTAGGGCCTCGCTTTTGTTTTTGTCAATTAAATGAGGGGGTTTTGCGCCGACTACCCCGTAGAGTTTTTCTTTCCCATGCACAATGACTTCCGCCGCGGGCAAAATCTTTAAATCAATCCCCCCGATGGGGCTTGCAAGCAGTGTCCCGTCGTCATTGATTTTTGCGACAACCATTCCGATTTCATCCATGTGGGCCTCAATCATTACCTTTTTGGCCCCTTCCTTCCCGCAGGGGATAAAGCCAATTACATTTCCTAATTTGTCCGTTGAAACCCCTGCGCAATATTCGGAAAACAGGCTTTCCACCACTTTTTGAATTTCCTCTTCATACCCCGATAGCCCATAGGGCTCATTTAATTTTTCAAGCAGCGCGTTTGTATCCATAACAACCTCCAAAATTAAACAATCTTGGTTTTTTTGTTTTGGGCATATTCTGTTACCAAGGCCTTAAGGATTGCCATAACGGGAACGGACAAAAACATTCCCAAAAGCCCGAAAAGGCCGCCGCCCAAAGTAATTGCCAAAATTACCAAAATGGGCTTTATGTCTAAAGTATCCCCGATTAACTTGGGGCCTATGATATTCGCATCTATTTGCTGCAAAACTATTAATGTGACAAGCACATAAATTGCCTGATAAACCCCGCCTGTCAGGAATGAAACCAAAACCGCGATGGCGCAGGCGATAATCGCGCCAAAATAGGGGATTAAATTCATAAGCCCGATTAAAAAGCCCAAAAGCACCGCGTATTTTACCCTGCATATTGCCAGCGCAATTGTGCTTAAGACCCCGATAATCAAAGCGTCAGTAAGCTGGGCGTAGATGAATTTGGTAAAAATTACATCAATCCTTGATAAATAACTTGTCGTCTTTAGCATTTTACCTTCTGAAAGAAAAATTCCAAGCAGTTTTTTCAAAATTTCAATCAAATATTCCTTATCCAGTAACATATAAATTGATATTATTATTGCCAAAAACAGGCTGAAAACCCCGCTGGTAAACACAAAAACCCCTTGAGCGTATCTGTTTAAATCATTTAAATTTATATAATTTATTATTGATTTGGGTGAAACTGAATTAAACACTTTTTCATAATCAAAATCCCCCAAAAAGTCAAACCTTTCCTTTAAATTGTCCAAATATCCTTTTGCTGCGTTAATATAGGCGTTCAAATTGTTGATAAAGTCAGAAAAGCTTTTGGAAATGGCAGGCACAAAAAACCTCAAAACAGTGGACACAATAATAAAAAGTGCCAAATAAATCACAAAAACGCTGATTCCCCTGGATTTATTCCTTATAAATTTTACCCTGCTTTTTTTTAATAAACCCTCCAGCTTTTTTGCGGGCCCGTTTAAAATATAGGCCAAAGCAAAGCCGATGAAAAAGGGTTTTAAAAGCCCTAAAACCTTATAAATTCCTGCTATAACATAGTCTATTTTATCCACCATTTTATATACGATAATCAAAGCTGTGCCAAGCAAAAAATATAAAACCCATCTTTGCCACTTTATCTTTGCCATTTCTTCACCCACTTTTGTTTTTATAAGCGTATTATAGCAAATAAGCCTAAAACCTTCAAGAATAATATGGAAAATCAGCCCTATAAAAACAAAAAATCCGCAAGCATAACTTACGGATGAATAAGCAAATTATAAACATATTCAGTATGTATAAATTCAAAAATTAAAGTTTTTTAAGTTCTTCAATGCAATCGGGGCAAATATTTTTTCCTTTATACATATGAATGTCTTTTGCGTTGCCGCAAAAAGCGCAGGCAGGCTCATATTTCTTTAATATGATTGTGCTACCGTCAACATATATTTCAAGCGCGTCGCGCTCGGAAATATCAAGAGTTCTCCTTAGTTCAATAGGAAGCACTATTCTGCCTAATTCGTCAACTCTTCTAACAATTCCTGTTGATTTCATCTTTTTCTCACCTCGCTCTGTTTTTTTTCGGAATTTACAGTAATATAATAACATATTTATAAATTTTAGTCAATAGATTGTCGACAACTTTTTTAATTTTTTTGAAAATATTACATTTACTGGTCGGTTCTCATATTTATTTACATTTTTACATAATATTACTATAAATGAAAGGGGGCCAAAACATGATAAACTACATCTGGGCGTTTTTGATACTTGTGTCAATCGTGGTTTCCGCCTTTACAGGAAGGATTGACCAAGTAGCAAACGCCGCAATAAAATCATCAAACGAGGCCATAACAATGGTGCTCACCTTGTGCGGCGCCATGTGCCTGTGGTCGGGGCTTATGAAAATAGCTGAAGAAGGGAATTTGGTAAAGGTTTTATCCAAGCTTTTATACCCCGTAACCAAAAGGCTGTTTCGGGAAATACCACAAAAATCCCAAGCCATGGGCTATATTGTTATGAACATTGTGGCAAATATTCTGGGAATGGGTAATGCCGCAACACCATTAGGGATTAAAGCTATGGAAGAATTGGACAAATTAAACGGCAAAAGCGCCCGGGCGTCTTGTGCCATGTGCACATTTGTCGTGCTTAACACCGCCTCAATCCAGCTGATTCCGGCAAATATGATTGCCTTAAGAATGCAGGCAGGTTCATCCAACCCTTCAGAAATCATAGTGCCGGTGTGGATAACCTCGTTTATTACATTAATTTCTGTCCTTTTGTGCGCAAAAATACACGAAAAAATGGACAGTTAAATAAAGCAAAACCTTAAATAACCATCCTACCTAGCTACAATTATTAAAATAATATAAAAAGGAGAGAATTATCACTTTTCGTGATACATAGTTATGAATGTGATAACTTTATTATCCAATTTGGCAATGCCGGTTGTAATATTCTTTATAATAGCCTCAGGGCTTATGAACAATGTGAATTTGTTTGAAGCCTTTACCCGCGGTGCAAAAGAGGGGCTAAAGACCGCATACAACATTGCCGCGCCTTTAGTCGGGCTAATGGTGGCAATTGGAATGTTTAGGGCCTCAGGCGCGCTTGATTTGATTGTCCATGCCATATCCCCTGTCTGCAACTTTTTAAAAATCCCGCCGGAAATAATGCCACTGGCACTAATGCGGCCAATTTCAGGCAGCGCGTCATTAGCAATTGCCAAAGACATATTAACAACATACGGGGCGGATTCTTTGATTGGGAAAATAGCTTCAATCCTAATGAGTTCAAGCGAGACGACCTTTTACACCATAACGGTTTACTTTGCGGCAGTGTCCGCCACAAATTACCGCTACAGCCTAAAGTCCTCTTTGCTTGGAGACTTGGTAGTGGTATTCGCAAGCGTTGCCGTTTGCAGAATACTCTTTAGTTGAGACCAAAAATTTGGAAGAAAACAAAACAAAGAAATCCAATCTCAAAACACTAAAATAATATAGCATTTTTATATCAATTTGTCAAGAAAAGTATTTTATTAATTATATTTTTTCTTTAAAATTTAATTTTAGATGAAATATTTACATAAATTTTATATTTAATGCTATATATTTCTAAACAACTTAATAATTAACATAAATTTTAGGGCTTGGTTAATTCACCAAGTCCTTAATATATGTTTTAGACAATACCCGCTTTAATACAAAAACTGATTTTATAATTTCTTCCACCATGCTTAAAAAATAAACTGCCTCCATTGGAAGTTTTAAATATAAGCCTGTAAAAATTGTAAGCGGCACGCCTATAAACCAAACCCCCATAAAATCCATAAAAAAGCAAAACAATGTGTCACCGCTGTTTCTCAATGTTCCCACAATGTGGGTTAAGGTAACGGTTTTAAAGGGAAGGTAAAAGGCGCAAATTAAGATAAGGTGGTGGGCAATTGTGCGGGTTTGGCTGGTTAAATTAAAAAACTTTATAAAAAATGGTGCAAAAATTATAACCAAAGCCACAAAAAACAACGCGCACAAGGGGTTTAGGATTGAAAACCTCAAGGTGTAATCATAAGCCCTTTCTTTGTTTTTTGCCCCGATTTCTTTTCCCACCATCACCCCTGAGGCAAGGCCTGCCCCAAAGACAAAAAAGGTTGCAACCTGTTCCATTGTTGAAGCAACATTGGCAGCGGCGGCAAAATTTTTGCCCATCCTCCCGTATACCGCGGAATATATGGAAACCCCCAAACCCCACAGTGTTTCACTGACAAAAACAGGATAGGCGGTTTTTATAAATTTTACCACCAAATCTTTTTTTATGGCAAAATACTCCCTTAAATTTGTCATTAAAAATTCTTTGGTAGCTAATGTTAAAAATACGGTAAGCGCACATTCAATTATCCTGGAGATTAAGGTCGCATAAGCCGCGCCCAAAGTACCCAGGGCGGGAAAGCCTAATTTCCCAAAAATCAAGCAGTAGTTTAAAATCCCGTTGGTTACCAGCGACACGCCCCCCATCGCCATGGGTATTATGGGGGATTGGGTGGCTTTTAAGACGGTGGTAAATATAAATGAAATGGAATAAAAAAGCGCGCTTACGCCTATAACCCTTAAATAATTCGTACCCTCTAAAATTACATCCGCTTCTTTTGAAAAAAGTCCCATAATGTTTTGGGGAAAAGCCGTGGTTAAAAACAAAAAAATGATTGACGCCATAAGTGATATAACCGTATTTAGAAAGACCACGCTTTTTATCCCTTTTTCGTCCCTTTTTCCCCAGTATTGGGATATAAAGATGGAACACCCGCCCGAAATCCCAAAGGTCATCAGGGTAAAAACGAAAAACGGCCTGTTGGCAAGGCTAACCGCCGCAATTGATTTTTCACCTAATTTCCCTACCATTATGTTGTCAAGAAGATTAACTGAGCTAGTCAGCACGTTTTGAATTGCAAAAGGTATACTTAAGTACAAAAAATTTCTTAAGAAGTCCTTTTCAAATATTTTTTTCAGCATAAAATCACATCCAACTTCAATATTATATCACCATTTTTGAGCTTGGCAACATTTTTGTTATATTAGTTTTTTTAATTTCATATTCTTTATTAGCAAAACAATGAAAGGATGAAAACAATGGCAAGGAAAAAAAGAAGAAACAATGAACCAAACCCTCTCATTTCACGACTTATCACCCAACTTATCGCAAGCTGTGTGGTATTTACCATAATTTTGATAATTTCAAAAGCCCATCCCGGTTTTGACAACCAGATTAAAGAGGCGCTAAATTACAACATAAACCTTGACGCCGCCATTGAAGGGGCAAAAAAATACATACCCGCCTTTTCCCACCAGGAAGATGAAGATTTTGTCTCCCCCACGCCGTCGGGTTTTGTGATTATTGAAGAAGTAAAGGATGAAGAAAAAGAAGAAGAAAACAAAAACCAAAACAATGACGAAAGCGGCGGGGAAAAAAATGAAGAATCCCCGGCGGAAGTAAAGGAAGAAGTTAATGATTAATATTACAAAATATATAAGCATTCACCCGCTAACGTTGGCCCTTTTTGCCGTATCCCTTTACATGGGCATATTCATTGAAACCGCCTTTATTTTCGGGATTATCTTTTTACATGAATTAGCCCATTTTTTAGCGGCAAAAATTCTGGGAGAAAGCCCGAAACAAATAAACATAATGCCTTACGGCTGCTCATTGGCAACCGGGAAAATAAAAAACGACAAAAAGGCGGTTTTAATTTACCTTGCAGGCCCTTTGTTGAATTTGTTTTTTATGCTTTTTGCCCGCCATGAGATAATCTTTAACACTAACCTTACCATGCTTTTGGTAAACATGCTTCCTATATATCCGTTAGACGGGGGAAACATATTAAACATAATGTTAAAGAGGGTATCGCCTTATTACAAAAAAATTTCCTTCTTTTTAGGGCTTTTCACTTTAATTTTTTTGGCTTATTACTCATATAAGACAATTTATATTACCCCCTATCCGCTAATTGCGCTCCTCTTTTTGACTAACGCGTTTTTCGCAAAGCAGGATGAAAAATATATCAGCCTAATGCGGCGGATAATTGAAAGCCACAATGAAAACGAGTTAAAATTCCAAATCCTTTCCGCCTATGAGGGGGAAAGCTTGTCAAAAGTTTTAGCATACGCCAAAAAGGGCTCAAGCCTGCTTGTACATGTTCTTGACAAAAAGGGAAAAAAGGTCGGGGTGCTGACAGAGGGTGAAATCATAAACGCCATACCCATCATGGGCAAAAAAGCCAAACTGAAAGATTTATTAAATACTGTTGAAAAGCGGGGCAATTTTGGTTAAACTAATATTGACCATTTTTTTGAGAGGATTGATTGCATTGTTCGATTTAGATAGAATTTTATCCCGCGTTCAAAAGCCCGCGAGATACACAGGCGGCGAGCTAAACGAAGTAAAAAAGGACCCGGGTAAGGTAAAAATCCGATATTGTTTTTGTTTTCCCGATGTTTACGAAATTGGAATGAGCCATTTAGGCATGAAAATTTTATACAGCATTATCAACGAAAGGGAGGATACATACTGCGAGCGCGCCTTTGCCCCTTGGTTTGACATGGAAGAGGAATTGGTAAAAAACAATATCCCCCTTTTTTCTTTAGAGACAAAAACGCCCTTAAACCAGTTTGATTTGCTGGGCTTTACTTTGCAGTATGAAATGAGCTATTCAAATATTTTAAATATGTTAAAACTTTCAAACATCCCCTTGCTTTCAAAGGACAGAAAAGAGGGCGACCCCTTTGTGTACGCAGGGGGGCCTTGTGCTTACAACCCCGAGCCTTTGGCGGATTTTATGGACTTTTACACTTTAGGCGAGGGGGAAGAAATCACCAATGAGGTTTTGGACGTTTATAAAAAATGGAAGGAAGAAGGGGGCACACGGCACGAATTTTTATGTAAAATAGCCCGTATTGAAGGGGTTTATGTGCCTTCCTTTTATGATGTGGAATATAATGATGACGGCACAATAAAAAGCTTTGCCCCGAACAACGAATACGCAAAGCCAAAAGTTAAAAAAAGAATTATCAAAGATTTGGAAAACGTGTATTATCCCGACAAATTCATTGTGCCGTATATGGATATAGTACATGACCGCATAATGCTTGAGGTTTTCCGCGGCTGTATCAGGGGCTGCCGTTTTTGCCAGGCGGGCATGATTTACAGGCCCGTGCGGGAAAAAAGCCCAAAGCGGCTATTAAGTGACGCTAAAAAGCTTATTGAGTCCACAGGGTATGAGGAAATTTCCCTATCGTCATTAAGCACAAGCGATTACACCGGTTTTAAAGAACTGGCGGAAAAACTATTGTGCGTAACCGAAAGCGAAAAAATCAATATGTCCCTGCCCTCCCTGCGTGTGGACAATTTTTCTTTGGAATTAATGGACAAGGTCCAAAAGGTGAGAAAAAGCTCAATAACTTTGGCCCCTGAGGCGGGAAGCCAAAGGATGAGGGATGTTATAAACAAGCAGGTAACAAAAAAAGATTTATTAAAGAGCGCCGAACTGGCATTCCGCGGCGGGTGGACAAGCATAAAGCTTTACTTTATGATAGGGCTTCCCTATGAGACATTAGAGGATGTTGTGGAAATCGCAAATTTGGGAAAAGAAGTGGTGGATGTTTTCTACACCCTTCCGAAAGAAGAGCGCAAAAGGGGCGTTAATGTAACTTTGAGCGTTTCTTCCTTTGTGCCAAAGCCCTTTACCCCTTTCCAGTGGGCAAGGCAGAATACAATTGAAGAACTTCATGAAAAACAGATGGCGGTTAAGAAAAACATTAAATCAAAACACATTAAATACAACTACCACGAAAGCAAATTAAGCGTCCTTGAAGGGGTTTTCGCCCGCGGGGACAGAAGGCTTGGAAAAGTTCTTTTAAAAGCCCATGAATTAGGCGCCAAATTTGACTCGTGGAATGAAGGTTTTGACATGGAAAAATGGGAGAAGGCGTTTTTAGAGTGCGGCATGGATTACAGCTTCTACACCCGCGAAAGAAGCTATGAGGAAATTCTCCCGTGGGATTTTATAGATATCGGGATTACAAAGAAGTTTTTGCAAAGTGAAAACGAGCGGGCAAAGAACGCCCAGACAACGCCAAACTGCAGGGTAAAATGCGCATCCTGCGGCGCAGCGGTTTTCGGAGGGGGTGTGTGCTTTGAGTAAGTATTCATTCAGGTATGAAAAAACGGGCCTTGCAAAATATATCTCCCACCTGGATTTTGTTAGGGCCATAAACCGTGCCTTGAGAAGGGCCCATATTCCGGTAAAGTATTCCCAAGGCTTTAACCCCCACAGCCTCCTTTCTTTTGGAATGCCGCTGCCTGTGGGATACACTAGCGTGTGCGAAATTTTTGAGGCCGAGCTTGAGCGGGATATGGATGAAAATTTGATAATGGAAAAACTAAACAGCACCCTGCCTGACGGGATTAGGATTTTGGAAGTTTCAAAAGTCTGCCCCGATATTAAAAAAATCAGGTACGCAAAATATATTATAAAGCCTGAGTTTATGCCAGGGAAAGATTTTGTGAAGTCCTTTTTGGAAAATGACACAATAGTGATTGACAAAAAAACCAAAAGCGGGATAAAGGAGAAGGACATTAAAAAGGACATCAGGGAAATAAATTTATGCGGCACTTTCATTGAAATGGTGCTTTCCGCCTCAAATACCGCCAATTTAAAGCCCGACGTGGTGGCGGCCGCGTTTAAAAAATACGGGTTTGATTTGGGTTTTTGCCAGTATGAAAGGGTTATGTTTTTTGATGAAAATTTAAACAAAATATAGGTGAAGGATATGGAAAACAACGCAAATGTAAAAGAAATAATTAAAAAATTGCGGGAAGAAATAAACTATCACAACTATTTATACTATGTAAAGGACGCGCCTGTTATTTCCGATTATGAATATGACTTGCTTATGCAAAAGCTAAAAAAGCTTGAAGAAGAACACCCCGAACTAATCACCCCCGACTCCCCTACCCAGCGGGTGGGGGGCGAGGTTTTGCCCTTTTTTGAAACGGTTGTGCACACCGTTAAAATGGAAAGCCTAAATGACGTTTTTTCAAAAGAGGAAGTGTTTGATTTTGCGAGGAAAACGGAAAATGCATTGGGGGAAGAAGTGGAATATGTAACCGAGTATAAAATCGACGGGCTTTCCGTATCACTGGAATATGTAGATGGCGTATTTACCCGCGGCTCCACCCGCGGGGACGGCACCGTAGGCGAAGATGTGACGGCAAATTTGAAAACAATAAAAAGCATACCTTTGTCGCTTAAGGAAAAAATCCCCTACCTTGAAGTGAGGGGGGAAGTTTATATGCCAAAGGAAAGCTTTGAGCGGCTAAATGAAAAATGCATACAGGAAAACAAGCCCACCTTTGCCAATCCCAGAAACGCGGCGGCGGGGTCACTGCGCCAGCTTGACTCAAAAATTACCGCCCAAAGGGGCCTTGATATTTTTGTGTTTAATATCCAGCAGATTGAGGGAAAGGAACTCAAAACCCACAGTGAGTCCATTGAGTATTTGACGTATCTGGGGTTTAAGACCATACCGATTAAAAAGGTTCACAAAAGCATTGAAAGCGCCTTTGAGGAAGTTTTGGAAATCGGGAAAATCAGGGATTCCCTGCCCTTTGAAATAGACGGGGCGGTAATTAAGGTGAATAATTTAGATCAGAGAATCCGCTTGGGAAGCACTTCAAAATTCCCGCGGTGGGCGGTTGCCTACAAATACCCTGCGGAACAAAAGGTGACAAAACTTTTGGACATTGTAATAAATGTGGGCCGCACAGGATCCCTTACACCAAACGCGGTGTTAGAGCCTGTAAGGATTGCGGGTACTACAGTGTCAAAGGCAACGCTTCACAATTTTGACTATATCCGGTCTAAAGATATCAGGATTGGCGACTATGTGATTGTGGAAAAGGCGGGGGAAATTATCCCAAAAGTAGTAAGCGTGGTTTTTGAAAAACGGGACGGCTCGGAAAGAATATTTGAAATGCCCAAAAAATGCCCCGCCTGCGGCGCCGACGTAATACGGGAAGAAGATGAGGCGGTGTTCCGCTGCCAGGGCTCAAGCTGCCCTGCACAGCTTGCCCGAAACATTATCCATTTTGCCTCAAGGCCTGCCATGGACATTGAGGGGCTTGGGGAAGCGATTGTGAATTTGTTGATTGAAAGGAATTTGATAAAATCCAGCGCGGATTTATATTACCTTAAAAAAGAGGATTTATTGAATTTGCCAAAGTTTAAGGAAAAAGCGGCAAGCAATTTATTAAACGCTATTGAAAAGAGCAAGGAAAACGACTTATCCAACCTCTTGTTCGCTTTAGGCATTATGCACTGCGGCCAGCGCGCGTCTAAAATTTTGGCGGATTTTTATAAAGATATTGACGATATTATAAAAGCAAGCCCTTTTGAGATGATGACGCTAAATGAAATCGGGGAAAAGATTGCATACAGCGTGGCAAATTATTTTTCACAAAAACAAAATATTGAGCTTATCGAAAAGCTAAAGGCCGCAGGGGTCAACACCAAGTCAAAGGCGCAGGATGTTTCAGATAAGAGGTTTGAAAACATGACCTTTGTTTTAACAGGTGCCCTATCCAATTTCACAAGGGATGAGGCCACAAAAATTATCGAAAGCTTTGGGGGCAAAGTGTCCTCAAGCGTGTCTAAAAAGACCACCTACCTCCTTTGCGGAAAGGAAGCTGGAAGCAAGCTTGACAAAGCAAAGGATTTAGGCGTTACAATAATTGACGAAGAAACATTTTTAAACATGATAAAATAATAGAAAGGGCGGTTTAGTTGAGGCTAGTTTTTAAGGTTTTAAAATCGGCTAAAAAGTATTATAAGCATCTTATCTTGTCCCTTTTCTTCCTTTTGGTGATGAATATAACCCAGCTGGTTTCACCCCAGATTATAAGGAAATTTTTAAATTTAATTGAAGTCAGGGATGAAAGATTGCTTGAAAAATCAATTTATTATGCCCTGCTTTATTTGCTAGTGTGCTTTCTTTCATCCTTTTCCACGGGCATGCGTACATATCTTTCCCACGTTGCGGCGTGGAATTATGTGCACGATATCAGGGTAAAGCTTTATGACCACATACAGCGGCTGTCTTTAAAGTTTTACCATGACAAGCAGACAGGGCAGCTTATGAGCAGGATTTTGTCGGACACTTCCGTCATGGAGTTGTTTATCGCCCATGCGGCCCCTGAAATATTAAACGACTTTATATTATTAATCGGGGTTTTGGTTATTCTATTTACCATGAATAAAATTTTAGCCATCACCTCCGTTTTGGTCGTGCCCTTTATTTTCGGCGCGGTATGGGTGTATTCAAAAAAAGTGCGCCCCCTTTTTAAAGACGCCCACCAAAAATTCGGGGAATTATCCGCTTGTGTTCAGGACAATATTTCAGGGATTAAGGAAATCCAGGTTTTTAACAGGCAGGATTTTGAGTTTGACAGGGTTTGGGGAATTTCCAACGAGGACAAGAATTTGCGCCTGGACGCGTTAAAGAAAAGCGCCATGTGCCACCCTTCAATAAACTTTTTCAACCGTTTAGGCACCGTTTTTGTAATCGCTGTGGGCGGTGTTTTGGCAGCGCGCGGCCAAATTCAGGGGTCCGAGATTGTGGCCTTTGTGCTTTATCTAAACGTGTTCTTCCAGCCCATCAACGACTTTGCCCGTCTTTCTGAAGACTTGCAAAATTCATTGGCCGCGGCGGAGAGGGTTTTTGAACTCCTTTCAGAAGAAAGCGATGTCAAGGAAAAGGAAAACGCCATTGACATTGGAAGGTGCAAAGGCAATATTGAGTTTAAAAACGTATGCTTTTCCTACCGTGATAACGTGCCTGTGTTAAAGGATTTAAACCTTTCCATAAAAGAGGGCCAGACAATAGCGTTAGTAGGCCCCACAGGGGTTGGGAAAACCACAATCGCAAGCTTAATAGCAAGGTTTTATGACCCGACCAGCGGGCAAATTCTCTTGGACGGGCACGATTTAAGGGATATTTCCCTTGCGTCCTTGCGGGACAACATCAGCATGGTGCTTCAGGATGTGTTTTTATTCAACGGCACGGTTGCCGAAAACATTGCTTATGGTTCTGAAAACGTCACAATGGAAGATATAAAAAGGGCCGCGAAAATCGCAAACGCCGACGAATTCATTGAAAAGATGGACAACGGCTATGACACCATTATCGGCGAGCGGGGCATAAAGCTTTCAGGCGGGCAAAAGCAAAGGATATCAATCGCGAGGGCAATTTTGAGAAACCGCCCCATTTTGATTTTGGACGAGGCCACCGCGGCGGTTGACAACACAACGGAAAGGCTAATTCATGAGGCCATTGACAATGTGATAAAAGATAAAACCACAATAATTATCGCCCACCGCTTATCCACCATCAAAAACGCGGATAAAATCGCGGTGATACAAGACGGCAATATTGCCGAAATCGGCACCCATGATGAATTGATTAAGAAAAACGGGATTTACGCGTCATTATATAATGAATAAAAAAAGAGCCTTTTGGCTCTTTTTTTTCACCGTGCCGGTTTTGACGCACGCTCAATAAGCACAGGATTTAGGACTTTTTTTGAAAACAAGGGTTTTCGCTTTGCTTCTATTGTGCCAGCCCTTGCAAGGTGTGGTTTTCATATCCCCGAAAACTGCGGAATTTAATGAAAATATCTTTGCCCCCGACAACCTCAAAAAAGCAGTTAATCTACAGTTTTGTAAAAAGAGCCTTTTGGCTCTTTTTTTATATGAAAAAATGCTGTTTGGCTTTCCAAACAGCATTTTAAGAAAGAAGGTTAGTTAAGGTATTAAGCTGCGCTTCGTGCCTGTCTGCGATTTGGTTGCACTTTTTCTTAAGAAATGCGTCAGAACACTGGTTGGCAAAGGCTCTGTACTTTTTAACAAGCATTTTTTCATAGTTTAGCTGTTCTTTTATCCTTGCGATTTCATCCGGGGATAATCGGGGCATTCACTTTCTCCTTTCAACTTATCCTTTGTTCATATTATTTGCCTTCATTGGATGAATATTCATACGGGTAAAAATAATTTTCTTTTATATTCGCGCACACAATCCAATGCCCGTCAAGATAAACCGAGCAGTCCGACAAATGCTCAAAGGGGTTATTGTCTTTATCTTCCTTAACCGCAACCGCCACATTATCCCCGTCAATCCCATAGTGGTAGCAGCGGTTATTATAAATTGACTCCAAAACCTTCGGGTAATTTAGTATGTATTTTATAATCGGCTCATTTGAAAAATAGGAGCCGTCGGTCACCGTGTGCCATGTGAAATTATCCTTTTCAAAAAAGGTTTCCTTTTTAGTTGTTTCTTCCTTTTCTAAAACCGGCTGGCCGAGAATTCTTGCAAAACACTCCGCGTCATCATCCTGGCAGGACCAGTACACATTTTTATTGTCCCGCACAATAAATACATCGTCAAAGTCAATGTTTACCTCTTTGCGCAATTTTCCCTCAACCAAATTCCCGATGTGGACTTTTTCCATGTTTTCCTTGTTTATTACAAAAACTTTCATAACCCCCACTTGGTTTGAAACATTTATATCTATGTACCTTTTTCCGCCATCTTCCAAAACCTTTGCCTCACCTGTCCCGATTTCCGAGTTTAAAGCGATATTTTTAATTACCATACCTGCACCTCCAAAATATACTTTCAATTTATATTATTCTTTTTATTAATAAAAATTACTTTTGAATTAAAAATTAATACAAAAGGGACAAAAAGTTAGAAAACGAAAGAATTTTTTAGTAAACAAAAGAATTTTTAAGATTTCGGAAGATTTTTCCGTAAAAATTATCCTTGATACATTTTGCTAGTTAGAGTAATATATTGATTGTGATTAGCACTCACCATTTATGAGTGCTAATAAATTTATAATCGAAAATCATAAATTAGGAGGGTTATATTTATGAATATTAAACCTTTAGCTGACAGAGTCGTTATAAAAATGCTTGAAAGCGAAGAGACAACAAAAAGCGGTATCGTGCTTGCAGGCTCAGCAAAGGAAAAACCGCAGATTGCTGAAGTAGTTGCGGTAGGGCCTGGCGGCAATGTTGACGGCAAAGAAATTGAAATGACTGTTAAAGTTGGGGATAAAGTTATAATTTCCAAATATGCCGGAACTGAAGTTAAGATTGACGGCGTAGAATACACAATTTTGCGTCAAAGCGACATTTTAGCAAAAGTTGAATAATAAAAAGGAGGAATAAAGATGGCTAAGGAAATCAAATTCGGTGAAGACGCAAGGCGCGCGTTAGAAGCAGGTATTAACAAATTAGCTGACACTGTTAAAGTTACATTGGGACCAAAGGGAAGAAACGTTGTTTTAGATAAAAAATTCGGCGCTCCACTAATTACTAACGACGGTGTTACAATCGCAAAAGAAATTGAATTGGAAGAACCCTTTGAAAAAATGGGCGCAAACCTATTAAAAGAAGTAGCAACAAAGACCAATGACGTTGCAGGTGACGGTACAACAACCGCAACCTTGCTTGCTCAGGCCCTAATCAGGGAAGGGCTTAAAAACGTTGCCGCAGGCGCAAACCCAATGATTTTGAAAAAGGGTATTGACGCGGCAGTGCAGGCCGCTGTTGAAACCATTAAGGCAAACAGCCGCGCTATTGAAGGAAGAAAGGATATCGCAAGGGTTGCGGCAATTTCCGCGTCCGACGATTCCATTGGCGAACTAATCGCTGACGCTATGGAAAAAGTGTCCAAAGACGGCGTTATCACCATTGAAGAGTCCAAGACCAGCGAAACATACAGCGAAGTTGTGGAAGGTATGCAATTTGACCGCGGATATATCTCCCACTACATGGTTACTGACTCTGAAAAGATGGAAGCTGTCCTTGATGACCCGTACATTTTAATTACCGACAAGAAGATTTCAAACATTCAGGACATATTGCCAATCCTTGAACAAATCGTTCAACAAGGCAAGAAGCTTTTAATCATTGCTGAAGATGTTGAAGGCGAAGCTTTGGCTACATTGATTGTGAATAAATTAAGAGGCACCTTCACCTGCGTTGCCGTTAAAGCGCCGGGATATGGCGACAGGAGAAAGGCAATGCTTGAAGATATCGCTATTTTGACAAACGGCCAGGTTATTTCTTCCGAACTAGGCTTAGAACTAAAAGAAACCACCCTTGACCAGCTAGGCAGGGCAAAACAGGTTAAAGTTCAAAAAGAAAACACCATTATTATTGATGGCCTAGGCGACAAGAAGGCAATTGAGGACAGAATTAACCAAATTAGGGTACAAATCGAAGAAACCACTTCTGAATTTGACAAGGAAAAATTACAAGAAAGGCTTGCTAAACTTGCAGGCGGCGTAGCTGTAATCAAAGTGGGCGCTGCTACCGAAACCGAAATGAAGGAAAAGAAACTAAGAATTGAAGACGCGCTCGCTGCTACAAAAGCCGCTGTTGAAGAAGGCATTGTTGCAGGCGGCGGTACCGCGTACATTAACGCTATTGAATCCGTATCAAAACTTTTGGATAAATTTGATGGGGACGAAAAGACCGGTGTTAAAATCGTACTTAAAGCCCTAGAAGAGCCCTTAAAGCAAATCGCCCTAAATGCAGGCGTTGAAGGCGCGGTTATAGTTGAAGCTGTTAAGAAGATGGAAAAAGGCATTGGTTACAACGCACTAAGTGGCGAATTTGTTGACATGGTGAAAGCTGGTATCGTTGACCCGACAAAAGTTACAAGAAGCGCGCTACTAAATGCGGCTTCCGTTGCTTCCATGATTTTGACAACCGAAAGCGTTGTTGCCGACAAGCCTGAAAAGGAAGACAGCGCGGCTAACATGGGCAACATGGGCGGTATGTATTAATATAAATATAACCCTTTATAAAAAAAGAGTTTGGCACACGCCAAGCTCTTTTTTTTATCCCATTTGCCCCGCATTGGGGTGATATAAAAGTCAATATAAAACATTATTTTTTTACGCTTTCAAAATATTTTTCGTTATATAAAACCGAGGGGTGGTTGGGCTTAAACTTTTTGGCTAAATTATTATATTTTATGGCCTGTTCCCTGTCCCCGAGCCTGTCATATATCACGCAAAGCTGGATTGCGGGGATAAAGCCAAGGTAGTCGTGGTTTACAAAGCCCCAGGTTTTTTCCTGTTTTAAGTTTAGCACCAGCTCATACCAAAATTTTGCCTCATTTAACATCCCTTTTTCAAACAGTATTGACGCGATATTGCAGCAAACCTCGGACCGTGGCGTAGTCCTTTCAAAGGTTTTAAACAAAACCCCCAAGGCCTTTTCTTTTTCGTTTATCATCCTGTAACAATGGCTTAATTTTAAGCAGGCGGTTACAAAATCCTCAATCCATGTGTTTGGGATTTTTAAAAATTTTTCAAACTGGGCAATTGCTTTATCGAATTTGCCGTGGTCGCTTAGCTCCCTTGCGTAGTATAACTGCCCCCGCGGGGATAGTTTTTCGCCCCGCATTATGAGGGATTCATAGATTTTTAAGTTTCTGTCCGAGGAAGTATGTTTTTCTTTTTTATGAGTTATCGCGATATCCACTTCAATTATATTCCCCGAAGGGGTTATGCATTCATGGACAGGCTCATGCCATGTAAAGTTTTTCTCCCTCTTTAGTAGCCTTTCCCGGTAGTAGGAAAAAGTGGGGTTGCCGTTTTCATCAAAGGCAATGTTATATTTCATCATAACGCAGTCAACGCTTTTATCCAAGGTTTTTTTCAATTCTTTTATTTTTTCTATGTCCTCGGGCAGCACCACATCGTCGGCGTCCATCCACATTATATAGTCCATTGTGGCTTTTGAAAAAGAATAATTCCTTGCCTTTGAAAAGTCATTAACCCATTTGAAATGGTACACCTTATGGGTGAATTTTTTGGCAATTTCAACGGTTTTATCGGTGGAGCCCGTGTCCACGATTATTATTTCATCCGCAAATTCCTTTGCGCAGTTTAGGCATCTTTCAAGGACATCTTCCTCATTTTTTACTATCATGCACAAGCTTATGGTAATCAATTTTTTCACTCCCATTCCTATTTTACATAAGCTATTATATGGGATGGGAGCGCTGTTTGTTATTGCGCGCGCATAAAACAAAACGCCCCCGCAGATTGCGGGGGCGTTTATTTCATTTTTTATTAACCTACGATACCGGAACGTTCGAAGTTTTCTACGAACCTCTTTTGAATTAAGAAGTAAATGATTAACAGTGGCGCAAGATATATTAGCGCTGCCGCCTGTTTTACCGCGTCAAAAGCAAAGGTTGTAGCGCCCGGTTTGTCGTACCATGTCTGCACTGCGGTAACCACGTTGTTAGCGTTTGTTGACGCGAAAGTTTGGTTTAGCGCAATGCTCAAGTAGGGGCCCTTCGGATGGAAGTAGCCGGTGTAATATGTATCCCCGTAGTTCCACACAAATGACAATATGGAAACCGTCATAATAGCAGGAACCGCGTTGGGTAGGGCAATCCTGAAGAAGGTCTGGTAAAATCCGCAGCCGTCAATATACGCCGCTTCTTCCAATTCACCGGGTAGCCCTTTGAAGAACTGCCTGAACTGGAACACGAACAGGCTTTGCTTTAGCCCAAACCCGAAAAACGCCAGGATAAACAATGTAATTGGCTGGTTAATTAAGTCAATTGTGCTGCCTGTAAACAGCTTAAACAATCCGAAAACATCAAACTGCTTAAACCTAAGGTATTGGGAAATAAGTAGTGATTGCGGCGGCACCACAAAGGTTACAATTACAAGGATGAAGATTATATCGTTAAATTTTGATTTAATCCTTCCTAGTGTATACCCTGCCATTGAGCACACAAACACCTGGATTGCGGCGATTACCGCAGAATATAGAAGTGATTGTGCCATTGTGACAAAGTTTCCAAACACAAGGCGTATTGCCGCTTTAAAGCTGATTACCGACCAACGTATCGGCACCCACACAATATCAGGGCTTCCGAGGTCTTCAACGTCATTGAAGATAACGGGGAAAATCTTGATTATGGGGTATAGTATAGCAAAACATAGGCCAATTATAAGAGAAATAGTAAAGATATTAAACACAAACTCCTGTGACCTTCTCTTTACTAAAAGGCCGTCGGCTAAGGAATTGTCATTCCACTTTTTCTTGACTGCTTTAACAAAATTATTTGCTGCCATAATCAAGTTTCACCACCTTTGCTAAGATAAACAACATAATTGCAAGCGCAAGCAATACGTTGACCATGTAAACCACGGAAAGCGCCGAACCTACGCCTATGTTGTTTCGGTTAAACGCGAAGTTATATATTTCGTTTGCGATTGAGCTTGCTAAGAACAAGTCCACAAACGAGTACACAAACGCGAAAATTGTGATATTGCCTAGCATTGGGAAAGTAATTTTCCAGAATACTTCATATCCTGTCGCACCTTCAATTTTTGCTACCTCATACAAAGACGGGTTGATAGATTGAAGCCCTGCCAGGTAAATTAGGGTTTGAACCCCCGCTTTTGAAATTATGGAGAAAATGTTTGACACTATCCCCATGATAAAGGATATGGATTCCCGCGGCAAGAAGGAGTTGGATGTAAGTAGGGTAATCAGGAAACTTCCTTCCTGTGTTGTTTGGGAAACTATGCCGGTGATATCGCCTGCGGAGCTTTCCATAGTAAGGCGCGTTACAATTTGCAAGCCTAAAATAATCGGTAGGAAGAATATTACGCGCACAACTCCCTGTCCCTTATAGTTCATGTTTACAAGAAGCGCACAGAACAAGCTGAATATTACAATTAGGGGGGTGTTTATGAAAATGTTTGAGTTTTCATCGGCAAACACCCTGATAAACTGCTGGCCCGTGCTGGAAATTTCGGTCTGGAACAAGTCCACATAGTTCTTTATCCCTGAAAAAGATAGTGTCATACCACCGGTATCCGCAACACCTACGGTGTTGAAGGAATAAATAATGGTATTAATTATTGGTACCAAAAAGAATAGCAAAAAACCAATTATCCACGGCAGTAAAAAAACTGTTCCATTAAGCTTCTGGCTGGTTTGAAAGCTTACTCTTACCTTTTTAACTTTATCCGTTTTCATCTTACTGCCCTCCTAAAATGACATAGCCCATACCGGGGATGTATGCCCCTTCTTCAGTTGTCACGTCAAAGGTGTTGTAGTTTACAACTACTTTTACCCCACCTTCGTATGTTGTTTCAAAGACATTGTCGTCCAGTACCCTATGTCCTACGATTTTGGTTGAACCAATTTTACTAAATGCCTTGTCTATTTCATCCATTACATATTTAATATCTTCTTCCAACGCGCCAAATTCGGTTGAGAACAGCTCCGAAAAGTTTAGCTCTTTTAATTTGTCCACGCTTTGGGCTGTTACCGTGAATTTTGGCCTTGCCGCGGTTTCAACCGCGTTTAGGATGAAGTAGTTTTTGCTGCTGGAAGCCATGTTGATATTAAGTGTTGTATACTCAACAAGACCGTTTAGCACAATCTGCCTGAATGGAACCGATGTTTTAAATATGCCATAGCGGCTGCTTTCCCTGGAAATGTCGGTTAGTATGTCAGCATATAGGGCCCTGCTTTGATACGGGTTTTGAAGGATTATGGATGAATTCTGACCTTTTATTGCCCTAAGGGCGTTTTCGATAATTTTTTCGCCTTCAACCGGTGTTACTATGTCGCCGGATTTGTAGTTTACATAATAGGTGTTGCCCATATCCTGCAATGTGAAATTCTTAAAGTTTAGCCCTTTTGCGTCATTTAGGAATTTATATGTCAATTTTTCAAGATACCTTGGGTGCAAAATGTACCTTCCAATCCCGCCCATGTCAAAGCGTCCGCTTGGCGCATGGTAGTTATAAAACTCAGCGGGTTTGCCGTTATACCCGATTAGCGCGTGCATGCCCGGGTCAAAACCGCCGCCGCCTGAGTAAATGCTTAATAAGTTCACGCCGATGTATAAATCATCGCCCATTAACTCTTGCGCTTTCTTCAGGTCTTCTTTGTTTCCGTTTTGTTTTACAAGCTCAATACCGTTATTAACCTTGTTATACATTCCGCCATTTACAGCGCCGGTATATGTAATGGTCTTATCGTAACCAGAAAGCTTCCCGTAAATGTCCATAAGCTCTTTGTAAGTGGTCATGGTCATAATTTTGTCATACGGGATTCCTAAAAACCTGTCTTCTACGGTTAATGAGCCTATCACGTCAAGATATAAGGCGGGTTTTTTATCGTAATTTTGCTTTAAGTTATATTTATCCACCAAGTAGTCCTTATAAGCCTGCGCCATGTTGTAATAGGTGGCGTCTTCGGAGAATAGCTTGTATCTTATAGTATAATCCACATTAATCGGGCCTGTGGATGAAAGGAATCTCGCGTTATTGTCGGAGTATTCGCCAAACACCTTAACCCTGTAGAATTGCACCGCGTCAAAGGATGTGTAAACCTTATTAAACGGTGTGCCGGATACATCGTCTTCGGTGATAGCGGAAGCCGCGTTAATGTACGCAAGCTCTTCCCCGTTTTCAATAATTCCTAAGAAACCTCTCAACGCCCCGTCATATTCCCCTGCCATTCCGAATACCGGCATCATGATGTCTTCTTTGTATTCGGACTGATAGTACATGGTCTGATAAATTGTGTTGTTGTAAACAGGGCGGTTGTATTCGGGGTATCTTCCGTCAAAGCTGTTTAGGTCAATTAGCGCGCCCGCGCCGTCAGGAACAAAGATAAACCCATTGCTTGTGTCCTTTGACGGGATTAGCCCGAAGTTTGGATATACAACTATATTCTGAAGGGTAAAGTCTTCAACGTGGGACTTGGTTTCATAGGTTGGGATTCTCACAACGAAATCCCCGTTTTCGTCAAGCTTTGCTTCCAATGTTACGTCAATTTCGGCAGGCTTTGAAATGTTTACCACAATACCGTAGCGCATGCTGTCTTCCAAAAGCATTTCACGGGTATAGCCCACGTCTTTTGACAAGCTTATCAACAGGTTTGCCGCAGAAACCGGCGGGGTTCCTGAATACCTGTTGTAATAGCAGCCCTCGTCTTCGTCCCTTGCGTAAATTAGGGAAAGGGCTGTCTTATAACGGTTTGCGGTTATTTCTTCAATTTTTCCTTCCGCTAATAGCTCATCTATTTTATTTAGGAAGATTTCTTCATATCTCTCAATGGATATCTTTTGCGGCATGTACTCATTTAAGTTTGTTGACTCGGACTGCCTGAACCTGAAGTAAATCTTAAAGCCGTCGGGTATTCTTTCAATGTCATACTCGCCGTTTGATATTGAATAGGTGTGGGCGTCCCATGTTGTGAGTGTGCCGCTTCCCGACAGGAATTTTATTAGTATCGGGGATTTTTCATTTACCGTTGCCTTATCCCCTTCATAAATGCTGTGCCATTCAAATCCTGTCTGGGTATCTTTGATATATGCGTCTAAATTCTTTGTGTTAAGATATAGTTCTTTCCCTGCTCTTGCAGTAATAAACACATCCCCTGCGTCCTTGCTGATTTGCGCAACTGCGTCGGAAAGAGGCGCAAAGTCAATCGCAGGCACATTACTCCTTCCAAGCTGGAGTTTTTGAGCGTAATTAACACTTGTTACGATGATTATTACAACCAATATAATTGTCAGGATTTTTAATAGGCTTAATCTCTTCAATATCTCTTTCATATTCATCACAACCTTTTCACAAGCTCACTGATAAACGCTACGAAGAAGTTTACAACTCTTTCCATTAGCGATAAATACAGTGTAGACAAAAACACTATAATGATTGCAGCGATAAAGGTTGTAATAATCATAACAATATTGGTTGAAGCGTTGTATTCGTGTATTACGCAAAGGCCTGCAAAGATTAAGTAGCAAAACCAAACATTGCCGATTGCTAAAAACACGTTTAGGATTGGCACTTCTTCTAGGATGATGAAGTTGCTTATTACAATGCCCAATGCGTCAATTATTAGCTTTGGTAAAAGCGAGTAACCCAAAACATTTACAATGTCGCCGAATTTACCGCTTCCTTCAAAGATTGCGGTAACGCTCCAGTTGGAGATTGCAAATAGCAAAAACGGGAAAAGCGTAAATAAAAACCTTGTCAAGCTGTTCATTTCATGGATTGGGTTATTATTAATTATAAAGCCTGTATACTGATATTTTATTATACCTAATAAAGAATACAGCAAAAGTATCAGTGCGGCTAACATATAATTTTTCTTCCTGCGGAAGCGTACTTCGTAAAAACCGTCAAAGGGGTGAAAGATTACATACCATATGTATTTTAAATCGCTTAAAAATGTTGACATCTACCGCACCTCCCCTACTCCCTGTTTTTCCTGTGATAGCGGTACTCGGAATAGAAAATGTAAAATAGGAACGCCACAAATACTAGCGCAATCCAAATGAAGTTGTTTTGGATTTGAATATTTCTATATCCGTTATACGCTTTTGAATAATATGTCCTGTCGCCGCCAAGTTTTAGGTATTTCATGGCTTCTTCGTATTTGTCCTGCATTAGAAGGTTTTTGCCGATTTGAACATAGGCGATATCGTAGTTTGCGTTCTTTTCAAGCACTTTTCTCATAAGTTCGGCAGAACCGTCGAAGTCACCGTTGTAGTATTTCTTTTCAGCCTCTAAAATAAGTTCGCCAAACTCAGTCGGGGTGAACACAAAAGCGCAGGCAAGGGAACTGTCCGTAACTATTAAGCTGTCCCCTAACCATGTGATACCGCTTGGGGTTTTGAAATTCCCTTTGCTGTTTCCTAATCCCCCGAACACGTTTAATAAGTTCCCGTCAAAGTTATATACGAACACTCTTCCCATGGTGCTGTCAACAACCGCGTAAACACCATAGTCTGATACTGCGATATCCACAAATGAGCTTCGGGTGGTATCCGCCATATTGCCACGGAAAATGTCGCCTTGTACTTCGGAGTAGCCCATTTCCCTAAGCACGTTTTCACCTTTGGCGTTAAGTCTGAATACCATGTGCTGGGCCGATGCGTCGTTTGTTACCGCGTATATAAAGCCTTCATTGTCGCACATTACATTGTTGAAGGACGGGGCATAGATTTTGCTCATTTTTTGTTTTTGGGCTTCTGAGGCGAAACTTCTCCAGAAAATATCAACCAAATTAACCCTTGGTGAGTTTACGCCAAAATATCTTGAGAAGGATCCGTCAGGGTTTAGTTCTATGATACCTTCGGTGCTGCCTTGGACAACCAAGAAAATCCTTCCCGCGTTGTCCACCGCAACCTTTGAAGGCTCAAACAGGGTGCTTCCGATCATGTTATCCGGCTTTTCAATAATCCTGGATAGGGTGTACTTGTCTTTTTTAAGCACAACCACCCTTGACGCGCCGGTGTCCGCGATGAAGATTTCATCGTCTGTAACAAACACTCCTTCAGGGTTTGTGAGGATGAGCTGTTTTCCGTTTTTAACAACAATTTTTCCTTCGTCGTCCCTGATTATTTTAATTGAGTCCAAAAACTCCCCGGTTTCGCTGAATATATTTAGCCTGCTTGTTTCCTTGTCCACGGTATATATCGCGTTGCAGCCGTAAAGGTCTGAATATGCCACAAACACGTCTTCCATGGTTTTTAAGGGGATGTCGCGGCCCGCTTTTTCAATAGCGGATGAATCAATTACAAAGGATAGCTCAAAGGCTGAAATACTCTTGTTTGCATCTCCCCAGTAGTTATAGATGTAATTTGAGCTGTAAGTATTTTCGGCAAACGCTGTCAATGATGATAGGGTGATGCATAAAATTAGCAGTGTTAATATACATCTTTTCTTCATACCATTACCACCCTTCCTCATTCCTTAATACCTGATGATGCCATAGTTTCAATAACGTTGCTTTGGGAGATAACAAACACGGTTATTGGAACTATTAGCATGATTAAGCTAACTGCCGAAGCAACCCCGGTTCTAACCACACCTGCGCTGACAATCTGGGAAAGCGCGTAGCTTACTGGTTTTAATTTTTCCGTGTAGATAAATGATCCGCCGGTTGCACCCCACAATGATTGGAACGAAAGTATAATTAGCGTTACCCACGCAGGCTTTGAAAGGGGCATGATGATTGATGAGTAAATCTTAAATTCGCTCGCCCCGTCAATTTTTGCAGATTCCAACAAGCTCATCGGGATATGGCTCATGTGGTTTCTCATAAGGTATACGCCCAAAGTGGAACCCACTGCCGGGATTACCACTGCCCAGTATGTGTCAAGAAGCCCTAGCTTTGACATGATTATGTAGTTTGGTATGCTTGTAACCGAGCCGTTAAACATTAGGGAGTATACAATTAGCGAGTTCATGGTGCGCTTCCCCGGGAAATCGTACATTGCGAGGGGGAAGGCCGCCATGGAGCCCACAAAAACCGTTCCCGCGGTACCTAGTATGGTCAAGAACACTGTGTTAAAGATATATCTTGAAAACGGTACCCATGAGTTGCCTATAATCTGGAATAGGTCCTTGAAGTTGTTCCACGTTGGATTTTGAACGAAAATCCTTGGCGGGAACAAGAAGATTTCATTTAGCGGTTTAAAGGCGTTAGTGAAGATAAATACTAGCGGGATTACGCTGAATAGCCCGAATAACCCTAAGAATATGGTAAGCGCGATGTCAACCGCCAAAGACCTGTTCCTTCTAACTATTCTGCGGCGGGCAAGTCTTTTCTTTATATATTTAATCATAGACTTAGTCACCCACCCTTCTTAATAGTTTTTGTACGATGATGTTTGAAATTAGCATGATAAAGAATAGTATTGTCGCAATTGCCGACGCGTAACCCATTTCATAACGGATGCTGCCGTAGTCCTGTAAGTGTAAAAGGATTGTATGCCCTGCGTATTCAACGGACGGGAAGCCCGCAAGTTCGCTGGACACCCCTGATACGGAAAGGGATGTGGTAATCTGCATAACCGCGCCGAACATTAGCTGTGGCTTCATGCTTGGCAGTGTGATAAACCAAAGTTCCTGCCACCGGTTTTTAATGCCGTCGATTGCCGCGGCTTCGTATTTTTCCTTATCAACGTTTTGCAAACCTGCAACAAAAGATAGGAAACCTACGCCCAAGCTTAGCCACAATTGAACGATGATAAGTATTGGCATAACGTAGTCCGCGTTTTCAAACCACAAAATCGGGCTGGTGATAACGCCCATCTTCATTAGCCATGCGTTTATGTAACCGTACTGGTCGGATGAGAAAAGAAGTTTCCAAATCATGAACGCGTTACCTGAAATGCTGGGCGCGTAAAACACCAAAGTCATAACGGCTCTAACCTTTGGCGGAAGTTCGTTAATTAGCCATGCAAACACGAAGCACATTAAATATGAAACAGGGCCTGTTACTATCGCAAAATAAAGTGTGTTTTTCACCGCGGTTAAAAATACGCTGTCGTAGACAATTAGGTTAATATAGTTTTCAAGCCCAATGAATTTTGGGAACTCGAGCATGTTAAAGGATGTAAAACTGATAATTATTGAAACTACTACAGGTATAAAGGTAAAGCACAAAAATATGAGCGCAAAGGGCGCGATCATTATGTATTTTTCCTTGTGCATGCTCCATATCTGTTTAAAAGATTCCTTTTGCTTTTTCTTTTTAGGCATGCTACCTTGCCTCCTGTTCTACATAATTCATATTGAACTCTTTACGCTTCTTGGTAAGTTCCTTCTGAACGTCCTTTAGGTTTAGATACAACGCTTCGCGCGGGTTCTGGCCGTCGGTTACCACTGCTTTAAACGCGTAATCAAGCATACGGCCTGTCATATAACCGCCAGGAACTTCAGGAACCCCAACAGTGTTTTCAAATTGCTGCAATATCATTTCCGCATGTCTTGCTGGCCATGGTAGCTGTTGTAGGACTTCTTTGTTCGCGGTCGCGTATCTTGCACCTGAACCCATGATAGCTTCTAGCGTGTTTGCAAATCGGGTCTGGGTATCCGCATCAAGCCACCATTTAATAAAGTCCCAAGCGTCTTGTTTGTTTTCGCATTGTTCTAGCATTATGCAGCCTACGGTATCGGATACAACCACATTGCTGAAGGTGCCGTCTTTTCTCACTGTTCCAGGAACTGGTGCAAATGACCATAGACCCCTGATTTCAGGTGCAAACACTTCCAATGTATTGTAAGTTGTATAGTTTGCAATACCTATCGGGATTTCACCGGTTCTGAACCTGTTTGTGAAGTCCGCGCTAACAGGAAGCTTATGGGTAGTGAAGAATTCGGTTAACTCTTTGAAAGCAACCATTGCTTCTTCGTCATATAATGCGGTTTCTATACCGTAATCCGCCCCTTCGCCCTTGTATAAATTGCCTCCGTTTTGGAATACAAGCGTTGAATACAGGCCGGTGGTTGGGATATAGAAATCGTAGTTATTTATATGAAGTGTTGGAATCATCTTCCTTACATCGTCCCAAGTCTTTGGAACGCTAAGCCCTAGCTGGTCCAGGATGTCCTGCCTGTAGAACATCATCATGAAGCTCTGCTGTTCAGGAAGGCCGTATACACCGTCTTTAAACCTCATGGCATCAATTGCGCTGGGATAGAACCTTGAAGCCACTTCCTCAAACCCGTCAAGCTTTGAAAAGTCAACCAGCGCGTTTCTTTGTGCAAAGTTCACGATTGTGGACTGTCCCATGTTTAATACCACATCGGGTCCGTTTCCAGCCAAAGTTGCCGGCAAGATAACGTCAGCAGGAATTAGCTGTAAGTTCACTGGTTTTCCTGTAATCGGAGTGTAGGATTCGTCAATTAGGTTTCTAACGATTTGAGCCTGGTCGCGGCCTGAAGGCATCCAAACGACTATTGCGTCTTTTCCCACTTCGTTGACGTCTGAAATTTGTGATTCGTCAACAAAGAAGGTAACCAAAAACCTTATAAGCTCGTTATACATCTTTATGAAAACATTGGGTTCCGCAGGCTTTAATTTTGCCTGGGGTGAGCTTAAGGTAAAGGAGTCAATTTCAAGAGGCATTTCATAAATTGAAAGTATCCATGTACCAAGGCTTGATACGTTGGAATTTAACTGTGATATTTGCTTTATTACTTTTTCCGGGTCTTCAGCAAGCTCCTTTGCCTGCATTGCCATCTTTTCCAATGTAACTGTCAACTGGCCTTTTTCACCGGTGATTTGCACTACTTCATCCGCAACGGCAGTAAGCCTGTTGGCTTCATTTTCCATTATTTCCGCAAAATCCGGAATCTTTTTGGCGATTTCGTAGTCTATATACTGGTCAGGAACAACACCGGTGATTTGAACAATCCTTCTGTATAGGTCATTCAACGCAAATATGCTGTCTTCAACCTGTGTTAGGGCGTTTGCAAAGTCGCCCAATACCACTTCAAGGGAAATGGTGTTTTCGCCCTTATTGAAATAGAATAACAGCGGCTCGTTGTCCTTTGAAATTATGTAGTTTTGGAACTCGCCTGAAAACGCAAAACCAATCTTTTTGGCTTCTTCAAAGGGAACTTCTCCGTTTATCCTTAACTCACGATAGCTCTTTACCCCGCGGTTTGTGTTTTGTCTTCCGCGGAAGGAAAGCCTGTATAAGCCATCTTCCGGCACGTTTATCTTCCAGGTTATAAATGTGCCGGGCGTTCTCCAGTTAGAGCCCCCCATTGTGTTTAGCATGATTTTATACGTATGGTATGGAACTGTGTAGGGGCTGGAGTAGTCGCTGGTAACCCCGACGTTTGTGGATGACTTTTGTATTGCCAAAGTCATGTTTTCGTCGGTCCTTTCAGCCTGGTATACCAAATTAACGCCGTCATACACTTTTGCGTCTTTGTGTTTGTTTATGTATTCTTGATAGCTTACCGGCGGTTTTGCCGCAGTTAATGTGATTTTTCCAATCTTTAACGGCTCTTTCACGGACTCAAAAGTGATGGTGTGTTCGCCTTGTGTGAAATAGAATTTATATGGTTCCTGGTCCCTTCTTTGGGAGTCGGAAACATAGGTGGAAAGCCACATGTATTCTTCCACCGCGCTGGGCCTGATTTCGTTGCCGTTTTTGGATTCAATGCCGATGGTATCGGAGTTGTTCCAAATGCGGGGGAATACCACCTGGCTCATTCCTTCAAAGTATTGTTCCCCGTCAATTTTTAACGCCCTTTGGGGGTTGGCATTTGTGCCTTTTACGGGGTAGTAGTCTATTTTAATATTGTAAAATCCTTCTTCTGCCACATCAACTTTAAAGGTAATGCTTCCTTTTTCATCGGTTACAACCCCGTCGTTTTCCAGTGTGGCTACCATTTCTTCATCAGTTTCGTAATTTGTGATATCCACCAAAACTTCGGACCGTGCCATCACACCGCTGTATCCGTTTTTGGATAGATATTCCTCATAATCATCTGCCATAAAAGCACTCATATTTCCAGTGTTCGCAACGGAATCACTGGATCCCGGCAATATAAACGCCAAAAGGACCATAAGCGCTATTACTGCGATTATACCAATTAATACTTTATAAGAAGTGCGCATTTTATTTATCAATCCTTTCTGACGATTATTTTTCGACCTTAACCATTATCGTCTGGCTTGTTTTGTTTCCGGCAAAATCAGTTACTGTGATTTCCACTGGATATTCCCCTGGCGTTGTAACATCTAGGTAAGATAGGTCAGCACTTACGTTGGCTTTTACATCGTTGCCGTTTACATCTTCAGCTTTATCAATGTATTTACCGCCCCAGTCAATCGCTGACGCGTCGTCGTCAAGTTTCACTGCCGGGTATTCTTCTTTTATAACCAGTGTGGGTGGCACAGTGTTATGCGGGTCATAAATGATAACATCCTGTTTAGTGCTTGCTTCATTTCCTGCGCTGTCCACAACTTTTGCCACAACCCCGCCGCTGTATTTGCCGATTGTGTTAAAGTCAGTGGCGGATACGTCTATTTGAATCTGGTCAGGGCTGAATTTGCCATCAATGTTGTCGTCCGCTTCAAATATCTTGCCCCAGTCAATGGTGGAAGGATCGGTTCCAACCGGGAATGCAATTGGTTTTGAGCTGGATTTCTTAATACCGGGGGCGATGTTATCCACAACTTCTTCAGATGAAATTGCTTTGGAAATAACATCCAGCCTTTCAAACACGGTGTTCTTTTCAGCTTCAACCGCGATTGCATATTTGGGTGAACCGTTCACGCCGTAAATTGATTCACCTAAAATGTTTATGCCCCATCTGGATTGAATGCCTAGGGATTCTGCCATTTCATTTTCTTTTACAATACCTAACTCATAGAAAATCCTGCGGTTAGCTTCGCCCACATGTTCGTGGAAAATGTCGATACCATAAAGCAGTGCTTCGGAGTCTGAGCGCTGTTTCATGTATTCTTCCATTGTGTCAACTCGGGCTAATGTCTTGTAGTATGTGTTTTTATATAATTTATAAGCCTCAAGGGCCAATCTGCTCTTTTCCTTGCTTATGCCTTTAAGAAGCCCCACGCTGTCCGCAAATGCGGAAAGGTGCTGGTACCTTGGGTCATCCACCGCGTAATCGTCGGGCCTTGGCCATGGGATAATACCCATTGACTGCCCGCGGCTTGCAAGTTCTTTTGACTTTGTACCCGCAAGCCATCTTGCAACGTTGGTAAACACGGTTTCGCCGTTACCAAAGTCGTTGGAGTTCCATAGCCAGCCCGGGTTTATTGTACCGCTGTTGTTTACGCTCATCATAAGGCCTTTGTTCATCAGCCTGTCGATATATTCCATAGCCCTTTTAGCTTCTGGAGTGTCGAAAGTAGCGTCAGTACCGTTAAAGAGGCACTCGCCCACGGAGTGTAGCGCCATTAATGCCGCATAGGTATAGTCGGTCTGGAAGGCCTTAATTGGCACGTTGGTTCTGACCGGCGCCATTTTGCCGTTGTAGTAAGCTTGGATTTTGGTTAAATATTCTTCAAATTTTGACCATGTCCACTCGCCGCGTTCGTATAAATCGCTTGGATACACGGTCCTTCCGTTTTCCTTCAAGGAGTCCACTGCTTCTATGTAGTTTATGTTATATACTAACGGCCAGGTTTTTACAAACAATAAATCGCGGTTCATCAAATAGTAGTGCCCGAAAATTTTGTCGTTTAATATCCACTGTCCTTCCGGGTCATCCAGGAAAATGTCCGCATACTCATCAAGGGGCTGAAGCACGTTTTGCCCTAAAATGGTACCCTGAATACCGTTCCAAAGAATAGCCAAATCGCAAACCGGGTCCCCCGCCAAAACGCTTTGCAAAAGGATTGTTGACACGTCTTGGGGATATTGCAAAAACTCGATTTCCACATTTAGCTCTTCTTTTACTTTAGCAAGTGCCGCTTCCGCCGCACGAAGCTCGTCAGGAGTCATGAAAGGCTCCCCGGTAATCGGGTCGCGCCAATTGGGGTCAATTTCTTTTTGAGCGTGTGTGCCGATTGTAATGGTTATTGTGCCGGCGGATTTACCCTGCCTTGCAGTACCCCTGCTGCAACCGGCCAATAAGCCCACACAAACAATGCATATTAAAAAAATCGCCATTAATTTATTCCTGGTTTTATGCATTTATACTCCTCCTTGCTATGATACAATCATATAATACATATAATTTTCAAAAATTTCAATATATTTTTGTATAATTTCAACATTTTATGCCCAATTTTTTAATAAAACTTATTCAATTAGCTAACCTCCACTTTTTGGCTATTCATAATTGGTCATTATTTTCATATTTGTTAAATTTTACTAATATTTTCCGTGTTTTATTATTAAAATTTATATAAATAATAAAGCATATGTAATAAGGCTTTGCGCCTTACTTTACATATGCGGAATTTACATAAACAGCAAAAGGCTGATTGCCATGACAATCATGCCCGCAACAAGGCCGTAAATTGATAAATGCTGTTTATCATATTCCCTGGCTGAAGGCAATAGCTCGTCAAGGGAAATAAAAATCATAATCCCAGCCACAAAGGCAAATAAAATTCCAAAGGTTGTTTCGTTAAAGAAGCTGAATAAAAGCATATATCCAATCAATGCCCCGACGGGCTCGGATAAACCTGATAAAAAGGAAAGCAAAAACGCCCTTTTACGGCTTCCCGTCGCATAAAAAATGGGAATTGACACCGCAATCCCTTCCGGGATATTGTGAATTGCAATGGCAAAGGCAATTGCGACACCTAATTTGGGGTCCTTCAAGGCTGAAGCAAAGGTCGCAAGGCCTTCGGGGAAGTTGTGGATGGCAATTGCAAGCGCCGTTAAAACCCCCATCCGCATGAGCTTTGAGGATTTTTCATCCTCTTCCCTTTCCCCGACTTTGCCAAAATCGTGGGGATTTTCATGTTTTGGAACCAAATTGTCAATTAGAGCGATGACAAACATTCCCGCAAAAAAAGAAGCCACGGTAATCCATGAGCCCAATTTTTCGCCGTACACTTCAGTCAATGACATTTTTGCTTTTTGGAAAATATCAACCATGGATACATAAATCATAACCCCTGCAGAAAAACCAAGGGAAACTGATAAAAATTTTGTGTTTGTGCGCTTTGTGAAAAAAGCAAGCGCGCTTCCAATTCCTGTTGATAATCCTGCAAAGAGTGTGATGGAAAACGCAAATAATAAAGTATCAAAGCTTGCTATTTTAACCACTCCTTTCAGGCTGGTTGTCCCGTAAATTCAATATCATAATATAATTTATACTTTTGTTTGTCAATAAAATCTCAATTTATGAAGATATGAGTAAATTTTATGGATGCCCCGATATGCTTGCGGGCGGGATTTTTTTATAAAAACAGCCCATTTTGCAAAAAATTGTCATGAAAAACAAAAAAGGTATGGAAACACCATACCTTTTATTTTACTTATATTATTTGTCCGTCAATTTAACCTTGCTGATTTCCTTTTCATTCTTTTCAATCTTATAATCCTTTTTCCATTCTTCAAGCTGCTTTTCGTATTCTTCGCTCTTTAACCTTTCCTTAATTTCGGTAATCGCGTTGTCATATTGGGTGCCTGAATAAGGCAAATCGTACCTTTTTATAATGTGGTAGCCAAAGCTGGTTTTAATGGGTTCGGAAACTTCGCCCACCTGCAATTTTTTAGCGCCTTCATAAAATTCGGTTACCATTTTGCCTTCGGCAAATACATAGCCTTCATCAGTTTGCCCCGGGTCGTCGTTATATTGGGAAATTAAATCCTCAAAAACCGCGCCGGAATTATATTGCGCCAAAACATCCTGCGCTTTGTTTAACGCAAGCTGGTATAATTCCTCATCGCTTTTTTCATTAGCTTCCTCACTTGCCCCGTCTGTTTCTTCTGAATCTTCCCTGAATGAGTCCAATGAAATTAGGATATGCTTTGCGCTGATATACTCATTTTTATAAATTTCGCTAACCTTTGCCTCATCTACGGTTATGTCTTCCTTAACTTTATTTTGATATTTTTGGGAAATAAAGTTTTCGGTCAACATCTTGTCAAAATCAGACTCGGTCAAATTCTTGCTTTGAAGGAAAGCCCTGAAATTGTCGGCGTTTCCGTAATATTGGTAATAGGATTGCTTATAACTTTCAATTACGGCTTTGTCATCAGCCGTAACTTCAATACCTTCTTCGCTGGCTTTAAGATTTTCAATCTTTAATTTTACAAGGTTATTAAACGCTTCTTCTTTTACCCATTCGCCAGCTTTTTTCCCCTCAATTTCAGCCTCTTCCCAAACCGATTCGTCGCCTGATACTAGTTTTTGCTGGTCTTCGCTGCTCATTTTTTGATATGCATCATTCATTGCCAAATCCAAATAAAACTTATATTCCCCAAGCAAAATCCTTGTGCCGTTAATAGAGCCTACAGAAGTAACGTCCTGAACGACACAGCCGGAGAGGGCCAACATCATCACACAAAAAAGCACCACTAAGCTTGTAATTTTCCTTTTCATTAAATATCCCCTGTCCTTTCAAGTCTTTTATCATTTTGCGTATACAATTTTATACCTTAATATAATATATCATTTGCTGTAATCTTTCAATAGATGTAACATAATTTTAATATGTTCTAAAAGTTCTTTGTCCTTCATGCCCTTGCGTTTAAATGATAGATAGGGCCGCTGCCCTCCCGATAGCAGCACCTCGCCCTTGTAATCCCCCACAAGTTTTACAACCGCTTCCAAATCGGGCATATTGTTTTTGTTAAAGTATAAAATTACGCTCCCGTTTTGCTCGTTTATTTCAACTATGCCGCACTCTGCCGCAATCTGGCGGATAAAGGATATTTCAATAAGGTTCCTAAGTTCCTCCGGCGGGTCCCCGAACCTGTCCTCAAGTTCTTCTTCCACGTCATAGCGGTCCGATAAATCCTGTATGGAAGCAATCCGCTTGTATATTTCAATCCTTGCCTCGGGGGATTTAATGTAATCATCAGGTATAAAGGCGCTCACATTTAGGTCAATTACGGTTTCTTCCTTAGACGGCGGGAGTTTTTCGCCCTTTAGTTCCCTGACCGCCTCTTCCAACAGCCTGCAATATACGTCATAGCCCACCGAATTCATAAACCCGTGCTGTTCTTCGCCCAACAAATTCCCCGCGCCCCTGATTTCTAAGTCCCTCAAGGCGATTTTAAAGCCCGAGCCGAATTCGGTGAAATCCTTGATTGCGCGCAGGCGCTTTTCCGCAACTTCGTCCAAGACTTTGTCCTTTTTGTAGGTTAAATAAGCATACCCTACCCGGCTTGACCTTCCCACCCTGCCTCTTAGCTGGTATAGCTGGGCAAGGCCTAATTTGTCCGCGTCTTCAATAATTATGGTATTTATACTTGGTATATCCAATCCCGTTTCAACTATTGTGGTGCAGACCAAAACATCAATGCTTCCGTCAATTACGCGCATCATTACATCTTCCAGCTCATTTTCCGACATCTGCCCGTGGGCCGCTTCCACGTTTATACCGGGAAGCATTGCCTTTATTTCTTCCACCACTTTGTTTATATCCTTAACCCTGTTATAAAGGTAATAAACCTGCCCGCCCCGGGCGATTTCCCGCTCAATTGCGTTTATTATCACTTCTTTATTGTATTCCAAAACATAGGTTTGAACCGGGTGCCTGTCCTGCGGGGGCTCTGACAATATGCTCATGTCCCTTATCCCCAGCATTGCCATATGAAGGGTGCGGGGAATTGGGGTCGCGCTCAAGGTCAAGCAGTCCACATTCTTTTTAATTTCCTTTATCCTTTCCTTGTGGTTTACGCCAAACCTCTGCTCCTCGTCAATTATCAAAAGCCCCAGCTTTTTAAACTCCACGTCTTTTTGGATAAGCCTGTGGGTGCCAATAACAATATCAATTTCCCCACTTTTTAAGCCTTTTATAATCCTTTTTTGCTCTGTGGGGGTCCTGAAACGGGAAAGCATTTCAATTTTAATTGGAAAATCCTTCATGCGCTCAACAAATGTGTTGTAATGCTGGGCCGCCAAAATTGTTGTGGGAACCAAATACGCCACCTGATAGCCGTCGCAGACGCATTTAAAAGCGCCCCTTATTGCCACTTCGGTTTTGCCAAAGCCCACATCCCCAAAAAGGAGCCTATCCATGGGCCGCTCGCTTTCCATGTCCCGCTTCATTTCCTCAATGGAGCGCAGCTGGTCCTCCGTTTCCTCATAGATGAAAGAGTCCTCAAACTGCCGCTGCCACGGGGTATCGGGGGAAAATTTTATGCCCTTCATGCTCTGCCTTTGGGCATAAAGCTCGATTAATTTTTTTGCCATTTCGGTAACTTCTTTTTTTACCTTTTGCTTGGTCTTGTGCCATGCGGTGCCGCCTAGCTTGTTTAGCTTTATTTCCTTTGCGTCAACGCCTATATATTTGCTGATTAAGTCCATCTGGCTCACCGGCACGTACAAATAGTCCCCGCCCCGGTAGGCAATCTTCAAATAGTCCTTGGTGACGCCTTCCACCTTCATGCTCACCAAGCCAAGGTATTTTCCAATACCGTGGAAGGTATGAACCACATAATCCCCTTCGGTTAGTTCCGTGTAGGATTCTAACTTGTTTTTGTCCTTTTTAACCTTCCGCGTCTTTTTCTCTTTTGCGAAAATCTCTTTGTCAGATACTATAACCGTATTTATGAGGGGGTATTCAAAGCCCTTCGTGAGGGAGCCGTGAACAACGCTTATAACCCCCCGCTGGCTTAAATTTTCGTATTCGTCCTGGTACTCATAAGTAAAGCCTTCGGAAAGCAGGGCGCTGCACAAGTTTTCACACCTTGACTTGCTTCCCGCAAGAATGACAATCCTGTATTTTTGCTCCCTCCACGCCTTTAAATCCTCAAACAAAAGCTCAACTTTGCCGCTGTATGAATGAAGGGTTTTCACCTGGAAATTAATCCGCTTTTTGTATTTAAACCCGCTTTTTGAGTGGGGCAGGTTGGACATCCCCACAACCGCCCTGTTTTGAATGGATTTTAAAATTGTGTGATAGTCCTGTATATATGGCCCGGCCTCTGTAATTATGCCCTTTTCAAGAAGGTTTTTTATATTTTCCTCAATCTCTAAATTTAAAGCCTCCACCCTGTCGTTCACTTTGGAAGGCTCATCAAACACAATGTACCAATCCCCGGGCACATATTCCAAAATATTGCCTGATACATCTTCCTCTTTTGCGGGCACGATTGTGGCATAATCAATTTTTTGGATTGAGCGCTGGCTTAACACGTCAAACTCGCGGATGGAGTCCACCTCATCGTCGAAAAACTCAATCCTCACCGCCGTTTCACAGGAGGGGGAATAAAAATCAAAAATGCCGCCGCGGAAGGAAAACTGCCCCACGCCTTCCACGGTGTCAACAAATTTATATCCCATTTTAACCAGGTCTTCCCGCAATTTTTCAATATCCACCCTGTCCCCTATGCGGAATTCCTTTTTCAAATTTAACAATTGGTTTTTGGGCATAACAAATTGCAATAATGCCTCAACTGGCATTACTGCAAAATCCTTGTTGTGAATATCTGAAATTGCCGCCATCCTCTCATGCTCAATTTTGGGGTCCCTTGCCTCAATGCTGTAAAAAATTAGCTCTTTGGGCGGGATATAAACCGCTTTTTCCCTGGCAAAAAAGCACAAATCCTCATAAATCCTTTTTGCCGACAGGTGGCTGTGGGAAATTACCAAAACCCCTTTTTGGTTTCTTTTGCCCATTGAATAAATAAGGTGCGGCTTTTGGGCCTCTGCCGCACCCGTCACCTCAATGGGAGTTATGCTGTCCGAAAGACATTCACAAAGGGTATTAAATTCGGCAAGTTCTGAAAGAATTTCCAAAAAACCTTTCATTTTGCCTCCACACCGTTATATTTATTCATGGCGCTTTCTATTCCTTGGGAAATGATAACCTCCACCGCATCCACTACGTTTTTTAAGGCGCTTTGAATTATCGCGCCTTCTTCCTTTGAAAACTCCCCTAAAACGTAGTCCACCAAATCCCCGGAAGGTTTCCCCACGCCAATTCTTATACGGGGGAAATTCTCATCCTGAAGGTGGTATATAATATTTCTCATCCCGTTATGGGTACCGGCAGAACCTTTTTTCCTGATACGGATCCTTCCGGTGGGCAAATCTATATCATCGTATATCACAATCAGGTTTTCTATTGGTATTTTATAATATTCCACTATTTCCCTTATGCTTTCGCCGCTTAAATTCATAAATGTCTGGGGTTTTGCGAGGATGACTTTTTTTCCTTCAATCATCCCTTCCCCGATTAAAGCCTTGTGCTTTATTTTATTCACTTTTATCCCGTTTTTTATGCTGAATAAATCAACAGCCATAAAACCTACATTATGGCGGGTGTTTGCATAGTCTTTTCCTGGGTTTCCCAATCCTGCTACCAAGTACATTTTATCCCCCGTGCCAAAGTTATTAAATAAACAGCGGGCTTACGGATACGTCTTCATAAATCCTTTCAATTGCGTCCGCAAAAATATTTGCCACAGTTAAAACTTTAATCTTACCGGATTTTTTATCGTCAGTGAGTTTGATGGTATCCAATACCACCAATTCCTTGATGGGGGAATTTTCTATGCGCTCCAAAGCGGGCCCGGAAAGTACCGGGTGCGTGCAGCAGGCATAGATTTCTTTCGCCCCTTTGTCAACCAGGGCCTGAGCCCCCTGGGTTATGGTTCCGGCTGTGTCAATTAAGTCGTCAACCAAAATAACGGTCTTATCCTTAACATCCCCGATAATATTCATAATTTCCGCCACATTTGCTTTGGGCCTTCTTTTGTCAATAATCGCGATGGGCACATTAAGCCTTTGGGCAAAATTTCTTGCCCTTGTTACGCTTCCAAAGTCCGGGGATACCACAACAACATCATCAAGGTTATCCTTAAACTTTTCCGCAAAATACGGGCAAAGAATGGGCACCCCTAACAAGTGGTCCACGGGTATGTTGAAAAACCCTTGGATTTGAGGGGCGTGTAAATCCATTGTAAGCACGCGGTCCGCGCCTGCCGATGTAATTAAATCCGCAACCAGCTTTGCCGAAATCGGGTCCCTCGCCTTTGCTTTCCTGTCCTGCCTTGCATAGCCGTAGTAGGGGATTACCGCGGTAATCCTTCCCGCGCTTGCCCGTTTGAAGGCGTCAATCATAATAAGAAGTTCCATAAGGTTGTCATTTACAGGGTAACAAGTGGATTGAACCACGAAAACGTCGGACCCCCTGACGGTTTCACCAATATTTACAAATATTTCGCCGTCGCTGAAAACCCCGACGGTGGCGTCACCCACTTTCAGCCCCAGCTTCGCGGCAATATTATTGGCAAGTTCCTTGTTGGAATTGCCGCTGAATATTTTAATGTTCTTTCCGTGTGTTATCATTTTAAAAAAACATCCCTTTCTGAAGCTATATGTATATTAAAAATTATAAACCAGTTAATCCCTCTTTCTTCTGTCAACCCAGTTTGCCTTATTTACCTGCCTTGCCCTTGCAATTGCAAGATTGTTTTTGGGCACCTCATCCGTAATGGTGGACCCTGCCGCAATATACGCGCCCTCATTGATTTTCACCGGTGAAATCAAATTGGAATTACAGCCGATAAAGACATCGTCGCAAATTTCGGTGGTGTATTTTTTCTTCCCGTCATAATTTACAATCACTGTGCCGCAGCCAAAGTTAACGTTTTTGCCCACCTTTGCGTCCCCGATGTATGTAAGGTGGGAAGCTTTTGTCCCGTCACCTAAAGTGCTGTTTTTAATTTCCACAAAGTCCCCCACTTTGCAGCGGCTTCCTATAACACTTCCCGGCCTTAAGTACGCAAAGGGGCCGACAGTGGTATTATTCCCGATTTTAGACTGAATTAAATTTGACATTTTCACACTGACAAAATCCCCGATTTCGCAGTCCTCAATCACGGTATTCGGGCCAACGGCGCATTCTTCGCCGATTGTTGTCTTTCCAAAAATTAATGTGTTAGGATAAATAACCGTGTCCTTTCCGATTTTTACGTCTTTACCTATATATGTTGAGTCAAAATCCATGATTGTTACGCCGCTTAACGCGTGGTATTCATTAATCCTTCTTTGAAGCGCTTTTTGCGCATCATAAAGCTGCACCCTGTCATTTACCCCCAAAATCTGCGTAGGGTCGTCTAAAACAAAAGCCCCGACTTTTTTGCCTCCGCTTTTCATAAGGCCGATAACGTCGGTTAAATAGTATTCCCCCTGGCTGTTTTCGGGTTTTAACTCTTTTAAAAGCCTGAAAAGCTCATCTTTGTCAAAGCAGTAAAAGCCTGAATTTATCTCACGAACCTCAAGTTCCTCTTTTGTCGCGTCTTTTGCTTCCACAATTTTTAAAACTTCTCCGTTTTCATCCCTTATTATTCTACCGTAGGATGAGCCATTGTCAAGTATGCTAGTAATAATTGTTGCACAATTACTATTTTTTATATGGTATTCCATGCATTTTTTAAGTGTTTCGCTTAAAATAAGCGGGGCGTCCCCTGGTAAAACCATCACATATCTGGAAGATTCATCTATGTACTTTTCCGCGCTCAATACCGCATGCCCTGTTCCTAACTGTTCTTCCTGCATGGCAAATTTAACCGTATTTCCAAGCGCTTGCATAACTTCTTCGCGCCTGTGCCCGACTACTGTGACTATATCTGAAATTCCGGCGCCTTTTCCTGCGTCATACACCCATTTTATCATTGGCTCATTTAGGAGTTTGTGGCAAACTTTAGAGTGGTTGCTTTTCATCCTTTTGCCTTCCCCGGCCGCGAGTATGACAAGCGAAAATCTGTCCATTTTAAACTCTCCCCATATTTTTTACTTCATAAAATTATATTTATTTTAGTTTTTTGTCATAACAATTTTATTATAATCTAAAATTTTGGCAAAGTCTATAAAAAAAAGAGGATTAAAGATAAAACAAAAAAAGACAAGCATGAAAGCTTGTCTTTTTTTTGACCATGAATTAGGCTTCAACGGTTTCTTCAACTTTTTCTTCTGTGTTTTCCTGAGCTTCTTCAGCCTTTTCTTCTTTTTTAACTTCAGAAAGGCTGGCTTCGTATTTTTCCAAAATCGCGGTCTGCAAAATATTCCTCATTTCAGCATTTATTGGATGAGCGATATCCTTAAATTCCCCATCCGCTGTTTTTCTGGAGGGCATTGCGATGAACATCTTGTCCTGCCCTTCAATTACCTTGATGTCATGGATAACCAACGCATTGTCGAAGGTAACTGAAACGATAGCTTTCATTTTGCCTTCCGCATTCATTCTCCTTATTCTGATATCTGTGATTTCCATGAACCCTCTCACTCCCTCGTGGTAAAAAATTTGGTCTTTTTTAAAAAAAAAGCTTGATTTATATTTTTCGTATATATATTATCAAATAAAAAATAGATTTTCAACAATATTTCATGCGAAATATTATATTTTTTCGAAATTTTGTATATAATAACATAAGATGGGCATTTTAATTGGTTAATATTTACATAGAAATTTGCAATTTTTTTAAATATGATATAAAATTTTTTGGGGTTAGTTTTTTGTATTTACTGAAAGGATGATATTTTTGTGACTACTTTTGACATTTTGCACCTAACAAAAGGCGCCAAAGTTCACTTCATCGCCATTGGCGGCATTAGCATGAGCGGCCTTGCGGAGATTTTGTTAAAACAAGGAGTTAGTGTTTCAGGGTCGGACATAAAGGCCTCAAAATTAACTCAAAAGCTTGAAAAAATGGGTGCCGAAATACATATAGGCCACGACAAAAACAATGTGCGCGACCCTGATTTGGTTGTATATTCCGCTGCAATTAAGCCTGACAACCCCGAGATTTTAGCCGCAAAGGAAAAAAACATTCCCATTATCGACAGGGCAACCCTCCTTGGGGGGATAATGCTTGGGTTTAATAAATCCATATGCGTTTCCGGAACCCACGGTAAAACCACAACCACCAGCATGATTGCCCAAATCCTGATGGAAGCGGGCGTTGACCCCACAGTATCATTAGGCGGTGAACTTGACGCGATAGGCGGGAATATCCGCACCGGAAACAGCGAGTATTTTTTATGCGAAGCGTGTGAATACTGCGGGAGTTTTTTAAAGTTTTCGCCTTTAGTAAACGTAATATTAAATATTGAAGAAGACCACCTTGATTACTTTAAGGACATCAACCACATAAAGGAAACCTTTAAGGATTACGCCTTAAAAACAAGGCCGGGGGGCGTAATTGTGGCAAATTTCGATGATGAAAACGTAAAAAGCGCGCTATGTGGCATACAAAGGGATATTTACACATTTGGTTTTTGCGAAAATTGCGATTTTTATGCAAAAAATATAAAATTTAATGCCTTTGGAAATGCCACTTTCGATGTCTTTGAAAAAGGGAAAAAACTGTTTGAAGTAACCTTAAAAGTCCCAGGCCAGCACAATGTGCTAAACGCGCTCGCCGCGGTTTCGGCTTGCAAATTTTTGGGGATTTCTGACGCGGATATCCTAAAGGGGCTTTCGGTTTTTGCGGGAACCCACCGGAGGTTTGAAATAAAAGGCAGCGTTAAAGGCGCAAAGATAATTGACGATTACGCCCATCATCCCACTGAAATTGAGGCAACCTTAAACGCCGTAAAGAAAATCCCCCACAAAAGGCGGTTTTTGGTTTTCCAACCCCACACTTACACAAGGACCCTTGCCCTTTTTGATGAATTTGTTAAAGTTTTTGAAAATGAAGAACACGTTATAATCTGCGATATTTATTCCGCAAGGGAAGCGGATAACCACTTGGTTTCCTCAAAGGATTTGGCAGAAAAAATACCAAATGGCATGTATCTTGCAACATTTTCAGAATGCGCAAAATACCTTTGGGACAATATCGGGGAAGGGGATGTGGTTTTGACCATAGGCGCAGGGGATGTGTACGAAGTCGGGGAAATACTTTTGAAATATGAATGCGCGCTGCATAAATAAAAGAAAAAAACGCCGCCAGACAGGCGGCGTTTTTATCACGCAGGCAAAGGCCGGCGCGCTAAAATAAAAGCCCGAAAACCTGAGCTTTGAAAATCAACCTCACGCTTTCGCGGCGCGGGCGCAAGCCCGTGCAAGGTGTTTTTTTCGCATGTTCCCGAAAACAACGGAATTTGGCTTTGCCCCAAAATGCTTAAAAGCGTTCAAAAATGCAGTTACAGCCTGAAACGCCGTCAAAGAGGCGGCTTTTTAAATATATCCCAATTATTTATAGATAAAAAACAAAGAAGGATTCTTTTGAATCCTTCTTTGTTTTTATATTCGGCCACTTTTTGAAAACACACAACAAAAGAAACAAAACAAAAAGCAAAAAGGAGAGAGATATTAAAATGACTTAAAAAAACAACAACCCAAATAAAATACTCTTTTAAATTCAGGCGTTTTTTTAAGACGGCCGAATATGATTTTTTTACGCCCACTAAGACCAAAAATCCTTGTGAAAAAGCGCAAAGCAAAGGAGGCAACTAGTCTAAAGCTAGCTGCCTCCACCCAATTTGACCGTACCGCATAATAATTTCCAAAAAAAGGTAATACTACGCCCATCTAGTCAAATAGAATAATGGCAACCTGACGATCATGGCATATTGCTATGCTTTAGACTCACGGCTTTGCGTCTCCACCTTTCGATGGATTTGCCTTTTTCATTATTTTATTTGGTTGTTATTCTTCCTATAACTTACATTAAAAACATTACTATTACAATGATTTTTATTCGGTTTTTACCCTGAATTTTTTCGGTTTTTGCAATTTTATGTAGAAATTTTAAATATTTTTTGTATTTTTATACTCACTTGGGGTAATTCCTGTGTATTTTTTGAAAGTCCTGCTAAAATATTCCACGTCTTTGTACCCCAGTTTATTTGCGATTTCAAAGGTTTTATACTTTCCAGACCCGAGCAAAACTTTTGCCCGTTCAATTTTCACCCGCCTTATGTATTCCCTAAGAAGTATCCCTGTTTTTTTCTTAAAAAACTCGCTTACATAGGTTTTGTTCATATAAAACTTATCCGAAATGGAAGTTAAGGACAAATTGCTGTCCGATTCTGTAAGAATCATGGTAATTATATTTTTTATCAAAGCGTCTTCTTCCGAGCACAAAAAAAGAAGCCTTATTTTTTCATATAGCACGCTTACTATCGATAAAAAGTAAGCTTTTGAAGATTCAATATCATATATATTATTTTGATTTTTCAAGTCGCCTTCCGTAAGGTACATATCAATCCAGGGGTGTTTCAATCTCACCCGTTCCAATATGTAATTTGCCATAGTGGATAAAACCAGGCAGCTTTCAACGCAATCAGGGTCATGCCTTTTTATGATGTAATCCATTAGGTTTTTTGCGTTTTTTATTGTGTTTTGATTTTTGGTCACAATGTCATCCACCAATAAGTCCACAAAATAGTTTGAAAAATATATGTTTTTGTCAAGGAGTTCCCCTATATTGTTTCGCGTTTTTAAATAGCTTTTCACGTTTTTAAAAACGTTTGACGCGCTCGTTTCTTTAATCGGCTTAATCAATACGTCCAAAACCCCGTATCTTAGAGCAATGTCAGCAAATTCCTTATGGATATTGTCAGCAACCATAATCACGCAAGGGCATATTTTTTCTTCCTTTACTTCAATTATAAGCCTAATGCCTTCTTCCGTTTCGGTGCTGATGTCCACAATTAAAACATCAAAGGCGCCTTTTTTTAACAGGTCCAGCGCTTCAAAACGGCATAGGGCTTTTGAAATTTCAAAATCATCCGACAATGAGCGAATTTTTTTAAGTTCTTCCGCTATTTGGTTGTTGCCACCCACAGTTAATATACGATACATTAAAAAATCCCCCACTGTTATTACTATGCTCTATTGAATTTTACATAAAAACAAACATAAGTCAAACCATTTTTGAGCTAGTAACAATAGGAGTTATTAAAATCAACGGCTGATAAAATTATACCTTAAAATTATGCCCTCCTATTTATACCACGCATTGCTCATTTCCTGGGAAATGTATAATGACGAGTTTGATTGCTACATACAGAAGTAAATTATAACATAATAAACATGCTAAATCAATAAAGTGGGATAAAAGAAAATTAAAGAAAAAATATGTCAAAATTTAGGGAAAAAAATTTAATCATGTCATAATATAGGATATTTTATATTAATGGCAATAAAAAAGTCAAGGAAAACCCCTTGACTTTTTTATTTTTAACTTAGTTTTGACAGCTGTTTTGTATAATTCCTACTAAAATGTATGAATTTTTTTATTTAAATTCATTTTGTTTAACAAAAAACATATTTTACAAAATTCTACATTAATCGCCAAATGAAATCCCAATGTTTTTAGCAAACCTCACAAGTTCGCCATTCGGGTCAACGGCTTTATTTTTCCCGATTACGTTTTCCAATGAGTCATAGCTCATTTCGGTGCCCTTTAATGTTACCATGTTGCCAAATTTGCCTTCCATAGCTAGCTCAACAGCGTATGAGCCGTACCTTGTGGAAAGTATCCTGTCATATGCCGTGGGGCTTCCGCCGCGCTGTAAGTGGCCTAAAATTGTTGCCCTAGCTTCCAACCCGCAAAGTTTCTCAAGGTCGGCTGCCACTTTGTTCCCTATGCCGCCAAGCCTGATCGGGTCGGGGCTGTCCTCAATCACTTTAGATACCACCATTTCACCGTCAATGCTCTTTGCGCCTTCAGCCACAACAACCACTGAAAAGTCCTTGCCCTGCTGCCTTCTTCTGTTGATGGCTTGTGCCACTTTGTTGATGTCATAGGGGATTTCGGAAATCAAAATCGCGTCAGCGCCCCCCGCAATCCCCGCGTGAAGGGCGATAAAACCTGCGTACCTTCCCATAACTTCCAAAACCATAATCCTGTGATGGGAAAAGGCCGTTGTATGAAGCCTGTCCAAAGCTTCCGTCGCCACGCTTACTGCTGTATCAAAGCCAAAAGTCTGGTCAGTGCTTGCAAGGTCATTGTCAATGGTTTTTGGAACGCCGATAACGTTTACACCAAGGCGGGCATAGTCCCTTCCGCTTGTGAGCGTGCCGTCGCCGCCGATTATAATCATTGCGTCAACGCCTGCTTTTTTGATGTTTTCCACACCTACATGGGACACGTCTTTGTAGACAGTTTTCCCGTTTTCCACAAAGGGGTAGTTAAAGAGGTTGTCCTTGTTTGATGAAAACAAAATTGTGCCGCCAACAGGCAAAATCCCCGACACGCTCTCCAATGTCAAGGGGATGTAGTCCCCAAGATAAAGGCCTCGGTAGCCGTTTCTAAAACCTACAACCTCAAGGTTGTACTTTAAAATTGCCGTTCTCACCACCGCTCGGATTACGGCATTTAGCCCGGGGCAGTCCCCACCCCCGGTTAAAATTCCTATTCTTTTTATAGACATACCCTCATACCTTTCCTTTCCGTTCAACATAAAATAAGCAACAAATATTTTACACGATACTCTATCTATTTGCAAGTATTTATTTAAAAGTTATATTTTCATTGTCAAAGAAATCCTGTTTCTTTTCACATCAACGGATAATACCTTTACGTCAACAATATCCCCCACCGAAAGCACTTCAGTCGGGTGTTTTATATATTTTTCGCTGATTTGAGAAATATGCACAAGCCCGTCCTGATGTACGCCGATATCCACAAAGGCGCCAAAGTCAATTACGTTTCTTACTGTTCCTTTTAATATCATTCCCTCTTTTAGGTTTTCAATGCTCAATAAGTCCGAACGCAAAATTGGTTTTGGAAGCTCGTCCCTTACATCCCTGCCGGGTTTTAGGAGGGCTTCAATAATGTCGCGGACCGTGGGCTCGCCAATCCCATGCTTTTGGTAAACCTCATTTAAGTCCACATTTTTTATGCGCTCATTGATATCTTTTATATTGCCTTTTGCCACATCTTCCAAAGTGTAACCGCAAAGGGAAAGGATTTCCTTTGCCGCCTCATAGCTTTCAGGATGTACCGAGGTTTGGTCCAAAATTTCTTTCGCCCCTGAAATCCTCAAAAAGCCCGCGCACTGCAAAAACGCCTTTTCCCCAAGCTTTGGGACTTTTAAAAGCTCTTTCCTTGACTTAAACTCCCCGTGTTCTTCCCTGTATGCCACAATGTTTTGGGCAACCGTCTGGTTTATGCCCGCCACATAGGATAAAAGGGAGCTTGAGGCTGTGTTTAATTCCACCCCGACTGTGTTTACGCAGTCCTCCACCACGCCTTCTAACGCTTCGCTTAACCTCTTTTGGTTTAAGTCATGCTGGTATTGGCCAACGCCTATTGATTTGGGGTCAATTTTTACAAGTTCCGCCAACGGGTCTTGGGCGCGGCGCGCGATGGACACTGCGCTTCTTAACGCCACGTCAAAGTCAGGAAATTCCAAAGCCCCAAGCTTTGACGCCGAATACACGCTGGCCCCCGCTTCGTTTACAATGATGTAGTAAACTTTCCTGTCTACTTCCTTGATTAAATCCGCGATAAAAATTTCGCTTTCCTTTGACGCGGTGCCGTTGCCGATGGCGATTAGGTCAACATTGTGTTTTTTGATTAAACTTGTTATTATTTCCTTTGCCTTTTCCCTGTCGTGGTTTGGCAGGGTGAAATACCCAATTCCTGTGTCCAAAACCTTGCCGCACTTGTCCACAACCGCGATTTTACAGCCCGTTCTGTACCCGGGGTCTATCCCCATAACCGTCATATCCTTAATAGGCGGCTGCATAAGCAGGTTTTTTAAATTAATTTTAAAAAGCCCTATGGCGTCTTCCTGCGCCCGCTGGGTTAGGATATTCCTGATTTCCCTCTCTATGGAAGGCGCGATTAAACGCTTGTAAGCGTCATCCGCCGCTTCTTCAATTATTGATTTTGAGGGGCTTTTTTCATTTGTGACAATTTTTGAAAGAAGGTATCTTATAATTAAATCCTTGTCAACCTCAATTTTTACGCTTAAAAATTCTTCCTTTTCCCCCCGGTTTATGGCTAAAATCCTGTGGTTTGCGATTTTCTTTACTGGTTCTTGAAAATCGTAATACATTGTATAAACCGAGTCCTTCTTTTCATCGCCGGAGGAATAAATTATCCCTTTTTCATATGTGAATTCCCTTATATATTTCCTGAATTCCGCGTTGTCGGAAATTATTTCCGCAATTATGTCCCGCGCCCCCTCAAGGGCTTCATCAACTGTGTTTACGCCTTTTTCGGGGTCAACAAATTTTTTGGCAAACTCAAAAATGTCGGCGCCATCCTGCTCAAGTATTTTTTGCGCCAATTCTTCCAAGCCCTTTTCCTTTGCAATTGTGGCTTTGGTCCTGCGCTTTGGTCTGAACGGGCGGTAAATGTCGTCAATCTCAGTAAGGGTTTTAGCGGCAAGAACCGCGCTTTTTATTTCCTCTGTAAGTTTGCCCTGTTCGTCAATTAAGCGGATTACTTCTTCTTTTCTTTCCTTTATGTTTCTCAAATAGGTAAGCTTTTCATAAAAAAGCCGCAAAGTCTGGTCGTCCATTCCGCCTGTGGCTTCTTTACGGTACCTCGCGATAAAAGGAATGGTGTTTCCCTCATCAATTAATTTTGCGGCGTTTTCGCACTGATAGTATTTTAACCCCAGTTCCTGGGCTAATTCCTGTAAAATTATATCCATTTATATCACCTATATTTCAAGTTTTAAGCTGTCGTAGGCAACTATAAAACCGTACTTTTGTGCTTCAATCTCAAGTTCTTCATGGAGCATTTGCCCGTTGTGGGAAAAATGGGTCATGACTACTTTGGTATTGTCATTGACAGTACCTTGCCCTTTAAACCTTTCGTAGACCTCCACGTTATCCAAAATTCCCATGTGGTATTTGCCGTCCCTGTGTTTTGCGGTGTTTGAGTCAAAGATAACCAAATCTAAATTTTTCCCTTTTAAAAATTCAATAGTAGAGTCAGGGTAAATCCCTGAGTCATTTCCGTAAAAGACTTTTTTGCCTTCAATTTCAATGTAATACACAAAGCATTCCTCATCGGGGGCATGGCGGGCAAGAAGGGGGGTGATTTGTATGTCGTCGGCGTAAAAAGTTTGTTCCCTGTACACCCTTTTAAACTCTATGTAAGGCTTATTCTCTTCCCCTGATAAAGAATAGGAAAAATACTTTTCCACTTTTTCATTCCCGTATATAGTCATCATCTTGTCCCCGTTTATGTGGCAGAAAGGGTTGTGCCTAAACCAAAGGGCCGTTGTGTCAAAGTGGTCGGAATGGGAATGGGTGATTAAAACATGCTTTAAGTGTGAAAAGTCCAGATTGTTTTTTATTTTTTGATAAAACATATCGGGACCGAAATCTATTAAAAGCCTGTTTGCCAAAATCACGGCGGATCTCATTCTAATGTTTTTGCCGCCCCGCCTTTGAGCCTCTTTGCATATTTCACATTCGCAAAACAGCGCAGGAATACCTTCCGCCGCCGCTGTCCCCAAAAAAATTATCTCCACAAAAACCAATCCCTTTAAATTTTTTGTAAATACTTACCTTATGATTATAACCTACAATTTTTATTATTACAAGAAAAGAAGTTTTATTTTTTGCTTTTTTATGCTATTATATATTAAGAATGTTAATAAATCCGGCTTTTTGCGGGATTTTTACCTTAAGAATGCGGACTGAAACTTTTTTGGAGGTTTTGATGAAAAAATACGATACGGTTTTATTTGACATGGACGGAACCCTTTGTAACACTAAGTCGGGGATTAAAAACACAATAAAAAAAGTGCTTTTGGAATATGGCGTGGATGATTTTAGCCTGTCTGAAAACGAATATATAGGCCCTCCCCTTTTAGACGTGTTTTTTAAACTTTTGGGGGATTGGGATAAGGCAAAAGAGGCCTTATCCCAATACCGCTCATGCTATAAGGTATCAGGCGTTTATGAAAACGAGCTTTACGAGGGTATGTATGACTTAATCGTAAAATTAAAGGAAAACAATTTTAAAATTGCCTTGGCTTCCTTAAAGCCAGAGGTGTTTTGCGTAGAAATACTAAAACAGCACAATATTATTGGCTTTTTTGATTTTATCTCCTGCGCCACATTGGACGGCAAAATCGGCGACAAGGCAAAAATAATTGATATTGCAATTAATGGATTAAAGGCAAAAAGGGAAAAAGCCGTAATGGTCGGGGACACCGTCTTTGACTTAATCGGGGCAAGGGAGAATAATATTGACGCCATTTTTGCCTCCTACGGTTTTGGGGATGAGGGAAATTTAGGCGGGGAAAAGGCCGTGCTTTACGCAAAAAGTGTTGATGAAATCAGGGATTTTCTATTATAATAATATAAAAAGCGCCACCATTAAACACCCTCTCTTAATTTGAAAAAACTTTACACACATTAAAAGCCCTAAAACTTTTGTTTTAGGGCTTTTATCCCGCATATCAGTCTTTAACCGGCAGCTTTTCTTTAAACAACAGGGATATTGACCATAACCCTGCAAGGCCTACAATGGTGTAAATTATGCGGCTTACCAGCGCAGTCTGCCCGCCGAAAATCGTCGCCACCAAATCCACACCAAAAAGGCCGATGGAGCCCCAGTTTAAAGCACCGATAATTACTAATACTAATGCTACATTATCCAATTCTATTTCACTCCTTACTAAAATGGAATGCTAATTCCATCTTTAAGTATTTGCAAAAAAGGCTTAAAATAATCATAAAACTTTTTTGATTTCCAGATTTTTTCTGTGAATTGGCGGTTTCAAAAAAATTTTAGGGTTTCCCTCAAAAATATTTTTGTCAGGCAAAGGCTTTTTAATCCATATTTTTTAACAATTATGAAGGAATTTAATATTTTTTGTAGAATATAATTTTTTGTATAAAATTATCATGGAGGTAAAAAAATGTATTGCCCAAAGTGCGGAAAATTAAATGAGGACGGAAATAAAAACTGCATTTCATGCAATGCCGAGCTTCCTTCAAAGGAATCCCAGGAACTATTAAACAAATTAAAAAACGGGTTTAATTTGGAAGAAGAAAACAATAAAGATGAAGTGGAAAATGCGGCAGTGGCAGCAGGAGAAAGCGTTACATATTCAGAGGAAAAAACCGCAAAAAAAGAAGAAATGCCAAAAAACAACAGCGGTTTTGTCCCACCTCCAAGTTATACTAGGGGCGAAATCCATAACCCATACGCGGAAAAGAAACTCAGAAGCTACCTAATCCCGTCAATTTTGGTGACCCTAATCTGCTCTCTTGGTTTTCCTTTCGGCATTTGCGCAATTGTTTTTGCCGCGGAATGTGAGCGCTTTATCGCAGAAGGGCAGTTGGAACTTGCGAAAAGATTTTCAAACAAAGCTTTGGTATTTATGATTTTAAATATAGTATTAGCTGTATTAATAGGATTGGTTATTGTTTCAATATCCGTAATCGGCATAAATTTTTACAACTCACAGCGCTCAATGTTCCCCTTTAATATGTATGACAGGTTTTATTATGGATATTAAAATAAAAAACAAAATCCTCTCCTGCGCCATATTTTCGGGGATGGTATTCATTTTGGCGCTAATTTATGCCATAAATCCCGCAAGCGGGAAAAGCCCCTTTCCCCCCTGCGTTATTTATAAACTGACGGGCCTTTTTTGCGCAGGCTGCGGCGCGACAAGGGCGCTGCACGAGGTTTTGCATTTTAGGTTTTATGAAGCCTTTATGCTAAACCCGCTTTTTATAATACTTTTGCCCCTTATAACTTACATAATTATATCTTACCTGGTAAACCTTTTCTTTTCAAAAAAAATACTGCCCAAAATCAAGGTAAACGCCGCTTGCGGCTACGGGGCGGTATTTGTAATAATATTTTATTCTCTTTTAAGATATTTTTTCGGGTTTTAAAAAGCACAGAAACAGCCGTTTCTGTGCTTTTTTATTTTTATTTTATATTCCTGCTTCCGGGCTTTATGTAGGGGATATTTTGTTTGCAAAGGGGGCAGTCCGACGGCTCATATGACTCAACCTCAAGGGATATTACGGATTTAAAGTCGCAGCCAAAATCAACCTTTCCGCCCGACCTGTCCACAATTGCGCCAACGCCTGCAACTTCCCCTCCAAGGTTTTTCACAAGCTCTATCACTTCTTTTACCGAGCCCCCTGTGGTTACAACATCCTCTACCACAAGTACTTTTTGGCCCTTTTCAATGGAAAAGCCCCTCCTTAGGGTAAATTTCCCCTCTTCCCGCTCGGCGAATATGTTTTTTACGCCCAAATGCCTGCTAACTTCATAGCTCATTAAAACCGCGCCAAGCGCGGGGCCGATAACAACGTCAATATTTTTGTCCCTGAACATTTCAGCCAGCGCCGCGCACAATTCCTCCGAATATTTTGTGTATTGAAAAATTTTCGCGCACTGAAGGTATTTACCGCTGTGGCGCCCCGATGTGAGGAGAAAATGGCCTTCCAGTAAAACATCCGCCTCTTTGAGGATTTCCAATACTCTTTCCCTGCTAATCATTTTTTCCTCCTTTTTAGCTTTTATCTATTGCTTTTTTCCACCAGTCCTGTTTAGCTAAAGTGCTGTATTCCCCAAGATGGGAATTGTCCCCTTCATATATGATTTTTACCGTGTTTCCTGCTACCTCAACCAATGACACCGCGGTGTTGTCCTGCCACGGGAGCTTGTCCCAGTTTTTTATGGGAATACCGTGAAAATGGCAGAACAATACCTTGATTGCGGTCCCATGGGTAAAAATCGCGATGTTTTTCCCTTCATTTTTTGAAACTATATCGTAAAAGGCCGCCTTTATTCTGTCCTGAAGTTCAATCATTGACTCCCCGCCGGGTATTTGGGCGGTGTGGGGCTCCTTTTCCCACGCGGTAAAACTTTCGGGAAACCTCTTTGGAAGTTCATCCCATTCAACGTCTTCCCAAAGCCCCCCTGAAAACTCCCTCAGTTTCTTATCAGTAATCACAGGAAGCCCTTTTACTTCCGCCACCGCTTTTGCGGTGTCATACGCCCGCTTTAAGTCGCTGGAATAAATGATATCAACCTTTTCATTTTCAAAGCGCTTTGCCAAAAGCAGCGCCTGCCTTAATCCGTTCTCGGTTAAATTTGAGTCAAACTGGCCGTGAAACCTGCGGCTTATATTCCCTTCCGCCTCCGCGTGGCGGACTAAATACACAATTGTTTTCAATATGCAATTACACCCCCGGTTAATGAATTTACGTCATTGATATTATGCTTTTCCATATACTTTTTAATTCCGTCAATCACATCCACGCAAGCGGTCGGGTTTATAAAACTTGCGGTTCCAACCCCGACCAGCGTTGCCCCCGCCAGCATGAATTCCACCGCGTCGTCGCCGCACATTATGCCGCCCATGCCGATTATGGGAATAGACACCGACTGCTTTGCTTCATAGACCATCCTTACCGCCACAGGCTTTATTGCTGGGCCTGAAAGCCCTCCCACGTTATTTCTTAAAATGGGCCTTTTGGTGTTTATATCAATGCGCATGCCCAAAATGGTATTTATAAGGGATAGGGCGTCAGCGCCGTTTTCTTCCGCAGCTTTCGCGATTGCTTTTATATCTGAAACATTTGGGGAAAGCTTTACAATCAAAGGCTTTTTGCAGTACTTTTTCACCTTTGACGTGATTTTGGCTACCATTTTGGGGTCGGTTCCAAAATGCACCCCGCCCTCTTTTACATTGGGACAGGATATGTTCATCTCAATTAAGTCTACACCGCTTTCTGATAGTATCTTTGCCATTTCGCAGTATTCCTCAATGGTGTTTCCCGCGATATTAGCAATAATATTGGTGTTATATTTCCTTATCATTGGCAGTTCATTTTTTAAAAACGCCTCAACCCCGGGGTTTTGAAGCCCTATGCTGTTTAAAATGCCGCAAGGGGTCTCGGCAATCCTAGGCGGCGGGTTACCCAGCCGCGGTTTTAGCGTTAAGCCCTTTACCGTAATCCCGCCAAGCTGGTTTAGGTCAAAATACATCCCGTACTCCAACCCGAAATTAAAAGTTCCGCTTACGGAAACAACAGGGTTTTTAAAGTTTACGCCGCAGAAATTTACGGATAAATTAGTCATCGAATATCACCTCCGAGGAGTCAAATACGGGCCCTCTTTGGCAGATTTTATCATAACCACGCACGGTTTTGCACACGCATGAAAGGCATGCCCCGACCCCGCAGCCCATCCGCTGCTCAAGCGAAATCTGGCATTCAATGCCCCTGTCTTCCGCCAAATTCTTTAGGGCTTTTAGCATAGGTATTGGGCCGCAGGCATAGATTATTTCACACTCATCTATCATTTCTTTTACCGCGTCAATGCTAAAACCTTTACGCCCATATGAGCCGTCGTCGGTTGAGATTATAACTTGCCCCCACTTTTTAAAATCCTCTTCCAATGTTACCAAATCCTTTGTCCTGAAACCCAAAAAGATTTTGGGGTCCTTTAATTTTTTTGCCAGCATTAAAAGGGGGTATATCCCAATCCCACCGCCAACCAAAAAGGCCTTTTTGTCCTTTATTTTAAACCCCTGCCCCAAGGGGCCTAAAATGTCAATATAATCCCCAACCTCTTTTTGGGCAAGCTCCGCGGTGCCCTTCCCGCGGATTTGAAAAATAAATCTTAAAATATCGCCCTCTGTGTCGCAAATGCTTATGGGCCTTCTTAAAAAAGTGCCATCGCCGCATTTTACATGGATAAACTGCCCCGGGCTTGCGGCCTTCGCGATTTGTGGGGCCTCTACATAAAAGTCAAAGGTATCCTTTGCGATTTCTTCTTTTTTTATAAGTTTTGTTATATGCGCTTTCTTTAGCATAAAAACCCCCGCTTTATGTGGTATTTTTCCTGAGAAGTTCCTGTTTTATCTCGTCCCTCATTTTTTTGACCTCGTTTATTGCGGCTTCCTGATAAGCTTCTTCACCGAATTTGCTCTTTTTGTACGCGTACATAATCCCCCTTGAGGAATTTACAATCGCGCCAAGGCCGTTTTTGTCAAAGCATACCGCCACGTCCTCAGCCTTTCCGCCTTGCGCGCCATAGCCCGGGACTAAAAAGTATGTATAGGGCATAATCTGTCTTAACCTTTTTGCCTGCTCGGGGTATGTGGCCCCAACCACGCAGCCCACGTTTGAATAGTTGTATCTTCCTATGGATTGGGTGCTTAATTCCGCCACCTTTTCCGCAACTATTTCATACACGAATTTGTCCTCAACAACCAAGTCCTGAAATTCCCCTGAAGATTTATTTGAGGTTTTAACCAGCACAAATATGGCATTTTTATTTAGGTTTGCCTCAAATACAAAGGGCTGTATGCCGTCGGAGCCCAAGTAGGGGTTTACGGTTATAGCGTCAGCTTCAATTGCCCTCACCTTTTCCCCGTCAATGTCGGTCTGGCCTATGTATGCTTTAGCGTAAGCCGTCGCAGTGGTCCCGATGTCGTTCCGCTTGCCGTCAAAAATCACGTAAAGGCCTTTTTCCTTTGCGTATTTTAAAGTTTTATCCAATGCAATTATCCCAGGTATTCCGTACATTTCATAATAAGCGGACTGAAGCTTCACCACCGCAATGTGTTCATAAAGGGCGTCAATTAAGCCTTTGTTAAACTCAAAAATTGCCCATGCCGCCCCTTCCAAGGTTTTGCCAAATTCTTTATAAGCCTTATCCTTTATAAAGCAAGGTATAAACTCCAAATTCGGGTCAAGCCCTAAACATGTGGGGTTATCTTTTTTTATTACCTTTTCTATAAGCCTGTCCATAGCCTTTCTCCTTTGCACATTTTTTTACATAAGCATTGAATCCCTAACCACTATTTTACCATTTACAATTGTATAATAAACCTTTCCCTTTAATTTAAAATTGTGGTAGGGCGAGTTTTTGCCCTTTGACATAAATTGGTTCACATCCACCACATATTCCTCATCAGGGTCAAAAATTGTTATGTCCGCTTTTGCGCCTATGGCAAGGCTTCCCTTGTTTAAGCCAAGTATATTTGCAGGGTTTACGGTCATTTTTTTGATTAATTCCGATAAAGTGAGGTGCCCTTTGCCCACTAAATAGGTAATGCCCACCGCAAGGGCGGTTTCAAAGCCCACTATCCCGCATTTTGCCTTATCAAATTCCACGTTTTTCTCATCAATATGGTGCGGCGCGTGGTCCGTGGCAATTACATCAATTGTGCCGTCTTTTAACCCTTCGATTATGGCGTTGACATCTTCAACTTCCCTAAGGGGCGGGTTCATCTTTGCGTTGGTGTTATACCCGTCCACCATATCCTCGGTAAGCGAAAAGTAGTGGGGGCAGGTTTCGCAAGTTACCATAACCCCACGCCTTTTTGCCTGCCTTACTAATTCCACAGAGCCTTTTGTGGAAACATGGGCAATATGGATTTTGGCGTTTTCATGCTCGGCTATAATTATGTCGCGGGCCACCATTACTTCTTCCGCGGCTTTTGTGATACCTTTTAAGCCTAAATATGTGCTCATTAAGCCCTCATTCATCACCCCGCCGCCCGCAAGGTCTAAATCCTCGCAGTGGCTGATTACCGCCAAATCAAACATATTCGCGTATTTTAACGCGTTTTTCATAAGGTGAGCGCATGATACGGGGTTTCCGTCGTCGGATATCCCCACAACGCCTGCAAATTTCAATTCCCCGATGTCGGACAATTCCTCCCCTTTTAGCCCCTTTGTAATGGCGCCAATGGGGAAAACATTTACATATCCCGCGTCTTTGGCCTTTGAAAAAATATATTCCACCACCGCTTTATTGTCTATGGGAGGGTTTGTGTTGGGCATGCAGGCTATGGTTGTAAAACCGCCTTTTGCCGCGCTTTTTGTCCCTGACTCAATATCTTCCTTATATTCAAAGCCCGGGTCCCTCAAATGGCAGTGCATGTCAATAAGCCCCGGGGACACAACCATGCCTTTGGCGTCGATTACTTCCGTGTCAAGGCCGCCGTATTCCAGGTCCTTTCCTATTTCCGATATAACCCCGTCTTCAATGTAAACATCCAAAATTTCATCTATGCTGTTTTTGGGGTCTATAACATGCCCCCCTTTAATTAATATTCTCAATTCCTGCCCCCCCTTTGGTATACAAATATAAAATCGCCATACGCACCGCCACCCCGTTGGTGACCTGCTCATCTATAAAGCTTTGCTCACATTCTTTAACCCCGCTGGTAATTTCCACGCCCCTGTTAACCGGGCCCGGGTGAAGTATTAAAGCGTCAGGCTTTGCAAAGATAAGCCTTTTTTCATCAAGGCCGAAAAACCTTGAATATTCCCGCAAAGACGGAATAAGACCCGCTTTTTGCCTTTCTAACTGAATTCTTAAGTTAATGATTACATCCGCGTCAATTAACGCTTCCTGAATGCTTGGGTAAACTTTTACCCCCAGTTTTTCAATGTGTTTTGGCATTAATGTGGCAGGGCCGCCTACAGCAACTTCCGCGCCCAGTTTTGTCAAGCCGTAGATATTGCTCCTTGCCACCCTGCTGTGTTCAATGTCCCCAATTATAGCCACTTTCAAACCTTCAATCTTGCCCTTTTTTTCTTTTATGGTAAACAGGTCCAAAAGCGCCTGGGTGGGGTGTTCGTTCATTCCATCGCCAGCGTTTACTACCGTTGCCTTTACATATTTTGAAATCAAGTGGGGCGCCCCTGATTGGGGGTGCCTTATTACAATTATGTCCGTTCCCATTTTGTCAATGGTAATTGCCGTGTCAATGAGGTTTTCCCCTTTTTGGACACTGCTTGAGGCAACGGACACATTTGCCACATTTGCCGACATATACTTTGACGCAAGCTCAAAGGATACCCTTGTGCGGGTTGAATTTTCGTAAAAGAGGGTTACAATGCTTTTCCCGCTTAAGTGAGGCGTCTTTTTTGATTTTTGCCCTAATACGTACTTCATGGTCTGGGCGCTGTTTAGTATGTAGTTAATTTCGTCAGCGGTCATATCTTTTAGCCCCAGAAGGTCTTTGCGGTTTGTAAACAAAATTCTCACCCCGAAAATCAGATTTTTAAAAATATTTGCTTTTCCTAAAGATTTGCAATAAATAACCTCCTAAAACGAATAGCTCGTTTTGGGAGGCTTAAAAAAAGAATAGGAAAGTATCTTAAATTCAATGATCCATCTTGCTTTTTTGATCACCACGATACCTCCTATTCTTAAATTTTTAATTTTCGCAAATTTTTATCTATTATACAACACAATTCCCTTTTTGTCCACGCTTAAAATATAAAAATTGTGATATAAATAACTAAAATTTATATATAAAAATTACAAATCCCGTTTTCTCAACAAATCCAAAACCTTGCTGAAGTCTTGCGGAAGGGGGGCTGAAAATTCCATATATTCTTTGGTTTTGGGATGAATAAACCCGATTGTTTTGGCGTGCAAAAGCTGCCCTTCCAAATTGAACTCATCCTTTATGCCGTACACCTTATCTCCCACAACAGGATGATTTTTGTATTTCATATGAACCCTTATCTGGTGAGTCCTTCCGGTTTTAAGCCTGCAGGAAACCAAGGTGTATTTTAAAAACCGCTCAATCACCAAAACATTTGTAATAGCCTCCCGGGCATTGCCGCTTTTTTTGACCGCCATTTTTTTGCGGTCCTTATCATCCCGCCCGATGGGGGCGTCAATTACAAAGGAGTCCTCTTTTATGTTTCCATGAACTAAAGCATAGTATTCCCGAAAGAGAGTCCTGTGCTTTAGCTGTTCGGATAAGGCTTTATGGGTTTCATCGTCCTTTGCCGCCACCAAAAGCCCCGTTGTGTCCTTGTCAAGGCGGTGCACAATGCCGGGGCGGATTTCCCCGTTTATTCCCGAAAGCTTACCCTTGCAGTGGTAAAGGATTGCGTTTACCAACGTGTTGTCGTAATTCCCCGCCGCAGGGTGGACAACCATATTGCGGGGTTTGTTTATGACCAAAAGGCAGTCGTCTTCATACACAATGTCCAAATCAATTTTTTGGGGCTCAAGGCTTATGGTTTTTGGGTCGGGAACAACCACATCAATCCTGTCCCCCGCTTTTGTTTTGTAATTTGCCTTAATCATCTTCCCGTTTACGGTGATTTGCCCTTCTTCAATGAGTTTTTGCACATACGAGCGGGAAAGTTCTGGTATTTTTCCGCAAATCAGCTTGTCAGCCCTCTCGGTTTTTTCCGCCTCAAATGAGTAGCTTTTCACCATTACCCATTCCCTTCGCTTTTTATTTTGCCTTCCAAAAAGATGGTGTGGATAAAAAGCAGCGCCACGCCGCAGACTATGGCGCAGTCGGCGATGTTAAAGACGGGAAAATTGATAAGGCGGAAATCCAAAAAATCTATGACATACCCCAGCCGGAGTCTATCAAAAATGCTGTTTCCAACCGCCCCTGAAATTATCAGGGCAAAGGAAAGCCTTACCATTTTGCTTTGGGGTTTGGTTTTTATTAAATAAAGGATTAACGCCAGAATAATTATTATGGATAAAACCAATAAAAGAACCCTTTTCCCCTGAAACATGGAAAAGGCCGCCCCTGTGTTTTGGACATAGGTAATGTGAAAAACATCTTTTATAACCGGCAGGGTCTGCCCAATCTCAAATTTTTGTGAAATCATAAATTTTGTCCCTTGGTCTGCGCATAAAATAAGCGCGCCAATTAAGAAATAAAGCATAAAACCTCCAAAATAATATAAGTGAAGTTCGATAGAGCCTATCGAACTTCACAAATAATTTTATTCTGTTACAACGCTTAAACACCTTGGGCATAGGTGCGGGTGCTCGCTATTCTTTCCAACTTCCGTTGAATACATCCAGCACCTTTCGCACTTTTCCCCGTCTGCCTGGCTAACCTTTACCTTAACGGGTGTGGTTTCGCCAACAAACGCGTCCTGTAATTCCTCATCCTTTACAAGTTCCACATTGGATACAATGAATATGGTTTTTAAATCGTCAGCGTATTCGGAAAGAAGGTCATATAATTTGCCGCTTGCGGAAATTTTCACGCTTGCGCCCAAAGAATGGCCGATAATTTTATCCGTTCTTGCGATTTCCAATGCCTTTGATACATCGCTTTTTACATCCAAAAGCTGTTCCCATCGTTCAACCAATTCGTCGTTGTCCCATTCGCCGCGGATTTTTGGCATTTGATTTAGTATCACGCCTTCTTTGTTGTCGGAGTCAAGATGGGGCATGTATGACCATATTTCATCGGAAGTGTACGCAAGTACTGGGGCTATAAGCCTTACTAAATTGTCTAAAACATAAAACATTGTGGTTTGCGCCGCGCGTCTTGGCTTTCCGTCAGCCTTTTCGGTATACAGCCTGTCTTTTATAACATCCAAGTAGAAATTGCTCATATCCACAACGCAGAAGTTGTGAAGGTTGTGAAACATCAAGTGGAATTCATAGGCGCGGTATGACTCCAATACCTTCTTTGTTATGGCGTTAAGCCTCGCTAGGGCAAATTTGTCTATTTCCAAAAGCTCATCATATGGCACTAAATCGCAATTTGGGTCAAAGTCGTTTAAGTTGCCCAGAATAAACCTTGCGGTATTCCTGATTTTCCTGTACACTTCGGAAATTTGTTTTAGGATTTGCTCGCTTAGCCTTACGTCGGATTTATAGTCGGCAGATACAACCCATAGCCTTAAAATGTCGGCGCCGTATTTTTGGATAATTTCTAACGGCGCAATACCGTTGCCCTTTGATTTTGACATCTTTCTTCCTTCGCCGTCCTGCACCATTCCGTGGGTGATTACCATTTTATATGGCGCCCTGCCCCTGGTGGCAACGCTAGTTAATAGGGATGACTGGAACCATCCGCGGTATTGGTCGTTTCCTTCAAGGTACATATCCGCAGGGCTTCTTAGGCCCTCTTTTACTTCCAAAACCGCCGCGTGACTTGAGCCTGAGTCAAACCAAACGTCCATTATGTCGGTTTCCTTTACAAATTCAGTGCTACCGCATTCGCACTTGGTGCCCTCGGGCAAAATCTCGCTTGCGTCATGGGTGTACCATGCGTTTGAGCCTTCTTTTTTGAATAGTTCAGAAACCGCTTTTATGGTATCCTTATTGATTAATTCTTTTTTACATTCCTTGCAATAGAAAATCGGGATCGGAACGCCCCAGTTTCTCTGTCTGGAAATGCACCAGTCGGCCCTGTCTAATACCATGTTTGTAATTCTCTCTTCGCCCCAGGCGGGAAGCCATTTTACGGTTTTTATTGCCTTTACCGCCTCGTCTTTGAACTGGTCAATGGAGGCAAACCACTGTTCCGTCGCGCGGAAAATAATCGGGTTTTGGCACCTCCAGCAGTGGGGATACTGGTGTTCAATTTCCACTTTTTTAACTAAAGCGCCCAATTCTTCTAAATCCTTTAAGATTGCCTTATTTGCCTCATAGTATTTTAATCCCTTGTATTTGCCCGCAAGTTCGTTCATCCTTCCCTGGTTGTCAACGGGCACAATTATGGGAAGTTCTTTATATTTTTTGCAAACCTCATAGTCTTCCACCCCATGGCCCGGCGCGGTGTGAACGCAGCCTGTGCCGGCGTCCAGTGTAACATGGTCCCCCAAAATCACAAGGGATGTCCTGTCAATGAAGGGGTGCTGGCATACGATATATTCTAAATCTGAGCCATTATACCTTTTTACTTCTTCTAAGTTAGAAAGTTCCGTCGCTTCCTTGAATTGTTCAAGAAGGTCGGTTGCAATTACATAGTATTCGTCATTGTTTTTAACCAAACTATATGAAAATTCAGGATTGAGGCATATCGCGACGTTTCCGGGAAGGGTCCATGTGGTGGTTGTCCAAATTACAAAATAAATTTTTGCATTGTCAATTCCCGTATCGGAAAATACGCCTTTATCGTCTTTTACCTGGAATTTTACATAAATGGAGTCGGATTTATCCTGGGCATATTCAATTTCAGCCTCGGCCAGCGCGGTTTCGCAGTCAGCGCACCAGTAAACCGGCTTTAGGCCTTTGTAAATATACCCTTTTTCAGCCATTTCGCCAAAGATTTCAATTTGTTTTGCCTCAAATTCGGGGGTCAATGTGATGTAGGAGTTGTCCCAATCGCCCAAAACCCCCATGCGCTTTAGCTGTCCCATTTGGTTTTGGACATATTTTAAAGCAAAGTCTTTGCATACTTCCCTGAATTCCACAGGGGATACATTGTGGCGGTTAATGCCTAACTTTTTTATCGCCTGTGTTTCAATGGGAAGCCCGTGGGTATCCCAGCCGTGAATATATGGGGCCTTGTAGCCGTCCATGTTTTTAAAGCGGGTAATTATGTCTTTTAAGCTTTTGTTTAAAGCGTGCCCTGTGTGCAAGTCCCCATTTGCAAATGGCGGGCCGTCATGAAGAATGAATAAGGGTTTGTCTGAATTTACTTCCATTAATTTGTCGTATAATTTTTCTTCCTCCCACTTTTGTAAAATTTCAACTTCTCTTTGAGGAAGATTGGCCCTCATAGGGAAGTCGGTGACAGGAAGGTTTAGTGTTTTGCTGTAGTCCTCCATAATAACCTCCAAATTATGCGTCTTGTAGCGTGCTCAATTCTTTAATGATGTCCATTTGGCTTTGCAATAAAGATTGGCACTTTATATTAAATTTAGCAATTTCATTTTTTAGCGCTTCTTTTTGCCTTGTTAGCTCCTCAATTTCCTTTTTTAGGTTTTCCGCAATACCTTCGGCGCGGATTTTTGCTTCTTTTTCTATGATTTCCGCTTTTTCCTTTGCCTGCCTGATGATTTCTTCCCCGGTCCCCTGGGCAACCATCAGCGCGTTTTGCATTGTCTCCTCAACGGATTTATACTGCTGCACAAGGCCGTCTAAAACCGCGATTTTATCTTTTAACGCGATATTTTCTTTATAAAGGGCTTCATAATCTTTTACGAGTTCAGCAAAAATATTGTCAACATCTTCCTTGCGGTAACCGCCAAGAAAGTATTTCGGGAATTCAATCTTTTCAAGGTCCAATGGTGAAAACATAAAATTTCCCCCTAAACATATTTATTTATGGTAACAAAAATCCGCCCTTTTCTTGAATAGTCCCCGACATTAATTATGCCTTTCCCAAAACCCCGGACGGAAATTATGTCGCCGTCCTTTACCAAGGATGAGGGCTTTTTGGCTTCTATATAGTTTAAAAAAACCTTATTTGCCATAATCAATTCCAAAGCGTTTTGCCTTGAACTTCTTGCAAACAAAGCCACAATACTGTCAAGCCTTAAGCTTTGCACCGTCCCTTGGATTTTTACAAATTCTAGTTTTGGCAAAACGCCAAAGTCCTCAATTTTTGAAACCTTTACATTTTCATTTTTGACTTTGATTAAATTGTTTATAATAAAATCCGTAATGTGGCTCATGACGAAAACATAAGCCTCGTTTTCCTTTACAATAATATCCCCTAAAATTTCCCTCTCAATGCCTAAAGACGTCAAAGCCCCCAGATAATCCCTGTGGGAAAGGAAATTGTCTTTGTCAAAATGAGTGATTTTTAATAAATCAATAGGGAAACTGCCTTCACCAAACAGGATAATTTGCCGCTCGGCGCCGTCATACCCGCCATAGGCGCGGAAGTCCTCATTTTTTAAAACCCTTTTTAAGATTTGAATTTGCCTTGGGTCCAAAAAATTCGTGTGCTTTGCCAAATTTGTCTTTTTATATATATTTAATTTATCCAAAACTTTTGTAATAAGTTCGTTGTCCTCTTTAGATAATATGTTTTCCATTTTTCACCAAATAATGCCGCGGTAAAATTTTGCAAAACAAACTAACGCCCCTAAAATGCGGCGCTTTTATGTATGCAATAAACTTGAATTTAATCTTTATTATAATTAAATTTTAATCATTGAAAGAAAAAGCCAGGGTTTTTAAATTCATCCTTTATATCAGTCATAATTCCCACATTGTAGGGTGTGATTAGGAAAATACCGTTTGCAACCTTTTGAATGTTTCCGTCCAGCGCATAAACCGAGCCGGAAATGAAGTCGATTGTGCGCCTTGCAGCGTCCCTTTCCAATTTTTCCAAATTGATTACCACCGGCTTTTTGCTTTTTAAGTGGTCCGCGATTTCCTTTGCCTCGTCAAAGCTTTCAGGCTGGATAACCACAACTTTAAGCTGTGTGGTCGCATGGATGTTTACGACTTTGCTCTTTTTGCTGTGGCCCACAAAAGGAACTTCTTTGTCTTCATCGGGGGTGATGAAATCTTCTTCCGCGATTTCTTCTTCAGGTCCAAAAAACATTTCCATAACTTTGCTGTATAAGCCTGCCATCTTTTTATACCTCCATCACATTTTTATCTGCTTCCAAAAATAGCCGTTCCAATCCTTATCATGTTTGAACCTTCTTCAACAGCCACCTCAAAATCGTTGCTCATGCCCATTGAAAGATATTCCATCTTCACGTTTTTGACATTTTTCTCTTTTAAGTTGCAAAAAATCTCATACATTTGCTGAAAAACAGGGCGGGTTTTTTCCTTGTCCTCATAAAAAGGCGCAATGGTCATAAGCCCGCGTACCCTAATATTTTCATATCTTTCTATTTTATTAATTATATAATCTAATTGGGCTGTTGTCAAACCATATTTGCTTTCTTCACCCGAAATATTCAATTGAAGTAAAATGTCAGTAACAATTCCATTATTTTTCGACAAATTGTCAATGTGCTCCAAAAGCCTTTCGGAATCCACCGAATGAATTAATGCGGTCTTTCCTAATATGTATTTAAATTTATTCCTCTGAAGATGGCCAATTAAGTGGATTTTCGCGTTTTTTGAAATATTTTCGTATTTTGACAAAAGCTCCTGAACCCTGTTTTCGCCAATGTCCAAAATCCCCGCCTCAATTGCCTCGTTAATCCTTTGGGGTGGTACTGTTTTTGTAACCGCGATTATGGTTACATCATCATTCCTTCCTGCGCGGATTTTCGCGTTTTCCACTTTTTCTTTGACCCTTTCAATGTTCTGCCTGATTTTTTCCATACTATCAACCCTTTTTGCGCCTAATTTAGTTTTGGAATGTCGGACACAATGACTTCGTCATACCTTTTTAGGGAGTTTTTATCATTTATGTCTTCTTTGACAATCAAATACCCGTCATTTTCATATAAAACCTCAATCTTTTTAAACTTTTCCTTTCCTTCCGATAAAACATAAACCCCCGGGACCCCGTCAACAATCCTTACCGCGTTTTTGTTCACCCTCAAGCCTTCGTATTTTCCTTTTACGATTTTTAATTTCCTGATTCTATCGGAAAAAATCCCCGGGACTTCACGGTCGCACTGGATTGCCAAAATGCCTTCGTTTTCAAATTCCTTTATGAATAAGACTTTAGCGTTCACATCTTCCGCGTAATCGGAAAACCTTAGATATATGGTTTTGCCTTCTTTGTAGTCCTTTATCTCATCTTTAGGCACTGTGGAAATTAAATACCATGTGAAATTGTCAACGATTTTGCAGGCCGCGCCCTGCGCCGTTACTACATTTTCATTATCCCTGACATAGAGGTTCGAAAGGTCGTCAGGGGTAATGGCGTCAAGGCTTTGGGGGGTTAGGATATTTTCAAGGTTGTCAACCTTTGACGAATAAACCCCTGATATTGGCGCGTATATGGGAATTTGGGATTTTCCAAGTCTTTCTTCAAGCTGGCTTTTTTTGGCCAACAGCGCCTCTAACGTCTGGCTTGAGGCGTCCTGTCCCTTTATATCCCCTCTTTTTTTAATCAGTAAATCAATTTCAGCTTTCGTGTTTTCCACATTTTTTAAATCCCCTTCCGCAATGTAGCGGGAAAGCGTCAGGGCATTTTCGCTTATGAGTTCATTTATTTTAATTTCATCATACCAAAAAATATCGGTGGTTTTTTTGCTCTCCTGGATGTTTTTTATCCTTTTTGTTACTTCAACAAGCTCGTCCTTCGCTTCTTCATCAACCACACCTGTTAATACGTCAGCCACATGGGTCCCCTTCTTTACCCTCTGGCCTTCCTCCACCACGCTTTTTAAAACCCCGGAAGAGGGGCTTTTTATAACGGTTTCATTTTTGACAACGAAAAAATCACCCTCTGTGATATCTTCAAAGAGGGCGAATCTGGCAATTTCCGTGCTCCTTAGCGAGGTTAAATACATTATTGCGCTAATCACAACCAATATATTTAAAATAAATATCAAAAGCTTCATTTGCTTTTTCATTATATTTCACACCTTTTGTATGCTAATAGGAGGCAACACAATATTTTCATTATTTGTTTTCAGTATTTTGCCCGCCTGTAAATGTAACGGGAACAGAAGGTGAAATTGTAGCAATTGAATGTTTATAAATCATCATTTGCTTATCCTCATCCTCAAGTATTATAATAAAGCTGTCAAACCCTCTGATATACCCTTTTATCTGAAAACCGTTTGTTAAATAAATGACCACCTGGCTTCTGTCTTTCCTGACTTGATTTAAAAAAACATCTTGTAAATTAATTGATGGTTTCATAACCTACCTCCTGTAAAATCTCATTTAACATATCACTCATACTTCTTGCAGCATCAATCCTTATAGCCCTTTTATTCCTTCTTTGCCAAGTAATTTGCCTTTTTGCGTATCTCCTGGTGTCGCGCTTTAGTATCCTTATCGCCTCATCCAATGTTGCAATTCCTTTTAAATAGCATATTATTTCTTTATACCCCAGTCCCATTTGTGCCGTCTGCCCCAGGAGATTGTTCGTATAAAGATATTTGACTTCTTCAACCAAACCATCTTTTACCATCTTGTCTACGCGGTCATTTATTTTATTATATAGTGTTGCCCTATCCAATTCAAGGGTGAAATATATCTCATTATAAAAAGATTTGTTAGGTTTTGTTGAATCCTCATATTCTTTTTTGTTTTTTCCCGTAAGCAGGTTTATCTCAAGTGCCCTTATTACCCTCTTTACGTTGTTGGGATGAATTTTTCCCGCCGCGAAAGAATCAATTTCGCAAAGCATATTGTATAAGTGGTCCTTGCCTTTTTCCCTATATAGGTTTAACAAATACTCCCTTACGGATTCATCATTTTGGGTTGTTTCAAAATTTATGCCGCTGACAACCGAATCAATGTATAACATCGTGCCGCCGGTCAAAATCACGTTTTTACCCCTGGCCCTTATATCCTCTATTGTCCCGTGGGCAAGTTTTGCGTATTCAGCAACTGAAAAATTCTGCGTCGGTTCAAGAATATCAATAAGATGGTGCCTGACTCCTTTTCTTTCCTCAAGGGTTGGCTTCGCCGTGCCTATATCCATCATTTTATATATTTGCATGGAGTCGGCTGAAACAATTTCTGCGTCAATCTTTAACGCAAGTTCAATCGCCAGACTCGTTTTTCCCGACGCCGTGGGGCCCGTAAGTACAATAAGCGGAAGGCTCCGCATGGTGCTTCCCCTTTCTAAGCTTTCCTAGACTATGCGTTTGAACATTTTTTCAATCTGGTATTTTGTCATTGTTATCATTATGGGTCTTCCATGGGGACAACTTTTTAAGTCTTTTTCAAAAACATCGTCCACAAGGCGGGTTGCTTCTTCCTTTGTCAATATTCCGTTTGCTTTTATGGAAGATTTGCAGGCTATCATCTTTAGTGCTTCTTCATGGAAGTTTGAAATGTGTTCTTTTGCGTGGTTTAAAAACAGGTTTAAAATTTCAATAAAAACGCCGCCAACATCGGAAAAATCAATATCACAAGGTGATGTCCTTATCACAAGGGAATTATTGCCAAAATCATCAATTTCAAATCCCATTTTAAAAAATGTGTCTTTGTGTTGATTTGCGCAATCCATTTCCACCTTGGTTAAGTTCACTACTTGAGGAACCATTAAAATCTGGGCCGGGACACTTTTTTTCAAAAACTCTTCTTTCAGCTTTTCAAAATTAAGCCTTTCATGTGCGGCGTGCTGGTCAACCATGATCATTTCACTTTCAGTTTCAATGATGATGTAGGTATTAAAAAGCTGGCCGACGTATTTGTAATCAGGAATTCCGGCCTCCCCTTTTAACCCGTCATGCCATGTTTCATCCCGAGTTTTTATTGTGTATTTCTCATCTTCGGTCTTTGGTGTTTTTTCCTCACCGTTTGAAAATTTATTTATGTCAACCTTTATAAAAGAGCCGCTTTGATGTGTAGAGTCCTTAACCTTTAATTCATTATCCCTTAAAACGCTTGCGCTTTTGTCTTCTTTTATTATCCGGGCTTTTGTGAAAAGTGTTTGCTGTTTTGCCTCAGTCTGCTCTCCTACAAATTTTAACGCGCCTTTGTTTGCGTCCTTGATATCCGAAAAATCCAAATGGTCCTTTTGGTTTAAATGCGCATTTTTTACGCCGTAAAAAACTAAATCATAAATATCCTGGTCTTGCGCGAATTTCACTTCGGTTTTCGCAGGATGGACATTTACGTCCACTAAAAGGGGATTAATTTTAACGTTTAAAACCCCCACCGGAAATCTCCCTGTCATAAGAGTGTTTTTATAGCTTTCAGAAAGGGCAAAAGACAACACGCTGTTTTGGACATACCTTCCGTTTACGAAAAAAATCTGCATGCTTTTGTTTGGACGGCTCAATTTTTCATTCCCTACAAAGCCATAAAGGCTTATCCCTTTGTTTTGATAATTCACTTCAACCATATTGTTTGCAAAATCTTTCCCGTATATTGCGTAAATGGCGTTATTTAAATTATTGTCCCCGGGAGTGAAAAACACTTCTTTGCCGTTATTTATTAGTTTTATTGATATGTCAGGATGGGACAGCGCAATTTTTTGGCAAATGTCAATTATGTACCCGGCTTCCGTCGAGTCTTTTTTTAAAAACTTTAATCTTGCAGGGGTGTTAAAGAATAAATTTTTAACTGTTATGGTTGTCCCGTCGGGGCAGCCTGCCAAACTTGACTCAACTAATTCTCCCCCCACAATTTTGACATAACTTCCGTCGCTTAATTCCTTCATTTTAGTAAAAAGCTCGACTTCGGATACGGCGCTAATTGAGCAAAGCGCCTCCCCCCTAAACCCCAATGTGTGTATGGACTCCAAATCCGCTTCCGACTTTATCTTGCTTGTGGCGTGTCGCAAAAACGCCCGGGTTGCGTCTTCCATATCCATACCGCAGCCGTTGTCCGTAACCCTGATGTAGGATATCCCGCCGTTTTTAATTTCAACAATGATGTAGGTTGAGCCTGCGTCAATGGAGTTTTCCAATAGTTCCTTAACAACAGACGAGGGCCTTTCTACCACTTCACCCGCGGCAATTTTTTCAGAAACCGCCCTGTCTAACACTTGTATCCTTCCCATAAAAAACTACTCCTTGGCCCATTTTTCTAATCTGTAAAGTATGTTTAACGCCTCAATGGGAGTGAGGGTGCTTGTGTCAATTTTTTTGATTTCCTCAAGTATTTTTTGCCCTTTAAAATCCCCGAAAGAAACCTGCAGCTCATCATCCTGGGCTTTTGCGATTTTGCTTGATATATTTACGTCTTTTGACTTATTAATATCCGACTCCTCAAGCTGTTGCAGAATTTCTTTCGCCCGCTTGATTACCTCGTTGGGTATTCCCGCAAGCTTTGCAACCTCAATGCCGTAGCTCCTGTCTGCGCCCCCAGGGACTATTTTCCTCAAAAAGGTGATGTAGTCCCCCCGGAGTTTTACGCTAACGCACAAGTTTTTAATGCCGGCAATTTTCCCCTCAAGCTCGGTAAGCTCGTGGTAATGGGTCGCGAAAAGGGTTTTTGCCTTAATTTTTAAAGCTATGTACTCAATCACCGACCATGCGATTGAAAGGCCGTCGAAAGTGCTTGTCCCCCTGCCGATTTCATCTAAAATGAGGAGGCTTTTTTTGGTGGCGCCTTTCAAAATGGCGGATACTTCGTTCATCTCAAGCATAAAAGTGCTCTGCCCCGTTGCCAAATCGTCGCTTGCGCCAACGCGGGTGAAAATTTTGTCGCAAATTCCCACTTCACAGTAGCTTGCGGGCACAAACCCCCCCATTTGGGCCATAATCACAATCAGCGCGCACTGGCGCATATAGGTGGATTTTCCCGCCATATTTGGCCCGGTTATAACGGACAAAAACTCCTCACTGGATAGATACGTGTCGTTTGGCACAAAAAGGGAGTCCGTCAAAGTCTGTTCAACAACAGGGTGGCGCCCGTCTTTTATAATTATATTTTCGCCATTGTTGACAACGGGTTTTACATAGTTATTCTTTGAGGCAACATAGGCCAAAGCCAAAACCGCGTCAATATTTGCAAGTATGTTTGCCATTTTCTGAATCCTGTCGCTGGCCTGTGCCACCTTATCTTTTATATATAAAAAGGCATTGTATTCTAAGTTTGTAATTTTTTCCTCAGCGCCTAAAATTAAGCTTTCAATATCCTTAAGCTTTTGGGTGATAAACCTTTCCCCGTTTGCGATGGTCTGTTTTCTTACATAATAATCGGGGACTTTTCCCAAATTTGAGGATGAAACTTCAATGTAGTAGCCAAAAACCTTGTTAAATCCCACTTTCAAATTTTTAATGCCGGTCTTTTCCCTCTCCTCGTTTTCGATTTGGGCAACCCAGTCCTTGCCTTCGGTGATGGCCTTTCTTTGAAGGTCGATTTCCTCATCAAATCCCGTCTTTATTATACCACCGTCACGGAGGGATACCGGGGGGTCATCCACAATCGCCCTGTCAATTAAGTCAAAAATGTCCGAAAGCAGGTCAAAATCCCTATAAAACTTTGCAAAGATATCGGCTTTAAAGTTTTTAATAAGCTCATGAATTTTGGGAAGCTCGCCCAAGGAGTTTTTTAGGGAAATTAAATCCCTTGCGTTTACCGTCCCGACGGATACCTTGCTCAAAAGCCGTTCCAAGTCGTACACATATTTTAAATGGTCCCTGATTTCTTCCCTTAAGGAAAGTTTCATAACCCCTTCTTCCACAGCGTCCTGCCGCCTTTTTATTTCGGTTATGTCCAAAAGGGGGTATAGGAGCCATTTTTTTAATAGCCTTGAGCCCATTTTAGTCTGCGTTTTATCTAAAACCCAAAAAAGGGAACCTTTTTTCTCTTTGTTGCGCATTGTTTCAATAAGTTCTAAGTTTCTGACCGATGACGGGTCTATATTTAAAAAAGAATTTTCGCACGTTACTTTTATGTCGCTTATATGTATTAAGTTTGCCTTTTGAGTTTCAATTAAATATGCAATCAAGACTCCCGCGGAAATAAGCAAATTTTCGTTTATGGATTTTATTTTCTCAAGCTTTTCCCCAAAGTGTTCCGCTAGCGCTTCCTGCCCTTTTTGTACTGCCAAATCGTCATAGTTAAAAATCAAAACCCCGCTTTTGCCTTCAAAAAAGGATTTTATGTCTTTATCAGAAAGGGCCTCCATGTTTAGCGCCGCTTCAACAGGGTCTATGCGGGATAAAATACCTGTAATTTCATTTTTTGGATTTTTAAAATCTGCGACCACAAATTCCCCCGTTGAAATGTCGGCGTAAGAAAGTGAATAAATATCGCCTTTTTTGTATATGCAGGCAATGTAGTTGGTCTTTCTTGAATCCAGTATGTTTTCATCCAAAATTGTGCCGGGGGTGATGATCCTTACAACTTCCCGCTTTACAATGCCCTTTGCTTTTGACGGGTCTTCCATCTGCTCGCAAATGGCCACTTTGTATCCCTTAGATACAAGCCTTGATATATATGTATCGGCGGAATGGAAAGGCACGCCGCACATGGGCGCCCTTTCCTCCAGCCCGCAATCCCTGCCTGTTAAGGTTATTTCCAATTCTCTTGACGCGATGATTGCGTCTTCAAAAAACATTTCATAAAAGTCTCCAAGGCGATACATTAATATAGCATCTTTATACTGCTCTTTTATTTTTTTGTACTGCTGCATCATGGGAGTAAGTGTCGCCATAGACTTTTAATCCCCTTTCGATTAATTAACCACAGCTGGAACATGAGCTGCAGCTTGAACCGCAGCAACCGCCCGCGTCCTTTTGTGGTCCTTGTACATAGTAGGCGATAATTGCGTTCATATTGTCAATCATTTGTGAAAATTCAGCTTGCGCTTTTAAAAAGTTGGATAGCGTCTGGTTTGATTCCATCTTTTCATATTCTTCGTTTAGTATATTCCTGATTTCCTCAAGCCTTTCTTCGCTTGGCTGCGTTTCGTTAATTTCTTTTACAAGCTGTATTCTTACCTTGTTGTAGTCATTTAGAAGCTTCATGGCTTCTGCGTCATTTTGCTGGGCAAGTTCTGCCTCTTTTAAGTTTTTGAATTCTTCAGATTCAATAATTGCTTTTCCTAATTCATGAGCTTTTACTATTACGTCCATTTTTCAAATTCCTTTCAATTAATAATTTCTCCAAACAAAAAATATGTCTGGGCTTTTATGATTTTTATATTAACAAAGTTTCCCACAAGCGATTTGTCACCTTCAAAATGCACAATCTTATTCGAGTCAGTCCTGCCTGTAAGAAGGTCTTTGTTGTTTTTGCTTTCCCCTTCGACTAAAACCTCATACACTTTCCCCACCATTTCCTGGTTTTTTCTTAGCGCGATTTCGCTTTGGACTTCAAGCATGCGGTTGAAGTTTTGCATGATTTCATCATGGGTCAATGCGCTTTCCATTTTTGCCGCAGGGGTCCCTTTGCGCTTTGAGTAGATGAAGGAGAATATCATGTCATATTCCACTTCTTTTAATAACTTTATGGTATCCTCAAAATCCTCATTGGTTTCGGTGGGAAAACCAACAATAATATCGGTGGAAAACGCTAACTGAGGCATTAGCTTTCTTGCCTTATTCACTATTTCCAAATACCTTTCCCGGGTGTATTTTCTGTTCATGCTCTCCAAAACTTTGTTGCTTCCTGATTGCGCGGGAAGGTGGAGATGTTTTGCAATGTTTGGGTATTTGCTCATTACCTCCAAAAGCTTGTCGGAAATATCCTTGGGGTGGCTTGTCATAAAGCGGATTCTTGGTATTTTGGTTTTCGCAACATCCTCCAAAAGCTCCGCAAAGCCGTAGTCAGGGTACTTGTCCTTCCCGTAGGAATTCACGTTTTGCCCAAGGAGGGTTATTTCTTTTATCCCTTCAGCTTTTAAGGATTTTACTTCGTTTAGTATGTCCTCTCTATTCCTGCTTCTTTCCCTGCCTCTTACATATGGCACAATACAGTATGAGCAAAAATTGTTACATCCATACATAATTGAAACCCAGGCTTTTGCCCCGCCTGTTCTTAAAGTGGGGATACCTTCCACGATTTCGGTTTCCTTATCCGAGGTATCGATTACTATTTTTTCTTCGGTAATAGCCCTGTATAAGATTTGCGGGAATTTGTGAAGGGCGTGGGTCCCGAAAACCATGTTTACATGGCGGTATTTTTGTTTTATGATATCGCTTACCCCTTCTTCCTGGGCCATACAGCCGAAAATCCCGATTAAAAGGTCGGGCTTTTTTTCTTTAAGCCCCTTTAACGGCCCTAAAATCCCAAACACCCTGTTTTCCGCGTTTTCCCTAACCGCGCAGGTGTTATACAAAATTACATCCGCGCTTTCTATGTCATCGGTGATTTCATACCCCATTAAATCCAGCATGCCCAAAACTTTTTCAGAGTCGCTTTCATTTTGCTGGCACCCAAAAGTCCGAAGATACGCTTTTGGGGCCTGCCCCGTTTCTTTTGATTTTATATCATTAATTTCCCTAACTGACAAAATATATGAATCATTGGTTTCCATACCTATGGGTAAAACTTTGTCCAAGCCTGTATCCTCCATATTTTCGTTTATTTTGACAAATTACTGCAATAAAAAATGTATTAATTAGTTTATTATAACATTTTTCTTTAAAAATTTAAAGCTTTTATTATATAAAATTAGTAAAATATAAAATAAAATTATATAAAAATACGTGTTTATGATACATGTTTTTTGTAAATTTTTCAACATAAAACAAAAAGAAGCTTTGAAAGCTTCTTTTAATTTTCTTTGATATTGAATTTTCTGCGGAATCTTTCAACACGGCCGCCTGTATCTACAAGTTTTTGCTTACCTGTAAAAAAAGGATGGCACTGAGAACACACTTCAACGTTTATGTTCTTTCTTGTAGAACCCACTTCAATAACATTCCCGCATGCACACTTGATAGTTGTCTTTTCATAATTTGGGTGTATTCCTGCTTTCACCATCATCACCTCTTTCTTTATCCTAGCCTGAATGTGCCAATAAGCCTAAATAAAATATACCAAAAAAAGCTATCTATAAAATTAACGGATTGATTATAACACAGGATTTTGAAAAATGCAAGACTTATTTTTTATTGAAGGAATTTATTATAGATTCAACAAAATCTTGATTGTTTTTTGTAGAAATTAATTTTTGAATAATAGACTCAATAACATCCGCGCTGGAGAGTTTGCTCATAGCCTTTCTTATTGACCACACCGCCTCAAGCTCGGCGGGCGTAAGCAGAAGTTCTTCTTTGCGCGTTCCTGATTTGTATATATCAATAGCCGGGAAAATCCGTTTTTCCTGAAGTTCCCTGTCCAAATGCAATTCCATATTCCCCGTGCCTTTAAATTCTTCAAAAATAACGTCGTCCATTCTGCTTCCCGTTTCAATAAGGGCTGTTGCTAAAATTGTAAGGCTTCCGCCGTTTTCAATATTTCTTGCCGCGCCAAAAAACCTCTTGGGCTTATGAAGGGCGCTTGGGTCAAAGCCGCCGGACAGTGTCCTTCCGCTTGAAGGGATGGACAAATTATACGCCCGTGCAAGCCTGGTGATTGAATCCATTAAAATTACAACGTCTTTGCCGTGCTCCACCAGTCTTTGGGCCCGTTCCAAAACCAATTCAGCCACCTTAATGTGGTGTTCCGGAAGCTCGTCAAAGGTGGAGTAAATCACTTCACCGTCAATGGACCGCTGCATATCGGTAACTTCTTCGGGGCGTTCATCTATCAAAAGAACAATAAGTTTCATTTCCTTGTGATTTTCGCTGATGCTTTTTGCAATCTGCTTTAACAAAGAAGTCTTTCCCGCTTTGGGAGGGGACACAATCAACCCTCTCTGGCCCTTGCCGATGGGCGCGATTAAATCCACAAGCCGCATGGCAAACCCGTTTTGGGTGGTTTCAAGCCTTATCCTCTCCATAGGATAAATAGGGGTAAGCGAGTCAAAGGGCTTTCTCTGAATGCTGACATTTAACGGGTCCCCATTTACCGTGTCAACATAAATTAACGCCCTGAATTTTTCAGTGTCCTTTTGAAGCCTTGCCTTTCCCGACACAAAATCCCCCGTCTTTAAATTAAACCTCCGGATTTGCGTGGGGGAAACATAAACGTCGGAAGGCCCGCTTAAGTAATTTTCCCCTCTTAAAAACCCAAAACCATCAGGCAAAATCTCAAGCACGCCCTCAACCTGTTCAGCTTGTTTTTCCTGTTCAGGCTTTTCTGTCTTTGCCTGGTTAGCAGAGTCCGCGCTTTGTTCTTCCTGTTCCTTCTCTTGGGTTTTCTTGTTATTTTCCTTTTTCGCCTCGTTGTTTTTTCCGTCTTCCTTATTTTGCTCATCTTTGCTTAAATTATCCACAATAAGCTTCATAAGCTCAGGCTTTCTCAGCGAAGTAACTCCCTTGAGTCCCATATCTTTGGCCATTTGCCTTAATTCAACCAAAGTTTTATCCAAAAGATTTGCGTTCATATTATCACTCAATTTCCCACCTCATTAAAACAATTTGTGTTTATAAAGACTAACTGCCGTAATTATGGCTAAAATCAGGGATATAACAATAGGAATAATAAAGGAATACTGTCCGTGCTGGAATGGGATATCAACATTCATACCGTAAATTCCTGCAATCAGATTGGGGACTGAAATTACTATCGCAATTGACGAAAGGTACTTCATTACAAAATTCAAATTATTGGAAATGATTGATGAAAAAGCATCCATAGTCCTGCTTAAAATAGTCGAGTAAATCTGGCTCATTTCAATAGCTTGCCTGATTTCAATAAGCACGTCTTCTAATAGGTCCTGATCTTCTTCATATAGTTTTATCACTCGCCCCCTATAAATTTTTTCCAACGTCACTTCATTGGCTTTTAGTGATGTTGAAAAGTAAACCAAGCTCTTTTCAAGGTCATACAACTGCAAGAGTTCCTTGTTTTTCATGGACTGGTGAAGCTGCTTTTCAACGAACTTGCTGATTTTGTCGATTTGTCTTAAGTATTGCAAGAACCTTGCGGCCACTTTATAAAAAATTTGAAAGATAAAACGGGTTTTAAGATTTGTATATACACCTTTAACCTGACCGGTGGAGAATTCTTTTATAACGGATGTTTCTTTTAGACAAATTGTAATCAAATTGGTTTGAGTAACTATTATACCAAGAGGTATTGTCGAAAAAACTATGTTTTCCCCGTCTTTTTCAGCAAGAGGAATATCTATAATAATCAATGTTTGATCATCTTCGGCTTCAATATGGGATGTTTCTTCGTCGTCAAGTGATGCTTTCAAAAACTCTGGAATTATCTTTGTAACAGACATAAGCTTTTCTATATCTTCATCACTCGGGCTTGTGACGTTAATCCATGCCCCGTCTTCACAATCATCGATTTCCACAATCTTATCATCCACAGTTTTATAAAAGCTTATCAAACCCCCCACCTCCTTTGCTGTTTATTAAATAATACCATTATTTTTTCATTATTTCAATCATTCTTTAGTTATTTTGTAAAAATGTCTTTATTTTTTCAATTTTATAGTGCATAATTAATGTAAAAGCGTGATGCAATTTTTACCGTTTTGAAAGGGATGATTGTAATAAATGAATATTTTGGTGGAAAAAAGCACATGCCAAAAAGCAAAACCTGACGAAAAAAATCTTGGTTTTGGGCAGCATTTTACCGACCATATGTTTGTGATGGACTACACCGAAGGCAAGGGGTGGCATGACCCGAGGATTGTTCCCTACGGCAAAATTGCCTTAGACCCGTCAGCCATGGTTTTTCACTACGGCCAGGCTGTTTTTGAAGGGTTGAAAGCTTACAGGAACAAGAAAAACCCTGATGAAATTTTGCTCTTTAGGCCCAAAAGCAATTTTGAAAGGCTAAATGTTTCAAACGACAGGCTTTGCATTCCTCCAATCGATGTGGATTTTGCCCTGTCAGCCTTAATCGAGCTTGTAAAGCTTGAAAAAGACTGGATCCCAAGAGAAGAAGGCACCAGCCTTTATATAAGGCCCTTTATCATTGCAACCGACCCTTTCCTTGGGGTAAGGCCTTCTTATACCTACAAATTTATGATTATTTTATCCCCTGTTGGCGCATATTATCCTGAAGGATTAAATCCTGTAAAAATTTATGTGGAGGATAAGTATGTCCGCGCGGTAAGAGGGGGGTTGGGGTATACCAAAGCCTCGGCAAATTACGCGGCAAGCATAAAAGCCCAGATGGAAGCAAAAGAAAAGCATTATACCCAGGTTTTGTGGCTTGACGGCATTGAGCGAAAGTACATTGAAGAAGTGGGCACCATGAATATATTTTTCGTAATCGGCGACGAAATAGTTACCCCAATGCTCAACGGAAGCATACTTGCCGGAATTACCCGCGACAGTGTTATCCAAATCTTAAAACATGAAGGATACAAGGTTTCAGAAAGGCAAATTTCAATTCAGGAAATCTATGAAAAACACCAAAGCGGCGAATTGAAAGAAGCCTTCGGCACAGGAACCGCCGCAGTTATTTCCCCTGTGGGGGAACTAAACTGGGATGATAATGTCATTTCTATCTCTAATGGTAAAATCGGCCGAATTTCTCAAAAACTTTACGATTTGTTGACAGGAATTCAAACCGGAAAAATTGATGACCCCTTCGGCTGGACAATAAAAATAAAATAATACGCCCAAAAAGCCTAAAGCGAGAGCTTTAGGCTAATTTATTATGTTTGCTTAAGAATACTAGGATTTACAAAGGGCGGCTTATTTGATATAATTTTATGTAATAATTATAAATGAAAAGGGGATTTAAAATTGAAACACCGACTTTTCGCGCTGGCTGTTGCCCTTGTTTTAATCCCGTTAAATTTTTATGTCATAGCAGATGAATACGACAATTTAATTATAAACGGCGGTTTTGAAAATCCCGCGCAGGATGTGTTTTCAGGCGGGTTTATTTCCGATGAGGATTTTTATGAAGGAAACTACGGCTACATACTTTCTAACCCCTTCGGGGATGTATCCGGCGACAAAATCGCCCACCGGCTTGAGCTTAATTTTACGGTATCACTAAATAAGGGAAGCACTTATAATTTATCGCTATACGCGAAAACCTATTCCGGCGGGACAAATCCCCAAATCCCCAGCCAGTCAAATATATATGTTTCAGACTCGGGAAAGAATATTTTGCTTGAAATATATAACTTAAAAGACTATTGGCAGTATTTTTCCCATTCTTTTTTCGCCATTGAGTCCGGAGATTATTCCATAACAATTTATTTTTACGGCGAAAGCCCCTATGATATATTTTGCCTGGACAACATTTCCTTAAACCTTACCCGTCAGAACCCCGAAAGGTACATTATCACAGGGAGCAGGAATTTGTATATCCCCGACGAATTCGAGCTTGAGTACACCTTTACCCCCGTTATTTTAGACAGGGAAAAAAATGTGGTAAGCATTTTTGGCGCAGGCAGCTTTTCTGCCCCAAACGGGATTCCCACCGGCGTGTCTTTGGATTCCAAAAAAGGGGTTGTTAAAGTATCAAACAAAGTTATCCCAGGAAGCCTAATGACCCTTGTCTTTGAGCCTGATAAATCCATTGTAAATTTACCCAGCCAGAGCATTGAAATAGTGTTTAATAAAAACTTAATCCCCAATTCAACCTTTGACGATTACCCCTATGGAAACGGATGGTCAAATTTCGGGGATTTGCCAGACACCGAGGTTTTTGGAAACAACCGCTATTTAAGCCTCTATGTGGAAGATTCCACCCCCTACGGGTACATGACCACCTTAACCCAAACCCAGCCTGTAAATCTTAAGGCGGGAAAAATGTATGTATTCCGCGCAAGGGTTAAATCCACCTTTGAACACCCCTCATCCGATATTTTTGAGGACAATATCGCAATAGCGGGATACGGGGATGTGAGCATAAATATATTCGACATCGGCGGGGAAGACTGGAAAAATGTATACAGCGCCTTTATCCCTGAACAAGACGGGGAGTACTACATAAATTTAAACCTATACGGCATGACCGAGCGGCCGATTTTTATTGACGATGTATCCTTACAAGTGGAAGAACCCTATCCGGTTGCGGTTAAAGTCAGCGCCCCCGGAAACATCTATATTCCCGATTATTCCGAAGTTTACATGCCCTATGAGTGTTATGCCAAAAACCAAATGGGCGGTATTTTATACGATGAGGAAACCACCCTTTCGGTATACCCGCAGGACAGGGGCGTTACCGTTGACGAGGAAGCCAAAGTTTTGGTGATATCGCCATATGCCAGAGAAGGGGAATATATCCTTAAGGGTACTTCCATAAGCCAGCCGGATGTTACCGGGCAGTACACCATCACCCTTTCCAAAAACCGCGTGGGCGACGGTGGCTTTGAAGACAAAATCGCAGGGGTTTGGTGGATGAGCGCAGCCCCGTCCACCTTTTCCATAAAAGAGGGCAAAAACAACAAATATGCCCAAGTGGATTTTGATTTTTCCACATTGGTTTTAAACAATTCCTATGCCACATACCTTCCCGATGTGTACTACATTATAAAAGCCGAGTTTAAATCCGAAAACAAAAACGCGCGCATTACCGCCTTTATTGACGACGCTTTTGACAACTCCATCACAACGGATTACGCCATAGCACAGTTTAATATAACGGATAGATGGGAAGAAAAAATGGAATTTTTCAGGCTTGATGAAGCGGTTACGGGAAGGCTGATGCTTTATTTGGAAAGCGAAAGCGATAACGGGTCGGTATTATTGGACAACATATCCATTGAAGAAGCCAAAGTTGAAGCAAAAAACGTCTCTGTTATGGGAAACGCCGAGGCGGGAAGGACAATAAGCGGCGTTTATGATTTTTCCACTAATTTTGGCGATACCGACGCCTCCATAACCCGGTGGTACATAGGAAACAGTCCCAACGGCCCCTTTGACACCATAGGTACCCCCAATCAAAAGAGCCTGAAACTTTCTGATGATATGGTGGGTAAATATGTAAGATTTGAAGTGACCCCCATTGCCAATGAAACGGGGATTGTGGGGCCAAAAGCCTATTCAGAGCCCGTCAGGGTTAAAAGTATGGGGGTTGAAATTGACAACCCCATAACAGATAACCAGGATAACCAGCTCCCAAAAGAAAAAATCAAACCAAAAATTATCAGCAATATAAGAAGTGGTAATACAAACTTTTTGGATTTGCATTCCCATTGGGCAAAAAATGATATTGAAATCCTTGCCGCTGCCGGGATTGTAAATGGAAAAGGCCTTTACTATTTCGACCCCGACTCCAATATCACAAGGGCTGAGTTTACCTCAATGATAATCAGGGCCTTTAGCATAGTTCCCGAACCATACAGCGGAAGGTTTAACGACGTGAAAAGTTCTGACTGGTATAGCGGGAATATTGAGGCCGCTTTCAGCCATGAAATCATTTTCGGGTTTGACGATGGGAATTTCTACCCCAATGAGCCAATAACCCGTGAACAGCTTGCGGTGATAATCATGAGGGCATATTATAAGGCAGGCGGGGAAAAGCCCGCGTCCTTGCCTTTGATTGTAGCTGACAGGGACGAAATCAGCGGCTATGCGGCAGATTATGTGCAGGACGCCTTTTTCATCGGGCTTCTTAGGGGCTATGAAAATAATATGTTCAATCCCAAAAGCAACGCCACAAGAGCCGAGGCAGCCACAATTATTGCAAGGCTTTTAAGATACCTTGAGCAATAAAGCATATAAAACAGGGCAGGCTCCCTTTTGAGCCTGCCCTGTATGTTATGAAAAAGAAGGGCTTATAAACCAATCTTAAAGCACCCCCTTTAAAGAAATCGAAAAGAACTAAATCTAAAAAACAATAAACAAAAAAGCCGCCAGCCAAATGCCGGCAGCCTGATTTTTTCATTTGATTTTTAAATATCCCTTTTTATAAAAAGGCGCCGTTTTTTGCGGCGCCCTTTTTTTGCGCCAAAAACGCAGCTTTTTGTGTCTGTAAATTTTATCTTAAACAATATTTCCCCAAGGACTCAAGCCTTCTCATTTCATTTAATATGGCGTCATAAATGCTGATGTTTAACAGGTTGCAAAGGGACGCAAGGTAAAACAGGTTTTCCCCGATATTTTTTTCGATTTCGTGCCTGCAGTTTTCGCAGATTTCACCCTCGCAGTGGGTTGAGGTTGTTTCGTGGTCCCCTAAATACTGGGGCGTCTGCTTTGTCGCGTTTACTTTAATACAGCCGCAGGATGTAACCGCTTTAACTACCGACCTGTTTATGTTTGCATTTGTTTTTTGAAACTTTGTCAATATATCCAAAATGCTTTTGTTCCTCACCAAAAGTTCGCCCACCAAAAATTGGAACTCGTCAGTAAGCAGGGTATTCATACCAAAGCCTCCTTGCCAAAACCTTTTTCTGCCTCTATGAGTTATTCTTATTATAAATCTATTTCCTTTTATTGTCAACGGAAGGACAAGCAAATTTTTATATATTTTGAATTTTTTTCTAATTAGTTTTGGTTATGAATAAAACCTAAAAGCACTTTTTTATAAATTACAAAAAAATACCCCCCATTCCCATTATAAAGCGTGAACAATTCCCAAAGCATTTTTCTTTCACACAAAATTTCAAATTGAAGCCAAAGGGAAAAATCATATAAAAACCGCTAGCAAATCGCAAATCCCCGCAGGCTTTTCCCAAAAAAAGCGGGTTTTTTGCCGTTATTTTACCCATCATCTAATTTGCCTAAAAAACAAGGCAGGCACAATACGCGCCTGCCATAATTTTATATTGAAACCGTATAAACCCCGTGCGTATTTTTAGATTACCTTGGGATTAAAAGTTTTGTGCCCGCTTTAATGATATCCCCTTCGGATAAGTTATTTGCCCTTAAGATATCCGCCACCGACACATTGTATTTTTTAGCCACATCCCAAGAGTCCTCATCCTTTGAAGCGAAGTAAATTAGGATTGAGGGCCTGTCGGCGTTGCTTGCTTCCCCTACGATTTCCACGTCGGTGCATATTGACGCGGGATTCTCTTTAATGGCTTTGGCGGAGATATCCAAATTAATCCTGAGTTCCACTTCCCCCGCCTGGTTTAGGGTGTAGCTTAAATGGTTAATCCTGGGGTCCGCCTCACATACTATATCGCTTCCCGTGTCGTTTATGTCAATGTAGTGAACAAAATCCACTTCTTCTTTTGCCGAATATATGGGGGTGTCGGGGTCGTCGGTCAGGTAAAGGATATATGTATCAACATAACCTTCAATTTTCATGCGGCTGCCGTCAAATACGCAGTTTTCAACGAAGGGCTTTGCCACCACGTTATAAATCTGTGAAATCCTGCTGGTGCTTTCAGGCAACGACACGATTTCCTTAATTAAAATCTGGTCCTGCTTAGAGGCTATAATGCTGTTTATCCTCATATTGTTTTTGGTAACATCCAACTTATACCCCGGGCAGTACGCGTCAGTTACCGCATCAACCGCCACTTCTTCATATGCCTGGCAAATCACGCTGATATCCGCGCTGATCCCCAAAACCCTATTTTCCCCATCGGAGTTTTCCAAAAGCTCATAGTCAATCTTTTGAAGGTTGTAATTTATATTGCTAATCATGTTTTCGCTAATTCCCGCCAAATCCAAAATTTCGGTAAAGGGGATTTCATGTTCCATGAAGTTCAGCTGCCCTTCCCCCGAATAAAGGGTGGTAACGCAGAGGTTGCCTTTTGCGATAATTTTGTTTGAAATTATTTTAAAATCATTTTCCCTAATACTTGCGTCAATTTTTAAAACTTCGTAAATATCGGGTTTTCCTTGGGGAACATCCAATTTGTCCACGATTTGGATTTCATTTTCCCCGTATGCAGCTAAAGTGTAGGCCTTAATGGGTGTCTTTTTGATTTCCGTCTTTATATCCCCCGTAATTTCCGAAACATATTCTAATGTGTTTTGGGCGGATACCGCCACATCCACGGAAATTATGCCTTTAATGGACATTTTCCTGCAATTTAGTAGCGAAAACTCAATATTCATCAAATCACAGTTTGCCATTGCAACCATGTCGGGGGTAATGCCGTTTGCGTCAATAATATTTGAAAAGTTCACGGATGAAACAATGCTTTTTACGCTTTGGTCCTCACCGTCGGGCAAATACAAAATGGTAAAGTTGGCAATCCCCGAAACCAAGACCCTGTCTTTTTGCGCTTCTTTATTGGTTAACACCGCGTCCCCATCTATTTGCAAAACCTTTAGGATATCAGGTTTTGAGTCAGGAACGATAATATCCACATTCACCTCTATTTCACTTTTTTTCTTTGTTATGGTTTCGTTTATCAATATGCTTTCCTTTTTAAATTCCAAAGGCATATTTATCCTCCTTTAATTAAATTCAAAACTCCATTTTTCATAAAATATTTATGACAAGCTCACATAAAATATGCTAGAAATAATTAAAATTACATACTTTTTTAATGGTTGCATTTAAAATAAATATAATATATAATATTTTGGATAAATAATAATAGAACAATTTTTTAAAAAATACATAAACGATACGTTGGTTTTGTTTAGGAGGTCTGTATGGATTACTTGGATAAGTATCGGCTATGGCTTACGAAAAGCGATTTGGAAAGCGACTTAAAAGCTGAGCTTGAGGCCATAAAAGATAATGACGACGAAATCAAGGAAAGGTTTTTTAAGGATTTGGAATTCGGAACCGCTGGGCTTCGCGGGATACTCGGGGCAGGCACCGCAAGGATGAATGTCTATACCGTGCGCAAGGCGACACAGGGACTTGCGGACTATATAAACAGCTTAAATGTACCAAACCGCCATGTCGCAATTGCCTATGACTCAAGGATAAAATCCGCGGAATTTGCTCTTGAGGCGGCCAAGGTTTTTGCCGCAAACGGGATAAAGGCGTATTTGTTTGAAACCCTAAAACCCGTACCGCTTTTGAGCTTTACCATAAGATATCTAAACTGCATCTCCGGTGTTGTTGTTACCGCAAGCCACAATTCCTCCAAATACAACGGCTACAAGGCTTACGGGCCTGACGGGGGACAGCTTGCCAACGAAGGCGCAAGGGAAGTAATGCAAAGGATTAACAATATAGATATTTTCAAAGACGTAAAAATCATTTCAGAAGAAGAAGCCCTAAAACAAGGCTTGTTGCAATACATTGGCGAAGAAATTGAAAACGCGTACCTTGAAAATGTTTATGAACAGCACATAAACCGCGGTATTTTTGAAAAGGCAAAGGACTTTAAAGTGGTTTACACCCCCTTCCACGGCACCGGTTTGGTTCCGGTAACAAAGATTTTCAAAAAAGTGGGGTTGAAAAACTTCATTTTAGTTGAAGAACAAACCACCCCCGACGGGAATTTCCCCACCGTTAAATCCCCAAACCCCGAAGAAAAAGAAGGGTTTAAGCTTGCAATTGAGCTTGCGAAAAAGGAAAACTGCGATTTAATCGTGGGAACCGACCCCGACTGCGACAGGGTGGGTATTGTGGTTAGAAATAATAACGGCGAATATGTAAACTTAACGGGAAACCAGGTGGGGGCCCTTTTGTGCGAATATATCCTATCCCAAAAAAGCAAAATGGGGCTGCTTCCCCAAAACCCTTACATTGTTAAAACCGTCGTAACCAGCGAAATGGTCAGGGCAATAGCTAAAGAGTACAATGTAAATGTCAAGGAAGTGCTAACAGGGTTTAAGTTTATCGCTGAAAAGATTAAGGAAAGTGAAGAAACAAAAGCGGATAATTTTGTATACGGATTTGAGGAAAGCTACGGCTACCTTGCGGGCACATACTGCAGGGACAAAGACGCCGTAGTGGCGTCAATGCTAATCTGCGAAATGGCGGCATATTACAGCCTTCAAAACATGTCCCTTTATGAGGCAATGGAAAACCTATATAAAAAGTACGGCTATTTCGCTGAAGGCGTAGTGAATATAGTTAGGGAAGGCCTAATCGGGGTCACCCAGATTGCAAATATGATGAAAAAAATGAGGGAAAGCTGCCCTGAGGAAATTGCGGGAATTAAGGTTAGGGCGTACCGCGATTACTTAATCGGAAAGCGCTTTGACAAAAAAACAGGGGAAGAAAGCCCCCTAAACCTTCCCGCAAGCGATGTATTGTATTATGAGCTTGGAGAGTGCGGCTGGGTTGCCTTAAGGCCGTCAGGGACAGAACCAAAGCTTAAGATTTACGGAGGTCTTTGCTCAACGGATGAAAAGAGCGCGAAGGAAATTTTAAACTCCGTAATAAAAGATGTGATGGAAAGGATTTCTTAATCGCGAAATACAAATTTTAAAAATAAAAGCCAGTATACAAAACGCTTTACACATAAAAAACGTGCCGCCTGCTGCACAGCAGGCGGCACTACACCATATACCTATCTTTGATAAGCCAAAATGCCCCTTTCGCATTTTGGCTTATTTTTTTATAACCTTTTTACAATCTCGTCACCCATTTGGGCGGTTGAAACCTTGTCTTCCCCCGGCTTTGCAATATCCGCGGTCCTAACCCCGTCTTTTAGCACCTTTTTTACCGCGTTTTCAATCGCGTCTGCCTCATCTGCCAGGTTAAAGGAATACCTTAACATCATTGCCGCGGATAAAATAGTTGCAATGGGGTTTGCGATATCTTTTCCCGCAATATCGGGAGCGCTTCCGTGAATTGGCTCATACATGCCGCACATCCCATCCCCTAATGACGCGGAAGGAAGCATGCCGATTGAGCCTGTAAGCTGGCTTGCCTCGTCGGATAGGATATCCCCGAACATATTGCTTGTGACAATCACGTCAAATTGTTTTGGGTATCTTATAAGCTGCATTGCCGCATTGTCAACATACATATAGTTTACTTCAATTTCAGGGTAATCCTTCATAACCTTTGCCGAAACTTCCCTCCAAAGGCGGGAAGATTCCAACACATTCGCCTTATCCACAATCGTGATTTTTTTATTCCTAACCTTTGCGGCTTCAATCCCCCGCTTTAGCACCCTTTCAATTTCATAGGCGCTGTACTCTTCGGTGTCATAAGCCGTAAGGTTGTCTTGGCTTCTTCCGGATTTCCCAAAGTAAATCCCGCCGGTAAGTTCCCTTACAATCAAAATGTCAAGCCCGCCTTCAATAAGCTCAGGTTTTAAGGGGCAGGCGTCTTTTAACTCATCAAACAAAACACAAGGGCGCAAATTAGCATATAATCCAAGCTCTTCCCTTAAACCCAGTAGCGCCTGTTCAGGGCGCATATTGGGGATGTTTTCCCATTTCGGGCCGCCCACCGCGCCAAGCAGCACGCTGTCGGACTCTTTCGCCTTCTTTAGCGTTTCTTCAGGAAGGGGGTTATTGTACTTATCAATGGCGCAGCCCCCCGCGTCTAAGTATGTATAGTTAAACTTGTGCCCGAATTTTTCCCCGGTTTTATCTAAAACTTTCACAGCTTCCCTTGTGACCTCGGGGCCAATTCCGTCGCCAGGTATAACCGCAATATTAAACTCCACAAAAATCTTCCTTTCTTAGGCCTCTTTAATATAGTTTAAAAGTCCCCCTGCATTTATGATTTTTTGGATAAATTCAGGGAACGGACTAACTTTGTATTCCTTGCCCGTTGTCTCATTCTTAATTATTCCGCTATCCAAATCCGCGGATAAAACGTCCCCCGCATTGGTTTCGTCTACGCACTCGGGGCACTCCAAAATCGCAAGGCCTGTGTTTATGGCATTCCTGTAAAAAATGCGGGCAAAACTTTTTGCAATTACCAATGATATCCCGCTTGCCTTAATTGCAATCGGGGCGTGTTCCCTTGATGAGCCGCAGCCGAAATTATACCCCCCAAGCATAATGTCCCCAGCCTTTACTTTTTTGACAAAGTCGGGGTCAATGTCTTCCATGCAGTGGCTTGCAAGGTATTGGGGCTCAGACACGTTTAGGTACCTTGCAGGGATAATCACGTCGGTATCCACATTGTCGGGGTATTTATGAACAGTACCTTTTACCTTCAAAGTCATCAATCCTTTCTTAAAATTCTGGGCATGAAATATAGCCTGTAATCGCGCTGTATGCCGCAACCTGTGGCGAGCATAGGTACACTTCGCTTTCAGGGTGGCCCATCCTGCCCACAAAGTTGCGGTTTGTGGTGGATAATGCCCTTTCCCCTTTTGCCAAAATTCCCATATGTCCTCCAAGGCACGGCCCGCATGTGGGCGGTGAAATTATGCAGCCCGCGTCCATGAAGATGGACAAATACCCCAAATCCAAAGCCTCTTTATAAATTTTGGGGGTTGCCGGCATAATTATTACCCTTACGTCTTCAGCGCACTTTTTGCCCTTTAGGATTTCCGCCGCCGCTTTTAAGTCCGAAAGCCTGCCGTTTGTGCAGGAACCGATTACCACCTGGTCAATCTTGATTTTTAAGCTTTCGGCTTCTTTTGCGGTCTTTGTGTTTGATGGAAGATGTGGAAACGCCACCATTGGCTCAATTTGGGATAAATCGATTTCATAAACTTCATCATATGGCGCGTCCTCATCAGGGGCATAGGTCTTGTACTGGCGGTTGGAATGTTTCTTTATGTACTCAGCTGTCAAATCATCCGCGATAAATATGCCGTTTTTTGCCCCCGCTTCAATTGCCATATTTGCGATTGTGAACCTGTCGTCCATGGAAAGGTTCGATACCCCTTCCCCCACAAATTCCATTGATTTATACAGCGCCCCGTCAACGCCGATTTTTCCAATGATATATAGGATTAAATCTTTTCCGCTTACGTTTTTTCTAAATTTCCCGCTTAATTTAAAGCAGATTGCCCTGGGCACTTTCAGCCACACTTTTCCGCTTACCATGCCCGCTGCCATATCGGTGCTTCCCACCCCTGTTGAAAATGCGTTAAGCGCGCCGTATGTGCAAGTGTGGGAGTCCGCCCCGATTATCAAATCACCCGCAACCGCCAAGCCATGTTCGGGTATAATGGCATGCTCAACCCCGCAGCGGCCGCCTTCAAAGTAGTTTACAATTTCATATTTTTTCGCAAATTCCCTCAACAGCTTGCAGTGCTCAGCGCTTTTTATATCCTTATTGGGGGTAAAGTGGTCTAGCACAAAGGCAACTTTAGTATTATCAAAAACTTTTGTAAAACCGGCTTTTTCAAATTCCTTCACTGCAACGGGCCCTGTGATGTCGTTTGCCAAACACAAATCAATGCTTGCCATGATAAGCTGGTCAGGCTCCACATAAGGAAGTCCCGCTTTTTCAGCAAGAATTTTTTGAGTCATGGTCATCTTCATACCAATTCGTCCTTTCAATTAAGTTTCAATTTCTCTTTTATGAGCCTGTATTCGATGGAATCCACCAAAGCTTTTTTAGACGCCATGATAACGTCGGTGGAAACGCCAACGGTGGTCCAAGAGTCAACGCCGTCAGTTGATTCAATCAATACCCTAACCTTTGCGCCTGTCGCGCCTTCAGAGTTTAGCACCCTAACCTTGTAGTCGGAAAGCCTTACATCCCTCAATACCGGGTAAAACTTTTCAAGGGATTGCCGCAACGCCAAGTCCAGCGCGTGAACAGGGCCATCGCTGTCCGCGGCGGTAATCGCCACTTCATTTCCCACAATTACCTTTATAAAGGCGGAAGAATACCCGTTTAAATCCCGTTCGCTGTTTTGCTCAATCATAATCCTTAGCCTGTCAACTATAAAGGAAGGCTCATATAGCCCAAGGGCTTTCCTGATTTCAATTTCCAAGCTAGCTTCCGCCGCTTCAAACTGGTACCCCTGGTATTCTAGTTCCTTCAACCTGTCTAAGATAGTCGCAATTTCAGGGGAGGATTTGGTAAGGTGTGGCGCAACCTTTTTAATAATTGGCATAATCGCGCTTTTGCCCGCAACTTCCGATACCAAAAAGTTTCTGTCGTTCCCCACAAGTTTCGGGTCAATGTGCTCAAAGGATATCGGGTTTTTCAGCACCGCGTCAATGTGCATTCCCGCTTTGTGGGAAAAGGCGCCTTTTGATACATAGGGCGTGCCTGAAATTGAAATGTTTGAAATTTCCGCAATGGCGGTGCAAATGCTGGTTAGCATTGACAAATTCTCAGGCTTTAGCACGTCATAACCTTTTTTAATCTGCAAGTTTGCGATTATCGTTGAAAGATTGGCGTTACCGCACCTTTCGCCTATCCCGTTCAGGGTGCCTTGGACATGGATTGCCCCCGCGGAAACCGCCATAAGTGAATTTGCCACTGCAAGGCCTGAGTCGTTGTGTGTATGAATTCCTATATCCACGTTAACCTCGCCGCAGGCTACTTTTGTCATCTCAAACACTTCTTCGGGGAAGCACCCCCCGTTTGTGTCGCAAAGCACAATGCAGTCCGCGCCGCTGTCCGCCGCGGTTTTTATTACCTTTATCGCGTAATCCGGGTTATTCTTATACCCGTCAAAGAAGTGTTCCGCGTCAAAAATAACTTCCTTTCCCTGCTTTTTTAAAAACTCAATGCTTTCTTTAATCATCAAAAGGTTTTCTTCAAGGGTCGTGTTTAAAACGTCCCTGACGTGCAAATCCCACGATTTCCCGAATATTACGCATACAGGGGTATTGGCTTGGGAAAGCCTGATTAAATTTATATCATCCTCAACCTTCAACCCCACTTTTCTTGTGCTGCCGAAAGCCGCAAGCTTTGCGTTTTTAAGGGGTATTTTCACAACTTCCTTAAAAAATTCAATATCCTTTATATTGGATGAGGGGTTTCCCGCCTCTATGTAGCTTACCCCAAGCTCATCCAAAAGCTTTACAATCTTTAACTTGTCGCTTACCGAAAAGGATATCTTTTCCGCCTGCGCGCCGTCACGCAATGTGGTGTCCAGCGTGTAAATCTTTTTCATAAAATTCCCCCAATCCACTATTCAAACTTTCTGTTATTCCTTCCAAACATATCTTCAGGGTTCTTTCCGGGCGGAATCATGGGATATACGTTTTCTTCCCTGTAGAGCCTGCAGTGAACTAACACGGGCTCTTTTTCCTCGCAAATTCTCTTTACTTCCTGCTCAAGGTCGGATTTTTCATCCAACACCGCGCTCTTTATTCCGTAAGCCTCAGCAATCTTTATAAAATCGGGGTTGTCGTCAAGTATTGTATGGGAATAGTTTTTGTTATAAAAAAGCTCCTGCCACTGCCTAACCATTCCAAGGCAGCGGTTGTCTAAAATAAAGATTTTTATAGGAAGATTTACCTTTTTAACCGTTGCAAGTTCCTGTATGGTCATTTGCACCCCGCCGTCGCCCACAAACAAAACGGTGTTGTTATCAGGGTTAGAAACAGCGCTGCCTACCGCCGCGGGAAGCCCGAACCCCATGGTGCCAAGCCCGCCTGAGGTTACAAACCTGTTGGGGTAGCGCATTTTATAATGCTGCGCGCAAAACATCTGGTTTTGCCCCACGTCAGTCACAACCACGGCGCGGTCCCCCGCGTATTTGTTCACGGCTTTAATCACATCCTGCGGAAGAAGGCCTGAAATTTTCACATCATCCTTTTCAAGTTCTTTCCATGAAAGCACCTTGCTCTTCCAATCGTCCCACAAGTTTTTGACATCCTCTTTTTCAAGGACAATTAACAGCGCCTTTAAAAACTCTTCCGCCCTTGCGCAAACCCCGATATATGCGGGCACGTTTTTGTTTATTTCCGCCGCGTCTATATCCACATGAATTACCTTGTGTTTTTCTGAATACAAATCCCCGTTTCCGACAACCCTGTCGGAAAACCTTGTGCCTATTGCCAAAAGCAAGTCGCAGTGCACCATGGACAAATTCGCCGCGACTTTCCCGTGCATTCCCGTAATGCCTAAGGCGTATTCCTCGTTTTCATCAATCACGCCCTTTGCCATCATGGTTGTGGAAACGCAAAGGTTAAGCCTTTTTAGTATCTTTTCCAAAAGCTCCCTGCACTCGTTACTGTTTACCCCGCCGCCAACCAAAATATGGGGCCTTTTAGCTTTTTTAAGCTCTTTAACAATTTGGGGCACAATTTTGTGCAAATCATCATACCTTTTTGCCTTTTCGTCCATTTTTACAACTGGGCTGGAAATTTCCGCCGCAAAAACGTCCTTCGTCACGTCTAAAAGCACGGGGCCTTTCCTTCCCTCCGTCGCAATCCTCCACGCGTTATGTAGGGCGCTTGGCAAAAAGTTAATGTCTTTTACCAAAAAGTTATGCTTTGTAATGGGCGTGGTAATCCCCGTAACGTCCGCCTCCTGGAAGGAGTCCCTTCCAATGGTGGTGGAGTTAACCTGCCCTGTGATTGCGATAATCGGCGTCGAGTCAAGATAAGCGTTTGCCAAACCTGTTACAAGGTTTGTCGCTCCGGGGCCGCTTGTGGCAAAAACAACCCCCACTTCCCCTGAAACTTTGGCATAACCCTCCGCCGCGTGGATTGCCCCCTGCTCATGGCGGGTCAGGATATGGGGAAAGTTCATTTTCGCCATTTCGTCATACAAGGTTAAAACCGCGCCTCCCGGATAGCCGAAAGATATTTTAACCCCTTTTTCTTTTAAAAAATTAAGGATATATTGCGCACCATTCAATTTTTATACCTCCGTTTTCATGTAAGCTCCACTGGATGCGTTGGATACAAACTTTTGATACCTCTTTTGAAAAGCGGTCAAGTTTTTATTTGGGGCTTTTACCCCTTCTTTTTTCCTCTTTTGGATTTCTTCATCGCTTACCAAAAGGTTTAGCTTATTATTTAAAATATCTATCTCAATTAAGTCCCCTTCTTTAACGTAGGCAATAAGCCCGCCTTCGAAAGCCTCGGGGGATACATGCCCGATGGAAGCGCCCCTTGTGGCGCCTGAAAACCTTCCATCGGTAATTAGGGCAACAGTCCCGTCCTGCCCCATTCCCGCCAAAGCGGAAGTCGGGGATAGCATTTCCCTCATTCCGGGGCCGCCTTTTGGGCCTTCGTACCTGATTACCACAACGTCTCCGTCTTTGATTTTTTTGCCTAAAATCGCCTCAATTGCCTCTTCCTCGCTGTCAAACACCCTTGCGGGGCCCTTGTGGTAAAGCATGTCGGGGCTTACAGCGCCCTGTTTTACAACGGCGCCTTCTTCCGCCAAATTTCCAAATAACACGGCAAGGCCCCCTGTTTTCCCGTACGGGTTATCAACGGTTTTTATAACTACCCCGTCAGGGCCTTTCGCGTTTTTAACCCTGTCTTCCAAGGTGCCGTCCACTGTCTTGCAGGAAAGGTTTAGGACCCCAAGCTTTGACAATTCTTTCAATACCGCAGAAATCCCGCCCGCCTGGTTTAAATCCTCAATGTATATGCTTGACGCGGGGCTTAATTTGCAAAGCTGCGGCGTGGTTTTGCTTAATTTATCCACTTCTTTTATGTCAATGGGGCACCCCGCCTCCCTTGAAATCGCAAGAAGGTGCAGCACCGAATTAGTGGACCCGCCTAGCGCCATGTCAAGCCTGAAGGCGTTAATGATTGCCTCGCGGGTCAGGATATCACGTGCTTTCACATTTTCATTAACAAGTTCCACAATCCTGAACCCGGCCTCTTTCGCAAGCCTGCGCCTTTGCGCCATAACCGCGGGCACCGTGCCGTTTCCAGGAAGGGCAAGGCCCAGCGCCTCTAAAAGGCAGTTCATGGTGTTGGCGGTATACATCCCCGAGCATGACCCGCAGGTGGGGCATGTGTTATTTATAATATCTTCAAGTTCCTCATCCGTAATCTTTCCTGACGCGTGGCTTCCCACAGCCTCAAAGGTATCCGACAGCCCTATGCGCTTTCCATTGTAATTTCCCGCAAGCATTGGCCCCCCGCTAATGAAAATTGAGGGGATATTGAGCCTTGCGGCTGCCATAATCATGCCAGGTATTACTTTGTCGCAGCTTGTGATGAATACAAGCCCGTCAAAGGGGTGGGCCGTTGCCATAATTTCAATGGAGTCGGCTATGTTTTCACGGCTTGGCAGTGAATAATTCATCCCCGCATGGTTCATGGTAATCCCGTCGCAAACCGCAATGCTGGGAAATTCAAAAGGCACTCCTCCCGCGCTGCGGACACCTGCTTTAACGTTTTCACAAAGTTCCCTCAAATGAATGTGTCCGGGCACGATTTCATTAAAGGAATTCACAATGCCGATAAAGGGCCTGTCAAATTCTCTATCTGTAACGCCCAAAGCCCTAAACAGTGACCTGTGGGCCGCTCTTGTTGAACCTTTTTTCATTATATCGCTTCTCATAATTTCATCCCCTATATATACAAAAAATTGATTTTACAACATCTTATTGTACTTAATTATAGCCAGCCATAATATTTTAATCAATCTTGTTTCTTTGCAAAAAACTCTTATTTTTTATCGAATAATTGCAATGCGCTAACTTTTTTTCCCGATTAACACAACCGCCTCGGCAATTACCCCTTCGCCCCTTCCAACAAAGCCCATTCCTTCGTTGGACTTTGCCTTAACATTGACATTATCCTGCGGAATTCCAAGAATACCGGCTATGTTTTTCCTCATTTGTCCAATATAGGGCGAAAGTTTAGGCTTTTCAATAATTACGGTGGAGTCAATGTTTAGGATTTCATATCCTTCCTCATCCAAAAGCTTTTTTGTTTCTTTTAACAAAATTAAGCTGTCTATATCTTTATATTTTGCGTCGCTGTCGGGGAAGTGTTTTCCGATATCCCCCTTACCCAGCGCCCCGATTATTGCGTCAATTATTGCATGAACCAGGCAGTCCGCGTCGGAATGCCCCAAAAGCCCCGTCTCATGTGGGATATTCACCCCGCCTAAAATCAGGGGTCTTCCTTTTACCAACTTGTGGGAATCATACCCTTGCCCTATCCTCATAAAAAACCCCCCTTTAAAATCTTGCGGATAAAATTGCGTTTGCGAAAATCAAATCCTCTTTGGTAGTGATTTTTATGTTTTCATAACTGCCTTCGCTTATGTAAACGTCAATACCCAATCTTTCCAAAATCTCGCAGTCGTCGTTGAAAAAACCCTGCCCGGTTTTTTCATACGCCCACATTAAAAGTTCTTTTTTAAACACCTGGGGAGTCTGGATATGGTATAAATTATCCCGACTTAGGGTGCCTTTTACCTTGTTTTCCCCGTCAATTTCCTTTATTGTGTCCTTCACCTTCACCGCGCAGGTCACCGCGTCAAATTCCAGGCATTTTAGGATAGCCTCATCTATTATTTTTGTTGTAACAAGCGGCCTTGCCCCGTCGTGTACGCAGACAATATCACATTTTGCCTCCATCGCGCCCAGTTTTACCGATTCAGTCCTGGTGTTCCCGCCGCGGATTATTTTTGTTACCTTGTCAAAGCCGTTTTCCCTAACAATGCTATTTATTTCCACCATATCCTCTTCCCTGGCCACAATAATAATTTCATCAATCAACCCGGACTCCATAAAAGGCAAAATTGTGTGGTAAATCACCGCTTCATCCTGAAGCTCTAACAAAATCTTGTTTTTTTCCGCCCCCATCCTGGTGCCGCTGCCCGCCGCGGCAATCACGCATGAGGCTTTCGGCAAATCCTTCTTTTTAAAAAACATACCCATCCTCCCTGCTTAAAAAATTCCATATTATATTTATTATAACAAATAATATTGGTTTTGGGCATAAAAAAAGACTGCCTTTTGACAGCCCTTTTTCATTTTTTGCTTAAAACCTCTTTTTCAACAATTCCGGAAAGAAGGTCTTCAATTTCCTCCTGCCTTGCCCCCGTTGCTAAAACTATTTCGCTAATTAAAATTTGTTTAGCGTTGGAAAGCATTTTCCTCTCACCTGTGGACAGCCCTTTTATCTTATCCCGGCACATAAGGGTTTTTACCACGCAGGCCACTTCGTAGACATTCCCGTTTTTGATTTTGGCTAAATTTTCCCTGTACCTTTTATTCCAATTGCTCTCCACGTCGGATTCAATGTCTTTAAAACTTTCAATAAGCGCCTTTGCTTGTTCTTTATCCATTATATCACGGATACCGATTTCCTTCACATTTGCCATGGGAACTAAAACTTTCATATCCCCCAAGGGCATTTTCATAACATAATACTTTTGGATTTCACCAAAAACTTCCCGTTCCTCTATGGATTCGATAATTCCTGCGCCATGCATCGGATAGACGACTTTGTCCCCAATTTTAAACATTATATTTACCTCCAAAATACTCGCAAAACTTATGTCAAAAATAATTTGCAAAAATAAAAAAACCTCTATTTGTTATTATGTGCAAAAAAAATAAAAAAAATCCAAAAATTAAAAAAGACATGTATTTTCGGGCCTTTCCAAAAAAACCAAAAGCCACCTTGACAGCTATTTTTCACTATATATTTTACTACTTTTTTTATGTTTTGTCAAATTTAAAAAATTTTTAATTATAACATAACCTTCTTATATATGCAATAGTTTTTCTAATTTTTTGCAAATTGACTAATCTTTATAAAAAACACAAAGCCAAATACAACATGGGTCTTTGGAGGTATAATTAACCCTGTGTTTGACATGGGCGGGTATAAAAAGGCTGTCCCCTTTTTGCAGTGTAATTTCGCCGCCGTTATCATACCCGATTTTAGCGCTTCCCTGCAAAAGCAGTACCCACTCATGTTCCTCCTGGTCGTAAAAAAACCCTTCAGGCGAGCTTTGACCGCAGGAAATTATCCGCTCAACCCTAATGTTTTTGCCTTGGTGCAAAATATCTAAAACTTCATTGTCATAATCCTTTATATAATCAAAAAAATTCAAAAAAATCCCCCTATCTTGCCCTTTCTTTTATCAGGCTGAAAAGTTCTTCAAGGGCATTCTTTGAAATTTTTGCCTTTTTCATGTTTTCAATGTAGGTTTTCCTGTTTTGATATAAATCTATTACCTCGTCGTAAAGTCTCTCCCCTGCCAGCTCATCATCCAAAACCTTGGCGTACCCCAATTTTTCAAACCTTTTTGCGTTTTCAATCTGGTCGCCCCTGCTTTGGTTTTGGGTCAGCGGTATTAAAAGCATGGGCTTTTGGGCAAACAAAAACTCAAAGATGGCGTTAGCCCCCGCCCTCGATACCACAATATCGCAAATGGACAAAAGGTCAGCAAACTCCTCTTTTACATATTCAAACTGAACATACCCTTCCCTTTTGATGTCGGAAAGATTGCCTTTGCCGCATATATGCACAATCTGAAAAGTCTCCAAAAGCTTATCTAAATTTTCGCGGATAGCATTATTAATGCTTCTTGCCCCCAGGCTTCCCCCTATTGCCATTAAAACGGGCTTTTCCTTTTTGAAATTGCAGATTTTATACCCCTCATCAGGCTTTGCCCGTAGTATATCAGGCCTTACCACAGGCCCTGTGTGGATAATTTCCAAGTTTTTATCCAAATAGTTTTTGGTCTCCTCAAAAGTGGTGCAAATGGTGTTGGCAAATTTGCTGGATAATCGGTTTGCCATGCCGGGGGTGTAGTCCGACTCATGCAAAATCGCGGGGACATTGTTTACCTTTGCCCCAAAGACCACGGGAAAGGACACAAACCCCCCTTTTGAAAACACAACGGAAGGCTTGATTTTGCGTATTATATGGCTAGCTTTTACACAGCCCGCAAGCACATTAAATATATCGGTCACATTTTTTAAGTCAAAATACCGCCTCAATTTCCCCGTGGGGATTGATATGTATTTTACATTTTTGATTTTTTCCACTAATTCTTTTTCAATCCCCCTTTTTGAGCCGATATAGTATACTTCCCAGCCGTCGTCCAAAAAAAGTGGGATTAAGGATAAATTCAAGGTAACATGCCCCGTAGTGCCACCGCCTGTAAACACGATTCTTTTATTTGCCATGTTATTTCCTCCCATCATTTCTAGTATATTTATTTGTCAGGAAAAAATCAAGGAAGTTGCAATCTATTGACTATAAAATCCACAAAAGGTATAATAAAATAATAAAATTATTTATATTAAGGTGAGTTATGTTTAAAAGCATACAGTGGAAAATCATTAGCCTTTTTATGCTTCTATCCTTGTCCTTAGTCATATTTGTGGGAACTTTTCTGATGAACAGCTTACTTGATTACTATCATGAAAGGTTTTATACCACTATTGCTTCAAACACGTTTATAAATGACCTAACCACATCTTTAAACGACACATTAAATACCCCGGACCCCGTTGAAAGGATAAAGGAGCTTTTAAACGCCTACTCCATTCAATTGGGGATTGACTCATATAGAAATATATACATTTTAGACGGCAAAAATGCGCAAGTGCTGTATTCTTCCGACGATTCCACAAGCATAGAGCCAAGCATTACCCAAAACATTTTATCCGCCCTAAACGGGCAGCGGGGGGACAGTATCCAGAAAAACTCAAGTTTTCTCGACTTTGCCCTCCCCCTTGTTAAAGACGGAAAAACCGCATATATTGTCTACATTAAAGACACCAAGGTTGAGCTTTATGACATTGTGCAGGAAATTGCCAAAAACTTTCTTTTGGCCCTTGTGTTTGGCTTTATTGTGGCGCTGTTTTTAGGGCTTATTTTGTCAAGAAACATTATCGCCCCCCTAAAAAGGCTTCAGGCGAGGGCGGAAAAAATGGCGTCAGGGGATTTTGAGCACGCCATTGAAATTAAAGCGGACGATGAAATCGGCCGACTTACCCGGTCGTTTAACTTCATGGCCTCCGAGCTAAAGGAAACGCTACTTAAGGTTGAAAACGAAAAAAACAAAATCTCAACCATTCTTTTATACATGACCGACGGGGTTATCGCTTTTGACGCCGACGGCACACTAATCCACATAAACCCCGCGGCGCAGGTTATGCTTTCTGTCCCAATGGAAGAGGCAACAAAACCCTTTGACGAGTTTTTCAAAGACTTAAACATTGATATTTCCCTAAACTACTTATTCTACTTAGATAGGAAAATCAACATTGAAAAGGACATTACCATAAACGACCGCCATATAAAGGCCTACTTTGCGGCTTTTGAGGTTGAGGAAAACACCCCCGGCGGGGTGGTGGTGGTATTGCAGGACATCACCGAACAGGAAAAACTGGAAAAATCCCGCCGTGAATTTGTGGCAAATGTATCCCATGAGTTAAGGACACCTCTTGCCACCATTAAAAGCTATTCCGAAACTTTGATTGAAAACTTAGATAAGGATAAGGACTCCTTTGTGGTAAACTTCCTAAAAGTCATAGAAAAAGAAGCCGACAGGATGACAAGGCTTGTGCGTGACCTTTTGACCTTGTCGCGGCTTGACTACAACAAAAACGCCTTAAAGAAGGTAAAGTTTGATTTAGTCCAGCTTGTTGACGAAGTGGTAAAGAAATTCCAAATGACTTACAAAAGCCATACTATTATCTTTGAGGTAGAGTCGGAAATCCCCGCCTTTTTAGGGGACAAAGACAAGATTGAGCAGGTAATAACAAACATTATCTCAAACGCGATAAAATACAGCTACGAAAACAGCAAGGTCATTGTAAAATGCGGATACCGCTTAACGGATGCCTATATCAAGGTAATAGATTTCGGGATTGGTATACCAAAAGAGGATTTAGCCCGCATTTTTGAGCGCTTTTACAGGGTGGACAAAGCCCGGAGCCGCGAAACCGGCGGAACGGGTTTGGGATTATCCATCGCAAAAGAAATCGTGGAACTTCACAACGGCAAAATCACCATTGAAAGCGAATACAAAAAGGGCACGGAAGTATTAATTACCATGCCAATTTATTCCGGCTAATATGTTATTTAATATTAAACCTTATGTAACAAAGCTGTAATATGAATTGTGTATAATAATGGTGTAAAGTTATACTCGTAAATCATATAATGATAAATAATATAGAAAGGATGGGGTGAAGATGAAGAGAATAGCTTTAGCGTTCGCATTGGCAATAGTCGTGCTATTTACCAGCATCTCTGCATTTGCCGACCATCCTGTTTCTATTTCCATATACGACGCGGGCAACGCCACAAATTTGATTTCAATTAAAAAACCCGAAACCGCGATTTCCGCAACCAGCAAAAAAATATACGGGATTTCAGGCATATCCAGCCAGGGGGTTACTGTGGCTATTTATAAATACAGTTCCCTTTCCGGCGAATATGTGCTTATGAAAAACAAAGACGGCACAAACGCAATCACCACAATCGGCGCAAGCGGGCTTTACATTAAGCAGGTTACCCTAAACGAGGGTGAAAACAAATTTTTAATCCGCGCGGAAAGCCCCAACGGGTCTTACCAGATTGTAAAATTTGAAATCAGCCTGTTAACCCAGGAAACCGCGGACAGCTTAAGAACTTTTGACTTTTCATCGGTGTTTAGCGGCTGGCTTAACTAGGTAATTTATGAGGATGGTTTTAGTGGAAAAAATAAAAACTTTAATTATATACATCCTGCTTTTAAATAGTTTGTTTTTGACGTCTAAAATATGGTTCAGTGAAAAATTATGGCCGTCCGGCTATAATTTTTTTGTTTCTTTGACAAATAACAACCTTTTTGCGGGTTTTACCAGATATAAACGGCAGTATTCCTACCCAAAGGAAAATTTGTCAATCCCAAAAGTCATAACCCTTTGTTCCGACTCCAACAATAAAAGCGTGTTTTATAACTCCGACACAGGTTTTTTTGAAGTCTTTTCCGAAATAAAACCCATAATCGAAGGGTATTTAAACGGTTCATTCCAAAAGGCGCAGCAGTCCAATGTGACTTTGGATGACTACTACTACGCCATAAGCGGCGAAATTCCGGCGATTTATGTTGACTATCAAATCGCGTATTCCGCCCCGCTTTTTGGCCAGGTAAACGGGGTGAATCTTCCCCAACTCCCCGACGGGATTGATGTTATTAAAAATTTTATAATTATCCCGCATGACATTGGTTTTTCCATATTAGTAAAGGACCCTAAAAGCAACGCGGTGGTAAGGACCACTTTTTATGACACGGGCATAGATGTGGGAAAAATCATTGACAAATACAACACCACAACGGAAGAAAACTTTTTCTTCGCAAGCGAGCTCAATTTAAACAAAACCCTTCCTGAGACAAACATAACTTTTGACCCGATGGTAATTGTTTTCTCCGACTACGAAGAAGTGCCCCCGGCGATAATCAGCAATATACCGGACCTTCGGGAGGACAATGTGGATTTATTAAATAAAATTTTAAGGCATTTTTCCTACAATCCCAAGTCCGTACGCCGCTACATTGACACCAGCGGGGTTATAACCTATGTGGAAAACAATTCGTCTTTGAAAATTTACCCGATAGGCTTAATTGAGTATTCTTCAATTTCAAACAACAAAGGAATCGAGCTAAATGACGCCCAAAGCCAGTATTCGGCTCTAAATGAATCCATAGACTTTGCCCAAAACCTTTGGAATATCCTAAATCTTGGGGAAAGCTTAAATATAGCGTTAAGCAACGATTTGGTGTATACCAGCACAAAAAATGAATACACATTTAATCTTGACTACTATTATGGCGGCAACATTGTCCTTGTGGATATCCCCTATGAGCAGAACAAGCGGTTAAACCACGCCTTATCCATCACGGTGCAAAACGGCAAAATCACAAAGTTTTCCTTTTTGGCAAGGACTTTTGAAGATTCCGCCAAAAAGGTTGAGCTTATGGACACAATAGGGGCTATTGATAGTTTTTATGAGCAAAAGAAAGACTCATCCATGGAAAAAGTGGAAGAAATATTTATTTCATACCTTTTGGATGAAAGGGCGCAAATTATAGACCCGTGCTGGACAATAAAGAGCAAATCAAACGGCATGACAAAAATTCATGTCATAGCTAATGGAGGAAGTCATGAGCTGGAGCAAGATTAAAAACGCCATAATCGTTTTTTTGGTCATCTTAAATATGGCTTTGGGGTTTATTTTGTATTTTGAAAACAGCGAAAATTATAAAATAGACGAAAATATCATAGATTTGTCCGTCAGCCTTCTTGAAAAGAACAATATCAAAGCCCCAAAGGACATTTTCCCCAAAAGCACTGTGGACATGAAGTCCCTGACCCTTTCACCCATATATACAAACAGCGGTATTTTTAACAATAAGGATATTGATGTTAAAATCACTGAAATTGATTCCTCCAATTATATCTTCAGGTATCCCAGTGGAAAACTCTATCTTCACGGCCTTTCTTTTGAATTCATTCCAAATGAAAGCGCCCCGAAAATCATTCAGCACGATTTGGTAAACAAGGCGAAAAACCTTCTAATTTCCATGGGTTTTGACTTAAAAAACGCAAAATATGAAAAAAGTGACGATTTAATAACCTTCACCCAAACATATGAAGGCTTTGAGGTCTTTTCGTCAAAAATTTACTGCTATTTAAAAGACGGTGAAATTTCATACATCAAGGGAAACTGGGGCATAATTTCCGAAGGCGAAAAAAAGAGCACAAACCACATTTCAATGGTTATACCGCTTTTTATCAACGACGAAAAAAGGGCGGAAAGCTCCACAGAGATTGTATCTTTCACTTTGGGATACAGCACCAATTTGCTTGCGGAAGGGGAAGGCTATAATGAAATTGAGGCAATCCCCGCATGGAGGATTAAAACCGCCGACAACAAAGAATATTTCTATGACGCTATAAAATAAGGGAAATATTACGATTTGCTAAAAAAATTTCGGGGAATGCTGGTTTTCTTTTTATTTTTTTATTTAAAATCCAATTATATTAAATTTCTAACTTTTTTTATTTTATAATTGACACAGCGGGTATATAATTGTAAAATATGTATGTTGAGCTAAAATTTGGTTTTGCTTGCTTGGCTAATAAGGGGTGTCAGAATTGCTGTTTCAAAGATTTTTTTTTAAAAAGTCATATGAAATAGATGAAAGCCGCACCTGTTTTTTTACCGGGCACAGGATTATACCCCAAGAAGAAATTGATGATGTTATAAATAAAACCAAACAATATATAATAGATTTAATAAATAAAGGCGTAAACACCTTTCTATGCGGCGGGGCTTTAGGCTTTGACACGATTTGCGGCCAGATTGTGTTATCCTTAAAAAATGAATACAAAAATATTAAACTTTATATGATTATCCCCTGCAAGGAACAGGACAAATACTGGAACAACAAAGACAAAGAAACGTACTGGCATTTAATCAAAAACGCCGACAGGGTTATATACACCCAGGATAAATACAAAGCGGGGTGCATGCACCTGAGGAACCGCTTTATGAGCGACAATTCCTCCTACGCCATAGCATACTTAAAAAAAAGCGGCGGGGGCACTGCATACACCGTAAAATACGCCCAAAAAAACGGCGTGAATGTTTTATTGATATAAACCATAAAAAAGCTACATATGCCTGATATATAAAAACGCGTTATGTCACATTCTCCTAAAATTTAAAGCCTAAACCTTCTTTGTTATTGGAAGTTCTTTTAAATTTTCTATAAGCGGAGGGTTTGTATTTTTTAGGCTTTAAAAAACAATTCATTAAAAAAGCTGGAACTTTTGTTCCAGCTTTTTTATTATAATTCAGGCTCTGCCACAAATTCAACGCAAGGGGTTTTAGTTTTTGCCCCGTCGGAGTCAAAGACGATAATTTCATTATCCCCTTTCTTCAAAAGTACCCCCGGGACGTACAAGGTCTTAGTGGGCCCGATTTCCCAAAATCTTCCCAAATTGAACCCGTTTACAAACGCAACGCCCTTTGTAAAATCGTCAGTTCTTAAGAAGGTGTCGCAGGGCTCATCCTCAATAACCAAATTCCCTTTATAAAACGCTGTGGGTACTTCGCTTTCAAGGCTGCTATCAAAGTTTAACTTATCTAAATTATCCATTGGAAGGGGATACATCTTCCAGTTAAATAAACTAGCGGTGTTAATGCACACAGCGTTGTTTATCCCCTTTGTCTCAAACATTTTGGGGCCGTAGTTGGTCCTGCCCATGTTTTCAACAATAATATCAAGCTCCGCCCCGCCTTCAGGGGTGGAAATTGTGAGGGTGGTGGAGCCGTTTCTGTAAACAATCCCCACTAACTTTTTATCCAAATAAACCTGCGCCCTGTCAGCAAGGCCGTGTATTGTCAAGGACACATTTTCAAGGGGCCCTGTAACATGGGTTTTATATAAAATATATCCGTAGCCCTGGTTGCACTTTTCCATTGGAAGAGGGTATACGTTTTCAATGGGTGAGGAAATTTCATCTAAAGCACTGAAAATGTCCTTTTTCGATTTCATTTCCACCTTCCCGTACGCCCTTTTCTCGCGGTCCGCGGGTATTTCCGAAACGGTGGAATATTTTTTCATCACTTCATAAATCGCCCGGTATTTTGGCGTGATATCCCCTGCTTCGGAAAGGGGCGCGTCGGAGTCATAGCTTGAAACAGTGGGCTCATACCTGTCGTAGTGGTTTGCCCCGTTCATAAACCCAAAGTTTGTGCCCCCGTGGAACATATAAATGTTGAAATTCCCGCCCATTTTAAGGAGCCTGTCGATATGGTCCGCCGCGTCCTGCGGGTCGCGGTGGGCGTGCCTTCCGCCCCACGGGTCAAACCATCCGCCCCAGAATTCCATGCACATAAGGGGCTTGTCCTTTTGGTATTTTTGTAAAACCGCAAACCTGTCCTCGGGGTTTGAGCCAAAGTTTGCGGTCGCAAATACCCCTTCTAACATCCCGTTTTGAAGCATGAAATCCTCCGCCCCGTCGGATGTAAACAGCGGGATGTCAACGCCCAAAGAGATAAACTTATCCCTGATGTGGGCAAGGTACCTTTTGTCGTTGCCATAACTTCCGTATTCGTTTTCCACCTGCATAGCGATAATGTTTCCGCCATTTGTCGCAAAGTGCGGCTTTAATCTTTTAATCAATTCCTCAAAATACCTGTCCATGTATTTTAAGAACACTTCATTGTAGCAGCGGATTTTTATCCCTTCCTTGTTTAAAAGCCACCACGGAAGCGCCCCGAATTCCCATTCGGCGCAGATGTACGGCCCCGGCCTTACAATTGCCATAAGGCCCAGCTTTTGGGAAATCTCCAAAAACTTTTCAACGTCGGCCATTCCTTCAAAATAAAACTCGCCTTCCCTCGGCTCGTGAACATTCCACGGGATATAGGTCTCAACGGTATTAAACCCGCAGGCCTTAAGCTTTTTGAGGCTGTCTTCCCAATACTGGGGCATTACGCGGAAATAGTGGATTGCCCCTGAAAAAATCCTTATTTTTTCCCCGTCTTTGTAAAACGCGTCTTTAATTTCAAACTTCATTTCCATACTCCTTTATAATGTTATATTTACAACTTTATCAAAATAATAAATTGTAACTTTATCTTCCCCGACTATTACTTCAGGAGGGTTGTCCAAGTGCTCTTCCCTGTCCTTTGACGTATCCCCAAGCACCGTGCATACAAGCTTATGAACCCCTTTTTCCAGCCTTTTTGTCAATGTGGGAAGCACGCTTCTTGAAAAGAGCACGTTGGTGTTTGATTCCGGCCAGATTATTTCGGCCTTTCTTGCGCCAAACACATCACAAATCGCGCTAACCCCCCATTCCTGCTCGCAAATTGCAACCGGGCCTTCCGCTTTTACCTTTTTATAGGACATGGGCTTTTTATTGTATTCGGTGGCAATTGCGAATCCCCCTTCGGCGGTGTCAATCTCATACTGGGTGTCAATGATATGGATTCTTACATGCCACGGGCAGAAGGGTACGATATAGGATTTAACCGAAACCCCCCTAAAGGGTTCCCACAGGGAGTAGGTATAGTCATCAAAAACCTTATAATCCAAACATCCGTATCTTGCGCGGTAGCGCCCGTCGCAAAGGGATACCGCCAACATATTGTCATAGGCGCCCTGCTTTAAATTCAAATTCCCTTTTGGAACGCTAAATCCAAACTTGTTTGAATAAACAAATTTTTCATATTTAGCGTCAGCATGGGCATGCTCGTGGGAATGCTGCCCCGACACAAAGGCTTGGATTTGTTCTGAGTCCTTTGTCCTTTCAATTATCATTCTCGCGTGCTTTTGCACCGACTTTTCCGGTGTGGAAAGGGGCGCTTCTTCCGCCTGCCAGAAGGGGTGTTCTTCTAAAAGGGCCAAAACCAGGAAGGATTTTAGCGCCCAATAGGGCGATGTGGGGGAATTATAGCCTTCAGCCATAATCAAATTAGGATAAGCGTACCCTATGGTTAAAACCCCGTCGCGGTCAAAAATGGGCTGGCTGAACCACCATCTCAAATTCCTAAGCAAAAGCCCCTTGATTTCGCCCCATGGAAGGGCCTCAACGTCAGCAAAGGCCAAAGCTGCCCAAAAGGCGCTTTGCGCAAAACGGTAGGTCTGGCTGCGCCCGAAAGGCAGGGCTGACCCGTCTTTTGAAAACCAGCATTTAAAATCCTTCGCAAATTCATAAGCCCTTTCTTTATACTTTTGACACCTGTCATAGTCAAAGCTTTCAGCCAGTTTTGCGTAAATCAGGCTGTAAAAATGCATGGCAAAGGGAATGTAGTAGTCAATTTGCTTTTCATACCCGTCAAAGTACCAGCCATCCCCCAAATAAAACTTATCAATATAGTCCATGGCAAATTTGACTGCCTCATCGTTATATGGCATATTTATTTTCCTAAAGCCCAAATTCACCAAAACCCTGAAGAAAAGCCAGTTGGTTTTGGGCATATCATGGTGGTTTATCTGGTCAAGCCAATTATATAAATTCTGTTTTTCCTTATCCGAAAGGGGGTCCCAAAACTTATCAGGGCATAGGGAAAGCATAAGGCCCAATGCCGCCATTTCCACCATTCTTTGGTCATATGGCCCGATTTGCCCCCAATATCCCCCGCTTTCGGGGTTTGTCCCGTTTTTTAAGCCTTCAAGGTAAATATTAACAAATTCATCATATTCCCCGCCGCCTGCCAAATAGGGAACCAATCCCCAAAGCACCCTCGCAAACCCTTCCATGCCGCTAATGCCAGAAGGGTAGCAGGCAGAGGTGTGCCCGATTTCAAGACGGGATTTTTCCTTTGAGTATAAATCCTTTAAAGGCTGCAAGATTTGCCTTAATGCCTGCATTAAATCGTCCCTGCTTTTTAAGGGGTTTTCGCTTATTGGGAGTTTTTTCATATAAAACAGTCCTTTTTTATTTTTTATCCTATATTGTTTTGATTGTTTCCGCCGTTTTCTTCTTTTTCCTTAAACACGATTTTCCTGATTTTTTCTTCAATTTCGTTTGCTAAGTCGGGATTTTCAAGCAAATAATTCTTTGTGTTGTCCCTGCCTTGACCCAGCCTTAAATCGCCGTAGGAAAACCACGCGCCGCTTTTATTTATAATTCCGTACTCCACTCCCATATCCACAAGTATGCCTTCGCGGGAGATACCTTTTCCGTACATCATGTCAAATTCGGCCTCTTTAAATGGCGGCGCCACCTTGTTTTTCACAATTTTAACTTTAGTCCTGCTTCCGACGGGCTCACTTCCAACCTTTAAGGTTTCAATCCTTCTAACATCCATCCTGACGGAGGCGTAAAACTTTAAAGCCCGTCCGCCCGTTGTAACTTCGGGGCTGCCAAACATAACCCCCACCTTTTCACGAAGCTGGTTTATGAAAATGCAGACGGTGTTAAATTTGTTGACAACCCCCGCAAGTTTGCGCAAAGCCTGGCTCATAAGCCGCGCCTGCAGCGCCATGTGCTGTTCGCCCATCTCGCCTTCAATTTCCGCCCTTGGAACCAATGCCGCCACGGAGTCAATGACAATGACGTCAATCGCGCCGCTTCTCACAAGCGCTTCTGCAATTTCCAAAGCCTGTTCCCCGGTGTCGGGCTGGGACACAATCAAGGAGTCCACATCCACGCCTAAATTTTTCGCGTAATTCGGGTCCAGTGCGTGTTCCGCGTCAATGAAAGCAACTTCCCCGCCCCGCTTTTGGGCCTCAGCGATAATATGTAGCGCGATTGTGGTTTTACCAGAAGACTCAGGCCCGAAAATTTCAATAATCCTGCCCCTCGGCACGCCTCCAATCCCAAGCGCCACGTCAAGGCACAATGCCCCTGTGGGGATAACTTCCACGTTCATATGGCTGCTTTCCCCAAGACGCATTACCGCCCCTTTTCCATACTGTCTTTCAATTTGCCCCAATGCCGCTAATAAAGCATTCTTTTTGTCAATTGAGCTTTCTTTTTCAATCTTTTTATCCGCCATATAAAAATCCTCCATACCGAACATTTGTTCTTATTTTACAATTTTTCCCCCTGCTTGTCAAGAGTGCCATTTAAGTATTCCCTCACTAAATTCAAAGCGTTTAGCACCGCGTAATTCCTGATCTTTTCCCTGCTTCCCGAAAAATTAAACTTTTTGACACACACCCCGTTTTTGTGCGCCAAAGAAATATAAACAAGGCCCACAGGCTTTTCCGCGGTTCCCCCCGACGGCCCTGCAATCCCTGTGATGGCAACGGAAATATCGGAATTTGAAATCCTCCTCATGCCTTGTGCCATTTCTTTTGCGCACTCACAACTTACCGCGCCGTGTGTTTTTAAGGTTTCTTCCCGCACACCCAGATACTGCATTTTCGCGCTATTGCTGTAAGTTATTATCCCCTGCGAAAAGATTTGGCTTGCCCCAGGGATGGAAGTTATGTTTTGGCCCAAAAGCCCCCCGGTGCATGATTCGGCGGTCGAAATGCTCAAATTCCTCTCCATAAGCGCCTTGCATACAACTTTAACCAGGCTGTTGTCATCACCATAGGCGTAAAATTCGTCAGGGCACCTTGAAATTAATACACCGCACATATCTTCAACCAGTTTTTTTGCCTCATTTTCATCTTTTGCCTTTGCAGAAACCCTGACCGTAACTTCCCCCTCTTTTGCGTATAGGGCTAATGTGGGGTTTGTCTGGCTTTCCAATAAATCCGAAAGCCTTTCCTCCAAAGCCGCCTCCCCTATTCCTATAAACCTTAAAACTTTTGAGTAAATCACATCACGGCTTTTTTCCTTTAAATAGGGGATAACATACTTTTCAAACATGGGCACCATTTCATTTGGCGGCCCGGGAAGAAGGATTGCCGCCTTGTCCCCTTTTTCCATAATACAGCCCGGGGCTGTTCCGTTGTCATTGGGAAGAATTATTGCCTCTTTGGGGAACATTGCCTGCTTTTCATTGTTTTTGGTCATTTTGCGGTTTAGTTTTTGAAAATATTTTTCAATAGCCGCTAACGCCTCATCATTCAAATAAAGGGGCATATCAAAGTATGAGGCCGCCGCCTCTTTTGTAATGTCATCCCCCGTAGGGCCCAATCCCCCTGTTAAAATCACCATGTTGCTTCTTGAAAAAGCAATTGATAACGCCTGCTTTAACCTTTCAAAATTGTCCCCCACAGTGGTTTGAAAATACACATCAACACCCAAAGAGGCCAGTTTTTCGGATAAATACCTTGCGTTGGTATTTGTAATCTGGCCCATTAGTATTTCCGTGCCGACACTAATGATTTCAGCGTTCATTCAGACACCTCGATTACATAAGTTTCGTCCACCGCTTTTTGAATCCAGTACTCCATGTCAATTTTGCTTTCAGACTCTAAAATTGAAGAAAGCTTTGGCTTTGTGGTGGGGTGTTTGGGGACAAAGACGGTGCAGCAGTCCTCATAGGGCAAAATCGAAGTCTCAAAAGTGCCGATTTTTCTTGCAATTGTAACGATTTCTTCCTTGTCCATGCCAACCAGCGGCCTTAAAATAGGCATTTTAACACACTCACCTGTGACCGCTAATGCAAGCAGGGTCTGGCTTGCGACCTGCCCTAGGCTTTCCCCCGTAATAAGACCGTCGCACCTGTTCTTTTTTGCGATGCGCTCGGCAATCTGCATCATCATTCTGCGCATTATCAAGGTCATATGCTCGTTTTTGCACATTTTCTTAATTTCCAGCTGTTGCTGGGTAAATGGCACAATGTGAAGATTTATCTTTCCGGCATAACCTGAAATAATCCTTGTAAGCTCAATTACCTTTTCCTTGGCCTTTTCGCTCGTGTAAGGGCTTGAGAAAAAGTGAATTGCGTCAAGGGACAGCCCCCGCTTTGCCATCATATAAGCCGCCACAGGGCTGTCGATACCGCCAGAAATTAAAACGGCGGCTTTCCCGTTTGATGAGGTGGGCATTCCCCCCGCCCCTTTTATCCTTGCGCCATGCACAAATGCGTTGTTGTCGCGGATTTCAACGGTCACAACAATGTCGGGGTTGTTCACGTCAACCTTAAGATGGCGGAAATTTTTTAAAATTTCGCCCCCCGTAATTGCGGAAATCTCAGGGGATTTTAAGGGAAATTTTTTATCGCTGCGCTTTGACTCCACCTTAAAAGTTTTGGCCAAAGTCAATTCATCCCTTAAATATTCACAGGCCCCCTTTTTGATTTTTTCAATATCCTTTTCAAAAATCCCCGCCCTTGAAATGCTGGAAATCCCAAAAACCTTTGTGAGTTTTTCCACAACCAAATCCGGGTCGGCGCCCTCATTGAGCTCAATATACACCGTGGATTGGGCGGAACGTATGCTTTTTAAGTCATCCTTTAGCTTTTGTTTTATATTATTCATTAAAATATTTTCAAAATTGCTGCGGTTTAGCCCTTTTAGCACCAGCTCGCCGCATTTTGCCAAAATAACTTCCTTCATCAAAATATCCTTCCTGTCTTATATTGTAAGATTTTTTACCGTTTCCCTAATAATCTTTGCCGCTTCTTTGATTTCATCCGCTGTATTATCCCTTGAAAAACTAATCCTTATGGCGGAGTATGCGTATTTTGCGCCGGTTGCCGAAAGCACATGGCTTTCCTTATTGCCCGCGCAGGCCGAGGCCGCCGAAACATACACGCCGCGGGCGGAAAGCGCGTTTAGCATAACTTCCGACCTTATGTTCTTAAACGAAACGTTTAATATATACGGAAAACCTTCCACGCTTGAATTAAATACCACATCCAAATCCTTGATATAGTCTACCAAAGTATCCCGCAGTAATCTCACATGATTTATGTCTTCAAAATTTATTTTTTCGCAAGCCTTTCCAAAGGCAACAATGGCAGGGGTATTTAACGTACCGCTTCTTAGGCCCCTCTCCTGCCCGCCCCCGTAAATTATGGGTTTTATATTCACGCCCTTTTTTACATAAAGCGCCCCCGCGCCTTTTATCCCGTGGATTTTATGGGCTGAAACGCTTAGGGCGTCTATATTCCACTTTGCGGGATATACCGGGATTTTCCCAAAGGATTGAACTGCGTCAACATGAAAAATACACCTTGGGGATTTTAGCTTTATAAGCTTTCCGATTTTGTCTATGGGAAGCATGGAGCCAATTTCGTTGTTAACATGCATAATGCTCACAAGGCTGGTTTTTTCATTCACAGCATCAATTATGGTTTTTTCATCAATATACCCTTTTTCATCGGGCTTTAGATAAATAACTTCAAAGCCTTCGCTTTCAAGTTTTTTAAAGGCGTTTAAAACCGCCTTGTGCTCAATCTGGGTGGTAACCACCCTGGAGCCCGCCTTTTTATTAGCCCCGCCTAATATGGCGGTATTTGCCCCTTCCGTTCCCCCGGAGTTAAAATATATTTCATCGGGGCTTACCATAAGCACATCGGAAATTTTCTTCCTTGCGTTTTCAACTTCCCTTTCCGCCAAAAGCCCAAGCTGATGGGTGGACGAGGGGTTTCCGAAACATTCTTCCATCATAAATAAAGCCCCTTCCACCGCTTCTTTGCATGGTTTAGTTGTGGCGCAGTTGTCAAGGTAAATCAAACCATTCATCCTCTCAAAATAAACAAATTAAACCATGTATCATTATACCAATCCAAAGGTAAATTTTCAATGCTATTGTATATAATTTGGATTTTATAAAATTTTATTATTTACAATTACCAGCAAAAACGTTACCGTAAAACAAATAATTTTCAAAAACAGTCCACAATTCGTTCATTTTTTAAACATAATTTTATGTTAAAATTAAGGTAAAATTTTTGCATTGATAAAATCCCCAAGGAAAGGAAAATGTGTATGATAAAAAAGCCTATTTCCGCATTGTTCATATCTTTGGTATTTATTCTTTCAACCTTCACCTTTCTTCCCAAGGCAAACGGAGAAAACCCAAAAGTTGCGGTAGTCCTTGACGGCGAGGTTTTGGATTTTGACGTGCCCGCGCAGATTATTGACGGAAGAACCATGGTGCCCATGCGGGCAATCTTTGAAAAACTGGGCATGCTGGTTACATATGACCCCGCGACTAAAAAAATCACCGCGACGAAAAAGAAAAACACAATTATTATGGAAATCGGCAAAAACTCATTTACTAAAAACGGTGAAGAAATAGCGCTGGACACCCCGCCGCAAATTGACGGCGGAAGGACTTTGGTGCCACTGCGTGCTTTGGTGGAAAGCCTAAACTTAAAAGTGTCATGGGATGGAGCCACATATACCGCCAATTTGGAAACCGCGGATGAACACAAGGATGAATCCTGGAAGGACAATTTAGTAAACGTGGATTTAACCAATAAAACCATCAAGGGCGAAGGGGCAAAATTTACAAATGACTCCCTTTTAATCACAAAAGGCGGGGACTATGAGTTAACAGGGAATTTTTCGGGCTATGTCCATGTGAACACCAAAGACAGGGTAAAGCTAAGGCTGTCGGGGGTCAATATCAAAAACGAAAACGGGCCCGCCATCTTTTTTGAGGATACCGATAAAGGCTTTATTACCATTTCCGACGGGACACAAAACTATTTGGAAGACGGAAGCGAATACTCAATTGACGCAAAAGCGGCCCTTTTTTCCAATGACGACCTTGAAATCAAGGGAAAAGGGACTTTAAATATTAAGGCAAATTACAACCACGGCATAAAAAGCGACGACGACATAACCATTGAAAACGGTAATATAAACATTACGTCCGTAAATGACGGGATAAACGCAAACGACGGAATCCAAATCACAGGCGGGAACATTACAATCACCGCAAAAGGCGACGGTATAAGTTCGGACGGGTATTTAGAAATCTTTTGTGGTAATATTAACATCACCACAACGGGGGAAATTCAGGTAAATAACAACCAGTTCCCTGGCATTTTCGGCGGAGGGCGGCAGGGCGGCCCCATGACCCCTCCCCAGCAGTGGCAAAACCCCCAAAACCCGCAATGGCAGCCCCCCCAAGGCCAAAATCCGCCCCAGCAGGGCATGGAATTTGTGCCCCCAAACAACAGAAACCTTCCCCCAAACCAGCAAACCCCCATTCAAGAAAACCCGCAAATTCCAAATGCGCAAAACAACGCCCAAGAGGAAACCAACTCAACAAATGACGCAAGCAGCAAGGGCTTAAAAGCCCGAACCAATTTGGTGGTAAGCGGCGGCACTATCACCCTAAACACCACCGACCACGCCGTGCACAGCCAGGATTTAATCATCATATACGGCGGCGCCTTTGATATTCAAAGCCAGTACAAAAAAGGCTTTTCAGGGCATGGCAACGTGTATATAAACGGCGGGGACATTATCATAAATAAATGCACCGAAGGTATAGAAAGCAAAGCGATACTTACCATCCAAGGCGGAAATATCCGTATCCTCTCTTCCGACGACGGCTTAAACACCGGGGGCGGGGGGCAGTTTTTCGGCGGGTTCAGGGGCCAGAATAACCCTGACGCGGGGAAGGACAAACAGCTAAATATCTTAGGCGGGTATATTTATATAAACTCCGGCGGCGACGGGGTTGACTCCAACGGAAACATCTATATGACAGGGGGTACATTGATTGTATACGGCCCCACCGTCAATATGGAAAGCGCATTGGATACGGAACATACCTGCATAGTGGAAGGCGGCACCATAATTGCCGCGGGAAGCATTGGCATGGCGGTGGCGCCAACTGAAGGCTCCACCCAATACAGCGTGCACATTGGTTTTGACCAGGGCCTGCCCGCAGGCACAATTATACGCATAGAGGACGAAACGGGGGAAAATGTCCTAACCTATAAACTTAAAAAGCAGGCACAATCCTTTGTATATTCATCGGATAAACTCCAAAAAGGAAAAACCTACACCATTTATACAGGAGGCTTTGCCCAAGGGGATGAATCAGACGGTATAATTGAAAACGCCCAATATCAGGGCGGCACAAAATATGAAAGTTTCACGGTCTCAAATTTCACAACCAATGTAGGAACGGGCTTCCGCGGCGGGTTTGGAAACTGGAACCGCCCCATGAGGTAATAAATCAGGTTTTTCATAAAAAATAGCTTTTGGAGAAAAATTTTATTAATGTTTTTAATCATTATGCATAAAAAAATCCCCAGAATTGGCTTTGAAAAAAGCCTACAAACCCTATAATATCCGTATATTTTTAAAAAAGTGCAGCCATCCCTGCTGCACTTTTTTAATTTTTTCTTCCAAAATACATACTTTTCAAAAAGTATCTCTTATGTTATACTGTAAAAAAATTGGAAAATATAATAATGGGGGAGTAAAAAATGGAGATTGAAGCAAAAAGCGCAGAAAACCAAAAGGTGCTAAACCGCTATTTGGTTTTGGCTTTTGGAATGATTATCCAGCTTTGCGCAGGCGTAATTTACATGTGGAGCGTGTTTAGAAAACCCGTTTCCGACTACCTTTCCTGGGACGCCTCATTAACTTCATCCATAATGCTTGCAACATTCGTGCTTGGTATTATTGTCGGCGGGCGTTTTCAGGACAAATTCGGCCCCAGGCCTGTAACAGTAGCCGGAAGCGTTCTTATAAGTTTGGGAATTATCTTAAGCAGTCTCGTTACAATAGATAATCCCTATTTAATTTACCTTACATATGGCGTAATCGGCGGATTTGGCGACGGCGTTTTATATACCACAACCGTATCGGTGGTTCAAAAATGGTTTGTTGACAAGCGGGGCTTTGGCTCAGGCTTTATGGTGGCAGCCTTCGGCTTTTCACTTGTTATCTTTTCTCCCATTGCCAACGCAATGCTAAAAGGGATAGGCGTTCCTAACACCTTTTTGGCATTGGGCCTTGCGTTTTTGGCAATCTGCTTGGTAAGTTCCATCTTTATCGTAAACCCGCCTGAAGGGTTTATGCCCAAAGGCTATGTTCCAGCTAAAGCAAATGTTACAAAAAAGCAGTTTACCACAAAGGAAATGCTAAAAACAAAGCAGTTTTACCTTATCACCTTATCACTTGCCCTAATACTTCCCGCATATTTTATATTAAACCCCCTGTTTTTATCTTTGGGGACCCAAAGGGGCCTTTCTGAAAGCATGGCGCTTTTGGGGGTTATGATTACCGGAATTGCCAGCGCGTCAGGGCGGCTTATCACCTCCTGGCTTTCCGACTTAATCGGAAGAAAAGGCGCTGTTTACATGATAAATTTAATCACCTTTGTGTCAATACTTATTATGATTTTCGCAAAAGGCGTGTTATTTATAGTTTGCATTGCCGCAATTGCCTTTGGATTTGGCGGGGCTGCGGGGGTATATCCCGCGATTACCGCGGACAATTTCGGCACAAAGCACATAGGCCTAAACTATGGCTGCGTAATGATTGGCTTTGGCACATCCGCCATAGTTTTCCCGCTTATTTCAAGCTACTTTATTAAAAACTCCGAATATGTATGGCCATTTTTGCTATCGGCCCTATGTTGCCTTGTGGCAATGATTTTGGTATATTTGCAAAAAAAGCCTTCAGAGGTATAACCTCTGGGTTTAAGTCTTTTTCCCATTTAAAAAGGCGGCTTGCGCCGCCTTTTTATTTTTTGTTTTTTTAATTTATTTGGGTTGCGCACTGATTTGAATTAAACTTTAATGTTTTTGATTTTTAGCAAATCAAAAAATTCCTTGCATGGTACGGGTTTTCCCAAAAGGTACCCCTGCACCATGTCGCAGCCGCTTTCCTTAACAAATTCCAGCTGCTGGCTTGTTTCAACCCCTTCTGCCAAAACCAAAAGCCCAAGATTGTGCGCCAAATCCACAATAGTTTTAAAAATATATCTATCCGTATCCTTGCAGATTACGTTTTTAATAAAATCCCTGTCCATTTTTAAAACGTCAATGGGAAGCCTTTGTAAGTAGCTTAAAGAGGAATACCCCGTTCCAAAATCGTCTAACGCAATTTTAATCCCTAAATCCTTAAGCTCCCTTAAAGTTTTAATGGCGCTTTCCAAATTGGTTATAACCGCGGTTTCGGTAACCTCAATTTCAAGGTCGGAAAAATTAATCCCGTTTCCGTTTACTGCTTTTTTTACTGTCCCTATTATTTTTTCACTTGATAACATTTTCCCCGAAACATTTACCGCGACTTTAAAATTATTAATGCCCATATCAAAAATCCGTTTTATCTGGGCGCACGCATATTCAATGACCCATTGGTCAATTTTGTCAATAAACCCCCTCTCTTCGGCAAAGGTAATAAATTCAGCGGGGGAAACAACTCCCCTTTGGGGGTGCACCCAGCGGATTAAGGCTTCAGCGCCAATCATGATATTTTCCCTGATGTCAAACTGGGGCTGCAAATATAAGTCAAACTCACGGTTATTTATGGCCCCTTTTAGCTGGTTTCCCATTTTCATAACCTGCCATGTCCTCTCACCCATTGACTCGTCATACACCGAAACCCCGTCTTTCCCGCTTTCTTTTTGCACAAACATGGCGGTGTCAGCGTATTTTATAAGCTGTGAAAAGCTGTTGCCGTGCTGGGGGTACATGGCAATGCCCGAGCTTACGGAAATGTAATATTCGCTGTTTTCCCAAAGCATGGGCTTTCTTAAATCTTTTATAATCCTTGTGACCTCTTTTTTTACATCATTTACATCTTTTTTGTCCACATAAATTATTACAAATTCATCCCCGCTGATTCTTCCAACCACGTTAGGGGGGCTGACTTCTTCTTCCAAAAGGCTTGCAAACCTTTTGATTATTTCATCCCCCGCATGGTGGCCCAATGTATTATTTATCTGCTTTAGGTTGTCAATGTCAAAATAAACCACAGCCAGCTTTTTGCCCGCGCCATTTCGATGGTGTATTTCTTCTTCAAAAATTTCAGAAAGCTTTTCCTTATTGGGAAGTTTGGTGAGCTGGTCATAATACGCAAGGTTATGCAAGGTTTCAACCATTTTGATTTTTTCGCTCACGTCAATCCCGATAAACACCGAGCCGATAATCTGCCCGTCATAGTTTTTTATAAAACAGTTGTTCCACAAAACCGTAGACGTAAACCCTTCTTTATTTGTAATCCCGATTTCCTTGTTGCGGGTAATTATCTTGTTTTTCACTAAATCATTAAAATATTCATCCAGGATTTTTCCCGTTTCCTTAGGCCTTATAAAACTAAAGCTGTCTTTGCCGATAACTTCTTCCTTGGAAAATCCCGTTATTTTTTCGGCATAGGGGTTAAACTCAATGATTTTTCCGTCCCTGTCCCTTATAATTATTAAAATCGGGGCGTTTTCAATAATCTTTTCACAGATTCCCTTTTCCCTGATGAAAAGTTCCTCCACATACATTTCATCAGTTATGTCCGAATGGGACCCGATTAGTTTTAACGCCTTCCCCTCATTGTCCCAAATGCCTTTTCCCCTGCTTAAAATCCACCTGTACTGCCCGCTTTTCGTCCTAATCCTGTAAGAGGATATGTAGGTTTTATCGGTTTTTTCCTTTAAGTAATTCATAACCTGGTTGTGTGTCCTTTCCTCATCATCCTTGTGAAAAAGGCTTCTCCATTCACTAACGGTTTTTACAAAGTCATGCTCATATCCAAACTTTTCATCATTTAAAATGGAAGCATAATAATGGCCGGTTTTTAGGTCCCACTCCCAGTAGCCTTCGTTTACGCCCCCGATAAATTTTTCAAGTTTTTGCCCGATTTGTAATTCCTCTCCGGTTAAAAGCTTTTGGCCTGAGGCCAAATCAATTTTTGAAAGATAATTTTTTGTTTTGCCAAAAAAATACAAATAAATAATAAATCCATATGTCAATATAAAAATTGCGCTTATTATGGTTTCATTTACCTCAAAAAAGTTTTGCGCCATAAATTTAAGCGCAATAAACAAAGCCCCAACCCCAAAATAAATGGCTAAAAACTTTAGGGCTTGAAAGGTTGTCCCACTTTTAAAAAAGCGCCAAAAAGCCCTCCCGGAACCATTCATTTCAGGCGGGATTTTTTCCTTTTCCCTTAAATCTAAATCTAATTTATTCATTTTCTTCACCACTTCCATTGATTTATCTGTTTTGTCAATTTCTGTGGTCAAGTATGTCAAATTCTGCAAAATTCCTGTTTGCTTTTTTATTATAGCATAAATTTTCCAATATTTCAATAATTTTTACTAAAATACTAGGGTTTTTTTTGAAAAAATACTAAAAAATTGGAATTCCCCCTTGCCATTTTGAAAAACCAAATTACAGTATCCTTTTTTATAATCCTTTCCGGGCGCTTTTTTAAAAATTGCCACGCAATATCGCATGGTTACATATAAAGTCAACATCGTTACATTTAATTTTAAAAATAAATCCATTATAATAAAACTAACAATATATTTATGAACGGAGGGCAAAAATGAAAAAGCAAACCGCAATAATTTTGGTATTTTTGTTGGTTATTAGCTCAATATGCATGGAATCTTTCGCCCAAAGTGTTTACCCGGCTTTTACTGTTGACTATTCACAAAAAAGCGGCCCCTTAAAACACGGCGCGGCAGGGTTTTTGTATGGGTTAGGAAGCGACAATTCCCCATATATCAACACCCTCACCCCCCTAAAACCCCACACCGCCGTGCAAAAAGCGCCCGACGGGCTTCAGCACCCAACAGGGGATGTTTTGGACACCGCCAAAACCTTTATCTATTCCGGCGGCAAATATGTTCAAATATACCTTCAGGACATCTACGCCCTATGGCCCTATGAGTATACTTCCTTTAATGACTATTTGGAAAAAATCAGGGAAATGGTGCCAAAAATTAAGGCACTGCGCGAAAGCGACGAAAATTTCACGGGCAAATTTGTCTACATACCCTTCAACGAACCCGACGGAATATGGTATCAAAACATAAATTCAAGTACTTCAGTTCAAAACACCTTCAACCAAAACTGGCTTTCCGCTTACACTTTGATAAAAAGCCTTGACCCAGACGCGTTAATCGGGGGAATCAGCTTTGCGTCCTACCAATCCAACGCCTTTGACAGCTTTTTAAAGTTTTGTTCTGAAAATAACTGCTACCCCGAAATTATCACATGGCACGAACTTCAAACGGACAAGCTCAATTCCTTTGCGTCCCACCTTTCCCATTTCAGAAGCTTAGAACAAAAGTACAATTTGCCACGTCGTGAGATTGTAATAAACGAATACGCCCCACAGGACCATGTAAGCGTGCCGGGGAAACTTGTAAACTGGATTGCGCTATTTGAAGAAAACAAAGTCTCCGCCTGCCTTCCCTACTGGCACAACGCCGGCAACTTAAACGACCTTGCCGCGGACAATAACGAGCCAAACGGCGCGTGGTGGCTTTATAAGTGGTACGGGGACATGAGCGGGGAGACCTTAAAGGTTGAAAGCTCCACCGACCGCACCCAGCTTTACGGCCTTGCCTCCCTTGATGAAAACAAAAAGGTTTCAAACATCATATTTGGCGGAATTGGCGGAACTTCCAAGATAGTTTTAAAAAACCTAGACAAAACCCAGTCCTTTAAGGACGCAAAAGCCGTAAACGTAAAAATTGAAGCCACCCATTGGACTGCGTTCCACGGGGTCAGCATGGAGCCTGAAATTGTGCAAATGGGCACATATAAGGTAACAGGGGGTGAGGTTATAATCACCCTTGAAAACATGGAAGAGTACAGCGCCTATAACATCACTGTAACAAGCGCGAATGAAGCGGACGAAACAGGCGTGATTTACAACGGAAGATGGAGAAAGACCTACGAGGCGGAAAACGCAACGCTGGTGGGAAGGGCCTCAAAAACCAGCGACCCGTGGACATACGCAAAAAGCGGCGGGTACCGCGTAAACATGATGGACTCCCAAAATGACGGCTTTGACATGAAGGTGAATGTCCCTATGACGGGGCTTTATAAAATGGACATTGTATATGGCAATGGCTTCGGGCTAAATACGTCCGATACCACCAAAAACAACCCCCAAACCGTAAAACATACACTTTCCATTGACAATTCCGAGCCTAAAATTTTAGTTTTGGAAAATACCTTGCGCTGGCAAATGTCAGGGCTGTATTCCGAATACATTTACCTTACAGAAGGCGGGCACACCCTCTCCTTCAGGGGCGCCCTTGACACACCCCAGGGGGCGTCAATGGACTGTGTGACATTAACCTATGTGGGAAAAGACATGCCCGTATTTGACAAAATCTATGAAGCGGAACTTGCGGACTTTAACACCCTAAACGGGAAAACCCAAACCCCCGTTACCACCAAAACCGAAATCCCGGATTATTCAGGCAGCGGCTATATCACAGGATTGAATGAAGAAAGCGTGCCTGACGGTTGCGGGGTCAGGTTTACCGTTGTCGTGGACAAGGGGGGGCTTTATAATTTAAGCCTAAGGTACAATTCCCAAAATGAAGGGCAGTTTAATATCTATCTTGACAACAACGCCATTACCCTAAACAATAAATTAACCGAACTTCCCATAAAAGCAACACCGGGTTGGGGCCTTGCCACAAAAACTGTATACCTTCAAAAAGGCATAAACATTATTGACATTGACTCAACCGCAGACTGCGCCCTTGATTATTTAAGGGTTAAAAAAGCAGCTGACGATGAATATAAAACACAAATCGAGGCAGAAAGCCAAACTTTAGACGGAAACGCAAAAATCACAAATAACGCCTACGCCTCAGGGGGCGCGTATGTGTCAAACATCCAAGGGGGGACAGCCGACGCGTTAACATTAACAGTTACCGCCCCGAAAGAAGGTTTATATAAACTTGAAATTTACCTCTCCAACAGCGAGCTTTTCGGCGCCCATGACTACAACGCCCAGATTGTGGACAGATACGCCTCCTTTAAAGTAAACGGAAACGAACCTGTAAGGCTATACTTTAAAAACACCTATTCAGACGAAAACTTCAGGCCATATACTTTACCCGTTTACTTAAACGAAGGGGAAAACTCAATAAAAATTTATAACGATAACTACAGGATTTTGCGCTGCGGCACAGGAACTCCGGGAAACATAACATATCACACTTTGGTAAATTACACCCCCAACTTTGACAAGTTTATAATATATCCCGCGTATTTGGATACCGCCCTTTCAGATGAAGGAAAGCTTATGCTAAAAGTCTACTCCACCAGCGGCGGCAAAGTCCTAATGGATAAAAACTATGCCCAAGCGGGTGAAAGCGTCAGCTTGTTCTTTACGCCAGATTACGAGGAAAGCAAAATCAGCGTAAGGGCAAATTCCACCGATATATCAAGTTTAATCCAAAAAGAAGGCGGCATATTCAAATTGACCTATCAGGTAAATTCCGACACCACCTTTTATGTTGCCTTTGAAAACCCCGAAAACATGGACAAATACATTAAAAACTCCTCCTTCGGCTTTGGGGATTTATCTTACTTTGAGGCAGAAGGCAGCGCGGCGGTTGAAAGCGATGAGGAAAACAGGCTTTCTTCCAAACACTATTTAAAACTAGACGGCGGGAAAATCACCCAAAGCATAACTGGCATTGAAGACGGGATATACAGCTTATTTGTATACGCAAAAGGAAACGGAAGCCTGACTTTGCTTTCAGGGGATGAAAGCAAAACATATGTGGTTTCTGACAAATACCAAAGATACGAAATGAGGGTCTTTGCCCAAAACAATTCCTTATCAATCGGGGCACAGGCACAGGGCGTAATCTACCTTGACGATTTTTCCCTTTCAAATGAGCATATCGACAGCGCAATCCTTTACTTTGTGGACTGCGGGGACTCCAACCCGTATACTTTGTCTGAAGGGGACAAATTCGGGATTTATAACAGCGTAACCGAGCAGTTCTATGGAAAAGACCCTGTTACGGGAAAATACTGGGGTGTTGTTGACGACTATACACCAAACGAAACATATCCCACCCTCCTTACAGGGAGGCTGACCTGGCCCTATGAATATGACTTAACCGACGGACGCAGCAAAGTGGTATCTTACCGCTACGCAAAAGACCAGGACAACATGAACCCAAAACCAGGCATTACTTACAAGTTTGAGCTGCCAAACGGGGAATACACCATTGAAACAGCTTATTACGCGCCATCATCATGGATGGGGGGAAATGTGAACCGTAAATCCCATGTGACCATAAACGGGGAAACCGTGCAAAACTCAATCATACCCACAACAAACCCCGAAAGCCCGATAATTTTACTAAATTCCGCAAAAGTAACCGGGGGCTTTTTAACCTATAACATATCCCTTGACCCCGACGGCTACGGCGGCCCCATGGTAAACTATATAATAATCCGCGAAAAAGTTTTAGTAAAACGGGAATACATCCCCGTTGACTTATCAAACAAAGTTATCACAGGCACACCCTCATGGAATAACGTTCCCACAACAGTTGCGCAATACGCCTTTGACGGAAATAACTCCACCTTCTTTGACGGGTTAGTGGGCGGCTACTGTCAGGTGGATTTAGGCGAAATCACGGACATTTCCCAAATCGGCTATGTCCCAAGGGATACTTACGCAAACCGCATGGTAGGGGGTATGTTTTTAGCCTCAAAAGACGGGGAAAACTGGGTAAAACTCTATGTAATCCCCACCGCGCCCCCGTATTATACCGAAACAAAAGTTACCGCGGACAAATTTTTATCCAGCGATACAATGTACCGCTATATAAGGTATACCTGCCTGTTGGATTATGCAAACGTCAGTGAAATAAAGATTTATAAAAACGCGGATTTTTTGTTTGACGTAATCAACCTAAACCCGCAAATAGTTAGCGTCAACAGCGCGTACATTGAAAACAACAAAGCGTATATCAGCCACACCTCCCAAGGGGATGTAACCTTTATAATCGCCAAGTACAAGGACAATAAATTAGAAAGCGTAACAACCAAAAAGGCGGCTTCTCCCGCTGTGGAAATACCCCTTCCCGACGCGTTTGACAAAAATTGCGCCTACAAACTCTTTGTGTGGGATTTAAAAAGCCTTTTTCCCTACACAAAATTAGCAAGTTAAAAAAACGGGGCATTCCTGCCCCTTTTTTGTCAGGTTGAAAAATAAAAAAGATTTTTTGAAAGAAAAAAGATACAAAACTACCCGTTACAAAAGCCATTGTGATAAAACCACAATGGCTTTTTATTGTTTACTACTTAAATTTTTTACCATCACACCAAAGCAAATATTTTTAATTATTGTTTTTGCGCCAGTCTGTGGGGGATACCCCGAAAGCTTTTTTGAACGCCTTTGAAAAATCCATGGGGTCAGGATACCCCACCGACCTTGAAATCTCACCAATGGATAGTGAGCTGTTTTTTAAAAAAATCTTTGAAACCTCCATCCTGTAATTATAAATAAATCTTTTTATGCTTACCCCCTCATACTGGTGAAAAAGCCTTGACAAGTAGCTTCTGTCAATGCCAATAAAATTTGCAAGTTCTATAATATTTATCTTTTCATTATAGTGGGATTTAATATAGGCAACCGCTTTTTTCACATATTCCTCTTGCGGGGTATAGCTTTTTTTGTTTTCGTAACTTAACGCGTCGGCAAATAAATAAAACCACCCGATGGCTTTAAAAATCGACATTTCCCCTTCATCCAAAATATTTTTTAAAACCTCGCCGGCATAATAGGGCTCTTTTTCAGTATAAATCGGGTTTTCTTCAGAAAGGTTTGCGCATTTTAAAAAAGTGTCAATACGCTTGCCCCCAAATTCAACCCATCGGTAAACCCACGGTTCATGTTCGTCGGCTTTATAAAAGATAAGCTGGTTTGGAAAAATCAAAAAGGCCTGTCCCTTTGTCAAATGATAGGTCTTTCCCCCAACTTGGAAAATCCCTTTCCCGCTGTAAACATAGTGAAGGATATGTTTTTCCCGCACATAAGGGCCAAAGTAATGCCCGGGCCTGCACTCCTCTTCCCCGTATTGTATCACATAAATATCCATGCTTTCATCAATATCTTTTATAAAATAATTTTTAAAAACATTCATACAAATCGCCCTTTTTAATGCTTTAATCATACAATATCACATGGTTACATATAAAGTCAACATAGTTACATTTAATTTACAAATAAAAACAAATATACTTAAAATGAGAATTTAATACATACGGAGGGAAAAAAATGAAAAAGCTCGTATCGGTTTTTTTGGTCTTTTTCGTGTGTTTGATTTATGTCCCAAGCATAAACGCTCAAATTTATCCCACCCTGACAGTTGACTATTCCCAAAAGACGGGGGCTTTAATGTATGGCGCATCAGGCTTTTTGTACGGGCTGGGGACCGAAAATTCCCCAAACATAAACCTTCTTATTCCCTTAAAGCCCCACACCGCTGTGCAAAAAGCGCCAGACGGGCTTCAGCACCCCACTGGTGACGTTTTAGACACCACCAAAACCTTTATCTATTCCGGCGGTAAATATGTCCAAGTATACCTACAGGACATATACGCCCTTTGGCCTTATGAATTTACTTCCTTTGACGATTATCTAAATAAAGTCAGTGAAGAAGTTCAAAAAATCAAGGCGCTCCGGGAAAGCGACCCGAATTTTTCAGGCAAAATCGTCTACATTCCTTTTAACGAACCCGACAGCATATGGTATAACAATATAAATTCCAATTCCCAAGTCCAGCAAAACTTTTTCCAAAACTGGCTTACAATTTGCAATTTAATAAAATCCCTAGACCCCGACGCATTAATCGGGGGCATGAATTTAGCAGTCTACCTTGAAAACACCTATGACAATTTCCTAAACTTTTGCGTTCAAAATAACTGCCTGCCCGATGTCATTACATGGCACGACTTGCAGACAAACTGCCTAAATACATTCCCGTCACAGCTTGCCCATTACAGGAATTTAGAAAAAAAGTACAACATACCCGAAAAAGAAATAGTTATTAACGAATACGCGCCCCAGGACCATGTAAACGTTCCGGGGAAACTGGTAAACTGGATTGCCCTATTTGAAGAAAACAAAGTGGCGGCCTGCCTTGCTTACTGGCACAACGCGGGAAGCCTGAACGACCTTGTTGCCGACAACAACATGCCAAACGGGACATGGTGGCTTTATAAATGGTACGGGGATATGAGCGGCGAAACCCTAAAGGTTACAACCTCCACCGCCCGCACGGAATTGTACGGCCTTGCGTCATTAGACGACAATAAAAAAATATCCCATGTCCTTTTCGGTGGAATAAACGGCACATCAAACATAGTTTTAAAGAATTTGGACACATCCGAAACCTTCAAAGACGCAAAAGCGGTTAAAGTCGTAATTGAAAGAACGCCATGGACCGCCTTCCACGGCCCAAGCCTTGACCCTGAAGTTATACAAACAGGCACATACAAAGTGATTGGCGGGGAAGTTTCAATTATACTAGACGGCATGGACGATTACAGCGCGTACAGGATTACCGTAACAAAAGCAAATGAAGACGCGGATTTTAAAGTTTACAAAGGAAGATGGCAGCAAAGCTATGAAGTGGAAAACGCAAAACTAATCGGAAGGGCAAATAAAACCAGCGACCCGTGGACTTACGCAAAAAGCGGGGGCTACCGCGTAAATATGATGGACTCCCAAAACGACGGTTTTGACATGAAGATTTCCGTTCCCTTTACAGGGCTATATAAAATGGACATTATCTACGGAAACGGTTACGGGGTAAATTCATCCAACACCGCGCAAAACAACCCGCAAACCGTAAAGCACACCCTGTCCGTTGACGGTTCCGACCCACAAATTTTAGTTTTGCAAAACACATTGCTATGGCAAATGGAAGGTCTTTATTCCGATTACATATTCCTAACCGAAGGGGACCACACCCTATCCTTCAGGGGCGCGCTTGATACCCCGCAGGGCGCTTCCATGGACGTTGTCAGATTTACTTATGTGGGGCAAGACCAGCCCGTATTTGACAAAATTTACGAGGCAGAGTTTTCCGACTTTAACATGCTAAATGGAAAAACCACAACGCCTGTTTTTATAGAATCTGAAATTGAAAACTATTCTTCCTTTGGCTATATTACAGGTCTTGACAAAGGAAGCGTGCCCGGTGGAAACGGCGCGAGATTTACCGTCGCTGTTGATAAAGGCGGCCTATACAACGTGATTTTAAGGTACAGCTCACAACAGGAAGGCGCGGTAAACCTTTATCTTGACAATGACGCCATAAATTTAAATAACAAAATAGCAACCCTACCCATTAAAAACACAGGCGGCAAATGGGACAATACTGTAAAAACCATCTACCTGCAAGAAGGAATAAACATTATTGATATTGACGCGACAGCGCCCTGCGCTGTGGACTATTTAAGGGTTAAAAAGGTAAATGACGAAGATACTAAAACCATAATTGAAGCCGAAAGCCAAGAACTTTCAGGCAACGCAAGAATTACAGCCAACCCCTACGCGTCAGGGGGCTCCTATGTTTCAAATATCCAAGGCGGCACAAATGACGCTTTAACCTTAAAAGTAAATGTGGATAAGGCGGGATTATACAAGCTTGAAATCTACCATTCAAACGGCGAGCTTTTCGGCGCCCACAGCTATAACCCCCAAATCACGGACAGATACGCGTCATTTAAGGTAAACGAAGATGACCCTGTAAGGCTATACTTTAAAAACACCTATTCCAATGAAAACTTCAGGCCTAAAACCATACCCGTTTACCTAAACGCAGGGGAAAATGAAATTAAGATTTATAACGACAACTACAAAATCCTACGCTGCGGGACGGGTTCTGCTGGAAACATTACCTACCAAACCCTTGTAAATTACGCGCCAAACTTTGATAAATTCATAATCTATCCCGCAAGCCTTGATGAAGTAACCCCTTCTGATGAAACATTCCAGGTAAACCTGTTCTCCACAGAAGGCGGAAAAGCATTTATTGACAACTACTTCGCAAAAGCGGGGGAATATGTAAACTTAATCCTAACCCCCGATTATACTGACAGCACGATTAAAGTTTTGGCAAATAATACTGACATAACAGGCTTGATGGAAAAATCCGCAGGCGGGTACCAATTGACCTATCAGGTAAATGAGGACACCACATTCCATGTAAGCTTTACAAATCCTGAAAATATGGATAAATACATTAAAAACTCCTCCTTCGGCCTTGGGGACTTGACATATTATGATATAGAAGGGGAAGTTACAATTGAAAGCAGTGAAGATAACAGGCTTTATACCACATATTACGCCCACCTGCAAAGCGGGGCAAAGATAAACCAAAAAATTACAGGGATTGAAGATGGCACATACAGTTTCTATGTGTACGCAAAAGGCTCAGGCAATATAACTTTGACAGACGGTATAAATTCAAAAACCTATCAGGTTTCAGAAAGATACGAACGCTATGAATTAAGGTTTACGGTAAATAACAGCACCACACAAATCGGGGTTTTAGCTGACGACGAAATTTATTTAGACGATTTATCCCTTACAAATGACAATATTGACAGCGGTATCCTCTATTTCGTAGACTGCGGCGACTCCAATCCAAAAACCTTGTCAAAAGGCGATAAATTCGGGATTTACAACAGCGTAACCGAGCAGTTCTATGGAGAGGACCCCGTTACAGGAAAATACTGGGGATTGGTTGATGACTACACGCCAAACGCAAATTACCCCACCTTGCTGACAGGAAGGCTGACATGGCCCTATGAATATGACACAACTGACGGGCGGGACAAAGTGGTATCCTACCGCTACTCAAGGGATCAGGACTACATGTATCCTCAGCCCGGCATAACCTACAAGTTTGAGCTTCCAAACGGGGAATACACCGTTGAAAGCGCATACTACTTGCCATCCTCATGGATGAGCGGCGTAAACAGAAGGTGCAAAATAACATTAAACGGGGTAGTTTATATAAACTCCTTCCTACCCACCACAAACCCTGAAAGCCCGATGGTATTTAACCACAGCGTAAACGTAACCGACGGCTTTTTAACCTATAACGTAACCGTTGACGCGGACGGTATCGGGGGCTCTGCGGTAAGCTATATCATAATCCGCAAAAAAGACACAAAAGAGCGCATGTATTTTCCCATTGACTTAACAAACAAAGTAGTTACAGGCACCCCCTCATGGAATAACGTCGCTTCAACCGCCGCGCAATACGCTTTTGACAACAACACCTCAACATTCTTTGACGGGCTGGTGGGCGGCTACTGCCAGGTGGATTTAGGACAAATCACCGACATTTCACAAATCGGCTATTCCCCAAGGCCTTCCTATGAATCAAGAATGGTAGGCGGAATGTTCTTGGGTTCAAAAGACGGGGAAAACTGGGTAAAACTTTATGTCATCCCCACTGCGCCAGGCCCTTACATTGAAACTAAAGTTACCGCCGGCCAGTTCTTAACCAGGGATACCTTCTACCGCTACATCAGGTACACAAACCTTGTTGATAACGCAAATATTGCCGAAATTAAAATTTACAAAAACGCGGACGTAATGTTTAGCGTTATAAACCTAAACCCTGAAAACGTGAATATATCAAAGGCTTATATCGAAAACAACAAAGCGTACATCACCCACTCATCCCAAGGGGAAGTTACCTTTGTAATCGCCAAGTATAAGGACAACAAACTTGAAAGCATAATAACCAAAAAAGCGGACTCTTCAGACATGGAAATTGAGCTTTCAGGCGGCTTTGACAGAAATTGCACCTACAAACTCTTTGTGTGGGACTTAAAAAACCTTTTTCCCTACACAAAACTAGCAAGTTAAAAAAACCGGGGCTTTATTTAGCCCCGGTTATCTTTTTGCCTAAAATCACTAAATCCTCACTTTCCCCGTCTAAATCCGCAACGCCGGGAAAATACCCCCACTGTTCAAAGCCAAAGGCGGAAAAAAGCTTTAAGCTTGCATGGTTTTTTGAAAAAATAAAGGCAAGCAAGTTTTCCACCCCGTATTTGGGGCATTCCTGTAAAACCTTTTCCAAAACCTTTTTCCCAATTCCGCGCCCGCGGTAGTTTTCGTCTAAATAAATGCTTATCTCACAGGTCTTATCATAAGCAGGCCTTCCGTAAAAAGAGGATAAGCTAACCCAGCCGCAAATTCTGCCCCCCGTTTCCACCACCCAAAGGGGCCGCCTTTGGTGCGTGTGCTCATAAAACCAGCCTTTTTTATCCTCCACCCCCACAGGCTCCAAATCCGCGGTTACAACCCTTGAGGGTATGGTCTGGTTATATATTTCCACAATTTTTGGCAAGTCCTCAAAACTTGCAATCCTCAATGAAATTTCCATATAAACCTTCCCTTTTTAAACCTTTAAAACTAATTATACCAAAAGAAAAACCCCGCAAAAAGAGAAAAATAAAATTTTTGCCAAAAATACCCCTGATTTTCACAAATTTCTTCCCTTTCCCCAAAGCCCCAAACCCCTACCAAATTAAAATCAAAAAAAGAAAAACTGCCAAAGGCAGTTTTTCTTTTTATTTTACATTTTCACATCAATATGCTTTACCCCAGTATAGGAGTTCCTTTGCCTCTTTTTTGCAAACTATGCATTTTGCCCCATCGCGCTTGCTTTCGCCAAAGGGTATGCACCTTGAAGTCGCGCCGGTTTCTTCTTTCACCTTTTCTTCGCATTTTTCGTCCCCGCACCAGTGGGCTTTGATAAATCCGGGGCTTTTTTCAATTATATTTTTGAAATCTTCAAAATTATCCGTTTCAAAAGTCTTTTCTTCACGCAATTTCAAAGCCTTGTTGTATAGGTTCTTTTGAATGTCATCCAAAAGTTTTGCAATTTCATCCTGCAGATTATCCAATGAAACGGAAACCTTTTCGCGGGTATCACGGCGCACAAGCACGCATTTGTTATCCGCGATATCCTTCGGCCCGATTTCAAGCCTTAACGGCACGCCCTTCATTTCATATTCGCTGAACTTCCAGCCCGGGCTCTTGTCGGAGTCATCCAATTTCACCCTGAAGGTCTTGGATAATTTTTCTTTTAATTCATAAGCCTTATCCAAAACCCCTTCTTTTTGCATAGCGATTGGCACAATCACAAGCTCAATGGGCGCGATTTTGGGCGGAAGAACCAGCCCGTCGTTGTCCCCGTGAACCATAATTACCGCGCCAATCATTCTTGTTGTTGCGCCCCATGAAGTCTGGTTAACATATTTTAATTGGTTGTCCTTATCTAAATATGTGATGTTAAAGGCCCTCGCAAAGCCGTCGCCGAAATTGTGGCTGGTAGCACCCTGAAGAGCCTTTCCGTCATGCATTAAACATTCAATGGTGTATGTGGACTGCGCCCCCGCGAATTTTTCACGCTCGGTCTTTTGGCCTTTTATCACAGGGATAGCCAAATATTCTTCATAAAATCTTGCGTAGATATTTAACATCCTGATGGTTTCTTCCTGGGCTTCTTCAAAAGTCGCGTGCGCGGTATGACCTTCCTGCCACAAAAACTCGGTGGTTCTCAAAAACGGGCGGGTGGTTTTTTCCCATCTTACCACGCTGCACCACTGGTTATATAATTTCGGCAAATCCCTATATGACTGGATTATATGGGAATAATGCTCGCAGAAAAGTGTTTCGGAAGTGGGGCGCACACACATGCGCTCAGCAAGCTTTTCGCTTCCGCCATGGGTTACCCACGCAACTTCAGGGGCGAAGCCTTCAACGTGGTCTTTTTCCTTCTGAAGAAGGCTTTCAGGTATAAACATGGGCATATAAACATTTTCATGCCCGGTTTCCTTAAACATTCCATCCAAAACTTTTTGCATATTTTCCCAAATCGCGTATCCATAGGGCCTTATTACCATACAGCCCCTTACTTGGGAATAGTCAATAAGTTCAGCTTTTTTAACAATGTCCGTGTACCATTGGGCGAAATCTTCGTCCATTGAAGTAATCGCTTCAACCAACTTCTTATTTTCCATACTCATGTCAACAATCCCTTCAAACACAAGATTAAATATATGGTAAAACAAATAATTTTAATTGTCAAGTTCTTAAAAAAAATCTAGAAATTTTTACTTAAAATTTTAAAATTTTATACACACTCTATTCACAAACTAGGGTTATAATAAATTTGAAAAAATCAAAAAGGGGGGTTTGCATGAAAAAGAAAGTTGCGCTTACCATTATTTTATGCTTGATTTTCACTTTGGTTTTCAGCCTTTCTAATTTAGTATTGGCAAAAGGTGAAAAATCAAAACCATTTATCAGGCCAACATTTACGCAATCCCAAGTAAAAAGTGAAATAAAGGCACCTTATGGTGAAAAGAAAGCATTTGTAAAACCAGACTTCAAAGCTAAAAAGGAATTTACACAAGAAGAAAAACAAAAATTTTTAGGCAAACTCAAAGAAGACCTCGATAAAAAAGTAAGCGAAGGAAAAATCACAAAAGAACAGGCAGATAAAATCTATGAAAACGCGCAAAACGGCAAATTCCCTGCTTTTAAAGGATTTAAAAAACCAAACTTCAAAAAGGAATTGACTGAAGAAGAAAAACAACAGTTTTTAAGTAAGCTAAAAGATTGCCTTGACAAAAAGGTCAGCGAAGGAAAAATCACTCAGGAAGAAGCAGATAAAATCTATGAGAACGCTCAAAACGGCAAATTCCCAAGTTTTAAAATGGGCAAACCAAAAAATTTCAATAAAACAAAAAAATGATATCTGGGATTGAAATGAACCCAAAGAATAAAGAGCAAGGCGCGCCTTGCTCTTTATTCTTTTAAATTAAAAAAAATTTTTATTTTTAAAACTTTGTTTTAATCATTTACTCTTTATTGAAACTTAAATATTAATATTTTACTAAAACCCCTCCCCCGCCCCAAAAAATATGCACCCAAAATGGGTGCATATTTTTAAAGGTGCGACATATATTATTGGTTATTTTTATTTGTCCAGCTCATCATGCTTCTTAGTTTTGCCCCAACCACTTCAATGGGATGCTGCCTTTCTGCGTTTCTTGTCGCGTTAAAGAAAGGCCTTCCTGATTCGTTTTCCAAAATCCAGTTTTTAGCGAAAGTCCCGTTTTGGATTTCTTTTAAAACCTTTCTCATTTCATTTTTGGTTTCTTCAGTAATTATGCGCTTTCCTACCACATAGTCGCCGTATTCAGCGGTATCGCTTATTGAATATCTCATATAGTTTAGCCCACCTTGATATACTAAATCAACAATGAGCTTCATTTCATGCATACATTCAAAATACGCGCTTTCAGGCTGATAGCCCGCTTCAACAAGCACTTCAAAGCCCGCTTTCATAAGCTCGGAAACCCCGCCGCAAAGCACGCACTGTTCGCCAAACAAGTCGGTTTCGGTTTCTTCCTTAAAAGTGGTTTCAAGCACACCACTCCTTGCCCCGCCAATCCCTAGGGCATAAGCTAGGGCATAGTCCTTTGCCTTTCCGGTGTAGTCCTGATATACCGCCACCAAACACGGCACGCCTCTTCCCTGCAAATATTCGCTTCTTACGGTATGTCCCGGCCCTTTTGGCGCCACCATAAACACGTCAACAAAGGAAGGAGGAACTATTCTTCCAAAATGAATGTTAAACCCATGGGCAAAAACTAACGCCTTTCCTTCTTTTAAGTTTGGCTCAATGGATTCTTTGTAAAGCTTTGGCTGCTTTTCGTCATTTACCAAAATCATGATTATGTCCGCAGCTTTAGCCGCGTCAAAAGCTGTCATAACTTTCAAACCCGCCTCTTCGGCCTTTTTCCATGACGGGCTTCCTTCGTAAAGGCCTACAACAACATTAATCCCGCTGTCTTTTAAGTTTAGCGCATGGGCATGGCCCTGGCTGCCATAGCCGATTACCGCAACTGTTTTATTTTCCAACAATCCTAAATTGCAATCCTGTTCATAATAAAGCTTTGCCATTTTAATTCCTCCATATCTATATTATTTAATACTTAACATTTCTTCCCCGCGCTCAATTGCTAAAACCCCGGTTCTTACCACTTCGCAAATCCCGAAATCCGAAAGCATTTCAATAAAGGCCTCGGTTTTGTCCCCGTCACCGGTAATTTCCAGGGTGATTGTATTTTTTGATACATCTATAATTCTTGCCCTGAAAATGTCCGCAATTTCAATAATCTTTGACCTTTTGTCGCTTTGCGCCTTGACTTTTATAAAACAAAGCTCCCTTTTTATGCAATCCGAGTCATTTAAGACTTTAACAGATAACACATCCTCAAGTTTTGAAAGCTGCTTCACAAGCTGGCTTATGGTTTTTTCATCATCAGCCACGGTGAAAGTCATCCTTGAAATTTCAGGATCTTCTGTTACACCAACGGTGACGGACTGGATATTAAATCCCCTTCTCCCAAAAAGGCTTGTTACCTTTAAAAGTACCCCGGAGTGGTTTCTTACCAGCGTCGAAACGCATTTCATTTACGCAGTCACCTCTTTGTAACTTTAAGTTGATGTTATTTTATCACTTAAAAATCCCTTTTTCAACACGTTTTTGTTCATACAGGGAAAGTATCTTTTATTCTTTTTTGACAACAAAAAATAAAATGGCGCGTGAGTATATGAAAGAAAATAAAAGAATATTATCAATTTTAAAAGTTTTCGATTGTTAAATTGAATTTTTTTTAAAAATATGTTGACAATATTAGGGTAGTAGTGTAAAATACCAATTGTTGAATTAAGAAAACGGAGGTAAACATAAATGAGTACTTACATGGCAAAGAGTGCGGATGTAAAAAGAAAATGGTACATCATTGATGCTGCCGGAAAACCTGTAGGTAGGGTTGCGGCAGTGGCTGCAAGCATTCTTCGCGGTAAAAACAAACCAACTTACACCCCCCATATTGACTGCGGGGACCATGTTATTATTTTAAACTGCGAAAAAGCTATCTTTACAGGTAATAAACTAAACCAAAAAATGTATCGACGCCACTCAGGCTGGGTTGGCGGCCTTAAGGAAGTAAGGGCGTCCGACATGATGGCAACCAGGGCCGACCGCGTTATGTATCTTGCGGTTAAAGGCATGCTTCCAAACAACACTTTAGGCAGAAAAGCTCTAACAAGACTTCGTCCATACAAAGGGGACCAGCATAATCACAGTGCCCAAAAACCCGAAATGTGGACCGGAGAAATTAGGTAAGGAGGATTATGATGGCGGCAACAATTCAGTACTACGGAACCGGCAGAAGGAAAAAGTCCGTTGCTAGAGTTAGGCTTATCCCTGGAAAAGGCAACATTACTATTAACAATAGAGACATAGATGATTATTTTGGTTTGGAAACATTAAAAGTTATAGTTAACCAACCATTAGTAGTTACCCAAACCGTTGGAAAATTTGACGTTGTGTGCAAGGTTTCCGGCGGCGGCGTATCAGGGCAGGCCGGCGCAATCAGGCACGGTATCGCAAGAGCGCTACTTAAGGTTGACGAAGAAACATACAGGCCAATCCTTAAAAAAGCAGGCTTCCTAACAAGGGACCCAAGAATGAAGGAAAGAAAGAAGTACGGCTTAAAAGCAGCTCGTCGCGCGCCACAATTCTCAAAGAGGTAATTTTGCAAATCCAACCGCCAAAGGAAAAACCTTTGGCGGTTTTTTATTTTTGATGAATTATTAAAAATAAATGATATAATATATTAGACACCAAATGGAGTAGGAGATGTTTTTAATATCATGCAGAATATGTATATTAGTTATAAACGGTAAAGAATAATTACTTATGGCATAATATATATCCCATGTCCAGTTGAAGAATTTTATGAATTAGGGAATATTTATGTTTTGAAATTGGAGAGTATAAAATGAAAAATCTAATTTTTATAAATGGAACTATGGGCGTAGGGAAAACAGCAACAAGCAGAGAATTGCAAAAACTTTTACCAAATTGTGTTTTTCTGGATGGTGATTGGTGTTGGGACATGTCTCCTTTTATTGTGAACGATGAAACTAAAAATATGGTAATTGATAATATTAGTTATCTCTTAAATAATTTTATTTCATGTTTAGTGTATGAAAATATTATTTTTTGTTGGGTAATGCATGAGCAAAGTATTATTGATGATGTGCTGTCCAGGTTAGAAAAACATGATTATATATTATATAAATTTTCTCTAGTATGTTCTAAACAAGCATTAATTTCACGAATTGCAAAGGATATAAAAATGGGAATAAGGACTAAAGATGTTATTAATAGAAGTGTATCAAGATTAGAAAATTATTTTCAAATGGATACGGATAAAATTGATGTAAGCAATATTTCTGCCAAAGAAGCCGCGGAAATAATATTAAAGCACATTATATATAAATCATAATTAGTATATTAATGCATACTTTTTATAATATGAGACTATATAGTGTTTCATTTATTACATAACAAATTGTTCAGTCTATTTGCAACAGTACAGTAACCATAAAAATCTTTGTTTTCCATATAGCCGTGAAATTCTCATACTAAAACCAAACTGCTGTCAACAAAATTTTGAATGTCTAAATAACCGCCGATTGCTTCGCTTACCCTGATATTTTTTTATTGTTTGATACAATAAATGCGCACAATATTAGTGTTGCCAAAATAACTACCGCCGACGTACAGATAACTATAAATTTTTCTTCATTTATTAAGCCAGCCTTATTATACAGTAGAATTTGACGGTTTAAAGGAATACTATTTATACTACTATGATAATGCCGAAAAAGCGTACAAAGCGTTAAAAGAAGCGGACGCTGCGGAGTTGGCGGAAAGTTTTAAAGAAACATTCTCCTACTTTTCTGACGGTAAAATTATAAAAAAAAACAGCTTTATGATTATTTTAATAAAAACCCTGATTATCAAAATTACTTTGAAGATTTTGAAGATAATATTGGCCACAATTATTATCTCGATAACCAGCTTTTAAATTATATTGTAAAAAACATTGATAAATTAATTTGACAATACTGCAAAAATTAAAAAAGCTATTGGAAAAATCCAATAGCTTTTTATTTTATGAATGTTTTTTCACAAATTCCCCTATGCGCTTTAGGGCTTCTTCAATATTTTTAATAGAATAAGCGTATGAACATCTCACAAAGCCTTCCCCTGACTCACCGAAAGCCGTTCCCGGCACCACCGCCACTTTTTGTTCTTCCAAAAGCCTTTGGGCGAATTCCTCGCTGGTCATTTTGGTCTTTTGGATGTTTGGAAAAACGTAAAAAGCGCCTTTTGGTTCAAAGCAGGAAAGCCCCATATTCCTAAACCCGTTTACCATAACCCGCCTTCGGTAGTTATACTCCCTCACCATGTTTGAAACTTCCTCGTCACAGCTTCTTAAAGCCTCAATTGCCGCGTACTGGCTCGTGGTAGGGGTGCACATTATGGCATACTGGTGGATTTTTGTCATCTCTTTTATGATTTCCTCCGGGCCGCAGGCATAGCCCAAGCGCCAGCCCGTCATGGCAAAGGCTTTGGAAAATCCGTTTACCAAAATGGTCCTTTCCTTCATTCCATCAATTTCGGCAAAAGACGTGTGCTTTACCCCGTAAGTAAGCTCGGAATAAATTTCGTCGGAGAGCACCAAAATATTTGTCCCCCGCAAAACATCCGCGATTTCTTCCAAATCGCGCCTTTGCATAATAGCCCCTGTCGGGTTATTTGGGTAGGGCAAAATCAAAAGCTTGGTTTTAGGGGTAATATGGCTTAAGAGTTCTTCTTTTGTCAGCCTGAACTCATTTTCTTCTTTTGTTTTGATCGTAACAGGTGCCCCGCCTGCCAAAATGGTGCAGGGTTTATAGCACACAAAGGAAGGCTCGGGGATTAACACCTCATCCCCAGGACAAACCAGGGCCCTGATTACCAAATCAATGGCCTCGCTTCCGCCAACCGTGACCAAAACCTCACTAGCCGCGTTGTATAAAAGGTTATATTTGCGCTTTAAATACCTTGATATTTCCTCCCTCAATTCCAAAATCCCTGAATTTGAGGTGTAATAAGTTTGCCCTTTTTCCAAAGAATAAATGCCCGCTTCCCTGATTGCCCACGGGGTCACAAAGTCAGGCTCTCCAACACCCAAAGAAATTGCGTCATTCATATTTGCCAAAAGGTCAAAAAATTTTCTAATGCCTGACGGCGCCAAATCTTTAACCGTTTTATTTATTAAACTGCCGTAATCCATCATAGCCTTATCATCTCACGGGTGTCCTTTTCAGTTTCGTCGAAAATTACACCCTCCTCCTTGTAAGTTTTAAGCATAAAGTGGGTCGCGGTGGAAATCACCGACTCCATGGGCGCAAGTTTTTCCGCCACGAAAAGCGCCACTTCTTTCATGGATTTTCCCTGCACAATCACGCACAAATCATAAGAGCCGCTCATTAAATACAAATTCTTTACTTGAGGATATTTATAAATCCTGCTTGCCACTTTATCAAAACCCTCGCCCCGTGCGGGGGTTATTTTTAGCTCAATTATGGCATTGACCATTTCCTTGCTGGTCTTTTCCCAATTTATCAATGTTTTATAGCCTAAAATAATTTTTTTCTCCTCAAGCCTTTTTATTGTCTCAACCACTTCTTCTTCAGAAATATCCAGCATTTCGGCAATCCGGGCGGCAGTAGTTCTCGAATCCCTCTCCAAAATTTCCAAAATTTCATTCTCCATTTGTATTGCCCCCATTTCTTTTTAATATTTTTCGTAAAAATAAAAAATTAAGAATAATTTTTTTTAAAAGTGTCATTTTTTTGATAAAATCAATAAATATTATACATGAAAAAAATCAAAAAAACCACTGTTTGCAAAAATATTTTTAAAATATATTTTGTGTTGATAAATTATGAAAGATGGAATATAATTAATAATATACTTTAACTGGTGAAGTTAAAATTTGGATATTAAAATAAATTACACAAAAAGGAGTATAGATTATGTGCGGAATAGTTGGCTATGTTGGAGAAAAAGACGCAGCAAAAGTCCTATTGGAAGGGCTCACACGCTTGGAGTACAGAGGATACGACTCAGCAGGGATTGCAGTTTACCATAACTCAAAAATAAATGTTGTAAAGGCAAAAGGAAGGCTAAAGACCTTGTCCGAATTAATAGACGGCGGGGAAAAACTGCCGGGCAAAATGGGTATAGGCCACACAAGATGGGCAACCCACGGGGAACCTTCGGATATAAACTCCCACCCCCATTTGTCAAATGACGGCCGTCTTGCGGTTGTACATAACGGTATAATCGAAAACTACCTAAAGCTAAAGGAAAACTTAATTGATAAGGGCTACAAATTTGTGTCCGAAACGGATACGGAAGTTATTGCCCATTTAGTGGATTACTACTACAAAGGCGATATGCTTGAAGCCATCACAAAGGTAATCCACAGGGTGGAAGGCTCATACGCCCTTGGGATAATTTGCGAAGACTACCCCGACACCTTTTTTGCGGTGAGAAAGGACTCCCCCCTTATTGTGGGCGTCGGAAAGGGCGAAAATTTCGTTGCCTCCGATATCCCCGCGATTTTACCTTTTACAAGGGATGTATATCTTTTAAATGACAACGAAATTGTGGTGTGCAAAAAGGAAAGCGTAGAAATTTACGACGTTGACGGGGAAAGAATTAATAAAGAAATCATGCATGTTGAATGGGACGTGTCCGCCGCTGAAAAAGGCGGGTATGAGCATTTCATGATTAAAGAAATCATGGAACAGCCAAAGGCAATCCTTGACACCATCAGGCCCAGAATCCGTGACGGCAAAATCGTTTTAGACGATATAAAACTAACTGAAGAAGATATCAAAAATATCAATAAAATCTGCATTGTAGCCTGCGGTTCGGCGTATCACGTGGGGGTTGTTGGAAAATATGTCATTGAAAAAATGACCCGTATCCCCGTTGAAGTTGATATCGCCAGCGAATTCAGGTACCGCGCTCCAATTGTAAATGACAAAACCTTTGTCATCATCATAAGCCAGTCGGGGGAAACCGCCGACACATTAGCGGCTTTAAGGGAATGCAAAAAACTCGGCGCAAGGGTGTTATCCATTGTAAACGTGGTGGGAAGCTCAATAGCAAGGGAGTCCGACGACGTGTTATACACATGGGCGGGCCCTGAAATTGCCGTTGCCACCACCAAGGCTTACAGCACCCAGCTTACGGCAATATATTTAATTTCCGCCTACATTGCGGATAAACTCGGTTTAATTTCACAAGAAGAACTAAAGGAATTTTTGGACGCAATGTTGGAATTACCTGACCAAATCCAAAAAATACTTGACCAAAAAGAAGATATCCAATATTACGCGTCAAAATACTTCTCCTGCAAGGACGTATTTTTCATAGGCCGCGGCACCGACTACGCGGTGGCCCTTGAAGGCTCATTAAAACTAAAAGAAATATCCTACATCCACTCCGAGGCTTACGCGGCAGGGGAATTAAAACACGGCACCATTTCCCTTGTGGAAAACGGCACCTTAATGATTGCGCTTTTGTGCTACGAAAAACTGTTTGACAAAATGCTTTCAAACGTAAAAGAAGTAAAAGCCCGCGGCGCCGTTGTTCTTGCTTTAGTTCAGGAAGGCTGCAAGGATATTTCAAATGAAGTGGATATGACAATTAAAATCCCTAAAACCCACGAACTATTAACACCCTCCCTTGCGGTTGTGCCTTTGCAGCTATTTGCATACTATATCGCGGCAGCAAAGGGCTGCGACATAGATAAGCCCAGAAACCTTGCTAAAAGCGTTACAGTTGAATAATATAGGGTTTTCTTTGAAAGCAAAAAAATAATAAAGTTTCAAAATCCCGTAGCAGTTGCGCAAAGCCCATATTGCTGCGGGATTTGTTTTAGAAAATCATATTTTTAGTAAATAAGAATGGCGAGGTAGCCTTATGCAGGATTATAACATTATAAAAAACGATTTTAACGAAATCGCGCTCCTTGACGAGGCAAAATGGAACCACAATAATTGCTATTTCAACGAACTTTTAAAGTATATCCCAAAAAATTGCGGCACATGTCTTGACATAGGTTGCGGCAAAGGGGAACTGACTTATCTATTGTCTAAAAAATGCGCAAAAGTTGTGGGCGTGGATTTAGCTGACAAAATGATTGAAAAAGCCAAATTGCAAAACAATAACACAAATATAGAGTACATTTGCGCAAACATTTTAGATTTAGAATTTGAAAACAATTCTTTTGATGTCATCATCACAACAGCAACAGCCCACCACCTTCCCTTTGAATGGCTGCTTGAATTTTCAAAAGAAAAACTAAAAAAGGGCGGGAAACTCATAATTTTAGACCTTGTAAAACCCAAAACTTTTGGCGACTACCTTTTATGGGGCTTTGCCTCCATACCAAATGTAATAATGAACTTAATTAAAAACGGGAGAATAAAAAAAGATGACCCCCACGCAAAAGCAGTGTGGGAAAAACACGGAAAGCACGATACCTATATGACAATTGACGAAATTAAAAACTATTCAAAAAAATACCTAAAAAACGCGACAATCAAAAGAAAGCTTTTTTGGAGATACCTTTTAGTTTGGGAAAAATAAACGGAGGTTTTTTCATGGATAAAAACATTTCATGGTACATAGACAACAAAATCAACCTGACCATAGAAAACTTGCAAAAACGCAACATGGAAGGCTATGTGGTAAACGACGAAAACGGATTGATTGATTTATTAAAAAGCCTCATCCCCCCAAATTCCGTGGTGAGCGCGGGGGACTCTTTGACCTTGTCCCTATGCGGCGTTTTTGACTTTTTGCGTGGCGGCCCCTTTATATTTTTAGATAAACACAAAGAAGGCCTGACAAAGGAAGACAAACGCAAAATTTATTTAAAAACCTTTAACGCGGACTTCTTTTTGTCAGGCACAAACGCCATCACCGAAAAGGGGGAACTATATAATATTGACGGAAACGGCAGCCGGATTGCCCCGATAATTTACGGGCCTAAAAACGTAATAATTGTCTGCGGATACAATAAAATCGTAAGAAATTTGGAAGAGGCCCAAAACCGGGTGCGCCAATACGCGGCGCCATTAGACGCAAAACGGCTAGGGAAAAACACCCCCTGCACCACTTTAGGCTGCTGCATTGACTGTAACAGCCCCCAAAGAATTTGCAACAGCTTTGTAACCATCACAGGGCAGTTTGAAAAAGGCAGGATTAAAGTTATTTTTGTAAAAAAAGAGCTGGGCTTTTGAGGTGGGTTTATGGGCTTTTTTACATATAAAGAATACATAAAAGACGGAAAAAAGGTTTTAAAAGTAAATATCCTCCCTGAGCGCTACTGCACCTTCGACTGCATTTTTGCCCCTGCGGGAGGACTTCCAATAAGCAGGAAACCCAAACGGACTTTCCCGGAAATGATGACGCTATTTTGGAACTTGAAAAAATACTTGATGAAAAGAAAAACCAAATTGACATTGTCTTTTTAAACTCAAAGGGCGAAGCCCTGCTAAATAAAAGGGTTGGCGATATTATTGACTTAATAAAAAGAAAAAATAAGCCCATAAGGCTTTTATCAAACGGCTACCTGCTAGGCAAGGACCCGTACAAAAAAATTGCCCAAAAATGCGACGAGGTAATCGGGGAGGTAAGGGTTGTAACGGATAAGGATTTCCAAAAAACCCACCGCCCCCTTTTAGGCTACACCTTTGATGAGCACATATCAAATATGGCAGAATTCAAAAAAGAATACTCCGGAACTTTTATTTTAGAAATAAACATCCTAAAAGGCTATTCCGACACCGATTTGGCGGTGGAAAAACTTAAGGAAATCATAAACATCATAAAGCCTGATATAGTAAAAGTAGAGCCCATGGAAGATGAAAGGTTTATGAAAAAATACGGAATAGAAGAAGAAAGGTTGCAAAAAATAAAAGCCACCCTTGAGAAACCCCCAAAGTGTTGAGGGTTTTTTAGTTATATTACCTTCCCCTTATTTATAAAATAAACATAAGGGGAGGTGGACATTTTGAATGAAAATATTAAAAACTCAATTTTCACAATCACATGGGAGGTTTTAAAACAAAAAAAAACCATATCCTTAATTCCTTCAGAAAAAAACGACACCGTTGAGCTTGATATTTCAGGGCCCTATTCAAATATTTTGGTACATAGCCAAGGCATATTGATTAAGGCAAAGGCCACTCAAAACAATTTATCCCTCGGGCTTGTGCCCCTAAAAAGCGACAGGAAATACTGCAAAGCCACCCTCGGCCATAAACATGCGGACAAAGCCGCGGAAATTATATTAAAGCTAAACTAGCCTCAAAGTTTTCTTTGAGGTTTTTTTGCTTGATTTTTCATATATATAAGTGTAATATTAAATTATGACAAAATACACTAAAAGAAGGGATAACATGGGCAAAAAAAGTATCGTGCTCTTGCTGGCTTTAGTTATAATTTCGGTCATTTTACTTAACGCTTACATAAAAATAGACGCAAATGTTTCGGATTTATTTTCAAACTACAACTGGACAGTTTCCCATAGAATAAACACCGTTCAAATAATCCTTCCCAAATCCTTAAATCACAAAGCGGGGGAATTCCCCAAAAAACCCTACTTTGCCTTAAACTGCGAACTGTCCAAGGAAATCGGGCTGGATTTTTCAGAATATGTGGGAAAAGCGGTAAACGCTGAAATTTATAAGCTTGAAGAAAAGCTCCCAAACGGCCTTGACGCAAGGGGCGTTGTGTTAAAAGACAGCGGGAAAATAATCGGGGCATACATTGAAGCCGAAGGTGCAAAAATCCCCTTTGGCTGCGCGCTTAACGGCAAAAGCATAAAGGATATTGCGGGAAAGGGCTGGGAAGACTGGATTTTAGGCTCCATAAACTATGACGACGAATTTGAGATTTTGCTGTCAAAACTCTCCCCAAAGGATATAATAAATGAATACTTTAACGCCGTTGACTCAAACGATGAACAAATTATATTCGCAACACTCACCCGCAGGAAGCTTTGCGAATATTTAACCATGAATAAAAGCCCGCGGGATTTAATAAATGAAAAAGGCAATATCGACAACATTGTTAAAAAAGTTAAGGTTTTGGAAATTAAAGAAACAAATGATGATGAAAACACAAAAAGCTTTGAGGTATTGGCTGACTTTGTTTTCAAAAAGGCAAACGCGAAAAATAACGGTGAGCACAAAGTGTATATAACCTTAAGAAAAGAAAACGAAAAACTTGGCTGGAAAATCGACAATATCGAGCCAAACTTCGTTGGCTATGGAGTTAACTTTGAAAATATTTTATACAATAACTAAAAACTAAAGGCCTTCACTTGAAGGCCTTTTTTGTTTTTTGCCCAACATGCTTTATATATTTTACAATCGTGGCAGAAAGCATTATCCCGAAAGCCACCGCTCCGCCAATGGTTAAAGTCTGCCACATCATGACAATTGCCGTGTTAATCCTTCCTTCCGCCATATACGAAATGGTGCGGTAGGCAGTATACCCCGGCACTAACGGGAAAATCCCGGGAACATAAAAGTTTGACGCCGGGGTTTTTATAATGCGGGCTAAAATCTCGCTGTATATATTTACGGCAAACGCCCCGATAAATGTGGCAACCGCGGCGTTTCGGGTCTTTTCAAAAAAGTACGCGTAGCACACATACCCCAACGCCCCGCCCGTTGCGGCATAAAAAAGCTTTTTCCTGTCAATGTTAAAAAATATTACGGGAGCCGCGCTCCCCAAAAAAGCTAAAATTATCATCTTAAGCGACACTCACAACCGCCCCCTTTGTCGCAATCAATAATACCGCCCCAACGCCTATGCTAATGGCGGCAATCACCAAAAGGGCCTCAAAAAATCTTGCAATCCCCGAGGTAAAGTCCCCGTATATTATATCCTTCATCCCGTTTGTCAAAACCACCCCCGGGATTAGTATCATAACCCCGCCCGTTATGACACTGTCCATGTTGACAGCCCCAAACACAATGCTTAAAAGATATGTCCCCAGGCCAATTATAACCCCTGAAACGAAATTTTCAAAAAACTGAAAAAACCCGAATTCCGAAATTTTAACTTTAACCAAATAAGTCACAAAACAAACGGGAATTGCGGCAAAAGCGTCAATTACCGAGCCCCCGAAAAAGAGGGCATACACAAAACCTGAAAGGCATGCCGCCGAAAGCCTCACAAAAAGGCTGAACTCAGGCGCGTTTTTTATTTCTTTAAGCCTACCCACCGCCTCGTCATAGCCGGGCTTTTCCTTCATAAGGGACCGGGAAAAGGAATTTATAAGCTCAATCCTGTATAAATCAACCTGCTTTTTATTTACCTTTTTCATTGAGGTAATTTTTTCCCCGTTTACTTCATCTTCAATTACCAAAATAATGCCGTCGGCTACAACCATACACTCCCCCGCGTAGCCGTAACTTCTTAAAATCCTGTTCACCGTATCCTGGGTGCGGTAGGCTTCCGCCCCGTTTGAAAGCAGGATTTCCCCCGCCATAAGCGCAATTTCACTAGCCTTTTTAATATCCATATCAATCCCCAAAAATTTTATTATATTTTTCAAAATCCTTGAAAATTGTTTTTGTTATACATAAAAATAATATACAAAATTTTGGCGTTTTGCAACATATCCCATAAAATTTCGCAAGTTTTCTGAAATGTATAAAAAAAACACCTGTATATAAAAGTTTTACAGGTGTTTTTTTAAATATGCAAAAATTTTAAAAGTAAGGGGGTCATAGAGGTACCTTATTCCATCTTTCAGTTTCATCCAAAACTGCCCTGCCAAGTTCCAAACTCTTTTTCGCATCGATAATCCGCTGGTTGGATGAGCCTTTGAATTTTAGCGTCAAATCCCTTTTTGTTATATCGAAAGGCCCGTCAACAATAGTATCTGCAAGACATAAAAGTTTATACATGGGGCCGTCCTTATCCTTTATCAAATCCTCAAATAAGTACCCGGTATAAATAGCCAGCTCATATCCTGCCTCTTTTAACATTTTTGCCAAAGGGATTAAATTTTCGCTTTGATAAAAAGGTTCCCCCCCTGAAAAAGTAACCCCCCGGATGAGGGGGTTTTTCTTTATGTCGTTAAATATTTCTTCGGCGCTCATCAAATACCCGCCGTCAAAATCGAGGGTTTGAGGGTTATGGCAGCCTTTGCACCGGTGAGGGCAGCCTTGGACAAAAAGTGTGTACCTTATCCCCGGCCCGTCAGTAACCGACTCCCTGACAATTCCTGCAACCCTTATCATATCATCAGTCCTTTACAATGTTAGTGAATGTTTTACCCTGTCCCTTTCTTCAGCCCGCTTTGCGTCGTTGAACCTGTCCAAAGTTCCTACCAAATAGCCCGTAATCCTTCTAATCCTTTCAAATTTAATGTTGCCGTCTTCTTCCCGCCTGCCGCATTTGGGGCATTCGTTATATATTACTCCGTTATATCCGCAAACGGGGTCGCGGTCAACAGGGTGGTTAATGGAGCCATAGCCTATGCCCGCGTCATGCATTGCCCTTACCACTGCCTCAAAGGCCTCAAGGTTATTGCTGGTGTCCCCGTCAAGTTCCACATAAGTAATATGCCCCGCGTTTGTCAATTCATGGTACGGCGCTTCAATCCTGATTTTATCAAAGGCAGAAATGGGGTAGTAAACGGGAACATGGAAGGAGTTGGTGTAGTATTCCCTGTCGGTAATTCCCTTAATTATGCCGTATCTCTTTTTATCAAGCTTAATAAACCTTCCTGACAAGCCTTCCGCAGGTGTCGCAAGAAGGGTATAGTTTAAGTTCCTTTTTTCGCTTTCCTTGTCGCAAAATTCCCTCATATGCCTTACTATTTTAAGCCCTAGTTCTTGCGCTTCTTCGCTTTCGCCGTGGTGCTTGCCTATTAGGGCCACCAAAGTTTCCGCAAGGCCGATAAACCCAATAGACAATGTGCCATGCTTTATAACTTCTTCAATTTCATCTTCAGGGGACAGCTTTTCAGAATTTATCCAAACCCCCTGCCCCATTAGGAAGGGGAAGTTCTTAACCTTCTTGTGGGCCTGTATCTGGAACCTGTCATACAATTGGTTTGCAACTAACGCCAGTTTTTCATCCAGTTCTTTAAAGAACCCTTCAACATCCCCACGGTGATTTAGGGCAATTCTCGGCAGATTGATTGAAGTAAAGCTCAAGTTCCCCCTGCCATAAGTAATTTCGTTATCCGGGTCATAGTGGTTTCCAACAACCCTTGTGCGGCAGCCCATGTAAGCGATTTCGGTTTCTGGCCTGCCTTCCTTGTAGTATTTTAAGTTAAAGGGCGCGTCCACAAAGGCAAAGTTGGGGAAAAGCCTCTTTGCGCTAACCCTCATCGCAAGCCTGAATAAGTCATAGTTCGGGTCCCCGGGGTTGTAGTTAACCCCTTCTTTTACTCTGAAAATCTGGGTCGGGAAAATGGGGGTTTCTCCCAATCCAAGCCCCGCTTCCGTTGCCAAAAGCACGTTCTTTATAACCATCCTGCCTTCGGGGGATGTGTCCATCCCGTAGTTTATGGATGAAAACGGGGTCTGGGCCCCTGCGCGGCTGTGCATGGTGTTAAGGTTGTGAATTAGGGCCTCCATTGCCTGATATGTTGCCCGTTCAGTTTCCTTGAGGCTCTGTTCCTTCGCAAATGCCCTTACCTTTTCCAATACATCCTCATCTTTTATATAATTTAAGAATACTTCCTTTTCCTTTTTCAAATACTCATCGCTCATCACAACGGTGGGCGCTAAATTATAGTCCTTTTCAATCTGGTTGATTATTTCCTTTACTTTTTCTTCAGATAAGCTGTCATCGTATAAAAGCTGCGCGGCCTTGAAGAAATTAGAAATATACCGCTTTTTATACGTCTTTTTAACCCCGGGTGCTAGCCCGTAGTCAAAGTTTACAATGCTCTGCCCGCCGTGCTGGTCGTTTTGGTTTGACTGAATGGCAATGCAGGCAAGTGCCGCATAGCTTTGAATGTCGTTAGGCTCCCTCAAATAGCCGTGCCCTGTTGAAAAGCCGCCTTTGAAAAGTTTGATAATATCAATCTGGCAGCAGGTGGTGGTCAAAGTGTAAAAATCAAAGTCGTGAATGTGGATGTCCCCATCCCTGTACGCCTTAATTTGCTCATCGGTCAAAACATATTTTTCATAATAGTCCTTAGCCCCTTCGGAGCCGTATTTTAACATTATCCCCATAGCGGTGTCGCCGTCAATATTGGCATTGTCCCGCTTCATGTCGCTGTCCCGGGAATCCGCATGGGTAAGCTCGTCATATATTTGCATCAAGCGGCTTTTCTTTTCCCTTGCCATGGTTCTTTCGTTTCTGTATAGGATGTACCTTCTTGCCACGCTTGTATAGCCGCTTTGCATTAACACTTCTTCAACAATATCCTGAATGTCCTCAACCCCGGGGATGGAGTCTTTGAATTTTTCATTTGTTTTTTCCTCAACAATATAGGACAATCTTAAAGCCTCAGCCGGGTTATCAAGGCCGTCAGCCCTCATGGCTTTTTGTATTGCGTTTACTATTTTTGTAATGTCATAAGGAACAATCCTGCCGTCTCTTTTTCTAATTTCCCTAATCACCTTAAAACCATCCTTCCGTTTTTAAAATTTTTCCTCTATGTAAATTGGAAATATTTTATTTTTGCTGCTATTTCATAATAGCACAACTATATCTTGTAGTCAATACTAATTTTTTCAGTTTTATAAAACAATATATTGTTGTGCCTACGTTAAAATATTTCCCAAAGAAATTTCCCGTAATAATAAAAAAAAGGGCGTTTAAAACTTATATTTAATATGCTATAATTTAAAATGACTAAAAAATAAAAAGAGTGATTTTATATGGTAAATTATCAGCAAAAATTAGATATGATTTTAAAAGAATTAGAAAAAGAAAAAACAACCCCAAAAATTTTGCTTCACTCTTGCTGTGCCCCCTGTTCAAGCTATGTAATCACCTATTTATCCGGTTATTTTGCCATAGATTTATTGTATTACAACCCCAATATAATGCCAATTGAAGAATATAACAAGCGAAAATCCGAGCAAATCCGGTTTTTAAAAGAAGTAAAGACAAAAAACCCCATAAATTTCATAGACTCAGACTACGACAACGAAAACTTTTTAAAATTAATAAAAGGCTATGAAAACGAAAAAGAAGGCGGCACAAGGTGCCATATATGCTACCGCCTGCGCCTTGAGGCGGCGGCAAAAGCGGGGCGCGCGCGGGATTGCGGGTATTTTTTATCAACCCTGTCGGTCAGCCCCTACAAAAACGCCCAAATCATAAACGAAATCGGGGAGGAACTTTCAAAAATATACGGCATAAAGCATTTGCCCAATGATTTTAAAAAGCGCGGCGGATACCAAAAAAGCATAGAGCTTTCAAAGGAATATAACCTGTACCGGCAAAACTACTGCGGCTGCGTTTTTTCAAAGAGGGACGAAATTTAAAAAGGGTGCGGCATGCACCCTTTTTTATTGCAAAAAAATATACAGCTCCAAATTAAAAAAGCAAAACCCGCGGTTTTGCTTTTTAGTCGGCATAATTTTTATAAATATCATAAAATATGTCGCTGTTTTCTAAAAACGCGTCGCAGATTACAGGGTCAAAATGGCTTCCCCTGCCCTCTTTTATAATTTTTATGGTTTTATCCAAACTAAAAGCCTCTTTATACGCCCGCTTTGAAAGCAGCGCGTCATACACGTCCACAAGGGCCATAAGCCTTGCCGAATACGGTATTTCTTCTTTTGTTAAGCCTTTTGGATAGCCTGTGCCGTCCCATTTTTCATGGTGGTATAAACACACTTCCCTTGCGTGTTTTACATAGGGTTCCATTTGAATTCCGGATAACCTGTCAATGATTTCCGTGCCAATTACGGTGTGTTTTTTCATGATTTCAAATTCTTCAAAGGTAAGTTTTGCAGGCTTGGTTAAAATCTGGTCGGGTATTGCGATTTTCCCAATATCATGAAGGGTTACCGCCTTTGGGATATAAATCTGGTCAATTGGGGCTATGGAAGGGTCAAGGCGGCCGCTGTCTTTTAATATATTTATAAGCTCAGTAACTATAACCCTTGTCCTTTTAATGTGGTTCCCACTTTCAAGGTTCCGGTATTCCACAATTGTCGCCAACAGGTCTATCATTTTATCCTGTACCCGTTCAAGCCTGTTGACCTGCTCATTTACCAAATAGCTCATATGCTTTTGGTAACTGTTTAATTTAAGCTGAAGCTCAATCCTTGTTTTCACCACATCTGGGTTAAAAGGCTTTGATATAAAATCCGCCGCCCCAAGCCTTAATCCCCTCACTTCATACTCCGCGGAATTTGCAGCGGATATAAATATAACAGGGATATTGCGGGTCACGGGGCTTGCCTTTAAAATGCGCAGGGTTTCAAACCCGTCCATCTCGGGCATTATTAAATCCAATAAAATCAGGGATATTTTTTCTTTTAAATCAAGGGCAATGCTTACCGCCTCCACGCCTGATGAGGCTTCGGTTATGGCGTAATTTGACTCAAGCATTTCCCTTAGCATTTCACGGTTTATGCCCATATCGTCCACAATTAAGATGTGGTGTTTTGGCTTCATAATACCCCGCCGTTTCTTACGCAGATTATGCATTCAGCGCCTGCTTGTGGCAGTCTTTTATAATATTTACGACCTCAGGGTCAATACTTTTTGCAAAATAGGGCTGCGGGAAGGAAATATAATACCCCTGCACGAAATCCACGCCTAAATTAATAACCGTGATTAACTCCTCTTTGTTTTCAATTCCCTCCGCAATGGTCTTAATATTATTTTTCTTATTGTAGTTAATAATGCTTTTTACAATGTTCATCTTATTTTTATTGTTATTTATATTCCTGATTAAAGCTATGTCAATTTTAACATAATTAGGTGACAAATCAATTAAGTTTGCCTCATTATTATACCCGCTTCCAAAGTCATCCAGCGCAATGGCGCTGTTTCCTTGGCGCAGCATCTTAATTTTCCTGTCCAATTCCCCTTTTTCGCAGTACTCATTTTCCGTAATTTCATAAACAATGCTTTGGGATAGGTCCTCAAGCTTGTCCTTTATTTCCTCATAGTCGCTGTCATGCAAAATCTGGTTCGGAATGGTGTTAATAAAAATCTTTTTGCTTTTAAAAATGTCTTTGTGATTAGAAGCTATATTTATTATATTTACCATTGTCTGCTTTTCTATGTAAAAGAGCTTTTTCTCGCTTTGCGCAAGCTTTAGCACTTCCATGGGCGAAGAAAACAATGATGAGTCAGGCCTCATGAGCGCCTCATACCCGAAAATCGAGCCGTCTTTTGCGGACACTATGGGCTGGAAATGATATGTAACTAAGTTTTCTTCAATAAATTTATCCAAAGCAATATTTTTTGTGACTAAAAAGCTCTTTTGGTTGTATTCTTCTTTATTGAAAGCATAGTTCAAATTCCGGTTTGTGCCCTTTCCCATGGTCAGCGCAAAACTGGCGTAATTGCTCAATTCATTCAAATCCGCAGAATCCGACGGGTATATGGAATAACCCAGCGTAAATCCAAAGCGTATAAAGGACCCGTCGGGCATATTAACCCCTTTTGCCCTGATTTCCTTGCTGATTGAGTCAATTATCCTATATGCTTCCTGTTCGGAATTGAACCTGTATAAAAACATAAAAAACTCATCGCCGTTATTCCTGCATATAAGGCCGTATTTTTCAAACTCCTTTAAGGCGTTTGCCATATGCTTCATGTAATAGTCCCCCACGGAATGGCCGTGTATGTCATTGACATATTTTAAATTGTCAATGTCGCAAACCGCGAAAAGCGCAAAATTCACGCCTTTTTTTAATATGCGGCTTGCCTTGATAAAAAATGCATCCCTGTTGTAAAGGCCGGTTAACCTGTCATATAAAACGGACTTGTCCCACTCATTTTCATTTAAAACATTATTGGTATAATCCATAACAAGCCCGATTATTTTTTTGTTTAAAACCTTAACCTTAACCTTGACCCATCTGATATTGTTCCTGTCCTCATCAATACAAAATAAAGTGCTGTCCCCTCCAACGGAAAACTTTTGCAAGTATTTTCTGATTTCCTTGACTTTTTTAACGGTCAAATTTGAAAGGTCCCCGATAATGTTTAACGGGACAATGTCTTTTAGGTTATAGGAACAAAGAAATGTTCCGTCTTTTAAATCCACTTCAAAAAAACCCACTTGCATTCCCAAAATATTTGAAATTTTGCTCACGTCGCAACCGTCATGGGAATTAACAGATACGCTTTGATTTTTAATTTTTATATTTTTCAATGCCAGAATTTGCGTTAAAAACATAATCAGGAATGCTAAAAACAAAGCGGGAAAAATTAATGAGTAGAATTTATTGACAAAGAAAAGATAGCAAAAACAAAAACTCACAAAAGTCATCACGCAGATTGAACTTATCCACAAGAACCGTTGCCATTTCATCCGATAACCACCTTAATCTTCTGCGTTTTAAAGGGAATGTGTAAAATTTAACAATTTTTTCAGCCAAAATAAAAATAGTAAAAATCTAGTTTTACTAAATACTTTTTGGATATTGTATAACTATTATACATATTTTTCTTCCATTGGTCAACTATTCTATATAAAATTACTCATATTTTTCAATTTTTTGATTATTTTCTCATCTTTTTGCAAACAAAACCCGTCAACAGAATATGAGCTTTTCCCAAGTATTCCGTCAACCGCGCCCAAACCCACTATTTTTTTTATGTACGCGCTTGCCTCCCCATAAGAAGGAAGAAGGCTTTTATTAAATAAAATTTCCAAATAGGCCACCAAGCCATAGGCGCCCCAGTTTGAAACCGAAGATATTATCAGGTGGTCGCACTTGACAACGGAAGGTATAATATCCAAATTATTTAAAATCTCATCATAAAAATTCCCCATGCCGATTTCGTTCCCCCCGTCCCCAATGCCGATGGTGGGGGCTTTTGCGTTTATAAATAACTCATCAATGGGCGGGGTGTGGTCCGTGATATCCTTCTTTTTCATGTTGTAGTATCTTCCGTCTTTGCTCCTTCCCGCGCGCTCAACGGAAATAAGCAGGTCAAAATTCAAGGAAATGTCAGGGTAAAACAGGCAGGATAAACCCTCAAAAAAGCCGCGGCAGTAGTCATCCGTTACTATGTACGGGCAAAACCCCAGCATTTCTAAAGCTTTATATAAAAAAAACGCCCCGGGGGGGCCGTCGGTTTCAGCGCGCCCGTTAACATAAAAACCGCAGGTTATTCCCACCAGGGCTTTCCCTTTTTCCCCTTTTAATTTATGTATCAATTCTGCCGCGCGCAATATATATTGTTTTGGCATAAATTGCCTTAAAAAATCAATGTTGCGGCTTGAGTTTTCCAACACAATATCCTCAATCATACAAATACCTCATAAACGCGTCCCCGCGGTCTTCAAAATTTTTAAAAAAGCCGTAACTTGCACTGGCGGGCGAAAACAAGCACACCCCGCCTTTAGGTGTCACTTTTTTGGCCAAGTCCACCGCTTCTTTTAAATCCTTTGTGTCGTATAAATTAATATCCGCGCCATTTTCCCTCAAAGCCTTTGTAATTTTATACCCCGTGTCGGGCATGGCAATCACGTTTTTTACCCCGCTGTTTTGCAAAAAAACAACTAGCGGGCTTAAGTCAACCCCCCTGTCCATGCCGCCCACAATTATTGTGTCGACATGCCCCAATGCCTCAACTGCGCAAATGGCGGTCTGGGGGATTGTGGAAATGGAGTCGTTGTAGTATTCCACCCCGTCGATTTTCCCGCAGTAATAAAGCCTGTGGGGAAGTCCGCTGAATGTATCCAAAACCAAAACCGCGTCATATATACTAACCCCCGCAAAACGGCAGGCGCATAACGCAACTAAAGCGTTATATAAATTATGACGCCCCTTTATCTTTAAGTTTATTTCATCCAAGCTGATTTTTTCACCTAAAATATACGCAAAACCATCCTTTATATAAATATCCGCCTCATTTTTATAGCTAAATGCAACCTTTTTGGATTTTGCCGCGCTAATTAAGCCTTTATCAATGTCTTCACAGTCAGAATTATAAATAATGACATCATCTTCATTTTGGTATTTAAAAATATTGTGTTTTGCAAATTTGTAATGGTCATAGCTTTTATAGTGGTCCAAATGCTCGGGATAAATATTTAAAAGCACCGCTATATTAGGGCTTTTTTTCACAAATTCCAGCTGGTGGGAAGATATCTCCATAACGCAAATGCCCTCACAGTCTAAAAAACGGGAAAGGGGCGGGATACCGATATTCCCAAGCAGCGTGTTTTTAACGTTGCAGTTTGTAAGTATATGCGAAATTAAAGCCGAAGTTGTGCTTTTCCCCTTTGTCCCTGTAACCCCGATTACGGTTTTAGGGAAAAACCTCAAAAACAAATCCGTCTGGCATGTAATTTCGCCTTTAGGCAATTTTACATCCTTTAAAGAAACCCCCGGGGATTTAATGATGACATCGTATTCATAAATGCTTTCAAGATATCCTTCCCCAAAATGCAAATTAACTTCTCTAGGAAAGGCAAAACCGGGCTTGTTTATATCCGCCACCCCAAGCGAAAACCCGCCAAAACCTTCTTCCAAAAATTTATAGGTGGACTGCCCTTCCCTTCCAAAGCCTAAAATCAAAACCTTTTTCCCTTTCAGGTAATTTATGATTTCATTCATTTTATTCGACCTTTCCCAAATACTTTAAAAACTCTTTCGGCACATTGTGGGCCTCATCAAAGTATAAATCATAGTTTATCACATCTTCATCCATGTAATTTTCCTTATAATATTCCAAAAGTTTGGGCAATTTTCCTTTATACTTTGAAATTGTCCGCCTAAGCGCCAGATTTATTTCCCCTTTTGTGCCCACACACTCAAAGGGTTTATCTAAAAAATCGCAAATAAGCCCGTCAAAAGTATCTTTGAGCGAAAAATCATCCAGCATGTTTTTGCCAAAAATCCTTTCAACTTCTTCCCTGTCCAAATGGGCCGACAGCATAATGTAAACATACAAGCATTTAGGGCAGTTTGCGCACCAAACATCCTTTTTTGAGCCCACATTGCAGCTTTTAAACACGTTAAAATATTTTTTATGCTTTGAAAACTCCTTCACAATCTGCCACTCGCTTAAAGGCCTAAGGAGGCTGAAGTAAATGATTTTACCGGTAATATAATTTTTCACATATTCCCTGAAATCGTTTTCAAACTCAATGCCCTTTGAGTACTGGTGGTTTATGTTGGTGTCCAAGACATTGGACTCATTGGCGCTTGACTCATTGGAAAGCACAATATATTTTTTGCCTTGTATATACGCGAATATCAAACACGAAAAGGCAAGCATGGCCGAAAACGGTGTGTGCCCGTTTAAATACCCGAGGCTGTTTAACCGCAGAAGTTCAGGGTCAATGGTGCGGTACGCCTTAATTATTTTTTCATCCTCAAACCCTGCGGTATAGCAGCTATCTAACGACGCCCCCCTCGGGTTTACAATGTAGCAGGCGTTTTTTTCTTTTTCCTCTTTTAAAAGCTCAAGGGTAACAATTGAGTCCTTCCCCCCGCCCACAGGTATGAGGGAGCCTGAAAAATCATCATCTAAGGGCGAAAATTTATGCTTTTTCCCCTCGCTTTTAATATCCATAAAATCATCAAAGTCTGCGTTTATCCCGTTTGTGTAAAAAAATTCCCCAAGCCCGTTAAAATAAAGCTTTTTAAAAAAGGCAACCTGCCGGCTGGATAATTCCCCGCACAAAATTTGCACATTTTTAGGGCACGCCGCCTTCCAATAGCTCACAAGCTCAACCATCCCAAGGTTAAAAACCAGATTTTCAAAAAATTCCTCATCAATCCCCCGCTTGAAATATGAGTTTGAAAAAGTCCATGTGGGCTGGAAGGTTATATCATCCATTATGTATTTATATGTTATCTTAGTATTTTGGCTGTCTCTTTCAATTTTATAGGAGTCATATATGAACAAATTATGCTTTTGCCTTAACATTTCATATTTTACCTGGTTTTGTTTATATGCCGCCATATTATCCTCCAAAATTAATTCTTAGTTTTCAGTATATACCAGCCAAAAATTCTTTTCAATACTATTTTAGCCCTAATTGCCCATAAAAAATCCCCCATGGATTATAATATAGCCCCCAATAAAAAAAAGAACAAAAAAATCAGCTAAATCTTAAAAAACAGGGATTTAAAAATTTCACCGTCTTTTTAAACGCGTGCGGACAAAAAAGCGCCGTTTTGGGAAAATCCTAAAACGGCGCAAATTGTTATTCTTCATAAACCTCAAATTCCGCAAAACTTGCCCACGCAGATTCATTTGACGAAATCTTTACATACCTGAATTTCCCGCTGAAATTAAAGTAGGTAAAGGATCCCGCGGGGCTTGTTTGGCTGGCAACTATTGAATACGCTTTTCCGTCTTCTGAAACCGACACTGTGTACCTTATTTTTCTGTTCGGGTCATCATATTTTCTAATCATAACCCCAACGCTTGCAAGGCCTTTTACATCCCCCAGGTCAATGACATAATCATTTGGCCCTTCCACCGCCCAGTAAGTATCGGGGTTTTTGTCAATGGCGTTTCCAATCCCGTTGTGAGGCTCGGGCTCACTGGTTGCCTTAACCATATTCCGTGAAATTTCAATCCTCTTCCCCTTTGGCTTATCGGAAATTGCCGCCTCAAGGGTTTTTGGGGGTTCTACGGTGTTGGTTTCCATTTGTGTGCCTGCCCCGAAAGCTAGAATTTCCATGACATTTGTCCATTCGTTTTCGTTGTTTCCGTAGCCCACCACTTTAATATACCTGATTTCATCCTTCACGTCCGCCACGGTAAATCTTGCCTTCGGTGTGCTGTATCCTTTAAAGATTAATTTGTAGTTTATATCATCCTTTGATACCCAGAATTCAATGTCATAGGTTCTGGTATCCCATTTCCAAAAGCTTGCGCCCACTTTTTCCACATATTTTACTTCCCCTAAATCCGCGGTAATGGGCTCGCCTTTTTGGTTGTTTGCCCACCTTGTGCCGATATCCCCGTCAATTGCGGCCTTAATCGGGTTTTCAGGTTCGGGCTCAACCCTTGCCGACACGCCAACAGGCCTGATTACCGCAGGGTCCTTGAATTCGGGAACTAAAAATTCCTTAACCTTCGTTTTTCTTTCAGGATACTGCCCGGAGGAGAGCATATTTGAAAGCATTTTTAGCATGTTTTCTTCGCATTCATAGAAAACATTGTACTTGTGCCCAATCACTATTATCTTTTCCGCGTCATTCCAGTAAACAATTTTCCCAAGCGCTTCCGCCATAGCACGAAGGGGGATATAGGTTCTGTCATTTATAATTTGAGGCGCCACATCCAAGGTATTTACCACGCCGTTTATTGTATATTTGTTATTCCCAATCTGCATTGAGATTTTTCTGTCCTTGTTTTTAGCATATACCGTCTGGGTTGTTTCGTCCCATTCCACTTCCGCCCCGAATTGCTCGGATATTACCCTCACAGGTACCAGGGTTCTTCCGTCAATCACCAAGGGCATGATTTGGTCATTGTATTCATCAAGCTTTGAAATTTTGTTATTGGCAAACATGTAAGGGGAGCCGATTTTCATTGAAACAGTGCTTACAAGCCTTTTTTGTAAGTATGGGTAAAAGTCCCCTTCCATTCCGCCTGACAATTTCGCCATTTCGCTTGCGGCAAGCAGTACCGCACCAACGCCAAAGTCCTGGGTGTTGTCATAAACCGCAGCCCTTCCCGCCGCAGCGCCAACCCATTGAACATAACCAACCTTGCCGTCTTCTTGTATCGCAACTTCGGTTATGTATTTCCAGCCTCTGAGGGCTGTTTGCAAAAACTCATCCCTGTCTAAAACGCCGGAGTTTATACCCCATAAAATCCCGAAGGTGAAAAACGCGGTCCCGCTGGTTTCATAGCCCCAGGGGTTATCGTCGCTTACACTGTAATTATGGGCTAGCAAGGACTGTGTCCAAAAGCCCCTGCCTTGGTCGTCAACTTTCTGGCAATCCTTTAGCGCCCTTGCCATGTCGGTAAATATCTTTTTAAAGTATTCATAGTGCTCCCAATTGTCGGGCACGTCCTGCAAAACTTTAGCTAGCGCCGCGAATACCCAGCCGTTGCCCCTTGACCAGAAGTTTTTGGTCTTTGCCAAATCCCCCGGCAAGGGGTTTAGTGGAAACACATAGTTTGCGTCCCTGAAGAACAGGTGCTTATAGTCGTCAGGGTCCGACAAATTTGAACCCTTTACCCTGTACTTATATGCGCTTGTCTTATACCCGTCCTCCGATACAGGTATCCCTTCTTCCCCGTCATACATAAGCTCAGCGGTAAAGTTAAAATATTCATACATCTTGTCAAGATAAATTTTGTCGCCGGTTAGAAGATACATTTTCGACATAACCGGCATTACCATAAATAGCGCGTCGCACCACCACCAGTAGGAGTCTTCGGTAGTGGATACCTGATACTGCATTACGTCTAAAACTTTTTCAATTTTTTTGGGGTCTTTTTCAACATCAAAATTATATAAGTCTATGTAAGTTTGAAAACAAGTCTGCCAGTCGCCAAATAAAATATTGGTGTTCCCGTCCCCCCGCCATGTCCACTTTTCTTTAGGCACGCTTAAAGTCCCGGGGTGACCCATCCAGTTGTTCTGTACCGCCCATTTTTCCGAAAACTCGCGGTATTTTTCAATGCCTGTTATCATATAAGCTTCCATGTTCCCGGCATTATAGGCCCCTCTTTCCCAGTTTGATGAGCCCACGCCGTTGAAAGTAATCCAGTAGTCGTTTACCTTTTCCAAATACTCAATAACTTTATCCCGCGGCATGATTTCCAAGTCTTCGCCCTGCCCGTAAGCAGGAATTAGCGGGATTAAAATTAAAAAGCTTAACGCCGCTGCTAAAAGCCTTTTCATTTTTGCGTCCTCCCTTTTTTGGTTTTTACATTTTTATTGTATCAAATCCAACACCCATATAATAGTGTAAAATTATATAAAAATCACATAAATTTTAGTAGGATTAAACAAAAAAGGCCTGCTGAAATCCAGCAAGCCTTTTTGATTTAATTATTTTTCGTAAACTTCAAATTCCGCAAAACTTGCCCAGCCGGACTCGTTTGACGTAATTTTCACATATCTGAACTGCCCTTCAAAGTTAAAATATGTGAAACTTCCGGACGGGCTTGTGGCAGCGCCGGCACGGATATAGTTTTTCCCGTCCTCGGATACCGTAACGGTATATTTTATCTGGCGGTTGGGGTCATCATAATTCCTAATTCCCACGCCCACGCTGGTTATATTTTTCACCGCGCCCAAATCAATCACATAGTCACTTACGCCCTGCACCGCCCAGTAGGTGTTTGGGTCATTGTCTATGGCGTTTTTCGCGCCATTGTGCGGCTCAGGCTCGCTTGAAGCTTTAATCATGCTGTCTAGGATTTGGATTTTCCTTCCGTTTGGCTTATTTGAAGTGCTAACTTCAAGGGTTTTCCCCTGAACTAAGTTTGTCTTCATTTCGGTGCCCTTGCCGTAAGCTAAGATTTCCATAACATTTGTCCATTCGTTTTCGTTGTTTCCAAAGCCCACTATCTTGATGTAGCGGATATTGTCGTTTACGTCTAAAATGTTAAACCTTGCTTTTGGCACGGACCAGCCTTTGAAGATTTGTTTAAAGTTTTGGTTGTCGGTTGATACATAAAGCTCAAAGTCCGTTACCCTTGTATCCCATCTCCAAAAACTAATCCCGACTTTTTCAACATATTTTACTTCCCCTAAATCCGCGGTAATGGACTCGCCCCTCACGTTTGACGCCCAGCGGGTGTTTATATCAAAGTCCACAGCGGCCTTAATGGGGTTAAAGTCCTCAGGCTCAATGGTAGCGGTAGCGCTAACAGGCCTGATTAGCGCCGGGTCTTTAAATTCAGGGAACAAAAAAACCTTTTCAACCTTGCTTCGCTCAGGATACTGCCCGGAAGACAGCATATTTGAAAGCATTTTTAGCATGTTTTCTTCGCACTCATAAAAAACATTGTACTTGTGCCCAATCACTATTACCTTTTCCGCGTCGTTGTAGTAAACTATCTTTCCTAGCGCTTCCGCCATAGCCCTAAGCGGTATATATGTCCTGTCATTTATAATCTGCGGCGCCACATCCAGCGCTTTTTCCTCACCGTTTACGGTGTAAGTGTTTTTCCCAATCTGCATTGTAATGTCGCTTGACTTGTTTTTAGCGTTAATTGTCTGTGTCGCGCCGTCCCATGAAACCTGCGCCCCGAATTTTTCGGAAATCACCCTGACAGGAACTAAGGTTCTACCGTCAATTACAATGGGCATGATTTGGTCATTGTTTTCATCAAGCTTTGAAATTTTGTTGTCCGCAAACATGTATGGGGAGCCTATCTTCATTGAAACCGTGCTTACAAGCCTCTTTTGAAGGTATGGGTAAAAGTCCCCTTCCATTCCGCCTGAAAGCCTTGCCATTTCGCTTGCGGCAAGAAGTACCGCGCCCACCGCAAAGTCCTGGGTATTGTCATAAACCGCGGCCCTTCCTGCTTCACCGCCAACCCATTGAACATATCCGACTTTTCCGTCCTCTTGGATTGCAATTTCAGTTAAGTATTTCCAGCCCCGTAGCGCAGGTTGCAAAAATTCGTCGCGGTCAAGGATACCTGCGTTTATACCCCAAAGCATACCGTAGGTAAAGAATGCGGTGCCGCTTGTTTCATAGCCCCACGGGTTGTCGTCGCTCACGCTGTAATTGTGGGCAAGCATGGACTGTGTCCAAAAGCCCCTGCCTTCATCGTCAACCTTTTGGCAGTTCTTAATTGCTCTTGCAAAGTCGATGTAAATCTTTTTGAAGAATTCATAGTGTTCCCAGTTGTCCGGCAAATCCTGAAGAATTTTCGCAAACGCCGCGAATACCCAGCCGTTGCCCCTTGCCCAGAAGTTTTTGGTATTTGCCAAATCCCCGGGAAGCGGCTTTGCGGGGAACACATAGTTTGCGTCCCTGTAGAACAGGTGGGCATAATTATCCGGGTCCGCAAGGTTTGACTCTTTTACCTTGTATTTGTAAGCGGAAGACTTATAACCATCAACTGTTGTGGGGATACCTTCTTCCCCGTCATACATTAATTCCGCCGCAAAGGTAAAGTATTCGTAAAGCTTGTCAAGATAAAGCTTATCCTGTGTTACCAAATACATTTTTGCCATAACGGGCATTACCATGAATAGCCCGTCCGCCCACCACCAGTAGGAGTCCTCATCTTTTGACATCTGATACTCCAAAACTTCTTTAGCGTTGGCAATTTTCTTCGGGTCTTTTTCCACGTCAAAATTGTATAAGTCTATGTAAGTCTGATAACATGTCTGCCAGTCGCCAAATAGTATCGCGGTGCTGTTGGTGTCATGGCTGTATTGCCATGTCCAGCTTTCCTTCGGGTGGTTTCTAACATTCGGGTGGCCTTTCCAGTTATTCTGGATTGCCCATTTTTCCGAATACTCCCTGTACTGCTCAATTCCCGTAATCATGTAAGCTTCAATATTTCCCGCATTATAAGCCCCTCTTTCCCAGAAAGAGATGCCCACATTGTCCTTGTTTAGGGTAATCCAGTAATCATTAACAAGTTCCAAATACCTGATTACCTCATCCCTAGGCATAATCGTCAGTTCACCGCTTGCCGCATACGCCGGGATTATCCCAATTAGCATAGCTAAAGCAAGCGATAGCGCAATTACTTTTTTCATTTTTTGCCCTCCCAAAAAAATATGATATGTGTCTATTGTAGCAGATAAAACGCATTTTTAAAAGAGGGTTTTCGGAGATTTGTAAGGAAAAGCGTAAAATAATTTTATATCTTAAATACAAAAAACAATACCGCCTTGCGCAGTATTGTTTTATAAATATTTTATCTTAACTTGTTGCAAAAAACATCTATGTAACAGGGTGTGGCGGCCATTAGCGCTACATATAATTTTCATGCATCTACACCATAACCATGAAATAAATTTAAGGTATGACTTCAGGAAACGTGCCGCATACTTGGGGGTTTTCTTTCGTTCCTTTAAAATGTTTACAATTAAAACAAGAGGGAATTAAGTTTTCAGTTTATATCTTCCCCCTTCTAATCCCCACAGGTTTTTCCCCTTTCATTTATTGCTTTTGTATTACTTATATAAATTTCATCATACACTTTTTGCAATTTTAAGCCTTCTTTGTTTAATTCCCAATTCTTATCAAAACCCACTTCCGTTATCACATCGTCTAACGCAAGCAATAACTCGCCTAATTCTTTAAATTCATCTAAATTAGGCAACCATTTTATTAAAATCTTTCTTTGTTCATCGGTTATTTTAATAATGCCTCATCGTCCTTTCCCAGGATTTGTATGCTTTTATCTATAAAAACCACTTCCTAAAACTGCTTATGTGTAGGCAAGCGGCTTAACGAATATTGCTATACGGACTCTATCACAAACTTTGCTGGCTTTTTTAAAGTCTATTTCAGGAACAGATTTTACATTGAAACCATAAGTTAAGCACATAATCGCTTCATATATACTTCAAAACTAATAATTTATTGCATATAGGGCATAGTCTATCATACTTGCATTATACATTTTCTGGTATCAATTGTCAATAATGTATGTTTATATCATCAAGACACTTTCAAAAAATGCACTAATTCCGTCATCGCACAGCATAGGGTCATACCCCGATATAGGATAGCATTTGCAAACAAAAAACCCTGCAACCTAAAATGTTACAGGGTTTTTTCTTGACTGCGGGAGTCAGCAATATGTAGTATGTGGAAAAATAACTAATGGAGATATAATAGGAAAAGTATCATATTATATTAATTACTTTAAAACATTATATTTCAAGTGTGTATAAAGCTAATAATTATTTATAGAGTAGCTTTTAAACTAACGCAGGATTTGTTCTGTTTTTTAATGCTTTACAAACACTTTTTTGTGTGTCGTTAAAAACATCCTCTAACCCTTCCCAGATTATGGCGTCATCCGTTGCCATTTGTAATTCTTGACAATATCCAAAGTCAATTATTCTCTCTAAAGCAGGGCAGTTAACATTATCAGTTGACATATTTTTTAATCACCTCTAAAATCTTTTGTGTTTCATCACCAAATCTATCTTTATATATTACTGTTTTAACCTGAGCATTTTCCTCTTTTATACCAACTATACCATCTTCGTGGTAATAATTCAATAATGTGTTTGGAGCAGGATATCGTTTTAACATAATTTATGTATATTGTGTGATATCCACTCTTAAAAGCTGTCTCCATTAACGCAGGAAAGCGTTTATCTTATCCTGTAATACTGTAAACCCTGCCTTGGTATTGTGCGCATATGGCACAAGTGGGATAATGTGTTGTCATTTTTACAAGGTCATATCGTTAAGCAAAGAAGAACAAAAACGCATTATTCAATCATATGTAAAAAAAGAATAGTCCACAATGTCACCATCGAAATAGTGAACATTGTGGACTTTCATGGCTGCGGGAGAAGGATTCGAACCCTCACACAATGAGTCAGAGTCATTTGTGCTACCCTTACACCATCCCGCAACGGTTACACAAGAATTATAGTACAGCTAGTTCTCTTTGTCAATAAAAAATTTAAAAGAATTGCCCCAAAATTTTTCAGTTTCCATCAAATGGGAAAAACCGTAAAATTTTAATCATTTTTTACTTTTCCAAACATTTTGTGTTGCATAAAATCCCAAAAAGTTATATAATGATAACATCTTTATTTTTTAAAACTTAATTTCGCAAAATCAAAAAGGGGCATTATCAGTGAACGCATTTTCTCATTTGACTATCGCAAACATCATTTGTGATAATTTACAAAACGAAAGAATTAAAAACATAAACCGTCCAAAGTTTATGCTGGGAAATATTTTACCCGACATTGCCATAAAACTTTCAAATTTAAGCCATAAAATAGATTACGTTTTAGGTTTTGTCAAAAAACTCATGGAAGATTTAGTCTTAAAATCCCAATCCCCCACATTCAAGAAAAAATCCCAAAGCCAGGTTTTGGGGATAATCTGCCATTTTATCGCGGACTTTTTCTGCTATCCCCACAACAAAAACTATCCTTTCGGCATAGTAAAACACCTATACTACGAGCAAAAAATCTCAAAGTATATAAAATACTACAAGGATTTAACCCACCTGCCCATCATAAAAGGCAGGATTTCAATAAATAGCGTTGAGGACATAATCAACGAAATAAAGCGGGTCCATAAGGAATACATGGCCCTTCCCCCTTCAATGGCAAAGGACGCCTACTATTCCATCGGCATGTGCACATTTGTGGCGACTAATTTAAATAAACTGATTGCAAACTCAGCGCAGGTTGCCGCATAAATTTTAGTGCGCTTTTCAGGTTTACCCAAATTAAATATTAAACCCTGTATCCCAGGCGGCATAATGCCGCCTTTAAATTTGCAAAAAAGATGGGGCTTATTAGCCCCATCCCTGCCCGCGGCGCTTGGTAGTTTATTTACAATACTGTAATATATTGTTATAATAATATAGAGAACGCAGTGATTAATAACGCCAAACATACTTAAAACCTGCGCCCAAAAACGCGCCTGCAAAAAGGGATAAAAATGGCCAGCCCTTGCGTTTTCGTGGTTTTTAAATTATTAAAAACGGAGGTTTAAAAATGCTTATTTATTTATTCGCCATCCTTGCGCTGCCAGTAATGATCATCTTAGAATGCGCCCGAAGGTCCGGTTAATGAACCGGCCCTTTTTATTTTAAAAAACCGGAAAACTGACTCTTTTCATTAACAAAACGCCTTTATACCACATATAGGATTTTTGCATAAGGAAAACGCTTTTTTATTTCTTCCCTCAAAAAAGCCTCACCTTCCGCCCTTATGCTTCCTTTGTACCAATACTTCCCCCTTCCCCTTCCCGTCATTTTTCCGCTGTCATACAAATCCCAGCCGAAGGACTCCTCATTAATTTTTCGGTGAACAAAGGAATAGGTCATAAAAATAATTTCAATCTCCATTACTTTTTTGAAATTCTCAGGAAGAACATCATTTATCTTATCCAAAAGCCTAACATACATATCCTTATACCCGTCTAAAAAAATCACAGGGGCAATGAGTATCCCCACCTTGTATCCCGCCCGCCACAGTTTTTCAATGGCGGATAGCCTCATATCCAAAGGGGAGGTGCCCCTTTCAATGCTTTTTATAATCTCCTCAGGATTTAAGCTCATCCTCACAATTGTCCTTCCCCCATGGTTTAAGGAAAGCAAATCCCCGCACATGGCAAATTTAGTGGGGAAAGTGATATGGCTTTTATTAAGCTTCGCGAAATTTTCTATGGTATACACTAAATTTTTAGTGATGGCGTTTTCCAAAACCAAATCGCTGTTGCTGCCAATCTCAAAGACAAAATCCCCTTCCCGCGCCTTTTTTAAAAGCCTTTCCAACATTTCTTCACGGTTTACAAAAAGCCTCAAATACGAGCATTTATTGAAATTGCAAACCAAATAGCAGTACATACAGCTTGCGCCGCAGCCTGATGACGTGTATGGCACCAAAAAATCGCTGGTCTTATTGTTTTTCACATATTTATGTGTTTTCCTGACCCCGATTATTATATAATTTTTCATCTTTAAAAAATCCGAATTCGGGCGGCTTGATAATTCGGGGATTTTGTTGTGGCTTTCAATGGGTATCCATATATCGTTTTTAAACTTTTCCATTAAATACTTTCCTAAAGGGTACTCCAACGCTTTTTCCTCATAATAAATCTGCCGCATAAATACCACCTAAACTTTTTTACCCTTATTATGCAAAAAAATATGCGGCATTAACCGCATATTTTTAACCTTCGCCTTTATTAACTTTTTTATAATGCTTAATCCCGCCCGTCAGGTTGTATACATCGCTAAAGCCCTTGTTTATTAAAATATTTTGCGCGTTGCACGCGGTTTGCCCTTCGTTGCAGTAGCACGCTGTCTTTTTGTTTTTGTCAAGGCTGTCCGCTTCAGCCCTTAAATCTTTCAAGGGGATATTCTTCGCCCCCTTTATATGGCTTATGTTGTAATACGCTTTTTCCCTTGTGTCAATGATGTTTATTTCTTCCCCCGCTTCCATCATGCCGGCCAATTCCCTTGGCTGGACTAATTTTTTATCCCTGTTTATCATATTGTCCAAAATCATGCCAATATACATAACGGGGTCTTTCGTGGTGGAAAAAGGCGGGGAGTACGCCAAATCCAAATTGATTAAATCCTTAACCGACGCCTTAAAAGTAAGGGCGGCCACAAACACGTCCAACCTCTTGTCAACGCCGCTTTGCCCGACAATCTGAACCCCCAAAAGCCTTCCCGTACGCCTGCAGGCGACAGCTTTTATAACAATTTCCTTCCCGCCTAAGTATTCAGGCTTATCCACTTTTATGTCAACACAGCTTGCCACGTCATATCCTAAGGTTTCCGCCTCTTTTTCAGTAAGGCCCGTAACCCCCACCGCCATGTCAAAGACCCTGAAAATCCCCGTGCCTAATACCCCGGGCATTGAGGAGTTCCCGCCGCTTAAGTTGTCCCCCGCCACCCTTCCTGTTTTATTGGCGGTAGAGCCCAGCGGCTTATATACTGGAATATTCGCCACCAAATGGTTTAGCGCCACACAATCCCCGCAGGCATAAATATCAGGGATTGAAGTCTCCATTTTTTCATTTACTAGTATCGCGCCCCTTACCCCTAGCTTTATTCCCGCTTTTTTAGCAAGTTCCGTGCAGGGCTCAACCCCCGTTGCCAAAACAACAAAATCGCAGTCAAGGGCTGTCCCGTCAGAAAATTCTATTTTTTTATCCCCTATTTCTTTAACAGTTTTACCCTTTAAAACCTCAATCCCTTTTTCCCTGATGTAGTCTTCCACATAAACTGCCATATCAGGGTCAAGGGCGCTTGTTACATAGGGTTTTCTCGCAACCAGCGAAACCTTTATCCCAATCCTGGTTAAACTATCGCAAAGCTCCAAGCCCAAATAGCCCGTGCCGATAATGCAGGCTTTTTTGGGGTTTTCTTCTTTTATAAATTTCTCAAGCCTGTTTAAGTCATTTATATTCCTGAAGGTAAACACGTTTTTCCTGCATACCCCGGGAATGCCGGGGACACTCATCCTTGCGCCGGTCGCGATTACCAGTTTATCATAGTGGTCGTAAAATTCATCACCGCTTTTTAGGTTTTTCACTTTTATTGCCTTTTTCTCAGGGTCAATTTCCAAAACCTCGTGGGAAGTCAAAACGTCAACATTGTATTTTTTCTTAAAATATTTCTCATCTCTCGGGTAGAGTTCTTCTTTATCCAAAAGCTCACCGCTTAAATAAAAGGGCATGCCGCAGCCTGAGTAAGAAATGTAGGTATCCTTTTCATAGATAACAATTTCTGCACTTTCATCATTCCGCCTTGCCTTTGCCGCCGCGGAAGTCCCCGCCGCGACCGCCCCGATTATTAAAACTCTCATATCCTCCCTCCATATTTTTGTATTAATTATATTTTACCCCAATTTTTTGCTAAAACAAATATTTTCTAAAAAAATCACCCAGTTATGGGTGATTTATAAAATAAGATGTCCTATAAAATTTATAGCCCCGCCGATTAAGATTGCGCAAACAAAGGTGGAAAGCCCGATTAAAATAGCGGTTTTCAAGTTAAACTCCTTCGTGATTACCCCGAAAACCGAAAGGCACGGTAGATAGAAAAGGGACACCGCCGCTCCAACAAACACCTGTAAAGGCGTCAAATTTAAGGAAATCAATGGGGCTACCGCCATTTCCCTGCGGATAATGCCTAAAATTAAAAATATCACCGCCTCTTTCGGCAAACCCAAAAATTTTGAAAGCACCACATCAAACAAAGACGCGATAAATTCCAAAAGCCCCGTCTCTTTTAAAAAGGCGGCCAGGAAAATTGCCAAAAACATGGGCCCTTCCGCTTCAAAAATGAAACTTTTTAGTCTTATTTTGAGCTTTTTAAAATACGCCTTTTTTTCAGGGATTAAAAAATTCGGGATTTCCAAAACCATGGGCTCAACATGCCCTGCCACAATTTTTCCCGCGATAGTGCCAACCAAAAGCAAAACCAAAAAAGCCAAAACAATAAGCCCCAAAAACATAAAGACGGAGTATGAGGACAAAAGGGTAACCAGCGCCCCTGTTTGTGAAATGCAGGGCACCGCGAAAGATACAAGACAAGTTACAATTATCCTTTCCTTTTTGCTGGGAAGACCCCTCGTTGCCAAAACCGCGGGAACCGCGCAGCCGTACCCCATAAGTAGCGGGATTAAACTTGTGCCGCTTGCGCCGAATTTTTTCATTATCCCGTCAAACAAAACCGCAAGGCGGGGCAAAAACCCGCAGTCCTCCAAAAAGGAAAACACCACATAAAAGAGTGTAACATAGGGCAATATCAAGCCTAAAACCCACTCAAATCCAATGGAAAAAATCCCGTATTCCCCTATTAAAATATTGTTTAAAATTTTAGGGAGCCTGTAGGGTAAAATCAGCCACCTGAAAAAGGGGACTAACACATTTTTGATAAACGGTAAAAGTATAAGTTCGCTTAAAACTTTGCCCAAACCTACAATAATGGATAGGGAAAACAATAAAACCAAAAACGCCAGAATTACCCCGGGGAAGGGCTTTAAAAACATATCCCCCAGCTTGTCAACAAAACTTAAATTTGAGCTTTCATACCTTACGCATTTTTTCGCGATTTCCCCTGATACTTCCCAAATATCCTTGTCCACTTTTTTGTTAAAATAAATAATCCTGCCATCTAAGATTTTTCCCAACAACTCTTTTATTTCAAAAAGCCCCTGCCCTTTTACCGCTACTGTTTCCACAACGGGGGCCCCTAATTCTTTTTCCAATATTTTTGAATTTATCCTTATTCCCTTTCTCTTTGCCACATCCAACAAGTTTAAGGAAATAGCCATCGGGATATTGTAATTTTTAAGTTCCAGCGCTAAATTTATATTCCTTTGAAGGCATGTCGCGTCCAAAACGCAAATTATTGCTAAAGCCCCGCTTTCCAAAAAAATCTGCGCCACTTTTTCAGCGTCATTCGTGGATTTTATGGAATAGGTGCCTGGAACGTCAATCAAAGTATAGTCCTTATCCCCTATTTTAATTTTCCCAAAAGTGTATGTAACTGTGGTGCCTGAAAAGTTTGAGCTTATGGCGTCTTTTCCGGTTAAGTGCGAAAATATTACGCTTTTTCCCACATTGGGATTTCCCATCAGAAGAATTTTATTTTTATCCTCCAATACCCAGTCCTCAATTTTTAAATTCACTGCCCGTCCCATATTAAAACCTCCTTTGTTTACATAAGCTATTTATTTTTATATATAATCATAAATCTTTCAAAATAGAACTGCTTTTATAACTTTTATGTAAACAAAAGGGATTGTTTTTTGTTCCTTCTAAAGCGGGAAAACCGCAAAATCATAAAAACCCCCGCTTTAAAAACTTTTATGGGGCAAGCCGAAAAATCCCCCAAATATATAACCTAAGTTAAACATTTATAAAACTTTTTATAGATTATAGATTTTAAAAAAACTGTTTATCTTAATAAAAACGCGCGCAAAGGCTCCTTTGCGCGCGTTTTACTCAAAAACAAAATGCGCACTCTTGTGCGCATTTTGTTTTATTTAAGTATTAGTTTCCGTAAATTTCTACTTCAGCAAGTGAGGTCCATCCGCTTACGGAGTTACCGTCGCATTCAACTTTCACATACCTTACGCTTGTCGCCTGAGGTAGTGATGCCCAGATAAACTCGTTGCTTCTTGGAACGGACTTGCCTTCGTAAATCTTTGTCCAGTTGGATTTATCTGTGGAGATAAATACCCTAAACGGGATTGTCCTGTCGTCTTCATAAAGCCTGAAAGCAACGCCCACACCGGTTACATTCTTTGCGCTGCCAAGGTCAAGCACGATGTTTTGCTGGCCTTGTGAAGCCCAGAATGTGGATTTGTTTCCGTCGTATGCGTTTCTGCCATTGTTTTCAGGTTCAGGTTCCTGGCTTACCTGATGGCTGGCAATTGTAAGTTTGGAGCCTGACGGCCTTTGATTTGTAGTTTGAATGGTGTTTGTTGTGGAAGTTGTGCCTGAAGCAGTGCCTTTAGCGCTCTTCTTCGGGGCGTTTGGCTTGTAAGCTTCAACTTCCAAAATTGATGTCCATTCGTTTTCGGTGTTGCCATGGCCGATTACCCTGATGTATCTGAGTTTTGCGTTTACATCAAATACATCATAGGTATTGCCTTGTGTGGAGTTACCTTTGTAAATGTTTACCCATGTCTGGCCGTCTGCTGAATAGTCTAATTCGTAGTTTGTTGTTCTGGATTCGCTCTTCCAGAACGCAATCGCAACCTGGCCTACATCAACAACATCGCCGTAGTCAATTGTCAATGTCGGGTTAGCACCGTTTCCGGCATACCTTGTTGAAAGGTCGCCGTCAACTGCGTTCATCGGGCCGTTTTCAGGCTCAGGAACAACGCTTCCTTCAACTTTCTTTGGAGTGTATTCAAATTCGCTCTTTGGAGCAATCTTCGGGCTGAAATCCTTGAATTGTTCAGGTCTTGCGGGATACTTGTCGTTTTGTAGCATGTAGTTTAGCATTTCAAGAAGTTTAGCATCCCTTGTATCATCAAATAGGTTTTCTTTATGGCTGATTGTGATAATCTTATATTGCGGGTTCCAGTAAACGAATTTACCTAAAGCTTCAGCCATAGCGCGTAGAGGAATGAATGTCCTTCCCTTGATAACGGTCGGAACAACGTCAAGTTCCTTCTTTTCGCCATTTACTGTATATTCTGTCTGGTCAAGTGTCATTTTGATTGTTCTCTTATTCTTTTCATCACTTACTGTAATTGTTCTTGTAGCTTCGTCCCAGTCAACTTTAGCGCCGAATTTTTCGGAAATAACCCTTACCGGAACCAAAGTCCTGCCGTCAACGATTACAGTATTGATGGAGTGGTCTGCTTCATCAATATGTGAAATCTTGCTGTTTGCATAAACATGTGGCTTGTCAACTTGTAGGGAAACAGTTCCCATAAGTTTTCTTTGTAAGTATGGATATAAATCCCCGTCGCCTAATCCGCCAACCCATCTAGCCATTTCGGATAGCGCAAGCAATGTTGCGCCAACGCCGAAGTTGGATGTTGAGTTTTGGGTTAGGTTGCCGTGTTGTTTTGCGTTTTCACCGATTGGCTGAACATAACCTACAACGCCTTTATCGCTTATAGCGATTGTTGTTAGGTAGTGATATGCCTTCAAAACTGTGTCAGCATATTCAGCTTCATCTAAAATACCATTGTTGATACCCCATAGGAAACCATATAGGAAGAACGCGGTACCGCTGGTTTCATAACCTGTAACGTGGTTGGGGTCCATCATGGAACGTGTCCAGTAACCTTCGGGCATCTGGCAGGAAGCGATTGTTTTCGCCATTAGTTTATAGTCATTTTCAAAGTATGCCCTGTGTTCCCAATCGCTTGGAAGGTCATTTAGAACTTTCGCAAGGCCTGCGAATACCCAGCCTTGTCCCCTTGCCCAGAAGTCTTTTTTGCCGTTGTCGGTCTTATGCTGCGGATAAATGTATTTCCCATCGCGGTGGAATAGGTATGTATAATCGCTTGCGCCTGGATAGCCGTCCGGGCCGTCATACATAATGCTTTTAGCGTATCTGTACCATTCATAAAGCTTGTCTAGGTATTGTGGGTTTTGTGTTACTAAATATAACTTTGTCATTACAGGCATTACCATGTAAAGACCGTCAGCCCACCACCAGTAGTCGTTTTTGCCAGTGCTCATCTGATATTCCATAACTTCAATAGCACGGGCAATCTTGTTTGGATCCTTTTCTACATCGAAGTTGTATAGGTCGATGTAGGTTTGGAAACAAATCTGCCAGTCGCCAAATAGAACATAGTCGTCGCTTTCGCCGTAGGTGTACTTCCAGTTTGCTTTGTTGTCGCTTTTAGCGCCTTTCCACTGGTTTTGTTTTGCCCACGCTTCTGAGTATTCCCTGTACGCTTCAATACCGGTTGTAACATATGCTTCCATGTTTCCGGTATGGTAAGCGGCGTTATCCCAGAACGCGCGGCCATGGTTTGGGTTTTTGGAAATCCAGTTGTCGTTTACAAGTTCAATTAGTTTTACTACGTCCTCACGCTTGATGTCGCTTTTTTTGATTGGCGCAGCCGCAAAAGTGGTGGTCGCGGGAATTATGCCAATCAAAAGCGCAAGAACTATCGTGAGAGCGATTGACTTTTTGACCATTTTTTTACCTCCTAAATTTTTTTATTATGCAGGAATGAAACATTTTATAAACCTTTGTTATAAAATCTTTTGTGGACTAGGATTTTTCGCACCGATAAAACAAACACAAAATACCTGATGCGTCCCCCCTGTGTGTTTTAAGATTAGAAAATCCTATCAGCACAAGCCGATAGGGTCAAAAAGGATTTTTAAAATGTTTTCTGTGATTATTTTTATTTAGAAATCCATCCTTTATAAAAACGCAAAAAACAAAGGATATTATTTCCACCTAAAAACAATCACAAATATCCTGCCCATCTTTACAATGTTATTATATATTGTAAACAATTCCTTGTCAACCAAAAAGGTAGGCAAAAAACAAAGCATTTAGCTTGAAAAAATTCCCTTTTTGCTAAAACCGTAAATTATGGGTTTTATTGTAACCGACTTGGCTAATACTCAGTTTCTTTTTAAAAATATTAAAATCCCGCTTATGAGATGATAAAATGCTTTTAGGGGTTATACTGCGCATGTATTTAATGAAAGCATTAACATTAGAAGCAACGCCATTTCATCAAAATTATAAAATCCCTGCCCTGTGAATTATCCTTATACATCCCCCCGTTTATATTGCTCAATAAAACCCCCATTTTTCAATGGGGTTTTTATTTTTTAAAGGTTGACATTAAAGCAAAACTTAAATTATAATTCTTTTGTATGTCAATTTTATATCAAAAGATAAAATAATTGAGGGAGATGACAAAACATGAAAAGGCAAGAAGGAATTTTTTCCGGCATGAGCAAACAAATAGCCTTAAGCCTGACCCAAAAAGTCAGGCAGAAAATTTTTGAAAAGGAAGAGGACAAGGTTTACAAAACTATTGTTGAAGCGGCCAACCGGGGGAATTATTACGTAGATTACATTTGTTCGGAAGATTTTTACGAAGAAGAGGTTGACAAGTTAAGAAAAGAACTCATTAGCAAAGGTTTCAACGTAAAACCTGCGGAAATCGCGGGAAAAAGAGGCCTGAAAATAATGTGGTTCCCGGAAAAGAACACCAATACTAATTATATGTAAAAAGAGGGTATTGTAATTTATAAAAACTACCCGCAATATGCGGGTGGTTTTGACCACCCGCCCGTTATAATAGTTTTTCCATATGTTTATTAGATTTTAACTTTCTTTTCTTTATTCCTTCACAAAAGATTAATATTTCTAAATAGCTTTTCTTAATTTCACCCAACTACTTCATATCCTTCACTTTTTCATCTCCTTCAAAATATTTGGTTTTGTAGAACCTTGTTATAAAAAAACAAAGGCGCATGCGCCTTTGTTTTTTACTTTTTAAGCTTATTTATAAAATCATTTTGTTTTATTATTTCCCCAAAATTATTCAATTCCTCAATTAAATCATAGAGTTTATTTTCTTTCAGTTTTGCCGCTATGTGAAGTTTTCTTCCCGGAAATTTAAACTGGGTAATTCTTGAAATCGCGTTTTGCTTGACGGCGTCTTTTTTCTCATACATGTATTTTACAATATCGGTCATCTTGTTTTGGAAACTGTTATCTATTGCGGTAACCCTGTCCTTAAAATCCGTAAGGGCGGTTACCGTCAAGGTGGTGTCCACAGTGATTATCACCATAAAAAGCAAAGCCAAAAAATTCATCATGGGGTCGGATAGCTGCTGCAGCTTGCCGTCCACAAAAGGAATGGCGTACTTCATTAAAAAAATTGACATAAGCCCAAAAGCGCAAGACGTGGGAATGCTTGTTCTCCCGTTAATATTCAGCGGCATTGTGCTGTAATCCCACCACCTTGCGGAAAACATTTTCTCAAGGGCCCATGAGGTGGGGTATTCCAAAATCATGCTCAAAAAAAACCCAATCAAAAAAACCTGCCACCATGAAAGCTTTGGTATTTTTTCCGCCTGCATTAAATCGTAAAGCACAAGCCCGCAAATAGTACCAAACCCGTATATTGGGCAAACGGGCCCGAATAAAAACCCCCTGTTTGCCCATGATTGCATAATTAATGTGCAGTAAATTGTTTCCCAAACCCAGCCAAAGAATGAAAAGATAACAAAGATAAGAATATATCTGTTCATTTTATCAACCTCACCTGCATTTTTTATAATGCCAAAGGTTATTTTCCGGAAGTTATTTTCTTTCCATCGGGCAGGATAAATGCCTGCTCGAACACAACATCCAAAACTTCCGCTATTTTTTTAAGCTCACTTAAAGACACCGTTTCCCTCTTTAGCTTTTTATTAAAATTCTGAGGGGTCTGCCCAATCCTTCTTGCCAGTTCCGAAACGCTGATTTTCATTTGGCCGCAAAGGCTTCTTATCATATCCGATGTGCTCATAATATCCCCCTTTGTATGCCATTTTATTAACAAACCACAAATATTATAAACCATTTGGTTGATATTTTCAACAAAAACCCCGCTTTTCTACATTTTTGGCAAAAATAAAAAAAGAAGCTGTGCAAAATGCACAGCTTCCCATGGCAGGGGCAGCAGGACTCGAACCCACGACACACGGTTTTGGAGACCGTTGTTCTACCAACTGAACTATGCCCCTCCGCTTGCCTTCATAAGTATAGCGGAATTTATTTATTTTGTCAACAAAAAAATATTATTTTATTTTATATTTTTAGTAATAATTTTGCCTTTGCCATTTATTCATGAAAAAATTTTAAATAATTAACATTTTTTAATAGAATTGTTTTTTATTACGCAAAATATCACCGAGGTGATAATATGAAATCCCTATGGGCAAGCGATGTTGAAATCGGAGGCAAAAACCCCTTAAATGATGACTTAAAGGTTGAAGTTGCAATAATCGGCGCAGGCATGTCAGGGGTTTTATGCGCATACAAGCTAAAAGAAAAAGGTTTTGACGTGGCTCTTTTTGAGGCTGGCAAAACAGGATGTGGACAGACAAAAAACACCACCGCCAAAATCACGTCTTCCCATAACATCATTTACGATTATTTGATAAAGCATTTCGGGCAAGATTTAGCAAGGCAGTACGCAATGGCAAATGAAAAAGCCATAACGGATTATGAAAACATAATTAAAAAGCACAACATAAGCTGCGAATTTGAAAAGGCGGATTCATACCTATACACAAACTGCGAAGACAATAATTTCACAAAGGAATTTGAAGCGGCAAAAAGCCTTGGATTGCCTGTGGAACTGGTTTATGAAATTGAACTCCCCATAAAAATTAAAACCGCCATAAGATATAAAAACCAGGCAATGTTTCACCCTTTAAAATTCATAAATCATATAAGCCGGGATTTAACGGTTTATGAAAACACAAAAGTAACCGCCGTAACGGAAATATCGGATGAACGCTATAACTTCGTAATTGATGCAAACAATCACAAGGTCTTGGCAAAATATGTGGTGGTGGCGTCACATTATCCCTTTATAAACGTGCCGGGCTATTATTTTTTAAGAATGCATCAGGAGCGCTCATATGTTATAGGGCTAAAAAACGCCCCCCTGCCTGAAGGCATGTATTTAGGGGTGGACAGCGACGGTCTTTCCTTTAGGAAATCAAAAAACATCCTCTTGCTTGGGGGTGCGGGCCACCGCTGCGGCGACGAGGGCAAAATTGACTGCTACAATTATTTAAAACTCAAAGCAAAAGAAATCTACCCCGGTTCATGCGTGGAATATATGTGGTCAGCACAAGACTGCGTCACAGTGGACAAAGTCCCCTACATCGGCAATTTTAGCGCCGACAACAAAAACATGTTCGTGGCAACGGGCTTTGGAAAATGGGGAATGACCAACAGCATGGTGGCGGCAAATATAATTTCAGACTTAATATCGGGGATTGACAACCCCTGTAAGGAAGTTTACTCCCCCCAAAGGTTTAAAATCACCGCTTCCATAAAGTCGCTGTTTGAGGACGCTTTAGAATCTGCAAAAGGCTATGGCAAAAACATAACTTTGCCAAAAAATGAGGATTTGGGGATTGTACCCAAAGGGCGGGGCATGGTTTTAACCTATGAAGGGAAAAAGGTGGGGGCGTACAGGGATGAGGACGGCAAAATCTATTTAGTCGATACCACATGCCCCCATTTGGGCTGCCAGCTTTCATGGAACCAGGACGAATTAAGCTGGGACTGCCCCTGCCACGGCTCCCGCTTTGACTATAAGGGAAACCTCATAGATAACCCCGCCATAAATAACCTGGAAGTGTTAAGTGATTAAACCCAATATCATATTTATATATACCGCGTTATACATTCCACCACCAAAAAAGCATAAAACCGCCCCATGATATATCAAATAAAAAACACACGCAGCGCGTGTGTTTTTTAATAATACTTTAAATTTTCAACGGTGTTATCCTTAATCTTTTCCAAAAACCTCTTTGCCTCAATTTTGGCTAGTTCCACCGACAAATTCATGTAATTGCCGCATTCAATCTCGCTTTTTCCGGGCATTTGCCCATCATAGTCAATTATATTTTGCAAAACTTCTTTTATAACGTCCAAAACCTCTTGATTATCCGCGTTTCTAATTAAAAGGTAAAACCCCGTCTGGCACCCCATGGGGCCAAAGTAAATCACTTTTTCTTTAATGCGGCTGTTTCTTATTAATGTGGCAAACATATGCTCCACGGAATGCATGGTGGCATTGTCCATTAAATCAGGGGTATTTGGCTTTCTTGTCCTCAAATCATAGGTGGTAATATCCCCGTCAATCCTTGATATATATACCCCTTCCCTGATTTTTCTATGGTCCACCAAAAAACTTGCAATTTTTTCCATTATCTCACCTCACATGTGTTTTATAAAGTTTAAGGTTGCCAAAACAGAAATACCGCTGGCTTTTTCCTTATAAACATTATATTCATCCCCCGAATTGTGGTCAGAAACCGCCCTAACCACGCAAAAATCCACGCCGTTTAAGTAGCACACCTGGCCAATGCTTCCCCCTTCCATTTCCATGACAAGGGCGCCAAAATGATCCCTGACATGCCTTGTGTGCTCAATACTTCTAAAAAACAAATCCCCCGTTGCAATCACGCCGGTATGTACGTTAATTCCAGAAATTTCCCTTGCCCCTTTTAAAATTGCTTCCCGCACATTTTCAGAAGTGGGTATGTACACCATATCTGGCCCGTATATAAAGCCCTCCTCATCTCCAATGGCGGTGGTGTCAAAGTCATGCTGGACCACGCTTTCCGCCACCACAATATCACAAATATTTATCCCTTCCTTAATCGCCCCCGCAATTCCAGTATTTACAATAACATCGGGGTTAAATTTTAAAATCATGGCCTCGGTGCACATGGCAGCATTGACTTTCCCAATCCCCGACTTCGCCACCACAACATCTTTGCCGTAGATTTTTCCTATGTAAAATTTTATGTTTGAAATTTCAAAAACCCTTAAATTTTCAAGTTTTTCTTTAATTGCGCAAACTTCAATATCCATCGCGCCGATAATTCCAATGAGCATAAAAATCCCCTTTTTTGTTTTTTGACCTATGATATATTATATACTTACCCAAAACACAAAACAACATAATTTTTGGTGAATAGAAACTTAAATATTTAGCAAAATAAGTAAAGCTATGTTAAAAATTTAATTTTATTAAATTTTATTGACATAAAATTTCATATGTGATAGATTACTACTAAGATATTCAATAAAATATATCTTTTTATATTTAGGAGGATTTATTATGAAGTACGAATGCACAGTATGCGGATACGTTTATAACCCTGAAGAAGGGGATGAAGCTGGCGGCATCGCTCCGGGCACAAAATTTGAGGATCTTCCGGATGACTGGGTATGCCCCCTTTGCGGCGCGGGAAAAGACTCCTTTGAAGCTATATAAACCCATGATACGCCAACCGTAAGGTTGGTGTATTATATTTATAAACACAGGAAGGTGATATAATATGGGCATCGTAAAACTAAAAGACGGTATCTACTCTGTCGGCGTACTAAACCCAAACTTAAGGGTGTTTGACATAATCATGGAAACTAAATACGGCACTTCATACAACGCCTATTTGGTATGCGGGAAAGAAAAAACGGCGCTAATTGAAACCGTCCATGAAAAATTCTTTGATGAATATTTGGAAAACATCTCCCAGGTAACCGACCCTAAAAAAATTGACTATGTTATCTTAAACCACACCGAACCTGACCATTCGGGAAGCTTAAGAAAACTTTTGGATGTGTGCCCTGATATAAAAATAGTGGCGTCCTTTGCGGGTGCAAAATGCCTAAAGGCAATCACCAACACAGATATTGACCCGGTAATCGCAAAGGATGACCTTACAATAGATTTAGGGGGAAAGGTATTAAAATTCATAATCGCGCCCCTTTTGCACTGGCCCGACTCCATGTTTACTTATATCGAAGAAGACCAAATCCTCTTCCCCTGCGATTTTCTAGGCGCCCACTACTGCGAGCCGAGAATGATAGACAAATACATGCTCTACAAAGAAAACTACGACTATTCCTTTAAATATTACTATGACTGCATTTTCGGCCCCTTTAAGCAGGCGGTGCTAGACGGGCTTGATAAAATCCGCGACTTAAAAATTGACATGGTTGCCCCAAGCCACGGGCCCGTTTTAGTGGAAAGAATACAGCAGAATATGGACCTTTACAGGCAGTGGAGCGAAACCATACTTCATAAAAACAACCCCAAAAAAGTTGCAATCATATATGTTTCCGCGTACCGCTGCACCGAAATGCTTGCTGAAGCGGCCTATGATGAGCTAATTAAGGCGGGCTTTGACGCAAAGCTATATAATCTGGTGGACAACCCTGTTGACGTAAAACCAATTATAGAAGAAGCCGACGCCTTTATGTTAGGCTCACCCACCATAAACCGCGACGCCCTAAAACCCATATGGGACGCAATTTCCGTAACCGACGCAATTATAAACAAAGGCAAACCCGTGGGCGTATTCGGCTCCTATGGCTGGAGCGGCGAAGCGGTGCCAATGCTTGTAGAAAGGCTAAAGGCCCTAAAATTAAAACCGTTAGAGCCGGGATTCCGGGCAAATCTAGTGCCAAGTAATGATGAACTTGATAAAATGCGCCAATACACCCGCGAATTCATTAAGACAATCTCATAATCTGACTAAAAATTCCCGCAAGGAAAAAGCCTTGCGGGATTTTTGTTTTGCGCCAAAAAAATTTAGTCGGTTTTTGTAGTTTTAGCGAAAATTTTTACATACTACCAAAAATTTTAAGGGAAATCTTCTTTAATTTTGAGTTTTTCCAAAATTTTTTAACTAAAATTTAAAAAAAGATAAAATTTATCTAATCGATAATATATCTATGTCCAATCGTTGACAAAGAGGCGGCTGAATTGGTAAAATGACTATTAGTAACATATGTTTTGGAAGGGGTTTTTAACATGATTAAAGTGTTTGTGAATGAGCCAGAGCTTGACTTTTCCATAGAAGAAAACAAAAAGGCTATGGAAGAAGCTCTTGCCCTTGTACATACCCAGTTTGGAAAGGAATACCCGCTTTACATTGACGGGGAAAAAATCTTTACAGAAAAGAAGATTAAAAGCATAAACCCGTGCAAAAAAGAAGAAGTTGTAGGCTACGCCTCTTCCGCAAGCCGCGAACAGGCAGACGCTGCAATCCGCGCGGCGTATAAAGCCTATGACACATGGAGGTTCGTGCCTCAGCAAGTTAGATGCGACTACCTTCAGCGCCTGGTTGGCATTATGAGAAAAAGAAGGGCTGAAATCGCGTCATGGATGATTTATGAATCAGGCAAAAACTTTGGCGAAGCTGACGGCGAAGTTTGCGAGGCAATCGACTTTATAAATTCCTACTGCATAGAAGCCCAAAGGTTAGCCGACGAAGGCGTGCCCTTGGTTGAATCCAAAACCGAAAACAACCGCTGTGAATACCGCCCCATCGGCGTGGGTATTATAATCCCGCCGTGGAACTTCCCCTTCTCAATCATGGTTGGAATGGCAATGGCGGCAGTGGTTACAGGCAACACCGTTGTAATTAAGCCTGCCAGCGACACCCCCGTTGTGGCTAACAAATTCATGGAAATGTGCGTTGAGGCAGGACTACCTTCCGGCGTTGTAAACCTTGTTACAGGTTCAGGCGGGGAAATCGGCGACTTTTTGGTTGAACACCCCCTAACCCGCTTTATAAACTTCACAGGTTCCATGGAAGTGGGAATCAGGATAAACCGCCTTGCAGCGAACGTAAACCCGGGTCAAATCTGGCTAAAGAGGGTTGTTGCGGAAATGGGCGGCAAAAACGCCATTATCATAGACTCATCCGCGGATTTGGAACACGCGGCAAACGGGGTTATAACATCAGCCTACGGCTATCAGGGCCAAAAATGTTCAGCATGTTCCCGCGCAATTGTGTTAGAAAATGTGTATGACGAATTTGTTGAGCTTATTAAGAAAAAAGCCGAAGACCTAAAATCAAAAATGGGTGAAGGCAAGGACAACGCGCCCTTTAACGCAGTAATCAGCCAGCATGCGTTCAACAATATTGTAAAATACATCGAACAGGGCAAAAAAGAAGGCAAACTCATCTGCGGCGGCGGATATGACGACTCAAAAGGCTTTTACATTGAGCCAACAATTATCATTGACGTTGACCCCAAAACCGCTGTAATCGCTAAAGAAGAAATCTTCGGGCCCGTCCTTGCGGTTATAAAAGTTAAAACCTTCCAAGAAGCAATCGAAGTGGCAAACGGCACACCCTACGGACTCACTGGCGCGGTTTATACCAATAACAGGGATAACATCAACATGGCAAAAGCGCTGTTCCACGTTGGAAACCTATATATTAACAGAAAATCCACCGGCGCGGTTGTAGGGCACCACCCCTTTGGCGGCTATAACATGAGCGGCACCACCGCGAAAACCGGCACAAGGGATTACCTATACAACTTCTTGCAGCTAAAATCCATCTCTGAAAATATCGCATGGTAATTTCATGGGCGCAATTGCGCCCATGTTTTTTTAAATCCGGCCAGACCCGCCTTTCGGGTTTGGTTTTTTTATCATTTTGAATATATTTTGCATAATATAAGATAAAGCTAATATCCGAGGGATCGCCATGGACAAAAAAATTTTAAAAATCGTGTATAATTTATACAAATGCCCAGACAATCAGAATTACATAATCCTCTCCTCCCCCAATTCGGCGCTGCTTGCAAATTTGGGGATAAAAACAGGAAGCCTTATCAAAAAAGAAAAAACCTACCCCCTTGGGGGTCCTGTTTTAATTTTACTATTCCAAAGGCAGGTCGCCATAGGGAAAGAATTTGCCAATTCAATTTATGTATCAGAGCCTTGAATTTACGGCGTAAAAAATTCATACATTTTTGACGGGCGCAAGCCTTTTTTTATTTTTTGGAATATTTTGAAAAACCCCTTGACAAACTAGGAATTATAAACTACAATATAATAACACCCCCCGGGGGTATGGTATTATAAAGGCAGGTGTTAGTATGGTACAAAAGTTTGATATATCGGGCATGACCTGCGCCGCGTGCCAGGCGGCGGTGGAAAAAAGCGTGCGGAAACTATCCGGCATAAATTCTGTAAACGTGTCGTTACTTTCAAATTCCATGACGGTGGATTTTGACGAAAACAAGACAAGCGTATATGAAATTATACAGGCGGTAAATAGCGCAGGGTACAGGGCCAGCGTGCCGGGGGAAGGAAAGGAAAAAGCGGCAAGCGGCAGTGATGAAATAAAGGAAATGAAAACTCGGCTTATTATTTCCTTTGTTTTCATGGTACCCCTTTTATATATCACCATGTTTCATATGTTAGGCGCGCCCCTTCCCCCCTTCCTGCACGGGGTGGAAAACTCCTTTGCTTTAGCCTTTTTGCAGTTTTTGCTAACCCTTCCCATTATGTATGTAAACAGAAAATACTTCACCAGCGGGTTTAAAACCCTGTTTCACCTTGCCCCAAACATGGACTCGCTGATTGCGGTAGGAACTAGTGCTGCTGTAATCTACGGCATTTTTGCCATATTTAAAATCGGATACGGGTTAGGGCATGGGGATTTGGAAATGGCAAAACACTACAGCATGGACTTATACTTTGAGTCAGCGGGGGTAATCCTTGCCCTCATTACTTTGGGAAAATTCCTCGAAAGCAGGGCAAAGGGAAAAACCAAGGACGCCATTTCAAAACTCATGGACTTATCCCCAAAACTTGCAATAGTTGAGCGTGACGGGAACGAAATCACCGTAGGCGCTGATGAAGTTAAAATCGGGGACATAGTTATCGTAAAGCCCGGCGCAAGCATACCCGTTGACGGGGTAATTGTGGAAGGCTCATCCTCCATTGACCAGTCAGCCCTTACAGGGGAAAGCATACCCGTTGAAAAAAGCGTGGGCGACCATGTAATCGCCGCCACCATAAATAAGTCGGGGTATTTTAAATTCAGGGCTGAAAAGGTGGGAAGCGACACGGTATTTTCCCAAATCATCCGCCTTGTGGAAGAGGCCGCGAATTCCAAAGCGCCCATCGCAAAACTTGCGGATAAAATCAGCGGCATATTTGTTCCCGCCGTAATATTAATTGCGGCAATTTCAACCATCACATGGCTTATTTTGGGAAAATCCTTGGAATTTAGCCTTTCAATTGGCATAAGCGTTTTGGTTATATCCTGCCCCTGCGCCTTGGGCCTTGCAACCCCTGTTGCCATAATGGTGGGAACAGGGCTTGGCGCAACAAACGGCATCCTTATAAAAAGCGCCGAAAGCCTTGAAAACGCCCACGACATAAATACAGTGGTGCTTGATAAAACAGGAACGCTTACCCAGGGAAAACCCGTGGTTACCGACGTCTTTTCAAATGGTATAGGAAAAGATGATTTAATCCAAATTGCCGCCTCCATTGAGTCAAAATCCGAACACCCCCTCGCCCAGGCCGTTTGCGAATACGCAAAACAAAATGGTGTGGATTTTCTTCAAACCCAGGATTTTAACGCGGTATTCGGCAAGGGGATTTACGCAAAAATAAATGACGTGCCATACTATGCGGGAAACGAACTCTTTATGAAAGAAAACGGCATTGATGTTTCAAGCGTGAAAAATGAGGCTGACAAATTTTCCGCAGAAGGCAAAACCCCCCTTTATTTTGCAGGCGGCGGCAAGGTTTTGGGTATAATAGCCGTTGCGGACGTTCTAAAGCCCACAAGCATTGAGGCGGTAAAAGGGTTTAGGAAGTTAGGGATTGACTGCCTTATGCTTACAGGAGACAACGAAAAAACCGCAAGGGCAATTGCACAAAAACTGGATTTGACAGATTTTGTAAGCGAGGTTTTACCCCAGGATAAGGAAAGCGTAATAAGAAAACTTCAAGAGGAAGGCAAAAAAGTGGCAATGGTAGGCGACGGCATAAATGACGCCCCCGCCCTTGCCCGTTCCGATGTGGGGATTGCAATCGGAAACGGCGTGGATATTGCCATTGAATCTGCGGATATAGTTTTAATGAAAAGCGATTTAAATGACGCCGTTAAAGCGGTAAAATTAAGCCGCGCGACATTAAAAAACATAAAACAAAACCTGTTTTGGGCGTTTTTTTATAACATTATCGGAATCCCCATCGCGGCGGGGGTATTTTACGAAGCCTTCGGCTTAAAACTAAACCCCATGTTCGCCGCCGCCGCCATGAGTTTGAGTTCCGTTTTTGTGGTAACCAACGCCTTAAGGCTCAAAAGAGCGAAACTAGATAAATAGAAAGGGCTGATTTTATGAAAAAGGTACTAAAAATTGAAGGCATGACCTGCGGGCACTGCAAAGCAAGGGTTGAAAAAGCGCTAAACGAAATTCCCGGCGTCAGCGCAAAAGTAAATTTAGCAAAAAAAGAAGCGGTCTTAAAAATTGACGAAGGCATTTCCGACCAAAGGCTGATTGACGCGGTACAAGAGGCAGGCTACAAGGTTTTGTCCGTTGAAGAAAAAAAGGGCATATTCGGTTAACGGTGATAGCATGCAGGCGGACAAGAAAAAAATAACAAGGCTTTTAAAGACCGCAAAGGGACAGCTTGACGGGCTTATTAAAATGGTGGAAGACGACCGCTACTGCATTGACATTTCAAATCAAATCCTTGCAACGGTAGCAATCCTAAACCGGGTAAACCGTGAGGTTTTAAACGCCCATATCGAAGGCTGCGTGAAAGAGGCGGCGGAAAGCGGAAACGCGGATGTGAAGCTTGCGGAAATAAAAGCAATAATTGATAAATTGGCAAAATGAAAAGACTGCTTTAGCAGTCTTTTCATTTTTAATAATATTCTTTATGCTTTTTATGGCGCCATCCCATGTAACATCAAATTAAAAGCTTTACATAAACACTAATCCCCTAAAACCATGGCGTAAAAAACATAGGAAAAATATTTTTTTCATATAAACCTTCTGTTTTACTTTAAATATGATACAATTACATATCCCATGCTAACATTTACATATAAAATATAAAATTCGCCGTCTTTATACAAATAAACTCCCAAACTTCCATCGCTGGCGGTGTTGTCAATATAATCAAACACCTCAAACCCGTATTGCTCAACCAATGTGTTTAAATATAACATAAATTCGTCCTTGTCATACTTATAAACATAGGACATTCTTAAATCCTCATCCTGCATATACACTGCCTTTTGGCCCGTTATGTAAGTATATGTGGGAAGTTCTAACCCCTCGTAAAAATCCAAGCCTGAAACAATTGTAAGTTTAGATTTTATATTAACCGTCCTTGTGGCCTCATCCCATTCCACAATGCAGTCAAAAGCCTCGGCTATGAAACGGGCGGGAACCAGTGTTCTTCCTTCAACAATTATGGGCGCAACATCCATTTTAAGTTCTTCATCATTTACCAAAATAACATTTTTCCCAATTACCGCCTCTACCACATACAAATCCCTTACGGCGGTAACCTTTTTTGCTTCATCATCCCAGGAAACATCCGCCCCCAGCGCTTCAAAAATCGCGCGCAAAGGCACAAAGGTACGCCCGTCAATTATTTGGGGGGGAACATCAAAATTTAGGTTTACACCATCCACAATCACTGATATTTGCCCGCCGGCGGATACGAAAGTGCAAAGGGAAAAAACCATAAGAACTGATAAAAAGAACGATAAAAACTTTTTCATGAAATCCTCCTCATATAATTAAATTTAGTTATATTATTATATCGTCGAATTTTGTCAAAATTTTTACATTGGTTTATTTTTATCTAAATCATTACCGTTTTACAAACCCTTTTTTCAGGTAAAATAAAACCTCCCATAGTAGTTTTCTCACTCTACCACAGGAGGTTTTTTTATATTCCCTTTAGGGTAGATTTCTTATTTTTTAATCACTTCCAAATATCTTTCATATTCCTTATCAAAATTTCCTTGCTTTGGCATAAAAGCATAGGGCCTTGAGGAATTTAGAATAATCCTTCTTGCCTCTTTTATGTCCTTTATATCCCCGCTTGCGATAAGCTGGCATGTGATATTCCCCAAAGCTGTAGCTTCAACTGGGCCGGCATAGACGGGAACCCCGCAGAAGTCCGCTGTCATCTGGCACAAAAGCCCGTCCCTTGCGCCGCCGCCCACAATGTGGATTTTGTCGTACTTTTTGTTGGTCAAATCCATTATTTCCTCAAAAGTTTTTCTATATTTAAAGGCCAAGCTTTCATACACGCACCTTATAACCTCGCCGCGGGTCCCGGGCGCCTCCTGCCCCGTCTTTTTGCAGTATTCAACCACCTTTTGGGGCATATTGCCTGGTTTTGCAAAGGTTTCGTCGTCAACATCTATGTAGCATTTGTGAGGTTTTGCCTCCATTGCTTCCCTCTCAAGGCTTCCAAAGGTTACATTCACGCCTTCGTTATGATACTGCCGCCTGATTTCCTGAACAATCCAAAGCCCCATGATATTTTTCAAAAACCTGACTTTCCCGCCAAACCCGCCTTCGTTTGTGAAGTTATATTCCAAGGATTTTTCGTTTACAATGGGGCTGTCTAATTCCGTTCCGAACAACGACCATGTGCCGCTTGAGATATACACAAAATCATCATCCATGCTTGGCACGCTCATAACCGCTGAAGCCGTGTCATGGGAGGCTACTGCGTACACAGGCACGCTTTTGATATTTAATTCATCGCAAATATCATCTTTTATGTACCCTAATAATTCCCCCGGCATTACAATTTCAGGGAATATTTCTTTAGGCAGCCCCAGTTTTTTTGCAAGCTCAAAATCCCACTCATTTCCCTTTAACAAACTTGATGTTGAGGCAATGGTGTATTCCGCGCTTTTTTCCCCTGTCAAAAAGTATGAAAGAAGGTCGGGAATGAAGAGGAATTTTTCAGTCAAAGAGACTAACTTATCCCTATACTTATTCACATAATAAAGCTGGAAAATTGTATTAAAGGGCAAAAACTGAATCCCGCAGCGGGAGTAGATTTCTTCTTTTTTTACGATTTCAAAGACTTCTTCCATGATGTTATCCGTACGACTATCCCTGTAATGGACGGGGTTTTCTAACAGTTTTCCGCCGCCGTCAATAAGGGCAAAATCCACGCCCCAAGTGTCAATGCCAATGGAATCAAAGCTGTCATGGTCCCTGTGCGCCTTTTTAATCCCCTCTTTGATTTCAAAAAAAAGCCTTAAAATGTCCCAGTAAAGGGTGCCCGACACATTCACAGGGTCATTTGGAAACCTGTGTATTTCGGTTAAAACTATATGTTCCCCGTCAAACGAGCCTAAAATTGCCCTTCCGCTTGACGCGCCCAAGTCAAAAGCCAACGCTTTCCTCATAAAAAAGCCCCCTTTTATCCTTAACTAAACTTTTTATACCCGCAGTGCCTTCCGCTTAGTTTAAACTTTTTCCGCAGTTTAAGGCACTCATCAATCTGGTTTCTGTCCAGTTCCACCTCTCCTCCCAAAAGCCTAGCAACAAGGGTGGATTTTGCGAAAAGCTCCAATGTTTCCATCCTGTAATATGCGGTCAATAAGTCCTTGCCCACCGTAAGCGCCCCGTGGTTTTCCAATAAAATCGCGTCATGTTCAGGCAAAAGCGGCGCCACCGCGTCAGGGATTTCGTCGGTTGAAGGGGTGCCGTACTTTGCAATGGGCACCGCCCCTAAAGTCAGTATCGCCTCAGGCATGGTGTAGCTGTCAAGCGGTATCCTTGCAATTGCAAAGCCTGTAGCGGTGGGTGGGTGGGCATGTACCACCGCGGTTATGTCCTCCCTTTCTTTATAACAGCGCAAATGCATTGGAAATTCCGACGAGGGCCTAAACCCTTCCTTTGCCTCCAAAACTTCGCCATCCTTATTTACTTTCACAATCATGTCAGGCTCAATTAACCTTTTGCTTACCCCCGTAGGCGTGGTAAGGAAAGTGCCGTCATCCAGTTTTACCGAAATATTCCCGTCGTTTGCCGCAACCCATCCGTTTTGCCATATCAGGTGGGCAATTTCTGTTATCTGCTGCCTTATTTTTTGTTCTTTGTCCATTTTTTTCCGTCCTTTCAAACGCGCTTTGCCAAAACTTCGTTTTCATAGCTTTTGGCGTCATCAATTAAGCTTTGCCCTATTGGGCAGTTGTTTTTATAGCAGTAGTATTCCCAAACAGCCCCAAGGGGATAGGTCTTTAATTCTTCCAAAAATAAAAGCCTCAAGGTTTTGTCGTTTTCATTTTCCAATTCCTTTAACCTTTCAACAGGCAAAAGCAAAGCCTTAAGGAGTGCCTTTTTGGTGTTCCTTGCCCCGATTGCCAAAGCAAGCACCCTGTTTATTGACGCGTCAAAGTAGTCCGTCGCAATCATCACTTTATCAAAGGCGTCAAGCTTTGCGATTTCCCTAAACACATTCCTTGTTTCATCGTCAAAGCTTACCACATGGTCGCTGTCCCACCTGATGGGGCGGCTCACATGAAGAAGGATTTTATCAAGATACACCAAAAGGGACGTGATTTTCGCGCTCACCTGTTCCGTGGGGTGAAAATGCCCGGTGTCTAATGTTAACGCTATGTCCTTATTTTCCATGCAGTAGCCCATGTAAAACTCATGGTTTCCCACCACATAAGCCTCGCTTCCAATGCCAAAAAGCTTGCTTTCAACCGCGTTTATATGGTGGCTGCCCAAATCTTCCTTAAAAATTTCATCAAGGGAGTTTTTTAGCCTTATCCTTGGCAAAAACCCGTCCACAGGCACTTCCTTTTCCCCATCGGGAATCCACACGTTATTTACACATACTTCCCCCGTGCTTTTGCCAAAGTATTCCGCAACTTCGCGGCACTTTTTCCCATGCTCTACCCAAAACTGCCTTATGCCCTCGTCCTTATGGCTTAAAGTGTAGCCATCATCGCTTTTGGGGTGGGAAAAATATGTAGGGTTAAAATCCAAGCCCACCTTTTCTTCCTTTGCAAATTCCACCCATCCAGCATAGTTTTTCGGGCCTATGGCGTTTCTTTCGGAGATAAAATCGCTTTGATAAATGGCGTGGACATTTACCTTGTTTTTCCCCGGGATATAGGACAGGGCCTTTTTTAAATCCATTTTTAATTCTGAAAAATCCCGCGCTTTACCCGGATAATTCCCCGTCGCCGCAATCCCGCCGGATAACTGGCCGCATTTTTCAAATCCCGACACATCGTCAAGCTGCCAGCAGTGGACGGAAACCGGGATTTTATCAAGCATATCCAGCGCCTTTTCAACGTCAACGCCTATTTCTTCATACTTTTCTTTTGCGTAGCAAAACGCGTCTTGTACCCTCATTTTATACCCCCCATTAACTTACATGGAGCTTTCGCTCTATTTCATTTTTATACCTTTCAACCTCGTTTTTGGAAATGGTGGACAAAGCGGAAAACTTTAAATGAAGCGCGCGGTTTAACATATAGTGGGCCTTTTCCAAATCGCCCAAAGCCTCGCACACTTTAGCGTAGTTATAATATACAACAGGGGTTTTTGGGTCCTGCTTTATCAGTTTTTTATAAATCTTTTCGCTTTCATCATATTCCCCCAAAAGATACCTCAAATACCCTAAATTGTCGGCAATTACCCTGTCCGAATCGTTAAAGTCATAGGCCTCAAGGTTAAACTCCAGCGCTTTTTCCAAATCATTTTTTAATATATAAAAATATCCCAAAGTCCCGTAAACGGTGGAGTTTTTATACTCTTTTATCACATCCTCCAAAAGGGCGATTGCCTCATCCAGCTTGTCCTTTTTCCACAAATACAGCGCATAATTGCACTTTGCGCTGCGCTTGTCAGCAAAGGAGTATTTGGGGTTATCAATGATTTCTTTTAAAATATTCCCGCCTTCGTCAAATTTTCCTTCCTTTAAAAGAAGGTAGCCGTAATATATGGCGTAAGTCCCGCGGAGCCTTCCGCTTTTGTAGGCCTTGTTAAAATATTTAAAAGCAAGCTCCGAATTTCCTTCTTCATATAATTTATTCCCCTTCATCACAAGAAAGGTGGGGATTTCATAAACCCCGTAAATCAGCACAAATATGAGCGCAACCCCGGCACCGTACCATGTCCCGAATTTTATTGAAACAAAGTAGATGATAAATGCCGGAATTAAAATCTTTAAAAAATTCATCTTTCATCCCTTCTCAAATTCCTGCGTTATTTACCGTTCTTGGAAAGCTTAAAACGTCCCTGATATTTGACATGCCTGTTAAATACATAATCATTCTTTCAAAGCCCAAGCCAAACCCCGCATGCTTTGCAGAGCCGTATTTTCTCAAATCCAAATACCACCAGTAGTCATCAATGTTAAGGCCTGCGTCCTTCATTTTCTTAACAAGCACGTCAAACCTTTCTTCCCTTTGGCTCCCGCCAATTATCTCCCCAACCCCGGGCACCAAAAGGTCCATGGCCGCAACGGTTTTTCCGTCGTCATTTAAACGCATGTAAAAAGCCTTAATCTCTTTCGGGTAGTCCGTCACAAAAACAGGCTTTTTAAATACCTTTTCCGTGATATACCTCTCATGTTCCGTCTGTAAATCCATGCCCCAAGCTACGGGGTACACAAAATCCTCTTTTGCCTCCTTTAAAATGTCAACAGCTTCAGTATAGCTAATTCGGGCAAATTCATTGGATATTACGTTATTTAACCTGTCCAATAAGGTATTGTCGATAAAATTATTGAAAAACCCCATTTCCTCAGGGGCGTTTTCAAGGCAGTAGTTTATGATGTATTTTATCATATCCTCAGCCAACGCCATGTCGTCTTGTAAATCCGCAAAGGCCATTTCAGGCTCAATCATCCAAAACTCCGCAGCGTGCCGCGCGGTATTGGAGTTTTCAGCCCTGAAGGTTGGCCCGAAGGTGTAAACCTTGCCAAAAGCAAGGGCATAGCTTTCAGCCTCCAGCTGCCCGCTTACTGTAAGGTACGCTTCTTTTCCGAAAAAGTCCTGTGAAAAGTCAACTTTTCCGTCTTTTTTGGGCAAATTCCCAAAATCCAAAGTGGAGACCCTAAACATTTCCCCCGCGCCCTCACAGTCGGAAACCGTGATTATGGGGGTGTTTACATAAATAAAGCCCCGTTCGTTGAAAAATTTGTGAATAGCATATGCCGCCAGCGACCTTATCCTAAATACCGCCGAAAATGTGTTGGTTCTAGGCCTAAGATGGGTTATAGTTCTTAGAAACTCAAAGGAATGCCTTTTTTTCTGAAGCGGGTAATCGGGCTGGGACTTTCCTTCCACCGCTATTTTTTTAGCCTTAAGCTCAAAGGGCTGTTTTGCGGCAGGGGTTAGCACCAAAGTCCCTTCGCAAATTATTGAACTTCCCACATTGAGTTTTGCAATTTCTTCAAAATTTTCAACAACACCGTCTTCAAAGACTATCTGCAAACTCTTTAGGAAACTCCCGTCATTTAGTTCAATAAACCCAAAGGTTTTTAAGTCCCTGATAGTCCTGACCCAGCCGCCAACAGTTATTTCCTTGTTTTCAAAAGAAGCGGGATTTTTATATAATTCCTTGATATCCGTCTTAACCATACTTGCCCTCCAAAAAAATATACAAATATTTTATGTAAAAACCCCTTTATTTATTTGCCAAAAGCCTTGCCGCTTTCACCGTGTTTTTCATAAGCATTGCAATGGTCATGGGGCCGACACCGCCTGGAACAGGGGTTATGGCATACGCGGTATCTTTTACATTTTCAAAATCCACATCCCCCACAAGTTTTCCTTCCTCTGTGCGGTTAATGCCCACATCTATTACAACGGCCCCTTCTTTTACCATATCCGCTGTGACAAATTTGGGCCTTCCCACCGCCGCAACTAAAATATCCGCCCGTTTTGTCACTTCTTTTAAGTTTTTAGTCTTAGAATGGCAGATGGTCACTGTCCCGTTTTGATGAAGTAGTAGCATTGCCTGCGGTTTTCCCACAATATTGCTTCTGCCGATTACAACGCATTCTTTCCCCTCAACGCTAACGCCGCTTTCTTTAATTAGTTCCATAACCCCAGCGGGGGTGCAGGGTAGAAAATCAAAGTCCCCTGTCATGATTTTCCCCACATTTACGGGGTGAAAAGCGTCAACGTCTTTTTTGTAGCTTATGGCGTTTATGATATTTGTCTCATTTATATGTTTCGGAAGGGGAAGCTGCACTAAAATCCCCGAAATATCGTCCCTTTCATTTAGGGTGTTTATAATATCAATCACTTCTTGTTCCGTAGCCTCGCTTGGAAGGGCATATTCCTCGGAGTATATGCCGATTTCCTCACAGGCCTTCTTTTTGTTGTTCACATAAACCCGGCTTGCAGGGTCGTCCCCCACGATAATTACCGAAAGGCCTACCTTAACGCCTTCTTCCTTTAGTTTTGCCACTTCTTCCTTTAGGTTGTCCTTTATCCTTTTTGACAACGCCTTTCCGTCCAATATCATGTGTTTTACTCCTTCCTTGTCTTGGTTTTATTAATGAATCCTTTGAATACCCGATTAAATCCGTTCTTCCTGCCCTAATGAGCGCCTCATAAATTAAGTCGTAGTTTTTGGGGTCATAATACTGCAAAAGCGCCCGCTGCATCTGCTTTTCCTTATAGCTTTTGGGGACATACACCTTTTGCATGGTTCTAGGGTCAATCCCTGTGTAAAACATGGCCGTTGACAATGTCCCGGGGGTGGGGTAAAAGTCCTGCACCTGCTCTGGCCTTATGTTATTCTTTTTTAAATACAGGGCAAGCTCAATGGCGTCATTTAATGTGCTGCCAGGATGGCTCGACATTAAATACGGCACAAGGTATTGCTCTTTTTTTATCTTTTCATTTATCTTTTTAAACTTATCCTTGAATTTATCATAAACTTCAACTTTGGGTTTTCCCATGTATTTTAGGACATTGTCCGAAATATGCTCAGGCGCCACCTTTAGCTGGCCGCTTACATGGTGCTGGCAAAGCTCGTAAAAAAACTCTTCATCCTTATCATATAACAAATAGTCATACCTAATGCCTGAGCGGATGAAAACTTTTTTCACATTGGGTAAATCCCTCAATTTCCTCAAAAGCTCAAGATAATCCCTGTGGGACACATCCAAATTCCTGCATGGTGCAGGATACAAACACTCGCGGTTTTTGCAGGTCCCAAACTCCAGCTGCTTTTTGCACGAAGGCGCCCTGAAGTTTGCCGTAGGGCCACCCACATCGTGGATATAGCCTTTAAAATCGGGCTCCCAAATCAACTTTTGGGCTTCCGCCAAAATGGACTTGTGGCTTCTTGACTGCACAATCCTTCCCTGATGAAAAGTCAGCGCGCAAAAAGAGCAGGCCCCAAAACAGCCGCGGGAGGAAGTGATGGAATATTTCACTTCTTCAATTGCTTTTACCCCCCCGTCTTTTTCATACATGGGGTGATACGTCCGCTCATAGGGAAGGGAGTACACTTTATCCATTTCCTCAGTGGTCAGGGGCATTGCGGGGGGATTTTGGATTAAATATTTATCCCCGTGCTTTTGGGCAATAATATGCCCCCTGATGGGGTCCTGTTCCTCATATGTGATTTTTGCGCTTTGGGCATATTTGTATTTGTCGTCCCTCACTTCCTCATAGGATGGGATTTCAATCGCGCCTTCGGGAATTTCACCCGCTTTGTAGCAGGTGCCTTTTATCCATGTAATATCCTTTATATTAACCCCGTCATTTAACGCCTTTGCAATCTCAATGGTCTGATGTTCCCCCATACCGTAGGAGATTAAGTCCGCCCTTGAATCAAAAAGTATTGAGCGACGGACTTTGTCCTGCCAGTAGTCATAATGGGCAAAACGGCGCAGGCTTGCCTCAATTCCCCCGATTATTATTGGAATATCCCCAAAGGCCTCCCTGACCTTGTTTGAATAGACAATAACACACCTATCCGGCCTTAAATTATCTTTTCCGCCGGGGGAATAAACATCGCCCGTCCTTCTTTTTTTGCTCGCGGTATAGTGGTTTACCATGGAATCTATGACCCCTCCCGAGATTAAAACCCCAAGGCGGGGGCGCCCAAAATCTTCAAAAGCTTTCGTGTCCTGCCACGGGGGCTGAGCCAAAATTGCCACACGGTAGCCTTCCTTTTCCAAAAGCCTTGATAATATCGCAACGCCAAAGGAAGGATGGTCAATGTAGGCGTCCCCTGTTATAAACAAAAAGTCGTAATAGTCCCAGCCCCGCTCTTTTATATCCTTTTTTGAAACAGGTAAAAACATTCTAACCTCCAATAAAACTATAGCTGCCCTTTTTGTAGCATTTCATAATATTGTTCCTTTGTTATTAAAACTTGTCTTGGCTTGCTTCCCTCATGGGGCCCGATAATCCCTCGGGCTTCCATCTGGTCAATTATGCGGCCCGCCCTGCTGTGGCCGACGCTTAACCTTCTTTGAATTAAGGAAACCGACGCCATCTGGGTTTCCACTACAAGCTCAATCGCCTCGGGCAAAAGCTCGTCAGCTTCCCCGGGGTCCACCTTTTGTTCAACGCCCTCGTTTTCTATATGCTCAAGTATATCTTCATCATACTGCGGCTTTGCGCTCATCTTTACGTATTCAACAACCCGTTCCACTTCCTTGTCGGAGATATAGGCCCCTTGAATACGTTTGGGCTTTGAGGCGCCAATGGGGAGATAGAGCATATCGCCCCTGCCCAAAAGTTTTTCCGCCCCCGCCATGTCCAAAATGGTGCGGGAGTCAATCTGGCTTGACACCGCAAAGGAAATGCGGGAGGGTATATTTGCCTTAATAACCCCTGTGATTACGTCAACCGACGGCCTTTGGGTGGCAATAACCAAGTGCATGCCCGCCGCCCTTGCCATTTGAGCCAGGCGGCAAATCGCTTCTTCCACGTCTTTTGGCGCCACCATCATTAAATCCGCAAGCTCGTCTATAATGATTATAATCTGTTCCAAAGTTGGCTCATCATTTAGCCGCGCAAATTCGTTAAACCCGTAAATGTCGCGGACCGACGCTTCCGCAAAGAGGCGGTAGCGCCTTGTCATTTCAGTGACCGCCCAGTTTAGCGCCCCCGCCGCGCGGCGCGGGTCGGTAACCACGGGGATTAAAAGATGGGGTATGCCGTTATAAACCCCTAGTTCCACAACTTTCGGGTCAATTAACAAAAGCTTTACCTCATTGGGGTCCGCTTTATACAAAATGCTTGTAATTAACGTATTTATGCACACGCTTTTACCCGACCCAGTAGCCCCCGCAATCAAAAGGTGGGGCATTTTTGAAATGTCGGCGATTACGGAATTGCCTGAAATGTCCTTTCCCATCGCAAAAGCGGTTTTTGACTCAAAGTTTTTAAATTCGTCAGAGTCTATGACATCCCGCAGCGCCACAAGGCTCACGTTGGAGTTGGGGATTTCAATCCCCACCGCGGCTTTGCCAGGTATGGGGGCTTCAATCCTTACCCCCGCCGCCGCAAGGTTTAGGGCAATATCGTCAGCCAAATTCACGATTTTACTAACCTTTACCCCTGCGCTTGGCTGGATTTCAAACCTTGTCACCGTTGGCCCTTTAGTAACTTCCAATACCCTTGCTTCCACCCCGAAACTTTTTAGGGTTTCAATCAGCTTTTTAGCGCTTTCCCTCAAATCCTGGGGCTTATCCACCCCTTTTGGGGGTGTTACCTTATTTAAAAGGTCAATTGGTGGGTATAGATATTCAATCCTTTCCTGCAAGGGGGAAATTTCAAAATTTTCTATTTCTCCGCCTGAAACTTTCTTTTCATCGCTTTCTTCTTTTACCGCCTCTTTTTCAGCGGTCTTCCTTCCCTTTTTTGCGCCATCTTCCGCGGGGTATATCTTTATGGAAATATCTTCGTTCTCCTCATCTTGCGGCTTAATATGTACCTCGTCTTCTTCCATAACTTTATCCTCTTTTGCGTTTTCCCTCACCAATTCGTCCTCGCCAAACAGCCTGAACTGTTTTTTCTTTTTATTTAAATCAATTTCAGGCTCAACAGCTGCAACCTCAACTTCTTCGCTTATTTTAGCGCGCTTTCTTTCCCTTAACTGCCCGATTTTATTTACAATAAAGTTTATGGGGGCATAATTGGTAAGGACAATAAGGATTATAAGCAAAAAGGATAATAAAATTACCCATGCTGCAATTTTTCCGGTCAAATACACCAGCGGCTGCGCCACTGCCGCCCCTAAAAGCCCGCCTCCAATGCCTTCGGCGCCGCTAAAATAAATACCAGCAATTGTGGAAAGCTTGTCCATGTTTTCATCATTGTAAAAACACAAATGCAGCATTGAGGCTGAATTTAAAATAAACAAAAACATAAACAAAAGCCTTACCCTGACCCCTTTAAAATTCTTTTTGGTGGTAAGGTAAACCCCAAGTATTAAAATATATACGGGAGTTAAAAAAGAAGCATATCCCAAAAGCCCCATAAAGAAGGATTTTACACTTTCACCCAATATGCCGCCCTGGTTAAAGTAAAAACTTAACGCAAGCAGCACAAAAACAGTAAATAAAATAACCGCCGCAATTTCATTTTTTAAATCAACGCCAAAAGCGGTTTTTGTGGCCTTGGTTCCCCTTTTTAACTTCTTCCTTTGACTCATATAATACACCCCAAAAATTTATACTACAAAAGCCTTTAATAATAATATTATCATATATAAAAGATATTTTAAAGCATAAATTTTCCTACAAACTGTGCCTATTTTTTCGCCCGTTTTGTGGCTATCTTTTTAGCGCTTTTTGCTTTTGCTCCTTTTTCCGCTTTATGTTTGTCAATCAGCTCATATAACTTTGCCAAAGCCTCCTTAACGCCCCCCACCTCGTCAATCAGGCCGCATTTTACCGCTTCCTCGCCTAAAAGAATGGTACCTATGTCATTGGCCAAATCCTTTGTGTTAAAAATAAACTCCCGGAGTTTTTCGCGGGTGATTTTTGAGTTTCTGGTTACAAATTCAATGACCCTCTCCTGCATTTTATTAAAATAGTCAAACATTTGGGGCACGCCTATTACCACCCCGTTCATCCTGATGGGGTGCAGCGTCATGGTGGCGCTTGGCACAATAAAGGAATAATCCGCGGATACCGCCAAAGGCACCCCTATGCTGTGTCCCCCGCCTAAAACAAGGGAAACGGTGGGCTTTTTCATGGAGGCAATCATTTCCGCCAAAGCAAGCCCCGCCTCCACATCCCCGCCCATTGTGTTTAGCACCACTAAAACAGCGTCGGTATTCTCATCTTCTTCAATGGATATAAGCTGGGGGATAACATGTTCATATTTTGTGGTTTTGTTCTGGGGCGGCAGGAGCATATGCCCCTCAATTTGCCCGATTATTGTAAGGCAGTGGATATTTCCCCTTTTGTTTTTTATTTCTGATGAGCCAAATTCCAATATATCCTTATCATTCTTAGAATCATCGTCATTTTTTTCGTTGACAAACGTAACTTTGTTCTCCACTAAAATCTCCCTTTCCTTTGCGTAGCTATAAGTATTATCTTAAATTTAAAGAAAAAATATTCAATCTTGAAAATGAATAATAATGTGGTATAATTATTAAATATATTATAAAATATACTAATTTAATAGTGTTTAAAATAAAACTTAACGAAGGGATGTCAGCTATGCCGATTAATATTCCTGAAAATTTACCTGCCAAAAGTATTTTAGAAAGCGAAAACATATTCGTGATGACGGAAAAGCGGGCAATTACGCAGGATATCCGTCCCCTTAAAATCCTCATTGTAAACTTAATGCCAACAAAAATCACAACGGAAACCCAGCTTTTGAGGCTTTTAGGGAACACCCCGATTCAAATTGAGCCCGACTTTTTACATATGGAAAGCCATGTGTCAAAGCATACACCCATCGAGCATTTAATGGCATTTTATTCGACTTTTAATGAAATCAAGGATAAAAAATACGACGGCATGATAGTAACCGGTGCGCCTGTGGAAACTTTGCCCTTTGAGGAAGTGGACTATTGGGACGAACTTACCCGGATATTTGACTGGGCAGAAGACAATGTAACAAGCAACCTCTACATTTGCTGGGCGGCGCAGGCGGCACTTTACCATAAGTATAAAATTAATAAATATACAGTTGGCGAAAAAATATTCGGGGTGTTTAAACACACGGTAATTGAAAAAAGGTCAAAGCTTTTGCGGGGTTTTGACGACGTGTTCCTTGCCCCCCACTCAAGGCACACCCAAATTGATATTGAAGATGTCAAAAAAGTTAAGGATTTATTAATCCTGGCAACCAGTGAAGAAGCAGGTGTTTATTTAATCGCGTCCCGCGACGGGCGCCATATCTTTACAACAGGGCATTCCGAATACGACTGTGAAACATTGGATCAGGAATACAAGCGGGATTTGGAAAAGGGCTTGCCTATAAAAATGCCAAAAAACTACTACCCCAACGATGACCCCAACCAAACCCCCGTTGTGTCATGGCGGGCCCATGCCCATTTACTCTTTAACAACTGGCTCAACTACTTTGTATACCAAGAAACACCCTATGACCTATATAACCAGCCAATTAAAAAGTCAAATTAAGCCCTCAAAAGGTGGGCTTTCCCCCCAATTGTACCTATTTAAAAGTAAAAACTACCCGCTTTGCGGGTAGTTTTTTTTGCCCTTTCGGGGAGTGTTTAGTTTTTGATAGGGGGGTATCTGCTTTTTTAGTTTTCTCACCTCTTTTTACTTTCCGAAATACCTAAAAATTTATTTAATTTGTGTCAAGCCTTATCCATAACCCGCCGCGGCAAAAAGGCTTGTTTTATGTTTTAACATAAAATAACAAAAGCAAGATTTATCCCTTTAAAGTAGCCCTATATACACAAAAGCGATTGAAAATCCATTCAGCATAAAAGCTAAAACATTTTCGGTAAATGCTGCCATTTATTTATAACAACATAAAAAACCCCCTGTTTTAAACAGGGGGTTTTTACAAATTATTTATCTAAACTTCTAGCATATTCCCCGATTTTTTTGTCGTGCCTTATAATATGCCCTGTCAGCCAATTTAAGATTATTTGGTTTGCGTTTAGCACCACCAAAACATTCCCGCCGGAGTTTTCATAATCTTCCTTCAATTTTTTAAGCTGGGCAATAAAGTCGGTGTGCATTTTTATCTGCTCGTCCAACAGGGGATAGTTTATCGACCTCATATACCTTTCTTCATCGCTGAAATGAAATTTGGTATAAGAATCCAAAAACTCAAGCATTTGCGCGATATGTTCCTTGGCTTTTCCCTGTTTGCCCGCCTCAAAAAGCTCGTTTGCCTTTTTAAACCATTCTTTGTGCTGCTCATCTATTGAATTAACTCCAACCGACAAGCTTTCATTCCATTCTATCGCCATAATAACCCACCTTTCTTGTGTGAATAATGTAAATTATTGTATGGATAAGTTAATTATATAATTAATTCATAAATTATGCAATAGCAAAGTAAATTTTATACTTTTATAATGCGCAAAATTCAGGTCTCTTACACAAAAAAATGCCCCTCGGCTGAGGGGCATTTTTTATTTTAATTAAAACGGAATCACTGAAACAACAGGTGAGGATAAGTCTTTGTCATCGCTCCATAAGAATAGCTTTTTAGCCCTTGAAGCTAGTGTTGCGTCATATGGAAGAACAAATGTATTTTCACCTTCAAACAGCGGAACGTCATCTCCGCCTCTTTCAATCTTTAATAATGTTGAAGATGTCACAATCCTTGTTGTGTTATCCCTTGTTGGCGCGGTGTAATATGCAATAAACGGTTTTACGGTTTTGCCCGCGTCTTGAGCTGATACATTAACAACAACTGTTACATATGGGTTTCCTGATTCGTCAGTTGTTGTTTCAATGCTCTTAACATAGGTTTCGTTTGCAGCGTTGCACATTTCCCTAACTTCATCCTGGGTTAAAGCCCTGTTGTATACTACAAACTCATCATATTCTGCGATAATATCCGGGTTTTCGCCTGGATATTCATCATTTGCAAGCCATTGGGTTCTTCCAATATAGTTTACGAAATTGGTTTCTGTTGATTCTTTCGGTGTCTTTTTAATATTTGTGTTTTGGCCAATTAGAACACCGTCAAGATACACGCTTGTAAGCACTTTATCTTCTTCAATTTTTTCAAAGGTTACAACTAGTTCGTTAATAGCGCCTCTCTTTAAGTTTACGTTTGAAGCAGATGGCACTAGATATGTATCGCCAAAATTAAATTTGCTGCCAGCTGTTACCGGGCCTGCTTTTAAGAACCAGCTGTTTCTTTGATGTGTACCAAAGTCAAATATTCTTGCGCCGGTGTTGTCAGCGTTTTTGGGAATATAAACTTTTGCATAAACGGAGAAGGATTCAACATTGTTAAGCAATTCCTTATCCGCAACAAAGTATTGCCCGTCGCCGTTTAATTTAGCGCGGCCGTTCTTAAATTCAACATCGCCGAAAACCTGAGCGTTAAAGTTGTTTCTGGATTTATCCAATACATAACCGTCTACTGCTTCAGAGAAATCATAATATGCTAGCACATCATCGGGAAGATTTTCCTTATTCCCTTTAATTGTTACAGTAAACTCTTTTCTTACATCATATTGGTCTGTGTCAATTTTAGCGGTTAATGTGAATGTTACATCTTCGCCTTTTGGCTCAATAATCCTGCCTGTTGCAAAATTAATATATTGTTTGTATTCATCATCAACAAGCCAAACAATCGGGAACGGGTCTTCAATGCTTCCTACAAATGTTGGGAATTGATATCTTTCAGCCAATTCACTTGGAATTGTAAGCTCATCAAGAGCCCTTCGAGCGTCTTCACTGCGGTCTTGTTCTTCCGGGCCGTATTCCTTACCCAAATCATATATTGCTTTAACCTGGTCAGCATTTAACGCTGTAGCGTAAATCTTAAAGTCATAATAACCGCCTACCAAGTCCGGGTTGTCTTTAGCATAGCTTGTATCATACCACACGTTTGTGCCGAGGAAAGCTTTAGTAAAGTCAACTTCGCTCAATGACCTCATTTGGCCATTGGTGTTGCCGCTTGTAATAAGATTGCCGTTATGGTATACAGCATATGTATTGGTTGCCTTGTCAAATGTAACTGTCAACATTTGATGTTGATAAACTAATAGTGAAAGACCTTTACCTTCTAGGCTAAAAATGTTGCTGGAACCATAAATCCTGTCACTTAACTGTAATGGTTTTAGTTTAAAAAAGATACTGTTCCTTGGAGGGTCACTATTTTCGCTAGTGGGATAAGCTCTTTGTGTTGTAGAACCAAAGTCAAATAGCCTTGTTCCCTCTCCAGGTGTATCTGGAAGATAAAACCACACAGATACTGTCCAGCTGCCAGTTATTGCAGTCTGAAACCCTTCCTTAATCTTAAGCCCGCCATTGCCGGGAACCCATAAAGTTGTACCAAGATTAGGGGCTTCATATTCTTCTGACATATCAACAATATCAGCGTTTCCCATAATAATACCGTCGCTTAAGCCGGGTTTTACCCTGTTTCTGACAATTTTGCCTTCATCGGTCTGTGTATAGCTTGTGAAACGGTACCACAACTTAAGAGCGTCTTCAGCTAAATCTTGACCTTCCGCTGCTGCAGGAACCACTGCTGTAATTAACGTGGCAACTAAGCATATAATGGTCAGAATTGAAGTTAATTTTCGCATTTTCTTACTCTCCCTTTCCGCTAATTTAATGTGCCCTAATTGGCATAATAATAGACACATTTCTATAATCTTATATTAACACATTTTTTAAAAAAATCAATATATTAGGCCCAAAAATCAAAAAATTTTTGTCCATTTTATATAAAAGGCTTTCATATTTTTGTCAATATTTCCCTCATTTTTTCAACAACATCCCTTATGCAGCCGCTGTTATTTGAGCCCACCACATAAGGCGATTGCCTTTTTACTTCTTCATGGGCGTTTTCCACCGTAAAGCCGTAGCCTGACATCATTATCATGGACAAGTCGTTTTCATTGTCCCCCACCGCAATGGTTTTTTTAATGTCCATTCCTAAAACATTGCAAAGGGCTTTTAAGGCGTTTCCCTTTGACGCTTTTAAGCTTAAAACCTCAAAGTATTCGCTGCTGCTTTGTACGAAGGAGTACTTGTGGGCAAATCCGGAATTTAAAAGCGCCTTTTTGATTTTTAAAACCTCATCGGGCTTTTGGGCAAAAAGCGCCTTTGACCACGGCTTTGGAAGGGTGCGGTAGTCCGCGTCCAAAACAGGCAGGCTTTCATTTTTAATGTGCTTATGTATGTAGTCATTGTACTTGCAAAAATATATGTTTTCGTCCTTATATATTTCAATCCCCGAATAGGGGCAGTTTTTGTCCACAAATTCAATCACTTCAATTGAATCGTCAGGAAGATACTCATTCCACAAAAACTTTGACTTTTCCACATCATAAATTCCCGCGCCGTTGTTTACAATCATGGCGCAGTCAGGCGTCAAATCCTTAAAAAACCTGCTAATGCTTACCGGGCTTCTCCCCGAGGCGATTGTAAAAATCCCCCCTTCTTTTTTAAAATATTCAATTGCCAAAATATTTTCTTTTGGAATTTTTCTTTCGTCATCAATTAACGTTCCGTCAATGTCACAGCATAGAAGATAACCACTAAAAATTCCCAATTGTCACTTCCCCTTTTAAAAAATTTTGTTTTTTGCCCGGGATTTCGGGCACTAACTTTAATTATATCTGCAAATCCCCCCAAATGCAATCAAAATTACAATCAATTAAATGTCAATTGACTTTGAATACATTTATGCAATATAATATAAATGTTAACAAAATATAAAAATGAAGGAGTATAGGTTTATGACAAAATTGCTAAAACGGTCTTTATCGCTATTTTTAGTGCTTGCCTTTATCCTGTCAGGCGTCTGCACCATAGCTAGTGATATTGTGTTTAACGACATAAAAATAATGATTGACGGGCAAATGCTAGACGCAAAGGACGCGCAGGGGAACAAAGTCGAGCCGTTTATCATCGACGGGACTACATATTTGCCAGTCAGGGCAGTAAGCGAAGCTTTTTCATTGAAAGTTGAATACGATGAAAAAACCAAAACTGCATATATTGGCAGTATAACAAACAGGGAAACGGACACCGGAGATACGTTTAAAATCTATGTAAACGGCGTAAAACTTGACCCCAAAGACGCTAACGGAAAAAGCGTCCCGCCTGTAAACTACAACGGAAGCCTTTACGTTCCCGTCAGGGCAATTTCTGAAGCCCTTTCAAAAGAAGTATCATGGGACGACTCCACAAAAACAGTCATTATTAAATCCAAAGAATCAAAAGACTTGCTAACAGAAGACCCGTTAGGTAACAAATACTACTTAATTATAAACAAAGGCACCGGAAAAGCTTTAGCGGTAAAAGGCGGGTCAAAGGATAACAACGGCGAAATCGTCGTTGAAGCCCAAAACAAAGAAAACCCCGCCCAAATCTGGGGGCTAGGCGTTGCAGGGGATAGCGTTTACAGGCTAACCAACAAAAACAGCGGAAAAAGCGCCGACGTTCCCGCCCAATCCACGGATGTGGGTATAGCGCTAATCCAATACACACCCAACGGGGGCCTGAACCAAAGCTTTTTGTTCACGCAAAACGCTGACGGTACATATACCCTAACCGCAATGCACTCAAAGCTTGTTTTGGACGTTCAAAACGATATCGTAATCCAAACAAGCCAGACTAACTCTGACACCCAAAAGTGGGAGCTTGTATATGTTGGCGACTCCATAATGAGGAGCGTGCTAACCTCCCCGGGATTTTTAGCATTGGACGAAAACTACCAAAGGGCGTTTAAAGCTTATTTATACCAACCCGTTGGCTATTCCCAAAGGGTTCAGACAACGGTTGAAGGATTGCTTTTATCCAAGGATTATGAAAACTTAAGCGCGGAAGAACAAAAACAAATACTAATTGAAAGCCTAAAAACCGTGCCCTATGACATGGTAACGGGCGATGTTACAAAGAAAGTCAACGCTAAATACACAACGGGCGAAAAATACAAAATTGAAAACTTCGACATCTGGAGGGGCGACAGGCGCACTGTATGGGCAGTGGATGTGGAAATGGAAGGAAACGGCACCGAAACCCACAAATTCACCGTTTATTCCGAAGTGGAAAACACACCCGTTATCCAAAGAATGATTGATACCATGGCAGTGTTCCCATACGGGGTTAGGAAATTCGTAAAATCTTTCATTTATAAGCCCGACCCGGCAAATAACTACAACGGCTCAAACAACACCATTTGGATCAGGACAAATTACGAGCCGCCCCTATCCCAAATGATTCAAACCACCGCCCATGAATTGGGCCACGTTGTGGACTTTTCCACAGGCATGGACTCAAGGTGGAACAGGGCTATATCCAATGACATTGTGCCTGTATCCGGCTACGGCAACACCAACAGGTACGAAGACCTTGCGGAATTCTCAAGGCTTTATTGGATTTCCCAAGGCAACGAAAACATGGAAAAAGCAATGGAAATTATATATCCTAACAGGTACCGCGAATTTGTGAACATGCTGCACCGCGCTGACCCCTCATTCCCCGCGTATGACAAAAACCCTGAACCTATCGGCGTGGGCAAAGAAGAAGTGGATATGACCCGCTACTACACCATAGTAAATAAGGATAACCTTGCCCTAACCGTAAAAGATGGCAAATTAGTGCTATCAAGCTTAAATAATTCCGACGAGCAAAAATGGGAAATCTCCCCCGCAGGTGATGGTTGGTTTGACTTGGTTAACAAAAAGACCAAATCGAGTATCACAGTGCCCGACCTTTTGTACTCACAAGCGGGCGACCCAGTGAGCATGGGAACAGGCGCAGGCGACAGGGGTCAATGGGCGTTTATTAAAAACGGGGACACCTTCATATTAAGAAACAGGTTCTCAGGTTTTGCCTTGGAAGCTACGGACCTAAAAGTTAGCCACAACTTCCTGTCATACACAAAAGACATCCAGCAGTTTAAGCTTGTGAAAACCGACGACCAAACCAGCTCAAAACTTTATAAGATTACCCTAAAATCAACTGGCGAAATTTTGGGCTTGGATGACTCAAAGGCGCTTGTTGCAAAACAAAACGACAATCAGGAAAGCTCAATTTGGATTTTAAGGCAGCTTGACGGCGGCTACTACAACATTATAAACCTTGAAACCTTCAAATACCTTGACGTTTCAGGCAATTCCGCGCAGCCGGGCGCTACAATTATCACATACCAGCAGACAGGCGGGGATAACCAGGCCTTCAGCATAGAAAAAAACGCCGACGGCACCGTTTCATTTAAGGCTAAACACTCAGGACTTTATATCACCGTAAAAGGCGGCATAATCACTCAGGAAAACTTGACAAACGAAAATAATCAAAAATTCGTTTTGGAAGAAGCAAATTAATAAAAAACTAAAAAGGGCGCAAGTTAAAACTTGCGCCCTTTTTTAACTTGCCATAAACCCTTCAATCATGGCTCATCCACCCCAAAATCCCCCAAAACGGGGATTTTTTAACCCCAAAAACCAGCCTTTTTTAAGACTGATTTTTAAATTTTTGCGCATCATATTTCTGCATAAATTTTTCTTTACAAGAACATTTGTTTGTGTTAAAATTTCACTTAAAGGGGGGCTGAAGTTGGATTTATTTGAAAAATTAAAGATACTAACCGACAGCGCAAAATATGACGTTGCCTGCACCTCCAGCGGCGTTGACAGGTCAGGGGTCGGCAAAGGATTAGGAAGCAGCGTTTCCTGCGGCATTTGCCACAGTTTTTCCTCCGACGGCCGCTGCATATCCCTCTTAAAAGTGCTTTTATCCAACGCCTGTGTCTATGACTGCAAATACTGCATAAACAGAAGGTCAAACGACTTCCCGAGGGCCACCTTCACGCCGAGGGAACTTGCGGATATAACGATAAACTTTTACAAGCGTAACTACATTGAAGGCCTTTTCCTAAGCTCAGGCATCGTCAAAAGCCCTAACTACACACAGGAATTAATGATTGAAGCAATCAGGATTTTAAGGCATGAATACAATTTTGGCGGCTATATCCACGCAAAAGCCATACCGGGGGCGGACGGCAAGCTTGTCAAGGCCTTGGGGCTTTTATGCGACAGGATCAGTGTCAACATTGAGCTTCCCTCCCAAAGAAGCCTTGAGCTTTTGGCCCCCGACAAAAGCAAGGAAAAAATCCTAAAACCCATGGGGCTAATCAGCCAAAGCATATCGGAAAATAAAGGCGAGCTTGTAAAATATCATCACGCCCCAAAATTTGCCCCCGCGGGGCAAAGCACCCAAATGATTATCGGGGCAAGCCCTGAAAGCGATTACCAGATTTTAAAGCTGTCAGAAAGCTTATATAAAAAATATAAACTAAAGCGGGTGTTTTATTCCGCTTATATTCCGAGAAACGAGGATACATTACTTCCCTCCCTTGACACAAAACCGCCCCTTCTCAGGGAGCACAGGCTCTATCAGGCGGACTGGCTAATCCGCTATTACAGCTTTTCCGCCGATGAAATACTGGACGAAAAAAACCCCTACTTTAACCCCTACCTTGACCCCAAATGCAACTGGGCGCTAAACCATCTTGAGCTTTTTCCGGTGGAAGTAAACAGGGCAAGCTATGAGGAACTGTTGAGGGTTCCCGGGATCGGGGTTTTAGGCGCAAAGCGTATTATAAAGGCAAGGAGAAACCAAAAACTTGACTTTGAAATACTAAAGCGGCTAAATATCACGCTTAAAAGGGCAAAATATTTTATAACCTGCGACAGCAAAATGTATCCCGGCTTAAAATTTTCAAATGACGAAATACTTAGGGCTCTAATGAGCGAAAGCGCCCAAAAAATGTATGACGAAACCCTCTCCTTAAAAGCAAGCCCCCAGCAAATTTCATTCTTTGACACCCCGAAAAACCTATTGGAGGATAGAGTAAAATGCCTGACAGGCCAATTTTAGCGTATAAATACGACGGCTCCTTTGGGGGCTTTTTGTGCTGCGTTTTTGAAAGCTATGAAAAAAAAGAAATCCCCATGATGATAATATCCCCCGCATACGCGCAAATACCCCTGTGCGAGGTAAAAGAAATAGAAACGGACGAAGAAAAAGCGCTGCGGGTTTTAAATTCCATCCCTAAAAAAATGGGAAACGAGGCGCTTTATTTAATAAAAAACGCCTTCCTGACCTGCCTGCCTGATAAGGAAATCAAAATGCTAAACTTCTTAAGGCTGGGATTTAAGGAAGGGTTGAGGGTCTGTAATCTATTAAATTACGACTATGTTTTTGAAATCACAAGGGCGGTAAGGCACCTAGGAAGGGAGGCCCACCTGTATAAGGGGTTTGTGCGCTTTAGCGTAATTGGGGGCTTTTTAGTGGCAAAAATCGCGCCCAAAAATTTTATCCTGCCACTTATTAAAAACCACTTTTGCGACCGCTACCAAAACGAAAAATTTATGATAATCGATACCACCCATAACGCCGCGCTGGTTTATGAAAACCACAAAAGCCAAATCATTCCCGTATACGGCTTTGAATTGGGCAACATAAGCGAAGAAGAAAAATATTACAGGGAATTATTCAAGCTCTTTTTTAACACCATCTCCATAAAAGAAAGGCATAATCCCCGTGCGCAAATGAGGAATATGCCTAAAAGGTATTGGGAATTTATGACGGAGTTTAACTAAAGGTTTGCAAGATAGTCCGCAAGCCTTGGCACAATTTGTTTTTTTCTTGACACTACCCCGTCTAAGCTAATTACTTCGTCATCACCGCTGCCAAAGGCGCGCTTTACTATGCCCGCCTTTTTTTCTTTGTAAAAAATTTTAGTCTTATCGTTTAAAACATCCCCCGCAATTAAAAGCACAATGTCAAAATCCTTATTTTTAATCAGCCCTTCCATTTCCGCTAAAATCCCGTCTTTTATATTTAAAACCTCATCAATGTTTGAGGCGTTAACTTGCGAAATCCCCACTTTTTTACCGCCGATAATGTATTCCTTAAAATCATTTTTTATAATATCCAAAACCGTCATGCCCGAAATCTGGCTTCCCTGATAAATCATTTCTTTAGCAAAACTAAACAGGTCAATCCCCGCGGTATTTGCAAGCCTTTTTGCCACCTCTTTGTCTTCCGCGGTGCAGGTGGGGGATTTAAAAATTACAGTGTCTGATAAAATTGCGGCGCACAAAATCCCCGCTATTTTTTTAGGGATTTTTATATTGTGCTCGCAAAACATATGGTAAATTATAGTGGCAGTACACCCCACAGGTTCATTCCGGTAATAAATGGGCTGGTCAGTCTGGATATCCCCAATCCTGTGGTGGTCAATAATCTCCAAAATCCTTGCCTCGTCAATTCCGTCAACAGTCTGGCTTTTGTCGGAGTGGTCAATAAGTATGACCCTTTTCTTTTGCCGCCTGATTAGGTGGTAGCGGGAAATAAAACCCACAAACCTGTTTTCCTCATCCACCACGGGATAACTCCTAAAGCGGGTACTTTGCATTATGTCCTTTATATCGTCGGCATAGTCGGTGGTTTTAAATTTCACAATGTTTTCCTTTGTCATAAAGTAAGAAACGGGCAGGCTTTGATAAAGTAGCCGCGCAACGGTAAAGGTGTCATACCGGGTTACAATAACGGCGCACTGCCTTTTTTGTGCCTCATCTAAAATATGCTGCAAAACCCCCGCCCCGCCTGTCACAATCAGGCATTTTGTCCCAAATTCAATTGCGGTGCTTTGGTTTTCCGCCTTATCCCCGCAAATTACAATATCCCCCTCATGTATTTGCCAAAGCATACCCTCGGGTTTCCCGTCAGCAATAAAGACCCGCCTTGCCTCAAGGTATTTTGGGCCTTGTGCTATCATTTTCCCCTCCAGTGTTTCAACCACGTTTTTAAGCGGGGTGCAGCTTTTTAAAAACACGTCATAGGGGGGCATATTCATATAGGCATTGGCTATATCGGAAACTGAAATTATGCCAATAAGCCTTCCCTCTTCGTCACAAATTGGCAAAACTTCCGAGTTTTCCTCTTTTAACTTTCCCCATGCGGATTTTAAGGTAATATCCTTTGTTACGGGCTTTACTTTGTCCATGTCAAAGTTTTGCGCCTGCACTTTTACCGTCGCCAAATACTCAGGCTCTTTTACCCCGAAGTAGTCAAGCACAAAAGCCGTTTCCCTGTTGATTTTGCCCAGCCTCACGGGGATTGCGTTAATGCCTAATTTTTGTTTTAGGTAAGCGTATGCGATTGCCGAACAAATGGAGTCCGTGTCAGGGTTTTTATGCCCTATAATATAAACCTTATTATCCATAGGCTCTCCTTTTGTTTTTTATTATTTTTTCATTAAATCCAAAACCGTATGCCAAAAAAGCCCGGCAAATGCCGGACTTTTTGTTATCTCAACTTAATATGAAGTTCCCTCAACTGCTTTTCATCCACAAAATCCGGCGCATTGGTCATAAGCTCGCTTGCGTTTTGCACCTTCGGAAACGCGATAACATCCCGGATGCTGTCGCAGCCGCAAAGCAGCATTACAAGCCTGTCCAAACCATACGCCATTCCGCCGTGGGGAGGGGTGCCGTATTTGAAGGCTTCAAGCAAGAACCCGAATTTTGCCTGTGCTTCTTCCCTTGTAAAGCCTAGCGCGTCAAACATTCTCTGCTGAAGCTCGGAATTGTATATCCTAATGCTTCCGCCGCCTATTTCAACGCCGTTTAGCACAATGTCATAAGCCTTTGCCCTGACATTTTCCTTGTCGTTTTCAAGTTTTTCAATATCCTCATCCCGCGGCGCGGTGAAGGGGTGGTGTTTTGCCACATAGCGCTTGCTTTCCTCATCATATTCAAAGAGCGGGAAGTCCACAACCCAAAGAAGGTCAAACCTTGACTCGTCAATTAAGCCAAGCTTTTCCGCCAAATGGCACCTTAAGTTTCCAAGGGCGTCAAAGACAATTTCATCGCGGTCGGCAACAATCATAATTATGTCGCCAACTTTTGCGCCGGTCCTGTCCAAAATGCCCTTGATTTCCTCTTTTGTTAAAAACTTGGTGATGGGCGATTTAATTTCATTTTCAGTAATTACCATCCACGCAAGGCCTTTAGCTTTATAAATCTTTACAAAGTCAACTAAGGCGTCCAAATCCCTGCGGGAAAGCTTTTCGTCCCCGCCTTCGACGTTAATGCACCTAACACTGCCGCCCCTTTGTATTGCGTCGGTAAATACCTTAAAGCCGCAGTTTCTAACAATGTCGGTCAAATCCTTAAGCTCCAATCCAAAACGGGTGTCGGGCTTATCTGAGCCGAAACGTTCCATGGCCTCTTTATATGAAAGCCTCGGCAAGGGGAGTTTTATATCAATGTTTAATAATTCTTTAAATACCTTTTGCAAAAAGCCTTCATTTACGGAAATAACGTCGTCCACGTCAACAAAGGACATTTCAAGGTCGATCTGGGTAAATTCAGGCTGCCTGTCCGCCCTCAAATCCTCGTCGCGGAAGCACTTTACAATCTGCATATACCTGTCCATGCCCGCCACCATTAAAAGCTGCTTATATAGCTGGGGTGACTGGGGGAGGGCATAGAATTTCCCCTCATGCACACGGCTGGGAACAAGATAATCCCTTGCGCCTTCAGGCGTGCTTTTAATAAGCATAGGGGTTTCAATTTCCAAAAACCCGTGCTTATCGTAATAATCCCTTGCTATCTTTGTAACCTTGTGGCGGAAAATTATATTTTCCTGCATTTCCTTCCTTCTTAAGTCAAGGTAGCGGTATTTTAACCTTAATTCTTCCTTGACATTTTGGTCTTCGCAAATCATAAAGGGCGGGGTTTCGCTTTTATTTAAAATCCTAAGCTCGGTTACTATAATTTCAATTTCGCCGGTGGGGATATTGGGATTTATGGTGTCTTCACTCCTTAGCACCACTTCCCCCACTACTGCAATTACATATTCCTTTCTTAAAGTCCTTGCCTTTTGCAAAAGCTCATTGTTTTTTTCGTTGAATACCAGCTGTACAATACCGCTTCTGTCCCTTAAATCAATGAAACAAAGCGACCCAAAGTCCCTCTCGGTATGTACCCATCCCATGAGAGTGACTTTCTTTCCCACATCATTTTTTGTAAGCTCGCCGCACATATGGCTTCTCTTTAAGCCTTCGATTGTTTCCATCTTATTCCTCCTTGAGCACTTTATAAAGCATATCCAGCTCTTTTAAGCTGACATTTATTTTTTCCCCGGTTTTCATGTTTTTTAAAACCGCTTGTCCCGTTTTTATCTCATCATCCCCAAGCACAAGGGAAAACCTTGCGTTGAGCTTGTCGGCGTATTTCATTTGGGCTTTTAAGCTTTTTTCGGACAAATCCTTTTCCGCCCAAAACCCGTTTTCCCTTAAATTTTGCACAAGCCTTGCGGCCTCAAAATCCGCGTCCTTCCCCGCGTTTGCGATAAATATATCTAACGGGCGGCTTTTTGGGAATTCTATTTGTTTGTCCTTCATCAAATCCAAAAGCCTTTCAATTCCTACCGCAAAGCCAATCCCGCCCATTTGCGGGCCTCCTAATTCCTCAATCAGGCCGTCATACCTGCCGCCGCCGCAAACCGTGCTTTGGGCGCCGCTTTTTCCTGTCTTTACTTCAAAGACGGTCTTTGTATAGTAGTCAAGCCCCCTTACAATCCACGGGTCAATTGTGTAGGCAATTTTTAATTCATCCAGATATTTTTTGGTGCTTTCAAAATGTTCTTTGCACGATGGGCATATATGGTCCAAAAGTTTGGGCGCCCCTTCAGTTATTTCATTGCAGGATTTGTTCTTGCAGTCTAGTATCCTCAAAGGGTTTTTTTCAAACCTGATGTTGCAGGTTTCACAAAGCCTGTCCAAATTATCCCTTAAATATTCTTTTAACAATTCATTATATTTATGCCTGCAATCCTTGCACCCTATGCTGTTTATTTTTAAAGTCAAATCAGAAATTCCCAATCTTTTAAAAAGGGTCATGCATAGCAGGATAATTTCCGCGTCCATCTGAGGACTTTGTGAGCCATAGGCTTCAACCCCGAACTGGTGAAATTCCCGAAGCCTTCCCGCCTGCGGCTTTTCATAGCGGTAGCAGGAAATGTTGTAATAAAGCTTTACAGGAAGGGGCTGGTTAAAAAGCCCGTGCTCCAAAAAGGCGCGCGCCGCTGACGCCGTGCCTTCAGGCCGGAGGGTTATTGACCTTCCCCCCTTATCCAAAAAGGTATACATTTCTTTTTGCACAACGTCGGTGGTGTCTCCCACGCCCCGCTCAAACAATTCAGTATGCTCAAAAACAGGAGTCCTGATTTCTTTATAACCAAACTCAAAGCAAAGCTTTCTTATAACGTCTTCAACATATAACCACTTTGGTATATCTTCGGGCAATATGTCGTTTGTGCCCCTGGGAGCTTTAGTTATAAGCATCCTATCAGTCCTTTTTTTAATATTACGCTAGTCCAAACTTAAAACATAGAATTATCTATATTCTAAGTTTGACCTAGAGTTTTCTTAATATTTTATACTGATTTAATTTAATCGTCAAGTGCCTTAAAAGGATTAAAAATATGCGGTTTTACAGATTGCTCTGTAAAACCGCCATTTTTTTAATCAACAAGTTCGATAATTGCCATTGGGGCGCAGTCCCCGCGTCTTACACCGGTCTTAATTACCCTTGTGTAGCCACCCTGACGGTCGCTGAATTTCGGTGCAATTTCATCGAAGAGCTTTTTAACAACATCTTCCTCGGTGATGAAAGCAAGAGCTTGTCTTCTGGAATGAAGGGTATTTTGTTTCCCTAATGTAATCATTTTCTCCGCAAGGCTTCTTGTTTCTTTTGCACGAGTAAGAGTTGTCTCAATGCGCCCATATTTTAAAAGATTTGTAACCAATCCTCTTAACATCGCACGTCTGTGGTCAGTCGGACGACCTAATTTTCTTGTACCCGGCATATTTACACCTGCCTTTCTTATTCTTCCTCTTTAGCCAATGATAAACCTAAGCCGTGTAGCTTGTTTATCACTTCTTCGAGTGATTTTCGTCCTAAATTTCTAACCTTCATCATGTCTTCTTCGGTTCTTTGGATTAAATCCTCAACCGTATTTATACCGGCACGTTTTAAGCAGTTATAGCTTCTAACTGAAAGGTCAAGTTCCTCAATTGTCATTTCTAAAACTTTGGTCTTTTTGGTTTCTTCTTTTTCAACCATAATTTCCGCGTTCTTCGCGTTGTCGGATAGGTCGATAAACAAATTCAAATGCTCGCTTAAAATTTTTGCCGAAAGGGATATAGCTTCATCAGCAGTCAAAGTCCCGTTTGTCCAAACTTCCAATGTCAATTTGTCATAGTCGGTGTTTTGCCCAACCCTTGTGTTTTCAACGGTATAATTCACCTTCGGGACCGGCGTAAAGATGGAGTCCACAGGGATTATACCGATTAAAGGCTGCAGCATTTGCTTGTTCTTTTCTGCTGATACATAGCCTCTGCCTTTGTTTATGGTAATTTCCATGTAAAGTTTAGCGTCAGCATTTAATGTTGCGATGTATAAATCCTGATTTATAATTTCAACATCGGAGTCGTGCTTTATGTCTTTAGCACGTATAATCCCTTCTCCTTCAGCTTCTATATAAACGGTTTTTGGTGCGTCGCCGTGGAGTTTGCAGACAAGTTCTTTTATATTTAAAACAATGTCCGTAACATCCTCTTTGACGCCTGGGATGGTTGAAAACTCATGAAGCACTCCGTCAATTTTTATGCTTGAAACTGCAGCACCCGGCAAAGATGAAAGCATAATACGTCTTAGTGAATTTCCCAAAGTGGTGCCGTAACCTCTTTCCAAGGGTGCCACAACAAACACGCCGTGTGAACCGTCTTCGCTTTTTTCGATACATTCGATCCTCGGCTTTTCAATTTCTATCATGAAATAACCCTCCTCTTTTTTAAATAGTTACTTCTTCGAGGGTACGTTATTATTTGGAGTAGTACTCAACAATTAATGTTTCCTCAATTGGTAAATCAATATCTTCACGATTTGCAAGCCTTACAACTTTAGCTTCCAATGTGTTTTTGTCCAAATCAAGCCATTGTGGGATTACCCTTGATGAGGTAGCGTCCAAAATGTCCTTGATTTTTTCGCTTTGCCTGCTCTTTTCGGCAATAGAAATAACATCCCCTGCCTTAACAAGGTAGGAAGGAATATTTACACGTCTGCCGTTTACGGTAAAATGCCCATGAGTCACAAGCTGTCTAGCTTCCGGACGGCTTGTAGCAAAACCAAGCCTGTAAACTACATTGTCAAGCCTTGATTCCAAAATTCGCAATAGGTTTTCACCTGTGATGCCCTTTTGCTTGCTAGCCATGTCAAAATATTTTGCGAATTGGCTTTCCAAAATGCCGTAATATCTTCTAACCTTTTGCTTTTCACGAAGCTGAATACCGTATTCGCTCATTTTCTTGCGGCTTGGTGCATCCTTTCCAGGCGGGAAGTTGCGTCTTGTAATAGCACATTTATTTGTGTAGCATCTTTCACCTTTTAAGAAAAGCTTTAGCCCTTCCCTTCGGCAAAGTCTGCAAACCGCTCCTGTATATCTTGCCATCTTACTCCTATCATTCCTTTCATTTTGGCATATAACATTTATGTGAAACAGATTAATTTATTAACGATTTAATTTTTAAAATCAGACTCTTCTTCTCTTTGGTGGACGGCATCCGTTGTGAGGAATTGGAGTTACGTCTTTAATCATGTTAACTTCAAGACCTGCAGCTTGCAAAGCGCGGATAGCAGCTTCCCTACCAGCGCCCGGGCCTTTAACATACACTTCAACGGACTTTAGCCCATGTTCCATCGCAGCTTTCGCAGCAGCTTCCGCCGCCATTTGGGCCGCGAAAGGAGTGCTCTTTTTTGAGCCCCTAAATCCGAGTGACCCTGCGCTTGACCATGAAATAGCGTTTCCGGCAACGTCTGTGATGGTTACAATAGTATTATTAAATGTTGAGCAGATGTGAGCACAACCTCTTTCGATGTTTTTCCTCTCTCTGCGCTTTCTAGTCTTTTTTACCGCAGTTTTAGCCATTTAGCCCAATCCCTCCTTATTTCTTCTTGTTAGCTATAGTCCTCTTCGGACCTTTGCGGGTTCTAGCGTTGGTTTTTGTTCTTTGGCCCCTTACAGGAAGGCCTTTTCTATGACGGAGTCCTCGGTATGACCCGATTTCAATAAGTCTTTTGATATCAAGGGCAACGTCCCTTCTTAAGTCACCCTCAACTTTATATTCTTTGTCGATTACTTCCCTTAGCTTTGCAATCTCGTCATCAGTTAAATCCTTGACCCTTGTGTCAGGATTTATACCTGTTTTAGCGAGAATTTTATTCGCAGAGCTTCTGCCTATGCCATAAATATAGGTAAGGCCGATCTCGATGCGCTTTTCCTTAGGCAAATCCACACCGGAAATTCTTGCCATGCTCTTTTTACACCTCCAAATTACTGCTTTTTAATAAATTTATCTAAACACTGCCATAGGGCAGAAGATGTTAATTTGCATTAACCTTGCTTTTGCTTGTGTTTCGGGTTTTCGCAAATTACCATTACTCTGCCTTTTCTTTTAATAATCTTGCATTTTTCACAAATGGGCTTAACTGAGGGTCTAACCTTCATTTAAAATACCTCCTTATTTTGCTCTCCAGGTAATTCGTCCGCGTGTCAAGTCATAGGGCGACAATTCCACCGTAACCCTATCACCAACCAAAATTTTAATGAAATTCATGCGAAGTTTTCCTGAAATATGAGCCAATATTCTGTGACCGTTTTGAAGTTCCACCTGAAACATCGCGTTAGGCAGCACCTCAACAACTTTTCCCTCAAGCTCGATTACATCCTCTTTTGCCACAGGGTCAACCTCCTTTTGGACTTGATATCTCATCCGATTCTAACATATGCGCAATGCGCTTCCTAATTTCCGAATTAGTAATTTTTTGTCCGCATAAAATCTTTTCCTTGATTTGTGCATCCGATATACCAAGATGTTTTAAGTGCTTTAGCTTTTTCTTTTTAGGCTTTTCGTATCTTCTTAAATCACCATCACAAATAAAGGCAAAGTTTTCAATCACTTTTATTATTATAAAATACCGTCCTTTATCCCGGCCTGCTGTTGAAAGCACTAAATCACCCGGCAAAAACTCCATTTAAGTCACCTCGTTATCTAACATTGTCAAAAGACGCGGCCCGTCTTTAGTTATTGCAACAGTGTTTTCGTAATGGGCGGAAAGCTTTTTATCCCTTGTAACCGTCGTCCACCCATCCGGCAGCGTATAGCAGTCATACGTCCCCTCATTCACCATGGGTTCGATTGCAATAACCATTCCGTTTTTGAGCCTGGGCCCTCGCCCTTTGGTTCCGAAATTCGGAACATCCGGTGCCTCATGAAGGTTTTTGCCCACTCCGTGCCCGACCAGCGATCTTACCACGCTGAAGCCGTTTTTTTCAACATACTCCTGTATGCTTGAGGATATATCCCCTATCCTAAAACCTTCATAAGCAAATTTCAAACCTTCAAAAAAGCTTTGTTTCGTAACTTCAATCAGCCTATTTGCTTCTGGTGAAATCCTGCCTACGGGATAGGTTCTTGCAGCATCGGCATGGAAGCCTTTGTAATACGCGCCGATGTCAATGCTTACAATATCCCCTTCCTTTAGATAGTCATCCGATTTAGGTATACCGTGGACAATAACCTCATTTTTTGAAATACACGCGCTTGCGGGATACCCATTGTATCCTAAAAACGACGGGGTTGCCTTGCATTTTTTAATGAACTTTTCAACCAGTTCATCCAAGTGTTTTGTCGAAACACCGGGTTTTATATGCTCTTTAAGCATTTCAAACGTCAATGCGACAATTTCCCCCGCCTGTTTCATTATTTCAATTTCCGAATCGGTTTTTAAGATAATCATTTCCCTACCTCAAGAGCTTTCAATACTTCTTTTTTAGTGTCCGCCAGCTCTTCTTGACCTTTGACAATCCTAAGCAACCCTTCCTTTTTGTAAAATTCCTTTAAAGGCTCGGTTTGCTTATGGTATACGACAAGCCTTTTTCTCACGGTTTCAGGGTCGTCGTCCTCCCGTGAAATTAACGTTCCGCCGCACTTGTCGCACACCCCATCCACTTTAGGCGGATTATACTTTATATGATACGGCGCCCCGCAGCTTTTGCATTCTCTTCTTCCGGATAATCGCTTAATTAAATCCTCGTCAGATACTTCCAAATCAATGACATGGTCGATTTTCTCGCCCATATTTTTAAGCGCAACCGCCTGATTTAGAGTTCTCGGAAAACCATCAAGGATATATCCGTTTTTGCAGTCATCCTCACTTATACGCTCTTTGACTATTTCAATAACGACTTCATCGGGGACAAGCTGCCCCTCATCGATATATTTTTCAGCCGCAATGCCCATGGGCGTCTTTTCACGAATGGCGTTTCTGATAATGGCCCCGGTTGAAATGCTGGGAATGGAAAAAGTCTGGCTTAAAAACTCAGCCTGCGTTCCCTTTCCTGCCCCCGGCGGGCCAAACAGAATCAGTTTCATAAAAACCCATTCCTTTCCCGCGCCATAAAGGATTTTTAATTAGCTTAAAAATCCTTTGTAATGACGCATTAGCATTTGTGCTTCAAGCTGCCTGAATGTTTCTAGTGCCACACCAACCACGATTAGTAGCGAGGTTCCGCCAAGAGCAAGCCTGCTAAAGTTTGAGTAAAATAGTGAAATTACGTTTGGCAATACCGCAATTATTGCTAAGAACAAGGAACCTGCAAAAGTGATTTTTGACAACACCTTTGTAATATAATCGCTTGTTGGTTTTCCTGCCCTGATACCTGGGATAGAGCCGCCGTTTTTCTTCATATTGTTCGCGATTTCAATTGGGTTAAATGTGATTGAAGTATAAAAGAATGTAAACCCAACAATCAATGCAAAGTATAGTATGATGTATAGCCAATTGTCAGGTGTAAATAACCTAGCAGCTTTAAATAGGAATGAACCTTCTTTTGCGTTGAACAATTGTGCCAGCGTGCTTGGGAATGACATGATTGAAATTGCAAAGATGATCGGGATAACCCCTGCCATTGCAACTTTAATCGGAATATGGGTGGATTGACCGCCATATTGACGGCGCCCTACAACACGCTTTGCGTATTGAACCGTAATTCTTCGTTCCGCACTGTCGAAAATAACAACAAACACAATTGACGCAATAACATATACCAATAAAAGTATAAAATAGTACCATTTATCAAATATATTAACTGCAAGCCTGATCATTGTGGGTATTCTTGCGATAATACCTGCAAAGATCAAAAGTGAAATACCGTTTCCGATACCTTTATTTGTGATTTCTTCACCAAGCCACATCAAGAAGGATGTACCTGCTGTAAAGGCAAAAGTGATTGTGATAAATGATAACACGCCAGGATTTTTAATCGCGTCGTTAGTGTATAGGGTTACATAAAAACCTGCCGCTGTGATGAAACCTAAAATTATTGCGCCATAGCGGGTAAATTCGTTAATCTTTTTCCTTCCTTCTTCCCCTTCTTTAGCAAGCCTTTCCAAAGCGGGGATTGCAACAGTTAATAACTGCATAATAATTGAAGCGTTAACGTATGGGGTAATGCTCATCGCAAAAATCGTCGCATTTTCAAAAGCGCCCCCGGAAAACATGTTCATAATGTCAAAAAGCGAGCCTGTTCCAGTTTGAAACAGCCTTGAAAATGCTTCCTTGTCAACCCCCGGCACCGGAACGAATGAACCTATGCGGAATACTACTAACATAAGGAGTGTGTAAAGCATTTTCTTCCGAAGATCCGGTATTCTCCACGCATCCCTTAAAGATTTAAACACTTTAAATCACCTCTGCCTTTCCTCCGCAAGCGGCGATTTTTTCAGCCGCAGATTTTGAGAACCTCGCTGCCTTCACAGTAAGTCTCTTTGTCAATTCCCCTCGGCCTAAAACAACTACTCCGTCCTTGATTTTGCTAATTACTCCAGCCTCTTTTAAAACTTGTGCGTCAATCACAGAGTCATTGTCAAATCTTTCTAGTTCTTCAACGTTTACTTCAACGTATTCTTTAGCAAAAATATTTGTAAAGCCCCTCTTGGGAAGCCTTCTATATAAAGGCATTTGTCCGCCTTCAAATCCCGGTCTTACACCGCCGCCGCTTCTAGCGTTTTGGCCCTTGTGTCCGCGGCCCGCTGTTTTTCCGTTGCCGCTTCCATGGCCCCTGCCTTTTCTTTTTGGCTCCTTGTTACTACCCGGTGCGGGCGCAAGTTCATACAACTTCATTTTGCTGCACCTCCTTCTTATTGGACTTCTTCGTAAGTTACAAGATGTGATACCCGATTTATCATTCCTCTGATTTGAGGTGTGTCTTCCTTTATAACAACATCTCTGATTTTCTTAAGCCCTAAAGCTTTTACCGTTGCGATTTGGTCTTCTTTTCGCCCGATTATGCTTTTAGCCAATGTAATTTTAAGTTTAGCCAATTTAAACCCTCCTTAAATTAGAGTTCTGAAACGGATTTGCCTCTAATAGCCGCAACTTGTTCCGGGCTCTTTAAATTAGCTAGACCGTTAATTGTTGCTTTAACAACGTTTGTTGGATTATTGCTTCTTAGAGACTTAGCTCGGATATTTTTAATCCCACAAAGCTCAATTACCGCTCTGGCAGGGCCGCCGGCAATAACTCCGGTACCTTCTTTTGCTGGCATTAAGTAAACCCTTCCTGCGGAGAATTCTCCCATAACTTCATGTGGGATCGTGGTTTCAGTCATATTCACTTTAATTAAATTTTTCTTTGCGTCTTCAATGCCTTTTCTAATTGCTTCTGGGATTTCAGCAGCTTTTCCCATACCGCATCCAACATGGCCGTTTTGGTCCCCAACTACTACAAGAGCGCTGAAACGGAATGTACGACCGCCTTTAACTACCTTTGCAACACGGTTTATATTTACAACCCTTTCTTTGAGATCAAGAGTTGATGCATCTATGCGTTCTGCCATTTTTTCCCCTCCTTCTGTTTAAAACTCGAGACCGCCTTCGCGAGCGCCCTCTGCAAGTTCTAATACTCTTCCGTGATAAATATATCCGCCACGGTCAAAAACGACCTTCTTAATTCCTTTTTCTAACGCTTTTTTCGCCGCAAGCTTTCCAACTTCGCGTGCAGCCTGCTTATTTCCGCCATAAATTCCGCCAAGCTCTTTGTCTAGTGAGGAAGCAGAAACCAATGTCCTTCCTGTTGTGTCGTCAATGATTTGAACATAGATGTGTTTTAAGCTTCTGTATACATTTAATCTTGGCCTTTCTGGCGTGCCAGAAATCTTTTTCCTAACTCTTAGATGACGCTTAAGCCTTGCATCATTGCTGGTAGGCTTTTTAATCATTTTGCTTCACCTCTCTTACTTTTTAGCCTTTCCGCCGGCTTTACCTTCCTTGCGCCTGATATGTTCATCAGCATATTTAATACCCTTGCCCTTATAAGGTTCCGGCAATCTCTTTTCACGGATTTTCGCCGCTACTTCCCCGACCAATTGCTTGTCGGCACCTTTTACGATAATCTGGTTCGGGTTTGGCACATCTATGGTAATGCCCGGTAATTCTTCCATTTCAACTGGGTGGGAATATCCAAGAGTTAAAACAAGTTTTTTGCCTTGTTTTTGAGCTCTGTATCCAACACCGTTTATTTGAAGTTCCTTTTGATATCCTTCAGTAACGCCAATTACCATGTTATTGATTAGTGTCCTTGTAAGGCCGTGCAATGATTTGTGTTTTTTGGTTTCAGATGGGCGTTCAACTGTGATTACGTTTCCTTCATGCTTTATAATCATTTCCCCATGAAGTTTTTTAGTCAATGTGCCCTTCGGGCCTTTAACCGTAACTTCATTGTCAGGAGTAACTTTAACTTCAACCCCTTGAGGAATGCTGATGGGCATTCTTCCTATTCTGGACATTTTTTTCACCACCTATCAATATAAATTACCAAACGAATGCTAACACTTCGCCGCCTATTTTCTTTTCTCTTGCTTTTTTGTCAGTCATAACGCCTTGGGATGTTGATATAATCGCAATGCCAAGTCCTTTTAGCACATATGGCAAATGATCTTTATCGGCATAAACCCTAAGACCGGGTTTTGACACTCTCTTAATACCGCTTATAACCTTTTCTTTATTAGGGCCATATTTTAGGTTTATCCTGATTATACCCTGCTTGTTGTCTTCTTTTATTTGATAACCTTTGATGTAACCTTCTTCATGCAAGATCTGGGCAATTGCCTTCTTGATATTAGAAGCAGGTATATCAACAGATTCATGCTTTGCAGAATTCGCATTCCTGATGCGGGTAAGCATGTCAGCAATTGGATCTGTTATTTGCATATTCCAATCCTCCTTTTTTAGAGATTTATTACCAGCTTGCTTTCTTCACTCCAGGGATTTGGCCCTTGTACGCAAGTTCCCTAAAGCAAATACGGCAAATTCCGAATTTTCTTAAGTAAGCATGTGGTCTTCCACAAATCTTACATCTATTGTAAAACCTTGTCTTATATTTGGGTGGACGTTGCTGTTTTATAATCATTGATTTTTTTGCCATTTAATCTATTCCCTCCTCTCAGCTCTGACGAAAAGGAGCGCCCATAAGCCTTAATAGTTCACGAGCCTCTTCGTCGGTTTTAGCTGTGGTAACAAAACAGATATCCATTCCTCTTACCTTGTCGATCTTATCGTATTCGATTTCGGGGAATATGATTTGTTCTTTTACGCCTAAGCTGTAATTTCCTCTGCCATCAAAGGAGTTCGGGTTAATACCCTGAAAGTCCCTAACGCGTGGTAGGGCAATGTTAAATAGTTTATCAATAAAATCATACATTCTTTCGCGCCTTAGCGTAACTTTAACGCCAATGCTCATGCCTTGCCTGATTTTAAAGTTCGCAACTGATTTTTTAGCCTTTGTAACGATTGGCTTTTGGCCTGTGATTTTAGCAAGATCCCCAAGCGCCGCTTCTAACGCCTTCGGGTTATCCCTTGCTTCGCCTAAGCCTATATTTACAACAACCTTTTCAATCTTTGGGATTTGCATTACGCTTTTATATTGAAACTTATTCATTAAGGCTGGTGCTACATTATTTTTGTAATGTTCGAGCATCCTCGACATAACCGTTTATACCTCCCTTCGTATTAATCGGAAAGGGTTTCGTTACATTTTTTGCAAACCCTAACCTTTTCACCTGAGGCTAAAACCTGATAACCCACTCTAGTTGGCTTTTTGCATTTGCCGCAGATGATCATCACCTTGTTTACATAAATCGGTGCTTCCTGATGGATAATACCAGCGGTATCCCCTTGTTTTCTAGGCCTTCTGTGCTTTGTAACCATGTTCACGCCTTCAACTAGGACTTTGCCTTCCTTAGGATACGCTGCAAGGACTTTCCCTTTTTTGCCCTTGTCATCGCCAGATATAACGATAACCTGGTCTCCCTTTTTTATTTTAAGCTTGCTTGCCATCTTTCCAATCCTCCTTAAAGCACTTCGGGAGCAAGAGAAATAATCTTCATAAAGTCCTTATCCCTGAGTTCTCTTGCAACCGGTCCAAATATACGGGTGCCCCTGGGGTTTTTGTCTTCTCTGATTATTACAGCCGCATTTTCGTCAAATTTTATATAAGAGCCGTCGGGTCTTCTTTTGCCTTTAACGCTTCGGACTATAACGGCTTTAACAACTTCACCTTTTTTAACAACTCCGCCGGGTGTTGCTTTTTTAACCGAAGCAACAACAATGTCGCCGATATTTGCGTATCTTCTCATTGAGCCGCCAAGAACTCTTATGCACATGAGCTCTTTAGCCCCAGTGTTGTCGGCAACCTTTAGTCGAGTTTGTTGCTGAATCACACTTATTCACTCCTTTAATTGGTATTATCTTGCCTTTTCAATAATTTCGACAAGTCTCCATCTCTTTTCACGGCTTAGTGGCCTTGTTTCCATGATTTTTACCCTGTCGCCAATGTTGCATTCATTGTTTTCATCATGGGCCTTAAACTTTACAGTCCTCTTGATGATTTTATTGTAAAGCGGGTGTCTTCTATTATCCTCAATCGCAACAACGATGGTTTTGTCCATTTTGTTGCTGACTACTCTTCCAATCCTAACTTTACGCCTGTTTCTTTCTTCAGCCATTTGAAGCTACCTCCTTCCCCGATTAAACGTTTTTCCCAAGCTCAATTTCACGGATAACCGTCTTAATGCGAGCTATGGATTTTTTAACATGCTTTATTCTCATCGGGTTATCAAGCTGATTGGTGGCGTGCTGAAATCTCAAGTTAAAAAGCTCTGCTTTTAGTTCAGAAAGCTTTTCCTTTAGTTCCTCAATAGACATTTCGCGAGCCTCTTTAACCTTCATTATTATCACCATCCTATTCCTGTGATTCGCGCGCTACGAACTTACATTTTACAGGAAGTTTATGCATAGCAAGCCTTAGAGCTTCTCTTGCAAGTTCTTCATCAACGCCGCCTATTTCAAACATAATTCTTCCGGGTTTTACTACCGCCACCCAGTATTCCGGTGAACCTTTACCGCTACCCATACGGGTTTCAGCTGGTTTTGCTGTAACGGGTTTGTCTGGGAATATTTTAATCCAAACCTTACCGCCTCTTTTGATGTAACGTGTCATGGCAATACGGGCAGCTTCGATTTGGTTACTTGTAATCCAAGCCGGCTCAACAGCCATCAAGCCGAAATCGCCGTATGTTATTGTATTGCCTCTTGATGCCTTGCCTTTCATTCTTCCGCGAAACTGTTTTCTGTGTTTCACTCTTTTAGGCATTAACATTATTGTGCTCCCCCTTCCTTTGTTTTTGGAGCTTTTTTGCTCTCAGGAAGAACCTCACCATGGTATACCCAAACCTTTACGCCGATTTTGCCATAGGTTGTGTCCGCTTCATAAAAACCATAGTCAATATCCGCGCGAAGTGTTTGTAGCGGGATTGTCCCTTCATGGTAATGTTCAGATCTTGCGATTTCTGCGCCGCCTAAACGGCCGGAACATGTTACCTTAATACCCTTGATTCCGCCCTTCATTGCCCTTTGCATTGCGCTCTTCATAGCTTTTCTGAAGGAAACCCTCTTTTCAAGCTGTGCCGCAATGCTTTCAGCGATAAGTTGAGCGTTAATATCGGGGTTTTTAATTTCAACAATGCTTATATTAACAGTTTTTCCAGTCATTAATTGAAGCTTATTCTTTAATTTTTCAATTTCCGAACCATTTCTCCCGATAATGATGCCGGGTTTTGCAGCATGTATAAATAACCTTATGGAGTTTACAGCTCTTTCTATTTCAATTTTCGGAACACCTGCGTTAAATAGTTCTTTCTTTAAGAACTTCCTGATTTTATAATCTTCAACCAATGTTTCTCCAAAGTTTTTATCCTCAGCATACCATCTGGAATCCCAGTCTTTGATGATGCCGATTCTTAAACCATGGGGATTTACCTTCTGACCCATTAACTCGCCTCCTTTACTCTTTTTCAGCCACAACAATTGTTATATGGCTGGTGCGTTTATTTATCCTAAACGCCCTACCCTGCGCCCTGGGTCTGATTCTCTTTAGGGTAGGCCCTTGATTTGCGTAAGCTTCTTTAACATATAACTTGTTTACGTCCATGTTGTGGTTGTTTTCAGCATTGGCAATTGCTGAGTTTAAAAGTTTTATTAAAAGTTCGCTGGCAGCTTTTGGGGTGTTTTGCAAAATGCCAAGCGCAACGCCAACGGGCTTATTCCTGATTAAATCGTTTACTATATTAACCTTTCTAGGAGAAATACGCGCATAACGCAATATTGCCCTTGCCTCCATTAAAATCCTCCTCTCTTTGTGCACAAAGTAAATTATTTACCTGTTGTCTTCGCACCAGCATGCCCTCTGAAAGTTCTGGTAGGAGCGAATTCTCCAAGTTTATGTCCAACCATATCCTCTGTGCAATATACCGGAACATGTTTTCTTCCATCATGCACTGCGATGGTGTGTCCCACAAAATCCGGGAATATTGTAGAGCTTCTTGACCAAGTTTTTATAACTCTTTTTTCGCCCTTTTCGTTCATCTCTTGAATCTTCTTCAAAAGCTTCGGATCAACAAAGGGACCTTTTTTAAGCGACCTTCCCATACCTTGTATATCCTCCTCTCAAGAGAGTTATTTACGTCTCTTAATAATGAATTGATTGCTTGCTTTATTTCTCTTCCTTGTCTTATAACCTAAAGCTGGTTTACCCCAAGGAGTAACAGGACTAGGCATACCGATAGGGGATTTACCTTCACCACCGCCGTGCGGGTGATCAACAGGGTTCATAACAACGCCGCGGACTGTCGGGCGCCAACCCATGTGTCTCTTTCTGCCTGCTTTACCGATGGAAATGTTTTCGTGGTCTATATTTCCAACCTGGCCGATGGTAGCCTTGCACTCCATCCTGATTAATCTCACTTCACCGGAAGGAAGCCTTACTTGTGCGTAATCCCCTTCCTTAGCCATTAACTGCGCATAGTTTCCTGCGCTTCTTACAAGCTGCCCGCCTTTTCCGGGTGAAAGCTCGATATTATGGATTAGCGTACCAACCGGAATATTCCTGATCGGCAGGCAGTTCCCCGGCTTAATGTCAGCGTTTTCGCTTGAAATTACAGTCATGCCGTCAGTTAATCCGTATGGAGCAATAATATACCTTCTCTCGCCGTCTGCATATTCCAACAGCGCAATGTTTGCGCTCCTGTTCGGGTCGTATTCGATACCGATAACGGTTGCCGGAATATCAACTTTATCTCTCTTAAAGTCAATTATTCTATATTTTCTCTTAGCCCCGCCGCCTCTGTGACGAACAGTTATCCTACCGTATGAGTTTCTGCCGGCAGTCTTCTTTAAAGGTTCTAGCAATGATTTTTCCGGCTCAAACTTTGTTATTTCTTCAAAAGTAGAAACTGTCATAAATCTGCGGCCAGGAGAAGTTGGATTATATTTCTTGATACCCATTTTATTTTCCTCCTAAACTATCCGTTATATGAGGCTGTCAAAGAATTCGATGGTTTTGCTTCCTTCTTTTAATTTAACAACAGCCTTTTTCCAATCTGGACGTCTGCCTTGTGTTCTACCCATTCTCTTCAATTTGCCTGGAACTCTCATGGTGTTAACGCTTTCAACTTCAACACCAAAGATTTCTTCAATGGCTTTTTTGATTTCAATTTTATTTGCATTAATCGCAACTTCGAAGGTGTATTTCCTATCCTGCAAATTTTCCATGGATTGTTCGCTTATAATAGGCCTTTTAATGATATCGTAAGCGGTCATTATGCATACACCTCCTCAATCTTATTTACCGCGTCTTGGGACACAATGAACTTGTCGTGGTTTAGAACGTCATAAACATTTAACATTCCCACAAAGCTTGTGTCCACGCCTTTAATATTCCTTGCGGAAAGGTAAACATTCTCATTCTTTTCAAGTGTCACTAAAAGCGCTTTTTCCTTAACCCCAAGCCCGTTTAGAAGGGATACTATCTTTTTGGTCTTGATTTCATCAAGTGTTAAATTGTCAATAACATAGATGTTTCCTTCCTGGGCTTTTGCGCTTAGCGCGCTTTTCATAGCAAGCTTTTTAACCTTTTTGTTTAATTTATAGCTGTAATCCCTTGGCTTCGGCCCTAGCGCAACGCCGCCCTTTGTCCATTGCGGGCTTCTGATGCTGCCGTGTCTTGCGCGGCCTGTACCCTTTTGCCTCCATGGCTTTCTGCCGCCCCCCGCTACTTCCGCGCGGGTTTTGGTGCTTTGGGTACCTTGCCTTTGGTTTGCAAGATAGTTCACAACTACCTGATGAAGAACGTATTTATTAACTTCCTGTCCAAAAACGTTCTCGGAAAGTTCAATTTCGCCAATCTGGCTTCCCTGCATGTTATATAAAAGTGCTTTAGGCATCCTTAAATCCTCCTTTCGTTACCCTAAATTACGCCTTAACAGTATTTCTGATGGTTACGATGCCGTTTTTCGGGCCTGGGATACCGCCTTTTACAATGATTAGGTTTCTTTCTGTGTCAACCTTAACAACATCTAAGTTTAATACGGTTGTCTTTTCCGCACCTAGGTGTCCGGGCAGCTTCTTACCCTTCATAACCCTCGCAGGTGTTGAGTTTGCGCCCATTGAACCTGCGCCGCGGTGGTATCCTGAACCGTGGCTCATCGGGCCGCGGTGGCTTCCCCATCTTTTGATAGCGCCAGCAAAGCCTTTACCTTTGCTAATCCCGGTAACGTCTACCCTTTCGCCTTCAGCAAAAATATCACATTTGATTTCGTCGCCCACGTTGAGATTTGATATATCATCAAGCCTCAATTCTTTCAAAACTTTCTTGTAGGCAACCCCCGCCTTGTCAAAATGACCTTTTAGGGGCTTTGTTAACTTTCTTTCCTTAACTTCGCCAAAACCTAATTGCACAGCGTTGTAACCGTCTTTTTCAACAGTTTTCTTCTGAACAACCGTGCAAGGCCCGGCTTCGATAACCGTTACAGGAATAACTTTTCCTTCCGGTGAAAACATTTGAGTCATGCCGATTTTTCTGCCTATAATTGCTTTTTGCATATCTTTTACCTCCTTTGGTTATTGGTTGATGCAGCGCACCAACATTGACCCATGCCGTAGTGGCATCATAAAAACACAAAAAAATTATTTTGTGCCGTCGACAACCTTGATTTCCACGCTAACGCCCGCTGGCACGTCAAGCCTCTTTAAGGCGTCAACAGTTTTGTTTGTTGGCGAAAGAATGTCGATAAGTCTCTTATGAGTCCTCATCTCAAACTGTTCGCGGGAATCCTTGTACTTATGAACCGCTCTAAGTATGGTGATGATTTCCTTCTTTGTGGGAAGGGGAATCGGGCCGGATACTTGAGAGCCTGTTCTCTTGGCTGTTTCCACAATCTTTTCTGCGGACTGGTCAAGTAAAACATGGTCATAAGCCTTAAGTTTAATCCTGATTTTTTGTTTTGCTGCCATTTTGCTCGCCTCCATTAAAATTTTTCACATACTAACTTTAGCAATTCATGACAGACGAGAAATTTACCGTACACTGTGCCGGGTGTTTCATCCCTATTATAAACAAAGCCCAAAATTCACCATCCATTGGCAGAACTTGGGCATCATAAATAGCATTATTCCTATTCTAGCAGAGTTGCACTAGGTCATGCAAATGCTACTTACTTAACACATAAAGTGTACAGTGACTGCCGCCCGGTTTCATGAATCGGACATTCTCCACCGAAAAACCCGACAATGTCGGCAACCTCCGGCTTCATCGTATGTCATGTCACAGCTTTTTTATAATACACTAGCTTTGCGGAGATTTCAAGTATTTTTTTAATTTTTTTTTGAAAATATTAAAAATTGTCAAAACTCTACAAAAGCCAAAAGCATTCTATACATTATTTATACAAATTTATAGCAATTCCCCTAACCGCTATTTTTTGCAAATATGATAATATTATAACTAAAACAGGAAAATTGCTTTATATTTTTTTATTTTTCAGTTAAAATATAAACTACAATATAAAAAGGAAGATATTTATGAGAATTGTAACTGTTGGTGAAAACGACAAAGATATGCGGTTAGACAAATTCATACTAAAATTATGCCCGAAAATGCCAAAAAGCTTGCTATATAAATATATAAGAAAAAAACGCATAAAGGTAAACGGGAAAAAGGCGGACATATCATATATATTAAATTTGGGCGACGAAGTATCCTTATATGTTAGCGACGGGTTTTTCAAAAAAGAAGATTTTAAATCCGCAGACGGGAAACTTGACATTATATATGAAGATGAAAACATAATCATAATTGAAAAGCCAAAGGGGCTAAAAAGCCAAAAGGACAAAGCGGGGGAAGTTTCTTTGGTGGATTTGTTAAAAAGCTACCTATATAATAAGGGTGAATATGACCCCCAAAAGGAAAACACCTTCTCACCCGCCATAGCTAACCGCCTTGACCAAAACACCCACGGACTTGTAATCGGCGCAAAAAACGCGGCCGCGTTAAGGTTTATAAATGAAAAAATAAAAAACCGGGAAATAAAAAAATACTACCTCTGCCTTGTGGAAGGGCGCCCTCCGAAGGATGAGGACACTTTAGCAGGGTATATAATTAAAGATGAAAAGGAAAACAAAAGCAGGATAGTTACAAAGCCCCAAAAGGGGGCAAAGGAAGTCATAACAAAATATAAGGTGCTTTGGACAGATAAAAACCACTCCCTTTTGGAAATCGAGCTTGTTACAGGAAGAAGCCACCAGATAAGGGCGCACCTTGCAAGTATTAACTGCCCCATCTACGGCGATAAAAAATACGGGGGCCGCGGGGAGGGGTACCAGTCTTTATATGCCTATAAGCTGGAATTTTGTTTTAAAGACAATTCCCCCTTTGACTATTTAAACCACAAAACCTTTACCATGAAACTTGAGCCTTACAAAGGCATAATATAATTCCCCCTTTAGGGGGAATTTTTTATTATCCCTTCTTTCACAAGTTTTTTCATAACCCTTTTGTCCCTCACTATCCCACAGGCTTTTTGGAAATTCCCTTCCTTATTTATATAATATAAAACAAGGCTTTTTAAATACTCTTCCCGCCTTTTCCTTTTGTCCAGAAACTTCATTAATAGCCCCGCCTTTTTAGAAAATAAAAACACCCTCAAAAACATCAAAAGGGAAACCACGGCTATGCTGCCCGCGATGGAAACATCCAGGGCAAAAGCGAAAACGCAGCCCAAACTTGAGTTTAGAACGGCAACTAGGACGCTTGTTATAATCATTTGCTTAAAATCTTTGCAAATCAAATAGGAAGTAATAGCGGGTATGCTCAAAAACGCCACCACCAAAATTGAGCCTGCCACGTTAAAAGAAATTACCGCGCTTAATGAAACCATGGACATAATTAAATAGTGGATTGCCCACGGCCTAAACCCGTAAAGCGCGCATTGGGTGTAGTCAAAGATGGAAAGCTTTATTTCCTTATAAAAAATTAATGTCACAGCCAGATTTATAAGCAATAACCCCAAACCAAAATACAGCGCCTTAGGGCCCAAATCAACGCCTAAAATTACCAGCCTGTCAAAGGGTATGAAGGCCAGTTCCCCCAAAAGGACTGAATCCGTGTCCAAGTGGACATTTGACGCAAAAAGGGTGATTAACAAAACCGCAATTGAAAACAATAAGGGAAACACCACCCCGATGGCAGATTCCTCACTGACTAATTTTGTCTTATATAAGCTTTCCGTCAAATAAACGGTTAAAAGGCCCGTAAGGGTTGCCCCTATAATCAGCAAGGGGGATGACAAATCCTTTGTCACAAAAAAGCCCAAAACTATCCCCAGAATAACCGTATGGGTAATGGAATCGGAGACCATGCACATGTTTTTTAGGGCCAAAAAAACCCCCGGGATTGCGAGGGCCGCCGCGGTAATGCACGAAACCAAAACAATTTCAAACTCCACCAGCCTTCCCCCTTTTTAGTTTACTTAACACCACGCCCCTCTTTGGGGAAAATAAAACACTAATTAATGCAAATATGCTTAAAACTATCACAACAACCGGCCCCGTGGGAATTTTGGGCACCAAAAAGGAAATAACGGTGCCAATTATCCCCGAAAGCGCCCCAAAGGCGCAGGATAGCATTACCATCACGGACAATTTATCCGTCCACTGCCTTGCCGCGGCCCCGGGGGTAATAATTAAGCTTGCGATAAGCACCGCCCCCACCGCTTCAAGGCCTGTAACAATTGCCAAAACCTGCAATGCGGAAAATAAAATGTCAATTACGGCAGGCCTGAAGCCCAAAGACATGGCAAAATCCCTGTCAAAGATTACCAGCTTTAACTCCTTCCAAAAGAGAAGGATAATAAAAAAGATAGTTATGCTTATAATCATTAAGTTTTTTGCGTCATCCAAAATTAAGGTTGAGGCCTGCCCGAAAATAAAGCGGTTTAATCCCGCCTGGTTTGCGTTGGGGGTCTTTTGGACATAGGTCAAAAGCACCATTCCCAGCCCGAAAAAGGAAGACAGCGCCAAAGCCATGGCCCCGTCATGCTTTATCTTTGAATTGTTCACAATCCAAAGTATCAGCAAGGTGGAAATTATCCCAAACAAAAACGCGCCAAAAAGCAGCACTTCCATTTTCTTTGAATTGGTCAGGATATATGCCAAAACCACCCCGGGAAGGCTCGCGTGCCCTATGGAGTCGGCAAGAAGGCTTTCTTTTTTAAGTACGGAAAAACTGCTCACCATGCCACAGGTTGCCCCCAAAATCCCTAAACATAACGTTACCACCAAAAAAGTATAATCACCTAACATTTGACGCAATATTTGCATAACCCACCCCAAATGGTGAAATTTTGCCATTATAGGCTTGAGTCAACTTTTCTGATAACAGCACTTCACTGCACGGGCCTTGAGCGATTAAGCTTTTGTTGATGAGGGCCATATAGTCAAAGTATTCGCACAGGGTGGATAAGTCGTGGTGCACTAAAACAGCGGTTTTCCCTTCCTCTTTAAAACTTTTCAAAAGCCTTATTATCTCTTTTTCCGTCACAACATCCACCCCGCGGAAGGGCTCATCCAAAAAGAAAATGTCCCCCTCTTCCATCAGCGCCCTTGCCAAAAAAACCCTCTGCTTCTGCCCCCCTGAAAGCTCATTGATTTGCCGGTCTTTAAATTCCAGCATTCCCATTTTCTCAAGGCATGCTGCCGCATTGTTTTTTTCTTTCCTTCCGGGCCTTTTAATCCAGCCCAGGCTCCTGTATGAGCCCATCAACACAACGTCAAAGCACGTTGCGGGAAAATCCCAGCTGACGCTTGAATTTTGCGGGACATATGACACTTTTAAAGTTTTATCTATATTGACAAAACCCGCGTCAGCCTTTATTAAATCCAGCATTGCCTTAAGAAGCGTGGTCTTTCCCGCCCCATTAGGGCCAACTATGGCAAAAAGGCAGCCTTTTGGGATTTTTAAATTTATATCCCACAAAACCGGAATTTCTTTATATGAAACCACTAAATTTTTTACTTCCACTGCGATTTTTTCCATTTCTTCTCCCCTACTTTAACAATTCAACTATTGTATCCACATTCTTTTTAAAAGAGTTTATATACCCTTCCTCCCCTATGGAGTCGGAGTAAAGCTTACCTGAAAAATCAACGCTAAAGCCCCGCCCTTTTACCGCGTCAGCCAAAGCCGCCATGCTTTTTTCAGGCACGCTTGTTTCGGCAAAAATTGCCTTTACCTGGTTTTTTACTATAAAATCCGCCAAATTCGAAACATCATTGACCGACGCCTCCGTTAGGGTACTGATACCCATAAGCCCCAAAACCTCAAAGCCGTAGGCCCTGCCGAAATAGGAAAAGGCGTCATGGGCGGTAATTAACACCCTTTTATCTTCAGGCAGTTCCGCCACCTTGTTTTTTATATACTCATCCAATTTCCTCAACTCATATAAGTAATAATGCAAGTTTTCGTAATATACATGGGCATTTTTGTTGTCAAGGACAATAAAGTTATTTCCCACATATTCCGCCGCGTCCATCCACAAAGAAACATCAAACCAGATATGGGGGTCGTATAGGTTTTTTCCAACCTCTATAAGTTTTTCTTTTTTTACCCCGTCAGATGCGCAAATTACGGTTTTAGTCTTTTTTAAATTCTCAAAAAGCTCCGCCATTTTCCCTTCCAAATGCAAACCGTTATAGATTATGACGTCGGCGTTTTTTAGCAGGCTTAAATCATTAGCGCTTGCCTGGTACATATGGGGGTCCACCCCGTAATTCATAAGGCCGTATACATTAACACAGTCCCCGCCGATTTGCTTTGCCAAATCATAAAGCATGGTTGTTGTCGCCACCACATTGAGTTTTTCCCCCTTCCCGCCATTTTTGCAGGAAGTAGGCGTGACAACAATTAAAAGAGCAAATAAAAAAACAAAAAACCTTTTCATAAACTGCCACCCCCAAAAATTCCTTTTCCCACGACTAATATATGACGACTAAACTAAAAGGGTTATCAATATATATAAATTAAGTAAAATTTATAAAAGGACTGGTTGTATGGATGAATTCAAAACTTTCCGCGGCTATGAGCTCCAGCAGCAAAAGGAAGGCCAATTTACCCCCGCCATGGAAGACTATCTTGAAATGATATACAGGCTCTGCCAAAAGCAAAAGTTCGCGAAATTAAACACCTTATCAAAAGTGCTAAACGTGCGCCCGTCAAGCGCTTTTAAAATGGTGTCCAAGCTTTCTCATCTTGGGTATTTGGAATATAACTTGGGAGGGGTGATATTCTTAACCCCGAAAGGGGAAAGGCTTGGAAAATACTTAAACGAGCGCCACAGCACAATCTTTAGCTTTTTGTCCTTCATCGGCTCAAAAAAGCCCCTTTTGGAAACCGAGCTTGTGGAGCACTTGTTATCCGATGACACAATCGAAAAGTTAAAGCTTTTGACTTCCTTTTTTGAAAGAAACGAAAACATAAAAAACGAGTTTATAAAATTTATGGAGAACTCAAAGAGAATTAATTTTTGATATTTCTGTTAACACTATTGCATAAATCCTGTTTCTTTTATATACTTAAAATTGTACAAATATTGCAATTAGGAGGAAGCCATGAAGCACTACTTTAAAAAAATATTTCCCATTATTTTAGCAATGAGCGTTTTGCCCTTTCCCGCGGCAGGGGAAATAGCTTATGAAAGGGAGCCGGTTTTTGTGCGCGTAAATCCCGATTTCCCCAGTCCTTTCGGCCCGTTCCAAGGGTTTGGGACAAGCCTTTGCTGGTGGGCAAACTACCTTGGCTATTCCGAAAATTTGACTGAAAAAGCCGCAAAACTGTTCTTTTCAAACAAGGATGGCCTTGGTCTAAACGTGGTCAGATACAATATCGGTGGCGGCGACAACCCAAAACACACCCATATGAAGCACCAGCGGCCCGACGCCGATATGCCGGGGGTTTTAAACCCTGACGGCACCTACGATTTTTCAAAGGACAAAAACCAGATTAACGTGCTTTTAGCCGCGGTCCGTGAAGGGGTAGAATATTTGGAAGCCTTCTCAAACTCACCCCCGTACTTTATGACCGTCAGTGGCTGCACTAGCGGGCATAGGAACCCAAACATGGATAATATCGACCCTGAAAAATACGGCGAGTTTTGCGACTTTTTAACCGAAGTCTTAAAATATTTCAAAGATACATACGGCATTGAATTTGACAGCGTTGACCCCTTTAACGAGCCTGACACAAATTACTGGTCATACGGCGGCCGTCAGGAAGGCTGCCATGTGTCCCCGGGGGAACCCCAAAGCCAGATAGTGTTAACACTTGCAAAAAGCCTAAAGGAAAAGGGCTTAAATACAATAATTTCAGCGGCTGATGAAACCAATGTGGACACCCAGCTAAAAAATATTTACGCCTTTTCCAAAGAAGCATTGGACGCAATCGGCAGGATTAACACCCATACCTACCACGGGACTAAAAAGGCTCAGCTTAGGGAAGTCGTTTCAATGAACAAAAAGGATTTGTGGATGAGCGAATCCGACGCCGCATACACCGCAGGGGACAAAGCGGGTATAATGGGGGCGGCGTTGGGCTTGGCGGAAAAAATCAGCACCGACATGAACGAACTCATGCCTTCCGCATGGGTAATCTGGCAAATCATTGACCAGCACTTTGACGACACATTCTACACGCGCCGCAATTTCCACCCCGAATGGGGATACTGGGGCTGCGCGATTGCGGACCACTCAAAGGAAGATATAATCTTAACCAAAAAATACTACGCCTTCGGCCAATTCTCAAAATTCATAAGGCCGGGATATATTCAGGTAGAAACCAGCGACAAATACACCGTGGCAGCGTACGACCCAGAAACCGGCGCTGTGGTATTGGTGGTTACAAACTTAAACTCCCAGGACTTGGACTACACCTTTGATTTATCAGGTTTTTCATATTTGGGTACCAATGTTTCTGCGTACAGAACCAGCCTTGAAGAAAACTGGGCAAAACTTCCCTCCTTTGAAATTGACTCTAATCAGTTAAAAGTGAATATCAAGGGAAATTCCATCACCAGCTTTGTGATTATGCCAAATATTTCAGGCAGGGAAGTTATAATCGGAAATGAAAAAGGGGCAAGCCTTGGCGCCTTCACCATTGAAAAAGCGGACGGGGCATATAAAATTTTTGGCGAAAACAAAAAGGCCCTAAAGAGCGATTTAACATTCGGGGATTTTACCAACGACGACCTGTGGGAAATTTCCCCCAAAGAAGACGGGACATATGAAATAGTAAACGCCAAAACAAAAAAGGCGTTAACAAGCATTGAAAACTCCTTCTCCTATGAAGGAAACCTCACCCGCTTTAGGATAACATTAAATGAAAAACCCCTAAAGATTGAGCTTTCAGCCCCCAACAAACTAATCAGCGTGGGCGAAAAAATAAAAATTACTTCAAATGTTCCCGACTTAATTTTCACCGTATCCGATGATACAAAGGCAAAAATTGATGAGGCAGGTAATTTTGAGGCCCTCTCCGGCGGGGTGGTTACGGTGAAGGCCACAAGCAAAAATGACCCTTATAATTATAAGACCCTTGATTTAACAATAATCGGCGACGGCTATGTGAGGTTTTACAACCGGGCATGTTTCGGGCTTTTGGACGACCACTCCATTTTTGAAATTGACAAAGTCACAAATTCCCCCACAAGCTATTGGAAAATCATAAAAACACCCGACGGGTACGATTTGGTGGACAAAAACGGGGATGTTTTATATGTGGAATATATCGAAGAAGACGATGTATACAAGCTAAAGAAGAAAAAATATGAAAAACCCCTCTCAGTCTTTGACCTTAAAGTAAACACCGACGGCTTTGTTTCAATAGTTGATAAGGCTTCAAACAAAGCAATCACCATGAGTTCTTTCGGGGCAAAGCGGCCGGTATATGTAATTAAGATGCTGGATTATCACGATGAAATAAACCAAAACTTCAGGATTTCCAACTTCAATTGATATCTTCAATTTTTTACCTGTAAAAACCCCATAGCAAAAAAAGAAGATAAGGCGCGGTAAACCGCGCCTTATTTATTTGACAAAAAAACTTATCCATGTTAGAATTTATTTATTAACCAAACTAAAAAAGTCAAATATTGAAGATACAAAAAATTTTGAGGGGTTCTTTATGAGCTTTTGGAAAAAGGAAAAATCACATATACTAAGGCCGTTTTTAGTTTTATATATAGGGGCAATCCTTATTCCCACCTTAATTTGCACCCTTGTTTATTTTGGCGCGAGAAAAGATACGGCAAAATACTCGGAAAGGGAAATCTTTTATGTAAAAAAGTCCATTGATGAACTTTTGGACAGGGCGGATAAAATTTCCCAAATATACACAAATTTTGAAGACAGGCAGCAAAGCACAAGTTTTATAAAAGGGGAGCGTGACAAAGGCTATTATAACATTTTTGTCCTGTCCCCCATACAAAGCGCAATATTAAACGATTTAACAAAAGATGAGGATAAAACCCTTTATAACTTCTTAATTGAAAACTTTTTAAACTATAAGGACTCAAACCTTTACCCGTATAAGGGCAATAAAGCCATATATTTTAAAACAATATCCCCCCATGAGGGGCTGGCGTTTATCATTGACTTTGAGAGCCTAATCTTAAATAAAAATATTGTGCTTATAAAAACAAATAACGGAAACATCTATCAAAAAGGTGAAGGCATTGATGAAAAAGCCCCGAAAAGCGGCTATATAACCCATGAAGGCCCCACTTACACCATTGTTATAAACAGGCTAAACAAAAATTACTACGCCACAAGCCTTTACATTTTCGGCATGTTTATAACATTAATATTTGCGCTGTTTTCAATAAGATATATACTAAGTAAATACTTCTCACCCATTATTGAAATCACAAAAAAGCTTTCAGGAAAGCATAAGATTGCGGGCATTTCAAACATAAATGAAGCAATATCAAACTTTGACAGGCAAATTAAAACCAACCAGAATATACAAAAAAACAGCTTTCTTCTTAGGGCATTAAACGGAAAACTTGACTCTGACTTTTTTTGCGGGCTTAAAAACTTTGACATTCATTTTACTTCTGAGGATTTCTGCGTGGTGCTAATTAAAATTGAAGAATATTCGAACTTGTTTTTCGAGCAGGAAAAAACCAGTGAAAGCCAGCTTGAAATCGTGCAGTTTATAATTACAAACGTTATGAGCGAACTTTTTGGCGAAAGGTTTACACTTACCTATGCCGAATCCAACGACATGATAATTTATATCCTGAACATAGGGGAAAATACCCCTGATTTAGCTAATATTTTAGAAGGGATTGCCGCAAAGGGCAAAAACTTTATCGAAAAGGAATTCGGGCTTTTAATTTCCATCGCCATCAGCCAAAGCCACCCCGGCTATGAAGGCTTGCTTACGGCTTATAAGGAAGTATTGTCAATATATGAAAAAGGTCATGTTTTAGGGCAAAAAGGCTATGTTGAAACTTTCAGCCAAACAAATGTCAAAAACGTCATCTCAGGATATAACACCTCCTATGAAGAGCAGCAGTTTGCAAACTGCCTTAAAGTGGGGGATTATGAAAAGGCAAGAAGGATTTTAAACGAGATATTTGAAAACCACTTCCTTCAAAGCGTTCAAACCATTCAAATGATAAAAAGCAGGATGATTGGCCTTATTAATACCATGATTAATGTAATAGGCGGCATGAACATTGACAACAAAGACGCCTTTATGGAAGAAATAAATCTGGTAGAACGGCTTTTTAAATGCGAAACGGTGATAGAGCTTCAAAATGAAATGAACGCGTTAATATGTGAGTTGGAAGTATATGTCAGGGATAAAGTGCAGAACAACAGTAATAAAATAAAAGACGAAATAACAAAATATATTCAGGAAAACTATAAAAACCACGATTTAAGCGTGGCAAAAATCGCCGATGAATTTAACATGAATGCTTCTTACCTCTCAAAATTCTTTAAAAAGCATGTTGGGGAAGGGCTTCTAAATTACATTCACACAATTAGGATTGAAAAGAGCAAAAAGCTTTTGGAAGATGACAATTTAAGCATCAAGGAAATTGCCGATATGGTGGGCTTTTACAACTCCGACGCATATATCAGGACGTTTAAAAAAATCATAGGCATTACCCCCGGCAAATATCGGGAAATTAATAAAAAAAGCTGAAAAAAACTATTGACAATTAAGTTAAGTTATACTATAATCTATCGTGTCGCGTTTGAAGAAAGCGCGCTGCGGCGGCGTAGCTCAGTTGGCCAGAGCAAACGGTTCATACCCGTTCGGTCGGTGGTTCGAATCCACTCGCCGCTACCATTTTCGGCCCATTGGTCAAGTGGTTAAGACACCGCCCTTTCACGGCGGTAACGGGGGTTCGAATCCCCCATGGGTCACCATATGGGAGCATAGCTCAGCTGGGAGAGCATCTGCCTTACAAGCAGAGGGTCATAGGTTCGAGCCCTGTTGCTCCCACCATAAAAAGCACGGCTGATTAGACGCAAGGTCGGTTGGCTGTGTTTTATTTTTCACTAAAAAACATAGCAAATATACCGGCTTTTAAAAAGGGCCGGTTTTTTTGTTTTTTAAAAAACGCGCATACAAAGGCGCGCGCAATATATTTTTTGTCATGCTTTTTTTACACCAAAAAAATTTATCCTTCCCGCTTTAAAATAGATATTGGTTAAATTGCAATTTGTCTACTTATTAAATATATAACCTATAACAAAAGCAATTTTAAAACATAAGCCCCGCATTTGCCTATATGAAACCCCCATTTGTTCTTACCCGCTTATCTTTCGCAAACTCCGCAAACCCTTTATTGAAATTTTATATCTTATAAAAACAATACCTCCTGTGAAGTCTTATTCCCTACAGGAGGCGTTTATTTTATTTGCTTGCTTTATTTTTAATGGTTATAATGTGCGGACTTTCCCCGCGGTTAAAAACTTTAAAATGCGGCCTTTTTTGCGTGTATCAAGCATTTATCACGCTTAAAAACCGCATATAAAACTAACGATTTTAGCGCGCTTTTTTATAACCTCTTTAAATGGCTAAATACCCTTCCTTGTATGAAATGTGCAATTTCCCGCCTTCTTCGTAAAACACATATCCCCCGCTTTTTAAACTAAATTCCAATACTTCCGTATCATTGTGTTTTGTAAGCCCGATAAAGCTTACCCCGTAAATGCTTTGAGCGGGTACTAAATCTTTTGGCAAATACAAAGCCGCGTATGTGTTTGCGGGAATTTCCACGCTTAAGTATTTTAGTTTTTTGTCCCGTGTTTTCCATTCCACCGAAATATCCCCGTAATATGACTGATAGGTGCAGTTTACATAATTTATCCTTTCCTCGCTATTGTATTTATCCGATGTGTCAAACTGAGGCATTAGCTTAATATGGCAAAACCCCGGGTTTTTTTCATCATATGAAATTCCCGCCATATAGCGGTACATCCACTCAATAACCGCGCCATAGGCATAGTGGTTAAAAGAATTCATCTCACAATCCCCAAAGCCCGCCTGCGAATAAGAGTCCCACCTTTCCCACACGGTGGTAGCCCCCATTTTAACCTCATAAAGCCAGGATGGGATTTCATCCTGAAGCAGCAAATCATATGAAACATCTGAAAACCCCACATCCGAAAGGACGGGCGCAATAATATTTGTTCCCAAAAAACCGGTGGATAAGGTGTTTTTGCCAAATTTTGCCCTGATACTTCCCGCTTTCGGGTTTTCATTTTTTATGTTTTTTACAAGTAAATCAACCAAAGCCTTTTTCATTTCCTCATCTTTATAAAACCCAAGCTTTAACATCCACAAAAGCGCAGTTTGCGAATTGTCTTCCCAAACACCGCCTTTAAGCTCCCATTGGAACTGATACCCTTTATTCCCCTCACCCGATTTAACGGTTAAATTATTGTCTGAAAAATCCACATAAGTATCCAAAAATTTAGCTTTAATATCCTCAAATTTCTGGCCGTATTCTTTCTTTCGCGCCTTATCCCCCAGAATATCCGAAATCCTCGCCATAAGTTTTGTGACATAAGCATAGTATAAATCCGCAACCACTTCAACCGCCGTTCCCTGAAACGCAAGCCAATCCCCAAAATTCATGCCGCCAAAAAGGGGCGCCTGATTTTTTTGCCTTTCGTTTTCTTTTAGGAATTCCATATAACGAACAAATGCGTCATAATTTTTGGAAAGCGCGCTCACATCCCCCGTCTGAAGGTAGATTGCATAGGGAAGGATTATCAGACAGTCACTCCAGCCCGCGGCAAAATTTGAGAAAAACCCGTCAATCTGGTCCCCCACCGAGGGGGCGTACCCTAAAATCCTCGCGTTTTCAGCCAAAATATCTGCCAAATTGCACAAAAACGCCGCGCAGTCAAAATTATAAAGGGCACTTTGGGCAAAAATCTGGGTATCCCCCGTCCAAAACAGCCTTTCATCCCTTTGGGGACAGTCTGTGGCAGTGGTAAAATAATTGCTCAAATTGCTGTATATGATATTTTCAATAAGTTTATTTACACTTTCATTGTTGGTTTTAAGATAGCCCGCCCTTTTGCTTACCGACGACAATGCTAACGAGCGCAAATCATAAATGGTCACATCATCTGTGGCCTCAATCCCTATATACTGATACCCAAAAAAGGTCAAAAGCGGGGCGTATTCCTCAATCCCCTCCCCCGAAAAGGTGTATGTAGCCTTGCTCCTTGCCCCCCTCAAACTCTTTTGATAAACCGAGCCAAATGGGCCGTCAGCGTCATTTGCCCCATCGCCAGTTTTACTTTTATCATTTAGCATTTCGCCAAAACTCATGGTAAGGGTTGTCCCCGTATTTGCTGAAAATTTAATATAAGGGATTGCCGCCATGTTTTGCCCCATGTCCACAACCATTTTTTCGCCCTTTTTTAAGGTAATCCCGCCTTCAAAAATGCCATTATCCTTTTTTATAAAATTGTCCAAATATATGCCCTCTTTTGGCGCATTTGCGGCAAAGTGCTTTTTAACATTTATAACGCCATTAGGATATTCTTTATTTCTAAGCGCGCCTTTGTAAATTGTGACCGACTTTGCCTGTTTTTCATACTTTCCTATTAATTTCCCCCAAAGCCCGTTTTGCGCCCTGATTTTTCCGGGGTATTCCGCTCTTGTGATTAAAAGTGCGTCTTTTTTATCCGTTTCCTCTATCGCGCAGCCTTCCAATGTTTCGCCGCCAATCCAACCGGAGTCATCATACCCTGCCTTTTTGTAGTCCCCCAAATTTTTTTCCTTCCTTGCGTCATAGTCTTCGCCATAGTAAATCCCGCTTTTTGTGACGGGCCCGTCCAATGAAGCCTTCCAGTCGGAGGTGTTTGTTGTAAAATAATCGGCGCCGCCATCCTCATACAAAATAAAAATGAGGGCCTTAAAAGCGGGCTTGCTGAATGTTTCACCCATGCCGTTGTACCAGCCTGCGCCCAGCATTACCGATACCGCGATTTTATCACCTTTTAAAAAATCCGTTATATCATAGGTTTGATAAGTCAGGCTCACATTCCCGTTTGAATACCCAGGGCCAAGGTGGGTGTAATAAAAACCGTCTTTTTCATAAACCCCCACCCTGTTTGAATTGACATAAGCAAGATACACCCCCATGGCAGTAATATAAAGCCTTGCCTTTAGTATCTTTTTATTTTTCAAACCCTTCTCCATCCTAAAAATGGGACAGGCATAGCTTTTTTGGCTTAACGAGATAAAATCCGCCCCCGTCCAGTATTTGCTATTTATAACCCCTGTTTCAAAGTACGCCTTATCCGGGGCAAAACTTTCTCCCCTTTCATTAAACACCTTAACTTGCCAGGAATATTTCGTCCCTTCCTCCAATTTTTCCCCTTCATATAAAATTCCGACGGATTTTTCGCTTTGCGCCTTTTTCTCCCAAATTAAAATTTCCCTATTATTTACCTCATCCACTTTAAAAACCTTAAGCTCATAGGCCCTTTGCCTTTCCCCGATTACATTTGACGCCATCTTCCACGAAAACCTTATGTTTTCGCAATCTATCCCCAACGGATTATATAAGTAATTTGTGGCAAGGTCATATATCTTGGTTTTCTTATTGCTTTCTTCCCCCAAAGCCATAAACATTTCAAATCTTACCCCCTAAATTTATAATACATGAAATCCGCTTTTGCAAAAAAGACCCCCTATGTATTACATAGGGGGATTTTTTATATTATTTGAGCCAAAATTTTATAGGTTATGTCATCCTCATCATTTAAATCCAATGAAAAGCTCAAAGCCTCTGAACTTAACAAATCCTCAACCTTTTTGCTTGAAATGCCCATCAATTTATTGTCTTTGTCATAAACCAACACAAAAACTATTGCGTCCTGGCTTTTGTCAGAATTGTTTACAACGGTTGCGTCAACTAAAATTTTGCCGCCTTCAATGGATACATTATCCCTTAGTATGATTATCTCATCATTTTTATAAACCGCCTTAATGGACACTTCCCCGCCCTTTGGCACATAGGTAAAGCTTGTGTCCTCAATTCTATTAATATCGCCATTGTTGTTTATTTCAATATACAGCGGCTTTTTGTCATAGTAATTAAAGTTCACTTCAACGGGCATATTGTTTAAATACTGCGAAGTAAAGCTGTACGCCAATTTATCCCCGTAAGCTTCAGGGTTAATCCTTGCCCCTGAAATATCAAAATAGCCTTCTTGCGGGTTTGCCATAAAGCTAATTTTCGTAAACCCGCCTTCTTTCTTTAACTCCTTGGTGTAATATTCCTCAAGGAATTTCAAGCTCTTTTGGGGCCTTTGTTCCAAAAACCTTCTCAAATATGCGATAGGCCCTTCCTTCCAGTTTTTAATAACGTCCATGTCCACTTCAAATTGGGGCTGTTCCTGCTGGTTTTGCTGGTTATTTTGAGGCGGTTGCTGCGGGTTTCTGTTAACCCTTCTAAACCTGATATTGAGATTCCATCTTAAAAAGTCATTTTTTAATCCTGCCTCAGCCCTTTCCACAAGGTAATCCAAAATCTTTGTGGTTCTTTCCGTGCTAAATACGGTACCTGCGTAGGTTGAATACCTTGCGGCGAATTTTTGTGCAAACTCTTCATTTGACAACAAGCTCTTTATCATGTCCGCCGCCCACTGTGGCACCCTCGCGTCAGCAGGGGCCGGGGGTGTTGTAAAGTAGAACAAGGTGTTGCTGTCCACATTTGCATACGCAATATCAAAATCGTGAACCGCAAATCTCCATTTCCCGTCCTTTGCGTAAACTTCCGGGTTTTCAGTTGGCTCATCTGTTGTTCTCCACATTTTTATGTTATTCCCCGGCCAGTCAATATTGTCAGTAAAGAAGTAAACCGCAAAGTAGTCGATGAAATTGTCTATATCAAGCCGTCTTTTTACCTTTTCAAAAATTTCAGGCTCGGTTATCCTTCCGCCGGTAATTAAGGTGTAAATCTCCATAAAATCATTAAAATACTTTTCTTCTTCCCCGTCAGGCCCTTCGTCATAGGTCACACGGAACAGTGGGTGCGTGTCCTTGTATCCGGGATTTTTTGTGTCCCAGTCAAAGGACAGCATTACTACATCATCTTTTTTAATTTCATCGTAGTGCTGCGCTATATAGTGGTTGTCAAGCTGTTCCCTCAATTCATACTGGCCCCAGAATTCGCCGTTTATGAATAGGGCAACATTCACGGTGGAAAAGGTTTCCGGCCTTAAAAACTGGGCAATCCTTTCGGTTAAGGATTCCCTTATGGTGCTTTGTTCCCAGTCGGAAATCCTTGCGGTAACTTTGGCATGCTTGCCAACCTTCTTATCCTGATTTACATAATTTTCCCTCGCGTCGGGGAAAAGGTCATAGTTTAAAAGCTTTCCGTCATTTTCATACTCCCCTTTTGTAAAGTTAAACCTCAAGGACTTTTTCCTGCTTGCCCTCGCGGCATGGCCTGAAATCCTCACTTCCGCGCTGTGCTTAAATCCAAGGGTACCGTCTGCTTCATAGTATTCAACAAAACACTGCGGCCTTAAGGATTCATTATAAAAATTTGTGTACATACCTTTTTCTTTCCCGGCAAAATCTTCCGGTTCAATTGATACAGACATAACCGGGGTCTTAAAGACATTTTCCATATCTTCATGGATAAAGTATGTATTGGTAACTACCTTTGATTTTTGCCCGTTTGGATATACCGCCATTGCCCTTACTACCCTGGCATTAAAAACGCTGTTTGGCCTCCACCACGGATTATCCGACACAGCATTAGAAAGCGGCGCTTCTTCAAGGCTGGGCGCTTCAATAAGGATGGGCTTTTCATATACTAAAGATTTTTCCGAAGGGGTTGAGCCGTCCAACGTATAATAAATCTTTGCCCCTGCCTGGGCTTTTAGCTCAAGGTAAAATCCCTTTTTATAAAAACCGCCTTCGTTGGAAAACACCACCTCTGCGCCTTCCAATGGGTCTTGAGCGTATACCGGCATAATATTTAAAATTAAAATTAAAGTTAAAGCCAAAACCAACCAGATTACTCTTTTCATTAAGCACATTCCTTTCCACAGCGTTATATGGTTAATTTAATTATATAATTTTTTATTAAATAATACAATATAGATTAATAATTTAGCAGGCTTTTAATTTAAAAATCACAAAACTTTCACATTTTAAAAAAACGAAAATTTTAATTTCAAACAATCCATATAAAGGTCATATTCATTTTTTAAAAACCGCAATAATTAAAACCAAATATTCTTTTGAAATTTAGGATAGCCCTTCATCAAATATTTATTTCTAACAAAAATGAGGCTTTAAAGCCTCTTTTTATTTAAATTATATTTTCACAAAATCCTGATTGTGCATTTTCTTAATATTTATCTTAATATTTATAATTTAGAAATACTAAATTGTTTTCCCCTTTCAAATCTGAAAATATAAAATCTTACACAAAAAAGGCTCAAAGTTAACCTTTGAGCCTTTTAAAGCTATTATTATTCAGCGGCGTAGCTTACGATATCTGAATATCCTAAAGCCCTAGCTCTGTTAATTAACTGCATGTTATAGCACTCATCACCTAGGATGTAGATTTCTCTCATATTACCATAACCTAGCCTGATTAGAACTTGTTGTGACGGTTGCAATGCCCCACCATCAAGTCTTTCTACGCCTCTTAATTCATTATTCTTGCTAAAGTTCACCTTATATACGTTTCCTGATACTCTGTAATTAAATAATCCTGAAGTTGTTGCAACCTTGATGATGTCGCCTTGAACATCCAATATGATTGCTTGGTTGTAGTATAGATCCCTTCTGCTAGCATCGTTCCATGGGTTAGAATTGTGATAACCTGCTGCATAAATCGGAACCTGTTTCACAGTTCCATCGCTGAACACGAAGTCCCCAATGGTTAACTCGTTACCGCCATACCTTGAATCGTGGATATATACCCTGGTAATTAAGTTGCTCAAGTATTCAAACATCATTAGAGTTCCGGGTACTGTATCCGCACTTAAAATACCTTTTCTGCTTGCTGTGCCTTCTCTTAATGCAGTGCCTTCATAGTAATAGTACTTATCAGTTTCTTGGTCATTTTCATCAAGCACAATTGTTGTCTTTACATATACTTTTAAGCCCTGCCAAATATTTCTGGTGGGTTCTGCAGCGGATGCAGAGTTTTCTAAATAAAGGACATCAGGATAAACAAGGTCATTTTTATCTATGTAGTATCGGTAAAATTCACCCAATACCTTATCATTTGTCAACCAATTCATTCTGTGTGCATAGTAGAATATGTTTCCGTTTCTGTCAGTGTATCTTTCAAATATAACAATCTTGTCATCTACAAAAGTTGTATTGTCAGTCATCATCAAAGCCCTTGATGTACTTCTGTAAGTAGCAGATGTAAAACTTTCGCTATCCACATAGAAAATTGGCGGTGTATTAATTTTGTCATACGCTCTTGGTGTTTCTATTGAATATATTCTTCCGTTGGCATTAACCTTATATAAGATAACTTTTTCCTGGTACCCTTTGCCATCAGATCTCTTTCCGAATATTAGTCTGCCGCTTGCGTCCGTTATGCTGGTTAAAGTTTGTACATCAGGAATTTTTACGCCATTTACCTTTAGCCCGTTTTCAAGGTCATAAACTCTTGTCTGCCCTGAAGTGTCAACTATTTTAATCTGCGGTAATGAAAGATTGTCAACTGAGCTTAAGCCGGCAAACAATCCCACTTGCCCTGAAATTGTTGATTGTCCTTTATAGTGGGAAATCTTACCGTTTGGCGCAAGGAAAAACTCACCATAGCTTCTCAAACCGATAATGCCGCCGGTTACATTGTCGTTTAGTTCGTAGAAGGTGCCGTTGATTAAATATTTGTCCCCATCAATTTGAGTAACTTCGCCAAATACTGACGCGGTTGAAATAATAACTGTTTTTACAGAATTGTCCTTGCTTGCGGCGTAAGCTAAAACGTTATTCTGCCTGATATCATCAATTGTTGCCTTCCTGCCGTCCGTATAGTAGATATTTACTGTTGCATTTTCTTCATCCAATGAAATTACTTCATTGTTTGTGCCTACAATTCTGCTAACTGACTTGGAAACATTGTTTACTGTAATGAACCTATAATCCAATACATCGATTATATCGTATACGTCATCGCCGTCATTGTCAATCAGTGTAACTTTACCATATTTGGGCTTTAAGTCGTCAACATCAACATTAATCAGGGTTGCGCCATTGTAAATAACAATCGGTGTGCCTGAAGTGCGGACATTTTTAGGCTTACTATCGTTTTCAATGTCCTGCCAATATGTAAATTGATATTGACCTTTTACAACTGTAACACTATCAATGTTTTCCGCGTTAATCACAAGTGAATTGTTCTTTTTGCCTGACACTTCATAAAACTTAACGGTTCTAAAGTCATTATCGCCTGTATCTTCAACATACAAGGTTACATAATATCCAAGGTATTTATCAATGTCGGTATCCCCAACGATGAACATTTCGCCATTATCTAGCAAGATGTAACCATCCCGCAAGGTGGATTTTCCGAAAAATGAGGTGTCACTATTTGCTTCAACAACGCCTTTTACTGTTGTTAGCCCAAAGTATCTGGAAAGTAGTGTTACCCCTTCCATCACTTCATAGGTAACTATCGTATCGGACATTGTAACGCCTGCTTCCATAATGTCAATGCTCATTGCATTGTAAACAAGTTTTGCAACTTTACCCCTGGAAGCTTCCCTGCCGACCTGAATGTTAACTCCCTTGCTTAACCCGATTGAGTTTGCAACCTGGAGATAGCCGTTTGGGTAACCGGCTTTTGCGTAAGCGTAACTGCCATAGCCTAGCACGCTTACGATAATTTTTACTGCTTGTTCTTCTGTTACAACATCATCCGGCCTGAATGTGCCGTCCTCAAAGCCTGTTAAAATTCCAAGTTCGGCAGCAAGGTTAATTTGGTTTGCCGCCCAGTGGAAATCCGTATCATAAAACTTTGATTCATCAACCTGCCTTGTCAATGTGTCCATTTTTAGCATCCTAAGTGCCACTGCAGCCATTTCAGCGCGGGTAATGGTACTGTCAGGCCTAAATGTTGTTGAATCATATCCTCTCATAATCCCAAGATAATTCAATAATTCAACAGCATTTTCATATTCAGTACCAGCTACGTCATAAAAAGTAGCTGCAATAACACCCTGGCTCACCATGCTTAAAAGCATTATAACCGCTATAATAATTGACTTAATTCTCTGCATGCTACAACCCTCTCCTGTTTATTAATATTCATAAATTAATTAGTCCAATAACTGAGCAATTACATATGCTGCTTCTGCTCTTGTTGCGGTTGCAGTTGGCGCTAACATTGGTGAGTAGATGGGAGGAATCGCACCGTTCATATAGTTAACTGCCTCTTTTGCGTAATCGCTGATTGAAGCATAATCGCTAATTTGAATTTGTGAGCCTCTATTAACACCCCTGCCAAGTTTAATAACTGCGCGGTATACCATCGTAATCATATCCTGGCGGGTTATAGTCCTTCCAACACCAAATGATCCATCACCCATACCTTGTGTAATGCCTGCTTTTTCAGCACTTGCAACATAGATATAATACCAGCTGTCCTGCGGAACATCAGTAAATGACGTGGTAGCTGTTAAATCGCTAATCTGTAATGCGTTAACCAACATCTTAATAAATTCTTCCCTTGTAACAGCGCCTTGTGGATTGAATTTCCTGTCGCCAATACCCTCTACAACGCCTTTTGCAGTAAGTTTAGCAATGCTTTCATCCGCCCAGCTGAATACGGCAGTAACGTCGGTGTAGTAGTCACTTGATCTATAAACTTTTAATTGGGTCATGTCCTGCGGCAATGTATATGATGTTAAGCCCGATGAGCTTGAGCCTCCACCGCCGCCGCCTTTTGTAGAGTCTTTCTTTCCGCTGTCGTCAGGTACACTACTTTGCAATGCTTTATTCTTTGCTTTCATTGTACTGTCTGTGATTTCTTCTGTGCTATAATAGTCTTTGCCATTTTGAATATCCTTTGCTGCGCTTTCCTTCTTCTTAATTTGATCTTTTGTCAATTCGCTATTATCTTTATAGAAGAATTCATATACCCCGTTCATCTTATCAAGGGGGAAGTAATTCTTAAATTCTTTTAAATAATCAAATATAGCCTGCCAGTGGGTTTGGTTAAATCCCCCTACAATAATGGAATCTTCCAATGTTTCCTTAAAATCTCTTTTTGCTTTATCAAAATCATTAGAAGCTGTAAAACCTTTGCTCATCAAATGAGAAGCTACTTTTATACGTGCTTTGTCTGTCATGTTTGTATAAAATTGACTTACATCTTCATTCAAATTAAACATTACAATTGCTTCGTCTATAGCTTTCAAGCTCTTATCTGCATTACCTTCTTTTGCAATTGTAGCATAAACCAAAGCAAAGTTTACCATTTCTGCAACTTGTTCTTCTGTAAAGTCGCTTCTGTCATTTACTTTTAAAACATACTCTGCGAAAAACTCTTTGCTTTTGCGGCTTAGCATATCGAAAATAGGTACTTTAATACCGCTTGCTTCTGCAATATCTTTATTGCTTTCAATTATATCGATTATATCATCAGCTGTTGACTCACTTGATCTGAATACATCAAACATTTCTCTTCTGTATTCTTCGTTTGCAAAGAAGAATTCCCTTGATTTTACTTGCGCGCCTACTACAACAACGGTGTAATAACCTGATTCGTTTGAATCGTCAATATTGTATGTAAATGTATATTTTTCTTTGTCTTTTGATAGAATTTCATCAAAGTACAATACATCTTCAAACAAGTCTTCCTTTGGCGTTAGATTATCAAATGAAACGCCGGGTCTTAGAATATACATAAAGAATACTGGATAGTTGTCAGCGTTTTCAAATATTAAATCAACTTGCAAAGTATTTATCTTTACTTTAGCATTTTCAATTTCAATAAATACATCGTCATCCGCCAAAGCTATGGCACTTGGCAAGATGAAGCATAGCACCAATATCAATGAAAGCAATTTCTTTATTGCATTAACCTTATAACTCATGCTATTTCCTCCTAATTTATTGTAATTCTAGCCCGACTTATCTCACGCCTTCGATGTACAAAATCGCAGAATTAGCCAAATCATGTTGAATTACAGACTCTTTACCAATTTTTGCTAAATAATATCCGGATTCAACATTCTTCAATCTGTATGTTTTAGCTTCTGCGTCCACAACTTCAATAGCCCATTCTTCGTTTGTATCGCGGTAATCACCTTTCCACGCTATAATTGAGGTGCTTGTATTTCTGCTGTGTCCTGAGTTGTTCAAGAATCTTTCCGGATTTGCTTTAGAATAGATATAATAAATGCCACTGTTTGGAGATTTTTCATAAATAAACCATTGTTGATTATCAGCTTCAGTTCTTTCAGACCAACTTAAGGCGTCAGCGTTTGGATTAGGTAATGTCAAAGTCAATCCGCTGTCTGCGATTGAAATTATATTATATCCGCCAATAATCAAGTCTTTAGCAGCTCTCTTACCTTCAGAATTATACTGTTCAGTTGGTACAAATTTATCTAATCCTTGAAGGGTGTCCACTAAGAATATTTTTATATTATAATTTTTGAATTCTTCTTCAGGAGCTTCCGGAATATCCATCCTAATGGACAGTGTTTTTTTCTCATTAAAACCATTGAAGTTTTCTTGAGCCGAGCCCAATCTAACAAGCCTGCCTAGATTATCATATAAACCTACAATCATTGTTAAGGTTGTATCTGAAGTAAGTTTGTGAGTTATATCATAGGAAATTACTGCATCACCTGCTTTAAAGCCTCTGCCTGATAAATAAGATGCAGGACTTGAGCCTTGCTTTATTGTTGGCCCATTATTGTCGGGCACAATTGGACTTTCAATTACCTGAACTTCCTGCAAGTTTAAGCAGTCAATATACATTACATCATTACCAGTATTAACAACATAGAATCTGAATTCTGTGTCTTTTGCTACAAATATTATTTCTTCTTTTTGCCATTCACCATAGGTAATGGGGGTCTTTCTTCCTATTTCAATATACCCAACTCTTTCTAGGGTTGTCGCAATGTGCCTGTATGTATCACTAAAGTTTGCATCGGAACCCTTCGGAACTTTTACCCACATGGAAAACACATATGTTTTTTCTTTTTCTACCTCTGTTCTGTAAATAAAAGTGGAGTTACCCGGAAATTCATAACCGTAACTTCCGTGATATGCTGCATCTGCAATGAATCTGCCCGCATTTGTTATGTAATAAAGCCTGTTTGTCCTTCTTAGTTTCTGTTCTTCGGAGTCTACCCATTCCTCCATTACATAGTTGGGATCTTCCATGTCACCAAGAAGGAATAAATTATCGCCTATTACTAAATATTGATTCCCATTGTTTTCAAAAGTAGTGTTCAATGGATATTCCCTATAAACTTCTTCCGCTGGTACATTTAACTGAATCATCCCAATTAGAGCAATTGCTACCAACAACAGTGAAACAATTGACTTCTTAATTGATTTTTTGTTGCCCATAAAATATAACCCTCCTAATTTAATTTGTACATGCTAATTGTGTTTATTTAATTAATAATTAACACCAAATTTTATATGTATAATTAACAAACACACTACTAGATATATTAATTATACATAGATAAATCAAATATGTAAATAGTTAATTTATGATAGATAAACAAAATTTGCTCACTTTAGTATTTTATTATAGTATAATTTCGCAAAGATAACATATTAATTACAAATTGGTTACATTTTAAATTTAAACGACATATTAATCAATTTCAACAAAAATATTTACCTGATTTAGAAGGTATAACCAAATCCCCTGAAAAACCATAATACCTGCACAGCGTGCAGGTATTATTTACTAATATGTGTCTCTTTGCCAAACCCTGACCCAGTCGCACTGGTAATATGCCGGCCACTTTGTTGTTTCGTCAGGGTCCCCGTCCCATCCGCCGATGGCAAGGTTTAAGATAATATACATATTCTTTTGGGTGGCGATCATTTGTTTATTTGTAAATGTGGTACCCACTTGCTTTCCGTCCAAATACCACTTCATGTAATTCGGGGTCCACTCAATGGCGTAAACATGGAAATCCTCTGACAAATCCACTCCCGCGTCGGGGGTGTTGTAATGGGATCCGTTCCCCGAGCCGTCAGCCTTCTTAAAGTGGACATTTGTTACATACTGGGTTGGTTTTGAGCCCAAATATTCCATAATGTCAATTTCCGGCGGCCAGCCGTTTCCCAACATCCAAAAGGCGGGCCACATACCCTTGCCGCCTGCAACTTTCAGGCGGGCTTCAATGTAGCCGTAGTTAAAGTGGTATTTGCCGTTTGTGTTTATCGCCCCTGAAGTAAAGTCAACGCTCAAAGTCTTTCCATCAAATTTCGCGGTTGCCCCGCGGCTTTCGGGGTGTTTTTTGTTTTCCCCCACAATGGTCAAAAGCCCGTCTTTTACAATCACGTTTTCAGGAACGCAGTAAGCCCTGTGGTTGTGGGTTTTCCCGTTTCCCCACGGATAGCCGTAATTCCACTTTGAGGCATCCAAAGTATCCCCTTCAAAATCATCGTAAAACACCAGCTTGTATTCGCTTCCAATATGTGCTGGCCTTAAATTTTCAAAGGGAATATCCGCAACTTCATGTTCTATGTATTCAGTATCAGGAAGTTTCTTCCTTTCAAGGCTCTTATTTATATCCATCATCCTTTTTACCAATACTGCAGCCTGTGCGCGGGTCGCTTTGGCTTTTGGCGAAAAGGTGTTATCCCCTGTTCCTAACAAAAGCCCAAGCTTTACGCAAATTTCCACATATCCCCTTGCCCATGGCGCAATATCTTCATAATCGGAAAATTCCAAATCCGCCCCAGGCGGCAAATAATTCACCCTTCTTAACGCCCTCACGGCTATGGAAGCAATTTCTTCCCTTGTAACCGGGCTTTGGGGGTATATGTATCCATCCTCAATCAGGTATTCATCAATCAGCCCGTCGCGGTAGGCCCCCACAATTTCCCCTGAGAACCATTCCCCGTCGGGACAGTCCTTAAATATTCCCATCGCAAGGACGGACGCCCTGATTTTAAACGCCCTGTTTACCATTGTGATAAATTCCGCCCTTGAAATGACCCTGTGAGGCTCAAAAGTGTCGGAAGATGTGCCCTTTATGATACCTAATGATACCAGCTCCAAAACCGCGTCCTCTGCCCAGGGCACACTGTCCAGATCTTTAAATGAAACCCCGTCTTGGGCAATTATCTGAAGTGTTGAAAAAACCAAAATTGCTGCCACTACCAAAACAAAAACTTTTTTCATATTCCATCCCCTTTTCAAAAACCGGAAAACCTGATGCCTTTTACTCTTATATTAACATTTGGGGCAAAGCGGCACTTTGCCCCAAATGAAGAGACAGTATTGACATTTTACAACAAAATTCTTTGCGTGTAAATCGTCAATATTTTATATCAATCTTTATTATTTTACGCCCTGTATGCTGAAAGAGTATTTATGGGTCATGTAGGAGTGGATGTTAAATTCATAATGGGTTTTAGCGCCCCATGAGTCATCCCCGCCTACGCCCATTTGCTTATAATTTACCCTTACCACAACTTTGTCGTCATTTACCAGTTCATATAGGTGCTTGCTGTTTTCAACCTCGCTTGGGGTAAAGTGTAGGGCGTTTAGTTCCACAGTGGGATTTCCCTTAATTAGCAATCCCTTGTTTAAAGAATCCTTTAAGGTCGCCCATCTTACTCCGGTTTTATTCCCGCATTCCTGGGGCGAGATGTATGGCACAAACTGGTCCTTTACAAGGCCGCTGTATATTCCGACCCTTGCGGACTTATCGCGGTCAATGTAGTTTTCATGGGGCCCTTTACCGTAGAAAGTCAAGTTTTCAAACTTCCTCGGCAAAATAAACATCATTCCCACTTCTGGAATTTCAGGAAGTTTTTTGCCCGGAACCAGTGTATAGTCAAAGTCGATTTTGCCGTCAGCCGAAACCTTGTAATTTAAGTAAACCTTTGACTCATTTTCCTTTGTCGGTAAGGTAAACTCAACTTTAATTAGGGCAAAGCCATCTTCTTTTACCACTTCAAAACTTGAAACCGAAGCGTTTTTGCCCGCCTCTTTCCATGTCTCGCAGCGGGAGGGGAGCTTGTTCCCCTTGTCGTTATCCGTCGCCGCCCTCCAGAAGTTAAGTACAGGCGGCTCTTTGAACATTTCTTCCCCTGCGAAATTATAGCTTGAAATTAAACCAGTATTTTTGTCAAATGTAACGGTAAACCCGCTTCCTTTTACTATAACGCTGTCCCCGTTTATTACTTCCACATCCCCGCTTGCCTTTTCTTCTTTTACTATTCTTTCAACGGGAAGGATGAACTGTTCATAGGCAACCTCATGCCCCGCTTTTGCCCACAGGGTGTCGGATGTCGTCACAAAGCTTATATTTAAAATATACTCTTCTTCTGCTTTTTCAGGAATTTCATAGGGAATTACAACCCTTTTTGTCGCCAGCGGCTCAATATCAACCGTCATTTCACCGGACTCTGTCCTAATCCCGTCTTTTAAGATTTCCCACTTTAGCTTAAATTCGTTTAAGTTTGTAAATAGGAAATCATTTCTTATTTTAAATACCCCGGTTACCAAATCCCCTTCAAAGATTTTGACATTCTGGTATACCTTTTTAACTTCAATTAATTTCGGGGAAACCTGATGGTCCCCAAATACAAGGCCGTTTTGGCAGAAAGTCCCGTCGTTTTGGTCCTCGCCTAAATGCGCAAAGTCGCCGCCATAAGCCAAATACTCTACACCGTCTTGATTTTTGGTTCTGATAGACTGGTCAATCCAGTCCCAGATAAACCCGCCCTGCAAAACGGGGTATTTGTCAAATAACTCCCAATACTTATACAAATCCCCGCAGGAATTCCCCATGGCGTGGGAATATTCGCAAAGGATAAAGGGTTTGTCCGAACGCCAGTTAATAAACCTTTCAATATCCCAGATTTTTGTGTACATCTGGCTTTCAATTTCGCTGGCGTCCTCAAATTCGCGGCAGTGGCAAATCCCTTCATAGTGAACCACCCTTGTGTCATCATACGCCTTTATAAGGTTTTTCATCTTTATGAAGTTTTCGCCGCCGAAGGACTCATTACCCAACGACCAGATTACAACGCATGGGTGGTTTTTGTCCCTGTGAAGCATGGAGTTAACCCTGTCAAGCACCGCTCCTTCCCATTCGGGGCGGCTTGCGGGGATTGTTTCCTCCAAGCCCTTTTGCCCGTAGCGCCATGTGCCATGGGTTTCAAGGTTTGTCTCATCTATTACATAAAGGCCGTATTCATCGCACAAATCATACCACAAGGTCTGGTTTGGATAATGGCTGGTTCTTACCGCGTTGATGTTGTGCTGTTTCATTAAAAGAATACTCTTTATCATTTCCTCTTTTGTGATAGCGCGGCCGTTGTCGCAGGTAAACTCATGGCGGTTTACGCCTTTGAATACTATGCGTTTGCCGTTTATCTGCATTAGCCCGTCTTTAATTTCAAATTTCCTAAACCCGATTTTCGCGCTTACTGCCTCAAACACATTCCCCGCTTCATCTTCTAGAGCAAGCACAAGGGTATACAGGTTTGGCTTTTCCGCGCTCCATTTTTCCGGGTTTTTCACAAAAGCGGATATTTTTAAATCCGTAAAGTCGCTGCCATCCAATGAAACATCCTTGTAAATTGTGTCAATAACTTCTTTTTTATCTCTATCAAAAAGCCGTGCCTTTAGTTTAACATTCTTTAACTCATTGTCATAGTTGGAAACCGTAACATCCACTTTCAATATGGCGTCTTCGTATTTTTCATCAAGGTCGCACCTTGCGAAAAAGTCATAGATGTGCACCTTTGGGGTAAACATTAAAAATACGTCCCTGAAAATCCCCGCAAGCCTCCAAAAGTCCTGGTCCTCAAGCCAGCTTGCGTCGCACCAACGGTACACCTCAACCGCCAATTTGTTTTCCCCTTCAACTAAATACGGGGTTATGTCAAATTCGCTTTGTGTAAATGTATCTTCGCTATATCCAACAAAATCCCCGTTTACCCAAACATAAAAGGCGGATTCCACCCCCGCGAAATGAAGTATCACAGGGTCCCCCATCTTATAGTTTTTGGGCAATGTGAAGTATGTAATATATGAGCCCACCGGGTTGTATCCCGTTGGCGCGTATGGGGGCTTTAAATTCGGCTCCCTAACCACCCACGGGTACCTCACATTGGTGTATTGGGGATAGTCAAAGCCCTGAAACTGCCAGTTAGAAGGCACCTTAATCTCGGTAAAACCGGATTCGTCAAAACCTAATTTGTAAAAATCCTTTGGCCTTGAATCGGGATTGTTTGACAGCTTAAACTTCCATGTCCCGTTTAAAGACATTATATTTTCACATTCTTTAAAGTAAAGCGCGTCTTCCTCCCTATTATACGGGGAGAGGGTTGCATGGGGCCTAAGCCTGTTAACCTCGAAAATCTCCGGGTTATTGTTCCACTCAGGCATGCCGTTTTTTGGCGGTGTATACACAAACTTTTTTTTCATTATCCTGCCTCCTGTTATGTTTTCTTTAGGGTTAGTTTAACATAAAGTATTTTTTAGTCAATAGAATTTTAAGAAAATTCAATTATTTTTTAAAATGACAAAAATAAAAAAATATGCACCCTGCCCAGGGTGCATATTTTTTATTTTTAACTACTTATTATTTCACAGCTTCCAATGTCCACTTGAATGCGTTGCTTTCTGTATGTTGAACAACAGCCCTGTCGGTGCTCATTAGGTATAGCTGGCTCATCTTGGACTGGATTAGGTATTTACCGTCCTTTGTCTTAACAAGATTCCATTTTTGGTTGTCGTTGCCGGTTGGTGTCCAGATGATGATTTCGCCGCCTGCATCCCTTGATTCACCGGATACGTCTAAAACAATGTTAGCTTTCTTGTTTGTGAAGGTGTATGAGCCGTCACCGTTTTCAGTAATCCTCCAGATTTGTTCGTCTTTGTTGTTTGCGGCTTCTTCAATGATTGCGGGAGAACCTGCTTCTGTGCCGTCAACTGACAAAACTTTTCCGGATGGTGCAATAACCTTATAATAACCTTCTATTTTTGTAGAAGTTGTGTCTTGCTGTTGCTGTTGTTGCTGCTGTTGCTGCTGTTGTTGCTGGGTCTGCTGTGTAACAGCCGCTTCTTCGATAACGAATTTTTGAAGGTCTGACTGTCTCTTAGCAGCTTGAACAAGGTCGCCGGAAGCGCCTTCAAGATATAGCCCGCTTACAGCAGCGATAATTGAATATGTGCCGTCTTGGTTTTTAACAATTTTGAACTGTTGGTTAATGTCCCCAGATTTATCCCATTGAATCAATAGCACGCCTTCATCTGTGGAAAGCGCAGGAACGTCAAGGGCTTTATTGCTGTTAACATTTACTAAAACATAGTTTTCGCCGATTGCTTCAAACTTCCAAACCTGTTCAGGCGCGCCTGTGAATTTAACAAATGTCATGTTCACGGAGTTTTCTGTGGAAGCGTCTTTTACTGTTAGCGCCTTATCGGTATCTTTTAGCAAGATCTTATAAGTCTTTGTGGTATCAAATTTAGCAACCTGAGCCGGTGTATTATCCTGTTGCTGTTGCTGTTGTTGATCCTGCTGGGTTTTTGGAGTGGTAATAACAACTGTGCTGGTTTCATCAATCCAGTTAACTTCTTTACCGAAAGCTTCGCTTACGGCCCTTACAGGAAGATATGTAGAACCTGCAATGATAATAGCTTCAGGATTTAGGTTTAGTTTTTGGCCGTTTAAGTAAACCTTAACTTTTCCGTCATCGGTTTCGGTGTAAGGCTTCTTTTCGCCAAGGATAACGGTTTTGGTATCCCCGTCCCATTCAACGGCAAGTCCCAAAGCATTAGCCAAAGCCCTCAACGGAAGATATGTATAGCTGCCTTTGATAAATGGTTCAACAGGATTTCCATTAGCATCCTTCGGTGAAAGCCTGATTCCATCCACTTCAATTTTAATGCCCCTGTACACAATGTCATCATCAGCAGTTACCACTTGGAAAAATCCCACTGCCATCATGACAATGAGCAATAAAGACACAACTTTTTTGAACATAATCCATCCTCCTTAAACAATTATGTTTCATTAAATGATATTAAAATTATACTCCAACATATGTATAAAGTCAACACAAATTTAGCTTATAAACCTCTTGTTTTTGTAACCTTTATAGACAAAACCCATGATTTTGTGGTAAAATTAGCAAAGATTGCACAATAAAAAATTTTTATGCAAAAAGGCAATGCCAATGTCCAAAACTTTTTGCAAAAAATTTAAAAACAGTAGCAATATCTGGGATTTGATGTTATAATAAACATACTTACAACAGAAATGGAGAGAGATTGTATGAAATGTGTTGTGTTAGCGGCAGGTTACGCGACACGGATGTACCCGTTAACCATTGACACGCCGAAACCGCTGCTTAAAATAGGTGAAAAAACAATACTAAACCACCTTTTAGACGATATCGATCAAATTGATGATATCTACGAACATATTATAATTTCAAACCACTTATTCTACAATAAATTCAAAGAATGGGAAAAAAAGCAAAGCTACAAAAAACCGCTTACAATCCTAGACGACGGCACCACTTCCAACGAGGGAAGGCTCGGGGCGGTTAAGGATTTACAGTTTGCCATTGAAAAATTAAATATTAATGAGGATATTTTAGTTGTCGCGGGGGACAATTTCGTGAATTTTTCCTTTTCCAAATTTATAGATTTTTATAAGGAAAAAAACTCATCCTGCATTATGTATTATGAAGAAAACGACATAGAAGTTTTAAAAAAGTGTGGAGTGGCAATAATAAATTCCGATAATATAGTTACAGAGATGGAAGAAAAACCACAAAACCCGAAAACCAATCTTGCGGTACTTCCTTTTTACATCTACAAATCAGGAGACCTGCATTATATTAAGGAAAGCATTGATGAAGGCTTCCCCCATGACGCCCCCGGGTATTTTGTATCATACCTTTGCAAAATGACAAAAGTTTACGCGTTTAAAATGCCGGGGAAAAACTATGATGTAGGCGACCTGGACAGTTATTTAAGGATACAAAAGGAGTTTAGCCAAATCAAAACCATAACTTAAAGGAAGTTATAAATTATGATTGAAAAGACCTACTCCTTATCTATGTCGGATTACAAAGCCTACTACATTTACAACCTAAAAAAGCTTTTCGTGTTTGCCCCCGTAAGCCAGTTTGTTTTGGTATTTGCGATAAACTGCATGTATTTTAAGGCAGTTACCATAACAATTTTTCTCTTTAGCTTTTTATACGCCTCAATTATTTATGTGGCATCCATAATTACCGTAAATGTAATGGTTTCAAAACAGATAAAATCTGACGCATATGTAGGTCAATTTATAACTGTGAACATTTCAAAAAACGATATATCAATAAAATCCAACGACAAGAGTTTCCGGGTTAGATACGAAACAATCTTAAAGCTTTGCGAAGTTGGAAACGCTTTTTATATATATTTAACAAAGGAAAAGGCCTTGATTGTTCCAAAGTATATATTCAGCCCCGATGAGCTTGACAGGCTTTCAGTATTTTTCAAAGAACAGCTTGACGACGGAAAGTTAAGGCTTATTAAGCAAAAAACATAAAAGTAAAAAAATTTTAAAATACGGGCGCAAAGCAATGGGGCGGCGCGAACAGGCGCTGCTTTTTATTGTTTTTTTGCATTTAAAAAAAAATTATTGACATGTCAAAATGTTTTGTTATAATTACATTTGTGTTATACAAAAATTGTATAAAAAGGCAAAAAGGGGTTTTGATTAAATTGGGACTCTATATTACTATGGCCACAACGGTAGTATCGGTTCTCGGCTGTATTTTAGCAACAGCCATGATTAAAACTTTAAAGCACTATGACGTGGACGAAGAAATACCTCAATTTGTTAATAAATTAACAAATTTTCAGGATAAAGAAAAACCAAGACAAGACGCGGCAAAAAGGTTTTTGACTAGCGACGAGCTAAACTTTTATAACTTTCTTAAAAGCCACACATCAAACAAAGCCATAGTATTTTCAAAAGTTCCCGTAAAAAATTTAATCAACGGAAAGCCAAATAAAAGGATATCCAATACCCTCGTGGACTTTGTCCTCATCCACCCCTTAACCGCCCAGATACTTTGCGCAGTTGACCTTTATTACAATGAGGAGGACTTGTTTGCAAAAGCCTCCCATTACAAAAAGCCCATTTTTAAACTTGCCCAAATACCCCTTTATTACATACAAATAAAACCCTCATACACAAGCGCGGATATCTACCCCATAACAAAGGCAATACAGGACGCGAAACTAAAAAGCGTGGTTTTGGATAAAAAAATTGAAATTGTCCAAACCGCGGCAAAATAAGTTGACTTTATATAAAACTAAATACATAATATAATACAGATTGAAAAAAATCTGTATTATTTTTTTGGGTGAAAATATGAAATTGGGAAAAGATTTTTACACTAAGCGGGCAACCGAGCTTGCCCCCCTGCTTTTGGGAAAACTTTTGTGCAGGAATATTGACGGCAAAATCATTAAAAAAAGAATAACCGAAACCGAGATTTATTTTGGCGAAAATGATTCTGCCTGCCACGCCTCACGGGGGAAAACCGAAAGGACAAAAATCCTCTACGAGGAGGGCGGCATTGCCTATGTGTATCTTTGCTACGGCATACACCACCTTTTTAACGTGGTAACGGGCCTGAAAGATTTTCCTGAAGCGGTGCTAATCCGCGGGATTGAAGGGTATCAGGGCCCGGGGAAACTAACCAAGTTTTTAAATATTGACCGCGCACTAAACGGGGAGGACTTGGTAAATTCGGACAAGCTTTGGATTGAAGATGACGGGTATGTGGCAAAATACATAACCACCCCGAGAATTGGCATAGATTATGCTAGCGAAGAAGACAGAAAAAGGCTTTGGAGATTTGTATTAACTGAAGGGGAATTAAAATGAAAGTGGTATTGCAAAGAGTCCAAAACGCAAAAGTTACGGTGGATGAAAAAACGGTTGGCGAGATTGGGGCGGGATACTTAATCCTATTGGGGATTTGTGACGAGGACACAGCCCAAACCGTTGAAAAAATGGTTGATAAAATTAAAAAACTAAGAATTTTTGAAGACTCAGACGGAAAAACTAATTTATCAATCGATGATGCGGGCGGGGAAATTTTGGTTGTGTCCCAGTTTACCTTATACGCCGACTGCAAAAAGGGAAACCGCCCCAGCTTTACAAAGGCGGGAAGCCCCCAGCACGCCAAAGCGCTGTATGAGCATTTTATAAACTACTCCAAAGACAAGTTTAAAAAAGTCGCAGGCGGCGAGTTTGGCGCAAAAATGAAAGTTTCCCTAACCAACGACGGCCCCTTTACTTTGGTATTGGAAAGTGATATTTTATGAGACTTTTTATCGCCATAAACTTTAATGAAGAAATAAAGGAAAAATTAAAAGCCGCGCGGGATAACTTAAAAGAACTATCCCGCAAAGGGAATTTCACAAGGGATGAAAACCTTCACCTGACCTTGGTTTTTATCGGCGAAACCCAAAGATTTTCCGATATTGCAAAAATCATGGACGAAACAGATTTTGCCCCCTTTGAAATAGCCATAAAAGGCGGCGGCTATTTTAAAAGAAGGGGCGGGAACCTCTATTATGCGAAAGTTTTAAACAATGAAAATTTAACTTCAATATATAACGCCCTATACACAAAACTAACCCGCGCGGGTTTTAACATTGAAGACCGCCCCTACACCCCCCACATTACATTGGGAAGGGAAGTTATTCTTTCGGGTGATTTTGACATAACCTATCCCGAAGCTGTCATGAAGGTTGAAAAAATCAGCCTTATGAAGTCCGAAAGAATTAACGGGGCTTTGACATACACCGGAATTTATGAAAAACGGGCAAATGAGGAGGCATAAATGACTCTTTTTATTGACGCCGACGGCTGTCCCGTGGTGGATATCGCGATAAAGGTAGCAAAGGAACACAACGTGCCATGCGTTTTAATCTGCGACACCTCCCACCAAATTGAAAGAAGCGGCGCAAAAACCATAACCGTTTCAAAAGGAAAAGACAGCGCTGATTTTATGATACTAAATATGATAAAATCACAGGACGTGGTGATTACCCAGGACTACGGCCTTGCCGCCATGTGTCTGGCAAAACGGGCGCTTGTCTTAAACCAAAACGGCTTAATTTACACCGGCGAAAACATCGACTCCCTCCTTTATTTCCGCTATGAGTCAAACAAACTCCTAAACAGCGGCGTAAGGCTCAGGGGGCCAAAAAAGCGGGAAAAAAGCCAGGATTTGGACTTTGAATCAGCGCTTCGCAAAATACTTGAAAAAGAAAAGACTTCATGAATTACCTTTATGCGCTAAAACCAGCAAAGGCTATTTGCTTTGGCAAATAGCCTAATTTTAATACCATTTAAGGAGAACGCCATGGTTTATGATAACATAAAAGAAGCGGTATTTATAAATCGTCCAAACAGGTTTATTGCCCACATTGAAATTGAGGGAAAAATTGAGGTTGCCCATGTGAAAAACACCGGCCGCTGCAAGGAAATACTTGTCCCCGGGGCAAAGGTGTATGTGGCAGGTTCCGGCAATAAAAACCGCAAAACCAAATACGACTTAATTTCCGCCTACAAGGGAAACACCCTTATAAATATCGACAGCCAGGTTCCAAACCGGGTTTTTTTGGAGTGCGCTGATACATTGTTTAAAAATATTACTAAGATAAAAAGCGAATACGCCTACAAAAACTCCCGCTTTGATTTTTACATAGAACAGGAAGGCAAAAAAATCCTTGCCGAAATCAAGGGGGTTACCCTTGAGGAAGAGGGTGTTGCCATGTTTCCCGACGCCCCCACAACACGCGGGGTAAAGCATTTAAAAGAGCTTATCTCATGGGTAAAAGAAGGAAATGAAGCCTATGTTATATTCATCATCCAAATGAGGGGGGTAAAATATTTTACCCCGAATTCCAAAACCCACCTGGAATTTGCAAAAACCCTCAAAGAGGCAAAGGACTGCGGGGTGAAGGTTGTCGCAATTGATTCGCATGTCACAAAAAACGAAATCAAAGCAGGAAACTTTGTGGATGTAGTGTTATAGGAGAATTATATGGAAAAATCAATCCAAACCCCAAAAGGCGAAATAAGGTATATCTTAAACAGAAAAAGAGTCAAAAACATAAATTTCAGGGTAAAAGAGGACGGGATTTTGTATGTCAGCGCCAACAGGCGGGTCCCCCTTTCAGAAATCGAAAAGCTAATCGTGGAAAAATCCGCCTTTTATTTTAACGCCCTTGAAAAAATAAAATCCAGGCCCCAAAAAACCGCAAGCGGTTTTATATATATCCTCGGAAAAAAGCGGGAAATCAAAGTTTACCCCTCAAGCGCCGAAAAATATGAACTTTCGGAAAATACCTTATCCTTGTATTTAAAAAACCCAAAAGATGAAGCCTCAAAGGACAAGCTTTTAAAAAACTTCCTTTTCTCATATGCCCAAAGTATTTTTGGCCAAATATGCCAAAGGGCGTATTTGAGTTTTATAAAATACAACCTCCCCTACCCTGCCATAAAAATCAAGGATTTAAAATCCAGGTGGGGGGTTTGCCATATTAAGAAAAACGAAATAACACTGAATTTAAAACTCATCTTTTACCCGGAAGAGTGTATCGAATATGTGGTTTTCCACGAGTTTTCCCACTTTCTCTACCCCAACCACTCAAAGGACTTTCACGCTTTTTTGGGAAAACTCATGCCCGACTATAAGGAAAGAAAAAAACTCCTAAATACATAACCGCCCCGCGGGGGCTTTTAGATATTAGGAAAACTGCAATTTTGAACGCTTTAGGGTTGAAAGCGGCAAGTTTTCATTCCGAAAACACGCCTTGCGCAAGGGCTTCACTTTCGCCGCAAAGCGTTAGCCCTTGTTTTCAATACAAAAAACCTAAAACAAGGGCTTATGTATAGAGCGCCCAATCTTTGCACAAGCCGTAAGCGCCCCCCGGGCGCTTTTTATTTTTGCTTTATTACATTTATGTTATCCCCGCAAAGCCAAACGCCCCAAAACAAGCCCCTTCCCCTGCAAAATCACATTTTCACATTTACGCCCTCTTTATGCGTCCCTGACATATTTCCCCTTATATCCTGTTTTCCGCGTTCCATGCCGTTTGAAAAACAAAAAAAGATGTCTTGCGACATCTTTTTTTTGGCGGAGAAGGAGGGATTCGAACCCTCGCGCCGGTTATCCGACCTACGCCCTTAGCAGGGGCGCCTCTTCGGCCTACTTGAGTACTTCTCCATAAGCCTTAAATCTATATAAAATATTTGCTATTGTCAAAAAAAAATTGGCGGAGAGGAAGAGATTCGAACTCTTGGCCCTTTCGGGTCACTGGTTTTCAAGACCAGCTCCTTAAACCACTCGGACACCTCTCCGTGTAAGGACAAAATGAAGTATAACACGTTTTTTAATTCTTGTCAACATCCCAGAATAATTTTTTATAACTTTTAATATATGCCTTTTTTTATATCATGTTCCTTTACCGCGCCTTCTATTCAACACCGCATAAAAACATTCAGTCGTTAAAACCACTAAAAAAGTACGCCCGCTGACGCTCTTTTTATATACCGCAAATGATTGATTTTAGCCCATATTATGGTATAATCAATATTGTGTTTTGTAGTATATTGCAAGTATTACAGGAGGTTAAAATGGGCATAAAGAGGATATTTGTCACTAAAAAAGCAGGATTTGACGTGGAAGCTAAAATGCTTCTTGCCGACTTGAAGGATAACCTTATGATAAAAGGCTTATCCGACATAATTTTATACAACAGGTACGATATTTTGGGGCTTTCCGACGAGGATTTCAACAAGGCAAAGGATTTGGTATTCTCCGAGCCCCCCGTTGACATTTTATACGAAGATAATATGCCGGAACATAAAAACGCCAGGATATTCGCGTCTGAATACTTACCCGGCCAGTTTGACCAGAGGGCCGACAGCGCCGCGGAGTGCGTTGCGTTAATTTCAGCGAAAGAGCGGCCCATTGTAAAAGTCGCGAAGGTATATGTCCTATACGGCGAAATTTCCGACGAGGAGTTTTCAAGGATAAAAAACTACCTCATAAACCCCATTGAGTCCCGCGAGGCAAAATTGGACATGCCAAAAACCTTGGAAGATGAGCTAAAGGAACCTGAGGACGTAAAAGTCATAGACGGCTTTATAGGTTTTAACAAGGATGAACTATCGGACTTGCATAAATCCCTCGGCCTTGCCATGGGTATGGATGACCTTGAGTTTTTGCAGGGGTACTTTAAAGATGAGGAACAGCGGGACCCGACAATTACCGAAATCAAGGTTTTAGACACATACTGGTCGGACCATTGCAGGCACACAACCTTTTTAACCATTCTTGACGAAGTGGAGTTTGAAGAAGGGTATTACACCAAAAAGATTAAGGAAGTTTTTGAGGAGTACAAAAGGAACAAGGATAAAATATCCCAAAACAAGCCCATTTGCCTCATGGATATAGCGACAATTGCCGCAAAGGAGCTAAAAAAAGAAGGCTTTATCCCTGACCTTGACGAATCGGAAGAAATAAACGCCTGCAGCATAAACATAGAAGTGGACATTGACGGCAAAAAAGAAGACTACCTGCTCATGTTCAAAAACGAAACCCACAACCACCCGACGGAAATCGAGCCTTTTGGGGGCGCTGCCACATGTTTGGGCGGCGCAATCCGCGACCCTTTGTCTGGAAGAAGCTATGTATATCAGGCAATGAGGGTAACTGGCTCAGGGGACCCCAGGAAAAAGGTGTCTGAAACCTTGCCGGGAAAGCTTCCCCAAAAGAAAATCACCCAAACCGCCGCCGCGGGCTATTCCTCTTACGGAAACCAGGTCGGGCTGGCAACGGGTCTGGTGCATGAAATATATGACGAAGGCTATGTGGCAAAAAGGCTTGAAATCGGCGCGGTTATAGGCGCCTGCCCGAAAGAAAACGTAATAAGAAAAACCCCCTCCCCGGGGGATGTTGTGATACTAATCGGCGGAAGAACAGGCAGGGACGGTATCGGGGGCGCGACAGGCTCTTCAAAAGCCCACACCGACACCTCCCTTGAAACCTGCGGCGCCGAAGTGCAAAAGGGGAACCCCCCCATTGAGCGCAAAATACAGCGGCTTTTCAGAAACAAAAACGTGACAAGGCTGATTAAAAAGTGCAACGATTTTGGCGCGGGGGGCGTAAGCGTAGCAATTGGGGAACTTGCCGACGGGCTAAAAATAAACCTTGACACAATCCCCAAAAAATATGAAGGTTTAGACGGAACGGAACTTGCCATCTCCGAAAGCCAGGAAAGAATGGCAGTGGTTGTGGATAAGCTAGACGCGGACAAGTTCTTAAAATACGTAAATGAAGAAAACCTTGAAGGCACCATTGTGGCAGAGGTCACAAAAGAACCCCGCCTGGTTATGACATGGCGCGGCAAAACCATTGTGGACATTTCCCGAGTATTTTTAAACTCAAACGGCGCGAAAAAACATGCCAAGGCAAAAGTCTGTGAGCCTAAAGAAATAATAAAAAGGGATATCCCATCGGGCAATATAAAGGAAAAGTTCATCGAAAACTTAAAAGACCTGAACGTGGCAAGCCAGCAGGGGTTATCCGAAAGGTTTGACTCATCCATCGGCGCGAATACGGTGCTTATGCCCTTTGGTGGCAAAAACCAGCTCACCCCCATTGAGGCCATGGCGGCCAAAATCCCCGTGCTTGGGGGCGAAACCAGCACCGCAAGCCTTATGAGTTTTGGCTTTAATGTGAATATATCCAAAAACAGCCCCTTCCACGGCGCGGTGTACGCCATAGTTGAGTCCGTCTCAAAAATCGTGGCATCAGGCGGGGACTATAAAAAAGTAAGACTAACCCTTCAGGAATACTTTGAAAGACTCAAAAACGAGCCCTCCCGCTGGGGAAAACCGCTTTCTGCCCTGCTTGGGGCGTACTATGCCCAAAAGGCGCTAAAAATCCCCGCAATCGGCGGCAAGGACAGCATGTCGGGCTCCTTCAACGACCTTGACGTGCCCCCGACTTTGGTTTCCTTCGCCGTGGCGGTGGAAGACGCAAAATTCATCATATCCCCGGAATTTAAAAAGGCAGGCTCAAACATTGTATATATCCCCGTCATCAAAGACGAATACGATTTACCCGACTTTGAAAAGCTTGAAAAAATTTACAGCGCAATTCACAAAGGCATAAAGGAAGGCAAAGTCCTTTCCGCCTCCACCGTAAAAGAAGGCGGGATTGCGGCGGCAATTGCCAAAATGTCTTTCGGAAACTTTATCGGGGCGAAAATCAGCCACGACGACCTGTTTACCCCCAATATCGGCAGCTTCGTATTAGAAGCAGAAGACACCGGCTTTTTAGATGATATAACTTATAAAATTTTGGGGAAAACTTGGGATAGGGCGGAAATTGAGCTAAACGGCGAAACCATAGCCTTAAACGAAGCGCTGTCCGCCTATGAAGAACCCCTTTCAAAGGTGTTCCCCATAAAACTTCCGTATAAGGAAGAAGTGCCAAAAATCTCATATGAGGCTAAAAACATATTAATATCAACACAAAAGCATGCCCGCCCGAGGGTATTCATGCCTGTATTCCCAGGCACCAACTGCGAATACGACACCGAGAGGGCATTCATAAAAGCGGGGGCGGAAGTGGATACCTTCGTGATTAAAAACCTAACCCCCAAAGACATAGGCCAAACCCTAAAAGAAATGGCAAAGCGTATCCGCCAAAGCCAGATAATTATGTTCCCAGGGGGTTTCAGCGGCGGGGACGAGCCCGACGGCTCAGGCAAGTTCATTGTTGCCACCTTCCAAAACCCAGTTGTGAAAGAGGCGGTAAATGATTTGCTAAAAGTGCGCGACGGGTTAATTTTGGGGATTTGCAACGGTTTTCAGGCGCTAATTAAGCTGGGCCTTGTACCCTACGGGGAAATCAGGCCACTCTCCCCCACATCCCCAACCTTAACCTTCAACACCATAGGCCGCCACATTTCACGGATATGCTACACAAGGATTGCCTCAAACAAATCCCCGTGGCTTGCTTCATTCAAGCCGGGGGATGTACACGCAATCCCAATCTCCCACGGCGAAGGAAGGTTTGTGGCAAATGAGGAGTGGCTAAAAACATTAAAAGAAAACGGCCAGATTGCAACCCAGTACTGCAATCCTGACGGTGAATTTGACGAATATTCAAACCCCAACGGCTCCGTTTGGGCAATTGAAGGCATAACCAGCCCCTGCGGCAGGGTTTTGGGCAAAATGGCCCATTCGGAAAGATATGGCGGGTATGTGTCAAAAAATATTTACGGAGATAAAGTTCAAGATATTTTCAAAAATGGTGTGCTATACTTTAAATAACGGGTGGGATTTTTATGATTGAAAAAATCAAGGAAACCGCAGGCTTTTTAATTGAACGCCTGAATACCATACCCTCCACCGCCATAATTTTAGGCTCGGGCCTAAACAATATCGCGGACATGGCAGAAGACGCAGTCATTCTTCCCTACAACACAATCCCCAACTTTCCCACATCCACTGTGGAAGGCCACGAAGGGGCGCTTGTGAGGGGGAAGCTATTTTCAAAAGAAATTATAATACTAAAAGGTCGCGTTCACTGCTATGAAGGCTATTCAATGGGGGAAGTGGCTTTCCCCGTTAAGGTTTTGTCCTATTTAGGCGTAAAAAACCTAATCGTTACAAACGCCGCAGGCGGGATAAACCCGTGTTTTGAAGTGGGGGATGTAATGGCAATAACCGACCACATCAAGCTTTCCCACGACTCCCCCCTTTTTGGCAAAAACATTGACGAAATCGGGGTAAGATTCCCCGACATGACGGAGGCCTATCCCGAGGAACTCATAAATATAGCAGCAAAAGCCGCGGAAAAATTCGGCATTACCCTAAGACGGGGCGTATATGCCTACATGAGCGGCCCAAACTATGAAACAAAGGCTGAAATCAAAGCTTTGTCGATACTTGGGGCCGACGCTGTGGGAATGTCAACGGTCCCCGAAGTGATTGCGGCAGTGCACGGCAACATGAAGGTCTTAGGCCTTTCATGGATATCCAACAAAGCCGCGGGGGTATCGGGTGAAAAGCTATCCCATGAAGACGTACTAAAGGCGTCAAAGAGCATTAGCCACAAACTAACACTGCTTTTAAGCGAGATACTAAACAAAATTTAAAACTGGAGGTATTTATTTTGGATATTAAAGAAAAAGCGTTAAAAATGCACGAAGAATGGAAGGGTAAAATTGAGATAACCAGCCGCGCTCCCGTTGAAAGCAGGGAGGACTTGTCCATCGCCTACACACCGGGCGTTGCCGAGCCGTGTTTGAAAATAAAGGATAACACCGACCTTTCATACACCTATACCAGGCGGGGGAACCTTGTTGCGGTAGTTACCGACGGCACCGCGGTTTTAGGCCTTGGCGACATAGGGCCTGAAGCGGGCATGCCGGTTATGGAAGGAAAATGCGTGCTGTTTAAAACCTTCGGCGACGTTGACGCCTTCCCCTTGTGCATAAAATCAAAGGATGTTGACGAAATAGTAAGGACAATAAAACTTTTGGAAGGCTCCTTTGGCGGCATTAACCTTGAAGACATCTCCGCGCCCCGCTGCTTTGAAATTGAAAGAAAATTAAAGGAAGTGTGCGAAATCCCCATTTTTCACGACGACCAGCACGGCACCGCGGTAGTTACCTTAGCGGCGTTAATTAACGCGTTAAAAATTACAGGAAAGAAAATGAGCGATATTGAAGTAGTGGTAAACGGCTCAGGCGCCGCAGGAATTGCAATTACCAAGCTTTTGATGAAAATGGGGCTTAAAAACGTGATTTTGTGCGACCGTCAGGGGGCAATATATGAAGGCCGCGACAACCTAAACGAAGAAAAAGCCGAAATGGCTAAAATATCAAACCTTCAGAAAAAGAAGGGGACATTAGCGGAAGTTATAAAAGGCGCCGACGTGTTTATCGGCGTATCAGCCCCCGGTGTTTTGACAAAAGAAATGGTAAAGACCATGAACAAAGACGCCATAATCTTTGCCATGGCAAACCCCGTTCCTGAAATCATGCCTGATGAGGCAAAGGAAGCGGGGGCAAGGATAGTGGGCACAGGCAGAAGCGACTTTAAAAACCAGATTAACAATGTACTGGCATTCCCCGGCATTTTCCGCGGGGCGCTGGACGTTCGGGCAAAGGATATAAACGACGAAATGAAAATAGCCGCAGCCTACGCCATCGCCGAAGCGGTTGGGGATAAGCTTTGCGAAGACTTTATAATCCCCGACGCCTTTGACAAAAATGTGGCCAAACTTGTGGCAAAAGCGGTTAGCAAAGCTGCCATTGAAACAAAAGTTGCAAGGGTGTATTAAAATAAATAAAAGCGGGAATTTTTATGAGAAACCTTGAAAAAGCAAGAAAGATTATTCCCTACTACAATTTAATCATCCTGCTTGTGGTGGGAAGCTTTCTCATTTACATGCAAACGGCTTTAACCCAAAGCTACTTTGACAAGGATGTGTCCTCAAAAACGGTTTACACAAGCATAATCTGCGAAACCCTAAAAGCAATAAAAGAGCCTGACATATACCAAAAAAAGCCCAACGGGGACTGCATCCGCCTTATAAACTTTAACCCCGCCCAGGGAATGACCACTGTAAGATTGAATAATGATGGCGGCAAAACCACCGCCTCATATTCATCAATAATTTTTGGCGAAAATTACGTGATAAGCCTTGAGGAAACCAAAAAGAAAGAAATAAAAAGCCGGGACTTCAGCGAAATTTTAAGCCTTATAGAAGAAAAAAACATGGGCAAATTTCCCCAAACCCATGACCCCAACGGGCCTGTTTGGATAATCGAAATGCGCGTAAACAACGAATACGGGTGCATTTTCAGAAATGACCCCTCGGATATCATGGAAATTGCGCAAAAAATGCTTCATGTGGGAAAATATTAGCCGGAGAGGATTGTAATATGACCGACATAGGTAAACGCATTAAGGAATTTAGGATAAAAAACAACCTAACCCAAAAGGAATTGGCGGACAAACTCAATATAAGCGTTTCCGCGCTGTCAAATTACGAAACCGGGTACAATGTGCCCACGGTGTCCCGCCTTGACGAAATAGCAAAGGCCCTCAAAGTCCCCTTATCAGAACTTCTTGGGGATGTAGCGGACACCGTAAAGGATTTTCAGGAAGTCTATGTGGTAAAATACATCAAGGCAGGAATGCCCGAGGTCGCGGTAGATAGCGTTATTGACAAGGTTTTTGTTTCCAAAAGCTATGCCGGGAACAACAATTACGTCGGCCTTTTAGTTTCAGACGACAGCATGAATAACGCCAGAATCCATAAAGGCGACATTGTAATTGTAAAACTGCAAAACTATGCTGAAAACAGGGATATTGTGGTGGTAACTATCGGGGATAACGACGCGGTTGTAAGAAGGTATTACGACGACGGGGCTAAAATCACCTTTATGCCCGATTCCGCCAACCCAAAATATAAATCCCAAACCATAGACCCGGCAAAGGACAAATACCGCATAATCGGAAAAGTGGTTCAATCCCTGATTAAATTTGAATAAAAACCCCATGCATTATAAAAGAGAAGCCAAAGGCTTCTCTTTTTTATTTTTCTATGATATTTGCAAGAGCCTTTGCGCTTAACCTTGCGCTGACCAGCGCTTCTTCCAGCGTGTTTGCGCTGGTTCCCACTTCCAAAATCACCGCGTTTTTTGTCACATGCCCGTTAAACCGCTCTTTTCTCAAATTCACCGGCCGGGGAAGGTTTGGGTCAATCTCCAGCATTGCCTTTTGCCATTTTAACGCAAACCCCAGATTGTACTGCCAGTCAGGATGGTTTAACCCCGACTTGTTGGTCCCCACAACAAGCATTACCTGTGCGGCCTTTTCATTGTTGTGGTTAAACACAAGACTTAATTTTTTCCCATCCCTAAGGATTGAGTCGCGGTGGATATCCACCACCACCTTTATGGACGGGTACTTTTTCAAATAATTTTCAATAATCCCCAAAGTTTTTTGGTAAGAACCATTGTATGAAGGATAGTCATTTAAGCTTTTGTCATGTATGAAAGGGATTTTTTCATCCCCTAAAACCTTGCAGAATTCCTCCCCCACCCTTACCACATTGAAGCGGTTGTCCTCGGTCCTGTCGTTGTCGGTGGGAACATAATTATACAGGCTTGTGGGCCGGTACGACTCGGAGGTGTGGGTGTGCACCACCAAAACCAAAGGCTCGCTGCCTTTTACCTTCAGTTTTTCCGCCTTTCCCATGAGCTTTTCAATATCAAATTCCGCGTCAGTCTGATTGTTAATAAAAATCCCGCCAACGGATTTGTACCCGCTTTCCCCCGTCCTTGTGATGGTGCTTTCAATCACATTGTCATTATATAATATATCCCCCAAAGAAGGCGTCGGCGTTGCAACAGGGGTTGGGGCAGGCGTTTGGGCGGGGATGGGGGTAGGTTTTATTTCATCCTGGTTATCTAAAACTTTGTCCGCGTCAACTTCATTGTAGGAAACCAAAAAAACGGGGCTTGACGACATTAAAATATCCTGCCATTTCGGAAGGTTAAAATTAAAAAGTCCCTTTTGGCTGATGCTCGCAAAAGGAATGGCGCTTCTTACCGAAATATTTATTACCGCATTGGTGGGTTTCGGGGCGATATTTACAAGTTTTGCGCACAAATAACCCAAAAAGCTTAAAACTAGCGTAAGTATTAACAATCCGATAACCTTATAATCCAGTTTGATGACATACATTCTGGTTTTTTTCATTTTTAGATAAACTTCCCTTCTTCCCGAAATACACTTGTCCTTAAGGAAAGTTTATTCTAAAAAATATTCCAATATGATACTTAACTTAAAAATCTGTCTATGTCATTTACGGTGTAACCGTCGTGAACCGCCAGATTTATGCCGTTTGCGATAATTTTTGAAAGCCTCTCTATTAAGGAGTCAACTTCCTTCGGTGTCACCATCAAATTTGCCGCGGCGGGCGATAACACCTCTTTTATCAGGTTATATTTATCCTCGTGGCTGATTTTTGAAATCTTGTCAAGGATGGTCTTATCTTCCTTGTACTGCTCTTTTATGGCGTCAATTACCGTTTCAATGGTGTCATTTGCAACCGTCGCCGCGTCAACAATCATGGGTATTCCTATGGCGATAACTGGAACCCCCAGGCTTTCTTTGGTAATGCTTTTCCTTTTGTTATTCACACCGCTTCCCGGGCTAATTCCCGTGTCGCAAATCTGAATTGTGGAAGCAACCCTGTCAAGCCTCCTGCTTGCCAGCGCGTCCACCGCGATAATAAGGTCGGGCTTAACCTTGTCCACCACCCCTTTTATAATTTCGCCGGTTTCAATGCCCGTCAAGCCCAAAACGCCGGGAGCGATGGCGCAAACAGGCCTGAGTCCTTCTTCTATTTCATCGGGCATATAGTCAAAAAGGTGCCTTGTAACCATCAGATACGAAACAACTTTCGGCCCTATCGCGTCGGGGGTGATTTCCCTGTTGCCAAGCCCCGCGACCAAAACGGTGGCTTTTTCAGGTATGTTTATTAACCCCCTTAATTCCTCGCTTAAAGCGGTGCAGGCGTCCTCGTAAATTTCAACGCTGTTGTCCCTAAGTTTCGGGGACTCCAGAGTAATGTATTTGCCCATGGGTTTTCCCATCTTTTCTTCCCCGGCTTTTGAGGTGATTTCCACATGGGTTATTGCTATTTCGCCTTTTTTGAAAGTCTGCACCCTGACACCGTCGTCATCATAGCCTTCGCTTTGATATATTTCTCTTGCCTCAATAGCAAGGTCAGTTCTGATACTCATACCTTTCCTCCTATGTCAATATACTTTACTTAAAGTATTTTTTGAGAAAAGGGCTGCATTTATTCAAATAAAAATCTTCACATAATTTTCACATTTAAGTATTTTTTCACAAAAGAAGTTGAATATTTTGGATGTAATTGGTATAATTATATAAAACTTAATAATTTTACAAAAAGAAAGAGAGGTTGTAATTATGTCAAAAAGGATTGCAGCTTTGTTGGTGGCACTACTTATGTTCCAAAGCCTACTTTTAATTAACGCTCAATCTGACAGCGCAGGTTACAACTATCCAAGCGAAGGACTTTTAGTACATTACACCTTCGAAGGGGATGTGGAAGACGTCAGCGGTAACGGAAGGCACGGCACCGCTCAAAAGGACAATGTTTTGACAACCTTTGGCGGCGAAGGCGTGGCCCAGTTTGACGGAAGCGCCGAATCCTACATTTCCATGCCCTATGACTACATGTCACAAGTAACCAGTTTTACAATCTCTGTAAACGCTAATATGAGCCCTAGCATGAGTTTAAACACCCAATGGCTGTGGTCATTTGCTAATACAACAAGCCCCGGCGCGCAAAGCGGCGGCTACTTGGGCATTATTATAAGAAGCTGGCGGAACGGCGGAACTATTTATGCCATAACTTCAACGGGGTACAACAATGAGTACTATGTTTCAAACGGCACCAGCTCTTCCGCTTCACCCATTCCAAGCGGAAAATGGGTAAATGTGACCATCACCTACGATTACAGCTTATCTGAAGCTAAATTCTATCTTGACGGGGCTTTGATTGATACCCAGTATTTCAGCCTAAACCCGTCAAGCCTGGGAACGTTCCAGACCGCATACATAGGCAAATCCTCCTTCCCCGCCGATGATATGTATATCGGCTATGTGGACGACTTTATGGTTTATGACAGGGCTTTGTCAGGCGAAGAAATTATGACTTTGGCTGAAAAAGCCTTTGACATGAACTCCAAGGAAATGTTAAAACACTTAAAACTCGGCGACTTGTCCAAAGTCCGTTCCGATTTGGATTTGCCCACAAACATAAAAGGAAACCAAATTACATGGGAATCTTCAAACCCCAATGTAATTTCAAATACAGGTAAAGTTACAAGAACGGATAAATACGAAGAAGTTACACTAACCGCAACCGTTAACTTCGGCTCATACACAAGGACAAAATCATTTACCGCCACGGTTTTGCCGCTATTTGAAAGCGCAGAAGAAAAAGTTGAATTTGATAAAGAATGGTTCATTGAAAAATACGCAAGTAAGGTAAAATACAGCTTAAGGGAGGAATACACAGGCCCCGAAGGCACAACAATCAGCCTTACATTCCCGCAAAACTCCCAGGCAATCTCCCCTGACGGCACAGTAACCCGCGGGGATAAGGACCAAAAAGTAAATGTTTTGGTAACCTTTACAAACGGCGGATATGAAAAAAGCGAAAATGTAGAATTTACAGTAAAAGCCAAAGATGTTTACACAGGCTACCTATATGTAACCTTTGGCGCAGACAACACCAACGAAAACCTATTCTACTGCTTAAGCCGCGACGGCGTAAACTGGGTAAAAATCACTGATGACTCAACACCAGCGGCAATTTCCACCAAAGGGCAGGGCAATATCCGCGACCCGCAAATCGTAAGAGGCCCTGAAGGCTTGACCCTTGTTCACACAAACGGCACACCTCCCGGAAACTGGTCCTACGGAGCGGTGTCATCCGATTCCTTCTCCATCTGGACATCCTACGACAACCTTGCTTCATGGGATGATGAAAGAATAATTACAACCATTGAAAATTCTTACACAAACTGGGCGCCTGAAATCTTCTGGGACGACATTAGAAGGGAATACATCGTGACCGTTGCCATCAGGAATACTGAAAATGAACAGCACAAGATTTACTACATGACAAGCCCGGATTTGGTACATTTCAGCGAGCCCCAGGTACTATTTAACCCTGGATATAACGCGATTGACGCGACAATCCAGTATGAAAACGGAAAATATTATATCTTCTATAAAAATGAAGAAGCAAAAGGCGTATATCCTTCCAGCAAGCTTGTGGTAATGGCAGAAACCGAGGATTTGTTCGACCCTGAAAAATATACCTACTACCATGACAGGTCCATCTTCCCCTCAAGCTTTGACATCGAAGGCCCAACATTATTTAAGAGCCTGGACGGCAGCAAATGGTACGCAATCTGCGATTTCTATGCAGGCGGAACCCCGATTATGTGGGAGTCCGAAACATTGGCAGGCCCATGGACACAAGTGAGGTATTCAACCATTCCGTCAGGATTTAGGCACGGCAGCGTGCTACCCATCACCGAAGAAGAATTCCAGGCAATACTTGATAAATTTAACTTTGACTTTGACAGCATAGAATTCATACAAAGGGAAAAACCAAAGGACATTATGCCCGAACAGCGCGGCCCGATCCTATGGTATAAGTTCGACGGCGAAAAATCCAATGTGGTTGTGGACTACTCAGGAAACGGAAACCACGGCAGATACTATGGGAACGCAGACCACGCCGACGACGCTAAATACGGAAACTCCTTGTACCTTGACGGAAACGGCTCATATGTTAAAATGCCAAACCACCTCTTAAAGAAGGTATCTTCCATCACCATCACCAGCTGGGTAAAACTTGACCCGTCGTTGCCGAGGGCGCAAAGAATATTTGACTTTGGCTCAGACATGAACGCATATATGTACTTCAGCTTAAACAGCGCGGACAACAGGTCCACCGTTCAATTTACCATTACGCAGGCAGGCCCGGCAGGCTCACAAAGGCACCCTGAAAGCGTAAGAAGGCCTCTTCCTGAAGACTGCATTGACACATGGATCCACACCGCGGCGGTTCTTGCGGAACAGCCAAACGGAACATACACCATGAGTATTTACATCAACGGCGAAAAATTCTACGACGACCTATCCGGCGTAAGCCTCGGCCCGTGGGCTGTGGGAGGATTAAATAACTACATCGGAAGAAGCCAGTTCCTAACAAACGGGGACCAGGATTTCAAAGGCTACATCGACGACTTCAGGATTTATAACCGCGCGCTTTCACCTGATGAAATCAAGGCTTTGTATGACTTTGAACCTTCAGAAATTAACTTTGATAAAGAAGAGTTGGTTGCGGGTGAAAAAGTTAAAGCCTCTGTTGACGTATTTAATGACGATATAGACACCGAAGAATATACATTGTATGTTGCGTTGTTTGATGAAGACAAACTTGTAAAAGTTGTATCAGCAACATCTTCCATTGCCCTTGGCGAAAGCGGAACCATTGAAGCAGAAATTGAGATACCAAGCGGCATTGACCCTGACAAATGCACCCTAAAAGCATTCTTGTGGAAGGGTAAATCCTTAAAACCCCATGCTGATGTAAAAGAACTTTAAAAAAAGAGGCGCAAACTTTTGCGCCTCTTTTTGCTGATTTGCTCTAACAGCTTCCTGTTTGGATATATCCCCCTTTTTGCTTTATTAAAATAATGTGCCGTTTAGTTTTAAACGGCACATTTTTATTTATAAAAAACCCGTTTTTCAAATTTATTCAACAAAAATATACAAAATGGTTGATGAAATGCTGGTTTTTTGTTATAATTTAAGAAATTTTATTACACAGAAAGGGGTATCTCAAATGCACAAAAAAATTGTGGCGCTTTTAATCTCCATTGTGTTTATCATGGGCTCATTTGCGGCATTTGCCCAAGATGAAAGCCCGGATTTGGAAAATCTAAACGAAAACCTTATTCTTCATTACGATTTTAACGAAAACGCTAACGACAAAAGCCCAAACGGCTACAATGCGACATTGCCAAGCGGCGCAGTAATTACAACTTTTGACCAAAGAGGCGTGGTAAGGCTAACAGGCGCTGCTACAAGCTATGTACAATTGCCCGTAAATTACGCAAACAGCTTAGAGGATTTTACTATCTCCACTGATTTATATATCGACCCGACCATGTCCTTTTCCACCCAATGGCTGTGGTCATTCTCAAACACCCTTTCCCCAGCCGCAACATCAGGAAAATACATGGGTGTTCTGTTAAACAGCTGGAGGGGTCCGGACAAAACCATATATGCCATAACCGAAAGCGGGTATAACAATGAAAGTTTTGTTCTTTACGGCATAAAGAACGGCCAGGGCACCTCAAAAAGATTGCCTAAAGGGGAATGGAAAAACATAACCGTTACATATTCAAAGAGTGAAAACAAAGCAAGGATTTACGTTGACGGGATCTTTACAGGCGAAGAAACCATCACTTTATCGCCAAAAGATTTAGGTATCCAACATGCGTTTATTGGAAAAAGCCCATTTGGTCCCGACGCGTACTTCCAAGGATACATAGACGATTTTAAAATTTATGGAATTTGCTTGTCAGAAGAAGAAGTGGCATACCTTGCAATGGATTATATCGAAAGAAACATAGAAAATGACCTAAACTCGCTGTCTTTAGGGGATTTGTCCCAGGTTACAAAAAACCTCACACTTCCCACAACCACAGCGAATGACGGCACAATTACATGGGAATCCTCAAATCCCGGTGTAATTTCCAACACAGGGGTTGTTACTAGAACCGAAAAAGACGAAACCGTAACATTGACTGCCACAATTTCCTATGGCCCGATAAGCAGGCAAAAAACCTTTGAGGTAACAGTTTTAGCCAAACTAACCGATGAACAAAAAATCATGGCTGACAAAGAGTGGTTCATAAATAAATACGCAAATAACGTAAAATTCAGCTTAAGGGATGAATACACAGGCCCTGAAGGCACCCTAATCACCCTAACCTTCCCGCAGGACTCTTTAGCAATCTCACCAGACGGAACCGTGACCAGGGGCGACAGCGACGAAAAAGTGACAGTTTTAGCAACCTTCAAGGTTGGGGAAACAGAAGTAAGCGAAGACATAGAATTTACTGTTAAAGCAAAGGATGTATATACCGGATACCTCTTTGTAAACTTTGGCTCTGACAATACCTACGAAAATGTTTACTACCTGTTAAGCCGGGACGGCAAAGTTTGGAAAAACGTAACAAGCCTTACCGAGCCAATTGCGGTATCCACCAAAGGCCACGGCAATGTCCGCGACCCGCAAATTGTAAGAGGCCCTGAAGGGTTAACCCTGATTCACACAAACGGTACCGCTCCCGGAGGCTGGGGCTACGGCGCAGTATCCTCCGACTTCTTCAGCATTTGGGAGTCAAACGACAATCTTGCTACATGGGAAAATGAAAGGATTATAAAAACCATTGAAGGTTCATACACCAACTGGGCGCCGGAAATTTTCTGGGACGACGCAAACAGGCAGTATGTGGTACACCTTGCAATCCGTCCGAAATCAACGGACAGGCACATTACCTATTACATGACCAGCAAGGACTTGCAGCATTTTTCAGAGCCCAAAATTATGTTTGACCCGGGCTATTCAGCAATTGACTCCACAATCCAATATGAAAACGGGACATACTATATCTTCTATAAAAACGAAGAAAACGCGTCAAACCATGTAACAGGCAAAAAGATTGTACTAGCTACAACAACCGACCTGTATGACCCCACAAAGTATGTGTTCTACGACAGGGAGCCAATCTTCCCGTCCAACGAGGCAGTCGAAGGCCCCACCGTATTTAAGTCAAACGACGGGACAAAATGGTACGCGCTAGCCGACGTTTACGGCGGCGGAAGATACATGATGTGGGAATCAGAAACCTTAGCAGGCCCGTGGAGAGTACTAACTCAAGGCGTAAGCATTCCGTCAAACGTAAGGCACGGAACCATCATAGGAATTACCGAAGAAGAATTCCAGGCAATTTGCGACCAATACGATTTTGAATTTGAAGTTGAACAAGAAGTTTTGCAACCAACAAAGCCTGACACAATCTTGCCGGAACAAGAAGGCCCAATCCTATGGTACAAGTTTGACGGCGAAAGAACCTCAAAAACCGTAATCGACTATTCCGGAAACGGAAACCACGGAAAATACTACGGCAACGCGACCCATTCCGACGACGCGAAATACGGTCAATCTCTATACCTTGACGGTAACGCTTCATACGTTAAAATGCCCAAACACATATTAAAGAACGTTTCAAGCATTACCGTAACAAGCTGGGTAAAACTTGACCCGTCATTGCCGGCAAAACAGCGTATATTTGACTTTGGTACCGATACCAACGCCTATATGTTCCTAAGCCTAAATGCGGCGGATAACACAGTTCAGTTCACCATCACAAACGCAGGCACTGCGGGAAGCCAAAGACACCCCACAAGTGTCAGAAGGGTGCTTCCAAGCGAATACGTGGGCACATGGATCCACACCGCGGCAGTTCTTGCTGAACAGCCAAACGGCACATATACTATGAGCCTATACATTAACGGCGAAAAATTCTATGACGACTTAAGCGGCGTTTCCATCGGCCCGTGGGCGATAGGCGGCCTTAACAACTACATCGGCAGAAGCCAGTTCCTATCAAACGGCGACCGCGACTTCAAAGGAAATATCGACGACTTTAGGATTTACAACCGCGCGCTTTCCCAGGATGAAATCAGGGCGCTATATAACTTTGCGCCGTCTGAAATCACCTTTGACAAGGACATATTAGTGGCAGGGGAAACCGTTAAAGCTTCTGCAAACATTATAAATGAAGACAAGTACAACGACACCTTCGCATTGTATTTGGCGCTATATGACGCTGAAAACAAACTTGTAAAAGTGGTATCCCAAAAAGCCTGGATTTCCCTTGGCCAAAGCGGCGAAATCGAGGCTGAAATCGAAATCCCGCAGGATCTTCCTGAGGGCTGCGCCTTAAAGGCATATTTGTGGAAAGGCGATATTATACCACACGCAAGCATTAATACTTTAGAATAAAAAAATTGCCGCATGAAAATGCGGCAATTTTTTTCACACAATTGTATAAAAACCAAGCTAATATTTTCCCATCTTTATGCAAATTAATAATAATATAGTTTCCAATTCGCCTTGACAAAACTTTTATATTTCGGTAGAATTAGCTTGTTAAAAATACTACAAGAGGCGGATTAACCCAAAATTTTACTTATTTTTAGGAGGATAACAAATGTTAGTAACAGGTAAAGAAATCCTTGATAGAGCGCATAAGGAAGGATATGCGGTAGGCGCATTCAATATTAACAACATGGAAATTTTGCAAGCGGTAATCGCTGCGGCGGAAGAAGAAAATGCCCCGGTGATTATCCAAACCAGCGAAGGCGCAATAAAGTACGCAGGGATTAAATATCTTTCCGCGCTAGTAAGGCTTGCCGCAAGCGAGGCTAAAGTTCCCGTAGCATTACATCTTGACCACGGGACCACATACGAAACAATTATCAGCTGTATCGCAAACGGCTGGACATCGGTAATGATCGACGGCTCCCACCACCCCCTTGAAGAAAACATTGCCGTAACACGCGAAATCGTAAAAGTAGCCCACGCCGCAGGCGTTTCCGTTGAGGCGGAACTAGGAAGGCTGGGGGGCGTTGAAGATAACATCGCCGTTGACGAAAAAGACGCAATGTTAACAAGCCCCGATGAGGCTGAAATCTTTGCTAGGGAAACAGGCGTTGACTCATTAGCAATTGCCATCGGCACTGCCCACGGCAAATACAAGGGCGAGCCAAAGCTTGACTTTGACAGGCTTGTTGAAATAAAGAAAAGGCTAAATATGCCCATCGTTCTGCACGGCGCGTCAGGCGTACCTGATGAAGCAATCAAAAAGGCTGTGGAACTTGGAATTAACAAAATAAACATCGACACCGACGTAAGGCTTGCCTTCACCGAAGGCGTGAAAAACGTAATTATAAATAAACCCGAAGAATACGACCCAAGAAAGATATGCGGCCCTGCAAGGGAAGAAATGAAAAAAGTAGTAAAAGAAAAAATCAGGCTTTTTGGCTGCTCAAACAAAGCCTGGACAAAATAAAAAGACGGCAGGCAAAACGCCTGCCTTTTTTTGCGCAAAAAATATTGATTAATAAGTAAAAAATGCTAAAATTAAAATAAAAAACCAAAAAGAGGTCGGTAAAATGGAAATTAAACTATCCGAAAACCTAAAAAAAATCCGCCTGTCAAAAGGAATTACACAAGAGGATTTAGCAAAGTATCTGAATATCCCGGAAAAAACCGTCTCAAAATGGGAACAGGGGGATGGATACCCAGGCATAACCCTCCTTCCCAAAATCGCGGCTTTTTACGATGTTACCGTTGACGAGCTTTTAGGCTGCGACAGAATTGTAAAGGAGAAAAAAATAAACGAATATATCAGTCTGTATAACAAAAACGCAGGTTTAGGAAAAATTGAAGATAACATAGCCTTGATGAAAGCCGCCCTTTTGGAATTTCCAAACAATTTAGATTTCATGACAAAACTCTGCCTTTCCCTTCTTTATGTGGGAAAAGAGGAATACCTTGACGAATGTATCCAAATTGGCGAAAAAATACTTGATGTTTCCACCGATTATGAGCAAAGGTTTTCCGTTATCCAAATTATAATTTACGCTTATACAAACAAGAAAAACCTCACAAAAGCCCTTGAGTACGCAAAAAAACTCCCCTCTATATACAGCTGCCAGGACGTGGTCTTGGAAGGTATTTTAAAAGGCGGGGAACTTTTGAAGCTGACCCAAAAAAACATCGGGCAATACATAAATTTAATGGACTCATCCATCTCATGGATGTTAAAGTCAAAAGAATTTGCGCCCGGAGAAGCTATCTTTATTTTAGAAACCCTTGATAAGCTTTATAATCTGTTCTTCTACGATAAAAACTACGGCTATGCCCACTCCTCACTATACCTTGTGTGGATAAGGCTTGCAAAGGAATACGCGAAAATTAAGGACGGCGAAAAAACTTTGTTGTCGCTTAAAAAAGCCTATTATCACGCCCATTCAATGGACAACCTCCAAAGCGGCAAATACACCTCCCTGTTTTTTGACTCAATGGAGTATTCCTCCTCAAATTCCGCCCGCAAATTTACTGATTATTTTTATAACGCAATAAAGGACGACGTATTTGGCTTTTTAATGGACAATGATGAATTTATAAACCTGACAAAAAAAACTGTGTAAAACAAAAAAACCGGTGTAAAACACCGGTTTTTTTGACACTTTACGAAAAGCCATAGGGCGCAAAAGGCTTTTCTTATTTATTTTTACAAAACCCGTTAAACACACCTTAATACTTTGACAGCTTGGTAACCGCCCGCGGGAGTGAATCCTGCGCGGTTCCCCACGGCTCGTCCTGGTTTCTGTAATCATACTTTTTTGTAAACCAGTTAACTTCCCCGTTTAGCCTCTCTAACTGGGCATTTTGCAAATCATAAATATCCCCAACAAAAGAATCCAGCTTTTTCCCGCCAAGCTCATTTGGCGCAATCCTTAAAAGTTCCGCCATATGGGGAAGGCAAAGCCCTTTGGAATTTAAAAATTTTTTCCTGAATTCCGCCTCCGTATCCCACAAATATATAAAATTGGAATAGGCCTGCTTAAGCTGCCGGGCCAATTTATCGCATACCGCGCAGGAGGATTGGATTTGTTCTATTGCATTGACCATTTCATTTATGCTGTTTAGGGCCGCTTTTTTGGATAAAAAGGAAGAGTGGGGCTTTTTTGATTTTTTGCCCAGCTTTTCCCTTACCTCCTCCAAGTGGGTGTCAATCATTAAAGCCAGGCTCAAGCGCCCGCCCTTATCTAACATCAAATGGTAATGCCGCCTGCAAAACCCCTTTTCATTGGTAATTTTCCTCACATCGTCTTCCATCATAGCAGGGCCCAAAAAATAGCTTATGGCGTCATCTTCCAGCTTTTTTTCCAAAGAACACATCAAACATTCCGAATCTTCTGCCAGCGCGTCATTTAACGGTATGGTATAAATTTGTTCCTTCATGTACCCATTTCCTTTCTTACAAGAAAGCAAAAATTTTCATTTTTATATCAGCATTATAACAGCCAAAATAATACAAGTCAACAAAAAATGCGGCCTGCGCCGCATCAATTGCCCATCAAGGCATCCTCAAGCCAGAATTCCGCGATATCCAATGCCTGATACAGCCCCTCACGTTCCGCTTTTTTAATCACCTTTTCCTTTTCTTTCCCGGTGTTTGTCATAAGCTCTATAACAACCTTATTCGCAACGCTTAGGCCATTTACCACCTGCTGGTCTGAAAGCGTAAACAAAATTATATATTTATCCGTCGGGTTGCCGTAATATATTTGATTACCCTTCCTAAAAAGAGGCTTTCCCTTGTAAGTAAAAAATTCCTTCTTTGCCCCTTTTTTTGCCATAATCCCACCTCCAAAAATAATAAAAAATGCCCTCAATCTATGTCAAAAAGCATATTTTCAAAAGAATATATCTCACAGCAGTTATAATTAATATATCACATTATACAATATAAGTAAAGTCTTTTTGAAGAATATTGCCAAATTCATGCCTTCATTTTCTAAAATACCCAAATTTTACTCCGCGCCTTCATTCCTAAACCCAAGCACTACATTAAAATCCATAACCCCGCCGTCACGCAAAATCTTAATATTTACCGTATCACCCGGCTTTAGGGAAAAAAGTTCCTCCCTTAAATCCATCATGGTTAAAACCTTTACGCGGTTAAACTCCAAAATCACATCCCCCACTCTTATTCCTGCAAGGTACGCCGGCCCGTTCGTGTCAAGTTCCACAATGTAAAGCCCGTCTGCCACATCCTGCTTTTGGGTCACATATTTATACGTTCTTTTGTCATAGGCGTAAATCCCCACATAGGGGGTATTGTAATACCCGTCTTTGATAATGTTTTTTATAACCGGCTTTATAATGTCAATGGGGATTGCAAACCCCATGCCTTCCGCGCTTGTCACCTTTATTGTGTTAATCCCGATAACATTTCCTTCCATATCCACCAGCGGCCCGCCGCTGTTTCCGGGGTTTATTGACGCGTCCGTCTGTATTAAATTTTCCATGTAGTTGTTTACCCCGTCGGAACTTATGCTTATTGCCCTGTTTAGGGCGCTGATTATCCCGCTTGTTACCGTTCTTTCAAACTGCAAGCTTAAAGGGTTTCCAATGGCAATGACGTTTTGTCCCACCTTCAACGTGGAAGTGTCCCCTAGTTTCGCGGGATTTAAGCCCGTTTTATCTATTTTTATAACAGCCAGGTCCAAAGCGGGTTCCGACCAAATGTGCCGGGCAAAATAAGCGTCCCCGTCGGATAGGGTTACCACCATCTTGCTGGGCTCATCCCCAATCACATGGTGGTTTGTCAAAATATACCCGTCATCAGTTAAAATCACCCCCGAGCCCATGGACCATGTCTCGGTATTCCTTACATCAAAAATACGGGTGCTTTCCTCCCTAGCCGCGGAAGAAACCCCCACCACCGAGGTTTTAACATCTTCGATTATATCCGTTATATCAGCTAAATCAGTGTTTGTTCCAACATCAATATTCCCCATCTCATTTTGCGCAACAGACACATTGGCAAAATCCCCGCTGTTTGAAGAATCCCTCTCTTCCAAAACCGAAACGGTAAAAAAAACGGAAATTATGCTGGATAAAACAACCACAAACACGGTGTATAAAAACTTTTTCATAAAGCCCTCCTGCTTTTTTCCATATATTACATATTATCTTTTAAAATCTTAAAAAATATGCAAAAAAACAAAACAAACAGCATTTGCTGTTTGTTTTGTATAAGGATAAGCATAAGAGGGTTTTAAGTTATGTCCAAAATGCAGTCTTTATGGCTTTGGGGAGGGGACAATTTTGAAATTCCAATATAGATAACTGCCACAAGACTTATATTTTTTACAGTTTAATTGTATTATATATTTTTGTATAAATTATGTTTAATTTGTTAACAAACTTTAAACAATAAAAAAGCGGGGTAAAACCCCGCTTAATTAATAATTCTCACACTAATTACCCCGTCAATTTTTTTGAAGTCTTCAACCGCCCCGTTTAGGGAGTCGGAATCTATGTCCATGATGGTGTAGGCAATATCCTGTTTGCTCTTGTTTATCATGTTGGCGATATTTATGCTCTTTTTCGCCATTATTGCTGAAAACTGGCTTAACATTGTGGGAATGTTTTTGTGGGCAATGGTTATCCTGAGTTTCCCTGACCTTGGCATTTCGCAGTCGGGGAAGTTTACGGAATTTGTGATGTTCCCGTTTTCCAAATAATCAGCAAGCTGTTTTACCGCCATTTTAGCGCAATTGTCCTCGGACTCAGGGGTTGACGCCCCCAAGTGTGGGATTGGTACAACATTGGGTGCGGATAATACCTTTTCGTTTGGGAAATCCGTAACGTATGAGCTGACTTTCCCGCTTTCTAGCGCATCAACTATATCGTCGTCGTTTACAAGTTCCCCTCTTGAGAAGTTTAATATCCTTACCCCGTCTTTTGCCGCGTCTAAAACGCTTTTGTTAATCATATTCCTTGTGTTGTCATTTAGCGGCACATGCAATGTTATGTAGTCCGCGTCCTTTATAACTTCATAAAAATCGTTTTTAACAACCACATATCTTGACAATCCCAACGCTGATTTTACGGAAATAAACGGGTCATACCCCACAACTTCCATTCCAAGCTCATGGGCAGCGTTTGCCACCATAACGCCAATTGCCCCAAGGCCGATTACAGCCAGGGTTTTCCCCTCAATTTCAGGGCCTGCAAACTGACCTTTTCCCTTTTCCACCATCTTGGGTATTTCATCGCCGTTTCCTTTTAGGGATTTTGCCCAAATTATCCCTTCAGCAATCTTTCTTGACGCAAGAAGCAGCCCCGCAATCGCCAATTCCTTAACAGCGTTTGCGTTTGCCCCCGGGGTGTTGAAAACAACAATGCCTTTTTCAGTGCATTTTCCAATTGGAATGTTGTTTACCCCCGCTCCTGCCCTTGCCACTGCCTTTAAATTTGAATTTAGCTCATATTCATGCATATTAAAGCTTCTTAAAACAATGGCGTCGGGATTTTCGCAGGAGTCGGACACATTGTACAGGCTTTTGTCAAATAGCTCCAACCCTTTTGGAGAAATCTTATTTAGCGTAAGAACATTAAACATGTTACCCCAATACTCCTTTTTATTTATTTTCAACTTCAAATTTCTTCATAAATTCAACCAGTTTCTTAACCCCTTCAACAGGCATTGCGTTGTAAATGCTTGCCCTCATGCCGCCAACGCTCCTGTGGCCCTTTAAGTTTACAAATCCGCAAGCTTGAGCCTCTTTTACAAATTTAGCGTCAAGCTCCTCGTTTCCTGTCACAAAGGGTACATTCATCAATGACCTGTCAGCGCCCTGCACTGTGGGCTTAAATAGTTTAGAATTATCCAAAAAGTCGTATAAAATATTTGCCTTTTCAATATTGATTTTTTCCATTTCCCGCACTCCGCCTAGCTCTTTTAGCCATTCAAACACAAGCATGCAGATATAAATTGAATATGTCGGCGGGGTGTTATATAAGCTGTTGTTTTCAGCGTGGATTTGATAATTAAACATGGTAGGTGTTATGTCCATTTGCTTTCCAATCAAATCTTCCCTTACAATAACAACCGTAACACCCGCCGGGCCCATGTTCTTCTGCGCCCCGGCATAAAGCAAGCCAAACTTTGTAACATCTATTTCTTCGCCCAATATGCAGCTTGATACGTCGGAAACCAACGGCACGCCTTTCGTGTCTGGCAATTTTGTAAAACGTGTGCCGTAGATGGTGTTGTTGTAGGTGATATGGAAAAAGTCCGCGTCAGGGGTAAATTTGGATTCATCAAGCTCAGGGATGTATGAGAAAGTCTTGTCCTCGCTTGACGCAACCACATTTACCTGCCCATACTTTTTAAACTCGCTTGCAGCCTTTTTCGCCCACATACCGGTCAAAACCACATCGCATTTTTTGCTCTTTGAAAACAGATTTAGCGGAACCATCGCAAACTGGCTGGAAGCCCCGCCTTGCAAAAACAAAACCTTGTATGATGAAGGGATGTTCATAAGTTCCCTCAAAAGTTCTTCCGCGCGGTTAATAATGCTTTCATAAATTTTTGAGCGGTGGCTCATTTCCATAACGCTCATGCCGCTGTCGCCATAATTTGTCATTTCTTTTGCCGCTCTTTCCAAAACCGGCAACGGTAGCATTGATGGGCCTGCCGAAAAGTTATAGACTCTTTCCATAAAATATTCAATCCTTTCTGTATTAAATTTTCAAAAGATTGTTAAATTTTTAATATTCCCTTTAATTATATCCTACAAAAAAGTTTTCGTCAACCTTTTTAAGTTCAACAAAATATAAGAAAAAAAACATAAAATTTTTTAAAATAAAAAAATTTTTAGCCCTCATTTTTTTTGGCGTTTATGATTTCCATTATCCCGACAATAAATAAAAACACGGCAAAAATCTTTGCCAAAAATGAATCGGAAAGCTTTACAGCAAGACTTGAGCCAAAATACGCCCCGATTAGGCCAAACAAAGCCATAACAACCGAAACTTTCGCGCAAATCTGGCGGTTTTTAAAATGGATTATTAAAGAAACCACAGCGGTGGGTATAAAGTAATACAAATTTACCGCCTGGGCCTGGTGCTGGGAAGCATGGGAGAAAAACACCAAAGCGGGAATAAGAATGCTTCCGCCACCTATCCCCATTCCGCTTATTACTCCAGAGACAAAGCCAATTAACACATTCACCTGAAAAACAACCTCACTGCCGCAAAAATTAAAATTATCCCGAAAATCCGCTTTGTAATTTTTATATCAAGCCTGTCTAACAGCTTTGCCCCGGCAAACCCTCCCAAAATCCCGCCTAAAGAGGCCTTTATAACCAAAGAAAAATCCGCGTGCCCACTTTTAGTATAAAAGAATATGCTCATAATTGATATCGGCAATATAACCAAAATTGCGCTGGCATGGGCCTTTTTCTTTTCAAGTTTACATAACTTTTCCAAAAACAAAACCGCCAAAACACCGCCCCCTGAGGCAAACACGCCGTTTACTAACCCGATTGCTATCCCGCAAAGGGCATATTTTATATATTTCATAAAAATCACCTTAAAGTATTATCCATATAAACTAAAAAATTTATTCAAAACAAAAAAGGAAGCCTCAAAACCGAAAGCTTCCTCTTTTTCCAACATTCATTTTAAATAAGCGGCTTAGGCCTTGCTATCAAGTGATGGATATTCCCGTCTAAATCCTTAAAGAAAAAGGTTTTTACCCCGCTGCCTGAAACCGAAACGTCGGCAACAATTTCAACATTTTTTGCCTTTAGTTCTTCCACGGTTTTTTCAAAATCGTCGCAGGTAAAGGCAATGTGCCTTATCCCGGCGGTCTTTTCCCAAAAAGCCCCGCCATCTTCTTCCGCCTTGCAAATTTCAATCATCATCTTATCTTCCATTGCCACAAAGTATGTACCCTTGCCGTTGTTATACACAACGGTAAAACCTAACACATTTACATACCAGTCGCAAAGGGCCTTTGAGTCTTTTGAAAAAACCGCGATGTGCTCAACGCCTTTTATCATAAAAACATCCCCTTATTTTAAAAATATCCCGATTAAAGTACCCAAAAACACCGAAAAGTTTATCAAAACAAAATTTTGTATCGCCAGCGGGAAGGTTCTCTCCTTTGAAATATCCCCTTTAAACTTTTTATAGTTTTTAAACACAACGGGGAAAGTGAGCAAATTCAAATACGCCGTCCACGGGAACACGCCAAAAAAGGGCGCGGCAATTACCGACAAATATGAAATAACATATAGCGCCAAATACAACTCCACGCAAAACGGCCTTCCCAGATAATAAACAATCGTGTAGCGGCGGTTTATAACATCCTCTTCCAAATCGCAGGTGTTATTCGCAAGCATAATATTTGCCGTGGTCATAATAAGGGGTACACAGGCCACAAGTATTTTTAAAAACCCCGCCACATTCACCTTCCCAACCAAATCCGGCGCTTGGTATTCTAAAATAAACAACCCCTTTGTGTTTACCATGTATAAAAGAAGGGGAATAAATAACCCCATAAAAATCCCTGAAAAAACTTCCCCCAAAGGCATACGGGAAATGGGTATGGGGCCGAAGGTGTAAAATATACCGATAAAAAAGCACAGCGCCCCAAGAAGCAGCACCTCAACGCCCGAAGTATAGGCAAGGTAAACCCCTATCGCGATGGATAAAACCAACAAAACAAAAATAATTGTAATCGCGGTGGAAAGTTTCATGTTATAAGTCTTTAGGGCGTTTTTCTTTTCGTAATTATATCCTTCTTTTTTTTGGCTTTTTGAATAGTCAATGGTGTTATTTATCGCCGTTGTGTCCATGTCAAAAAGCAAAGCCGCCACAAAGAACAATACCGTGTTTAAGACATTTATTTTTACGCCTTGATAGATTAAATAAACTAAAGCAACCCAAAAAGCCGAAAAACTTACAATTTTAGTGGGAAGTTCCACTAGCAGGAAAAATGCTTTAATTTTTTTAACCATACCTCATTTTCTCCTGTTTAAGATTTTATCCAAAATATCATAAAGGGAGCTTATGTCCGCTTCTTTTGGAAGCTTTTCTATCGCCTTTATGGTCTTATCCTTATACTTTTCAACCACTTCCTTTGCCCTTTTGCTCCCGTATTCAAGATATAACGGCAAGTCCTTTATATCCTTTAAATCCTCCCTTAATTTTTTCAAAGCCAAAATCACAGGGAGGGTGTAAATTCCCTCTTTAAAATCGTTTTGCGTGTCCTTCCCCGCGTTATATGACTTTTCCTCAATGTCAATTTTATCATCGGTGATTTGGAAAAGCACCCCTAAGCGGTAACCGACTTCGGCGAAATTTTTGATTTCCTTATCATTATATCCTGCCCCCCTGGCGCCTATCGCGCTTGACAGGGCAAAAAGCGCCGCGGTTTTTCCTGATATGATTTTAAAATAATCCTTAACGCTAATGTTATAATTAAACCTGTTTTTGTGCTGTAAAAGTTCCCCCTGGCAGATTAAGGACATAACCTTTGAAAAATTAGGCATAAGCTCATAATCATCCTTTGACACCAGGGAAAAACAAAGGGTGAATATATAGTCCCCCGACAAAACCGCGGTTTTGTTGTCAAATTTCTTGTGAACCGCCTGTATATTCCTGCGGGTGGTGGCCTCATCTATCACGTCGTCATGAATTAAGGTGGCAAGGTGCAAAAGCTCCACCGCCGCCAAAAGCGGCAGGAATTTATCTTCCACATAATACTTGCCGCCATCATTTTTACTTGCGCAGATTATGCCAAGTTTTGTCCTGATGTATTTTCCTTCCGACGTTAGCAAATGGTCAAACACATCTTTAAAAATATTTGTCCTGTCGTCCAATGTGTCCTTAATTATGCCTTTTACAATTTCCAACGCTTTTTGCTGGCTTATTTTCTCACTGCTCATTTGCTATCCTCTTTTTTATTTCAGATTATTTTGCAATCTTGGAATTTTGCCTAATTGATTTAAAAAATAATAGGAGATAACCCCCACAAAAATACCGCTTGTTAACCCCACAAACATAAGTACGGGAACATAGTAAATCAGGGCGGTGCTTTTTAGCAGAAGCATTGCCGCCAAAACCTGCCCGATATTGTGAAAAACCCCGCCTGCGGCGCTAATGCCTACCGCGCCAAAAATTCCCGCCCGCTTTAAGGCGCACATCACAGCCCAGCTTAAAATCCCGCCGAATAAGCCGTAAAGCAGGCTTGTGAGGCTTCCAAAAAGGGTGTTTGCCAAAAATACCCTTAACATATTTATAAAAAGGGCTTCCTTTGCGCCGTTATAATACAGCACAAACACAACCACAATATTTGTAAGCCCAATCCTTATCCCCGGCATAAAAAAATCAAAAGGGATAAGCCTTTCCAAATAACTAATAATTAAGGCCAACGATAACATAAGTCCAAAGTAAGGAACTTTTTTCGCCATAATAACACCTATTCTGCCACTGTATCAGCCCCAGGGGCTTTTCCTGACTTTATCTCCAAAACCACTTTATTAGGAAGGCAAACAATCATCTCCCCCGACTTTGAAATTGGCGCATGGCGCACGCAGATTTTGTCAGGGCAGTCCGCCTCTTTCATATAAACTTTGCCGTTTTCAATTTTAACAACGTTTTTGCCTTGCTCATTTATTATTATTTCCTGCTCATCAGCCAAGCTATAAGTACCAAAGGGGGAGCCGCCCACTGTAATGTTCAATACTCCCCCTTCTTTGTTTTTTGGAAAATATATAAACGCTGCCAAAATTAAGGCCAAAACCCCCAATGAAAATATCAAAAGCTTATCAGCCTTATTAATCATGATATAGATACCACTTTCTCGCAAAGCCTACATTTTTCCACCATTTCTTAAGCGCGGGCAATACATAATAGTCAAGCCCTAAAACGCTTCCTGAACCGAATAGCACAGCGATACCTGCAAATATCATCCACCAGGTGCCCATGTAAAGCCCCGTTGTCATAATAAACATAACCTGCAGTACCAAAGAATAAGCGCTTGAAAGGAAGGTAAACAATCCCCCGATTAGGGAAAGTCCTATTAAAATTTCGCTAATTACAATCACAATCTGGAAAAACAGCTGAACGCCGCCGCTTGATAAAATGACGGTGTTTTTAAACCAGTCCATCAGGGAAAAAGACATCCTGAAGGCATAGTCGGTGCCGCTGTCAACCAATACGGGGTTAAATATATTAAATATATTCCAGTTAAATATAACGCTTCCCGCGCTTTCAGCCACCGCCTGGCTTGCCCCCGCCACTTCAGCGGTCGCAGAGGCGCCTGCGGAAACACCGTTTATAATTCCGTTAAAGAATGCGTCCGCCCCGCCAAAGAAAGCCTCAAGCATAGGCTTTTTTAGCCAGCCTTCCTGAACCTTTTTAATACCTTCAATGAGCCAATATACTCCCAAATAAACCCTCAACGGCACAAGCCAGAAGTTGGCGGTTTTGGCGGAGAAATGCCCGCCCACAAAGCTTCTGTTATGTTTAACATGGAAAAACTCGTGGTTTAGGTACTTAAAAATCTTGTTCCAGCCGCACACTTGGGCAAAGTAAACCATGTTTATAAAATGCTTAATAAACATGGCAATAAAGGAGGGCATCATGAACATGCGCTTCGGTGTCCCCACATGGGCAACGCCGTACCTTCCGCCCACACATACCATAACCCCGTGGAATTTGGGCTTGTATTCTAAGTATTCCTTGTTTCCAAACAAATAAGAAATTACATTTTTAGCAACCAGCGCCGAGGATTGCTCCGCGTTTTCAACCATTTGGGGAACGGGGGCTTCTTCACCTTCGGGAATGTAGAAAATATTGTCCCCTGCGACAAACACATCTTCCATGCCTTCCGCACGCAAGTATTTGTCGCATTTAATCCTTCCCCTGCCTGCCATTTGCAAGCTGCTTTCAAAGGTCTTTGTTATTTTTGCCCCTTCAATCCCTGCGGCCCAGATTACGGTTTTTGTGCCTATCGCCTTTGACGAGCCGTTATTTTGAAGATGGACATCATCTTTGCCGATTTTCACAACGCCGGTTTCCAAAAGCAAATTCACGCCCATTTTCTTTAGGCGGCGCTCAATTTTACCCGACAATTTTTCAGGCAAATTGGGAACAGTTCGCTTTAAGATGTCCACGCAGTATAAGTTTACATCATTTCTATCTATGCTAAACTCCCCGCACAATATGGGCACATATTCCGCGAGTTCCCCAATCATTTCAACGCCGGTAAACCCTGCGCCCACCACAAAGAAGGTCAAAAGCTTCTTTTTCTCCTCCTCATCAGTGCACCTTGAGGCTTTTAAGAAACAATCCCTTATATGGGCATGAAGTTTTACCGCGTCATCATAACTCCAAAGCTTAAAGGCGTTTTCTTCCGCCCCCTCAACGCCAAAAAACGTGGGCCTTGACCCTGTCGCAATCACAAGGCAGTCGTAATTATAGCTTTCTTTCCCTACTAAAACCTTTTTTTCAAAATCAATTTTTTCAATATTATCCAAAACCACATTAACTTTGCGCTTTGCGAAAATCTTTTTTAAATCAATCTTTATGGCCTCATCCTCAACACGCCCCGCCGCAACTTCGTGAAGTTCGGTAAGCATGGTGTGGAAAGGGTTTTTGTCAATTAAGACAATATTTACGTCGTCCCGCTTTTTAAGCCGCTTCTCCAGTTTTTTAGCGGTCAAAACCCCGGCATATCCTCCGCCTAAAACAACAATATTTTTTGCCATATTCCCCATCATTCCTTTCTGGCTTATGTCGTATAATTAGCTTAATTTTTTGTTGCTAAACTTTTCTTGACCTCCCATTTATAAGATTATATAATAAGTCTTATGAAAAATAAAGGAGGGGTTTTTTGAAAAAATTATCAATTTTATTTCTGATTTTTGCCATTTTATTATCCCAAACCTCATGCAGCCCTACAATGCATTCCAAAACCGGGTTTATGCTTGACACGGTTGTTACCATAAAAATATATAACGCCGGCGAATCCATTTTAGACGAAGCCTTTGAGCTTTGCAAATACTATGAAAAAATATTTAGTAAAACCATAGGTGAAAGCGACATTTCCCGATTAAACTTATCGGAAGGAAAGCCGGTAAAAGTTAGCGATGACACAATTTTTTTATTAAAACGCGCGATTTACTATTCAAACCTTTCCCAGGGCAAGTTTGACGTAACCATTTATCCTGTAAGCGCCCTTTACGATTTTAAAAGCGAGAACCCCAAAGTCCCTGCCGACGAAGAAATAAAAGAGGCCCTAAAACATGTGGACTATAACAATATTGTCATAAACGGAAACGAAGTCACTTTAAAAAACGGCGCCCAAATTGATTTAGGCGGCATTGCCAAAGGATACATCGCCGATAAAATCAAGGAATTTTTAATCTCCAAAAACGTAAAAAGCGCGATAATAAACTTAGGCGGCAATGTGTTGCTTGTAGGAGAAAAGCCAAAGGAAGGGAATTTCGTGGTCGGTGTTAGAAAACCCTTCGCCGATGGCGAGCTAATCGGCAATGTCCATGTAAAGGATGTATCCGTTGTAGGCAGCGGCACATACGAACGCTATTTTAAAGTGGGGGACACAATTTACCACCACATTTTGGATGTAAAAACAGGAAAAAGCGTTCAAAATAGCCTTGACTGCGTTATGATAATCGCGAAAAACTCAGTTGACGCGGACGCCTTGTCCACCATCGCCTTTATATTAGGTTATGAAGAAGGAAGCGCGCTCATTGAAAGCCTTCCTGACACAGAAGCCATATTTATTTTTAAAGATTTGTCCGTCAAATATACAAGCGGTATTACCACCGACAAAAGCCAAAACGGCAAAATATATTTTGAATTAAACTAAATTTATATAATCTAAAAGGACGTGTTTTGCGCACGTCCTTTTTGTTATGTCAATAAATTATTTTGCTTTTTCAATAGCTTTTTCAAATAGTTCCACATATTCGCCAACTGTGATTGTAACGCCGCTTACAGTGTCGGTCTTGCCGTCGTCTTTAACCTTGATGTCTTCAACGCCGCCTTTTTCAACAATTGCTTTTTCAAGCTTTTCAATTTGTTCATGCCATTCAGCAATTGCGCCGCCTTTTTCCTTCATGCCGTATTCCCCGGATTTGGAAAGTTCTTTTTTGCTCTTTCCGTCTTCGGTTACAGCGTCAAATTTAACATCGGCGATTTTACCGTCTTTTACAGTAACTGTTGCGGTAGCCTTATATCCCTTATCATCAAATTCAGGCGCCTCAGCCTTGTATTCCCCGTCTTTCAACCCGCCTTGTTGAGCCTGTTGCGCCGGGGATGCTGTCGGGCTGGGTGAAGGCTGGCTTTTTGCCCCGCCGCATCCTGCAAGCAAGGATACTGAAAGTAATGCTGCAAGTGATAATGCTACTAGTTTTTTCATATTGAAACCTCCTTTATTACGTTGATTATTTTTGGTAATCAATCACAAAAAATTTATCACATTTTTACCAAAAATTCAACTGTTTTTTTACATTTAAAATACCAAATTTGAATTGATTTTTAAGCCTTTTGTGCTTTTTTTACTAATTTTTGACCTGTTTTTTATTATTTTTGCTATTATACAGCTTTTTAATTATTCCCGCCTCAAAAATTTATCCTGCACAGCCTTTACTTCCTGCCATACCCGCCGTCTTTTTGCCAAACCCAAAAATTACAAATCCGTAAAATCCCGCCGTATATTTCTTCCCGCAGTTTTTAACAACTTGAGGATAATTTATATTATTTCAAAATTTTTTGTTATTATATTAACAAATTTTGCAAAAAATAAAAGCATACAATATTGAATTGTATGCTTCATATTGTAGATAATCTGCATTTTTGAACGCCTTGGGATTGAAAGCGGCTTTGAAAGCCATTCAAACAAAACCCCTAATTTCTTTTGTTTGTTCTTTCCGGCTTTGAAACGCTTAAGAATACAATAATTAATTGTATGCTTAAGTTCAATAAAAAACTATAAAATCCACTTAAACGCAATCATAAATCTAAAACCGCACTACATAACCGCAGTTTTTATTTTTAAATACAAACTAAAATATGTGATTTACGGGGTTTTATTATTATGAAAAACCAAAATTAAAAGCCTGCCGCCTCAATTCCAAAGGCAATGCACCTTTCCTCATCAGCCCCTTGCGGGGAATCTTTCACAATCAATCCTTCCCCCAGTAAAACTGCTCCGTTTTTTCTCATCCTGTCGGAAAAATTCCTCATCCATTCCCCGTCGCCCCAGCCATAGGAACCAAACAAGGCAAGTTTTTTCCCAAAAACCATGCTTTCAATGGAGGAAACATAGGGCTCAAATTCATTTTCTTCCAGTTCCTCAACCCCCATGGCGGGACAGCCTAAAGCAAGCAGGCCGGAGTCTTTCAAATCATCTTCTGACGCCTCGCTCACATGTTTTATTTTAACCTCCGCCCCCGCGCTTTCCGCCCCCTTTTTAATTAACCGGGCCATTTTTTCAGTGTTGCCCGTTAGACTCCAATACACAATTGTAATTTTATTCATAAAACCACTCTCCTTTTGCCTGATTTATAAAGGAATTTACCATGCCTGCTTTCAACAGGCCCAAAAACTTTATTGCAGCCTTCCAATGCCGCAGGCCTGACGGCGCCCTGAAGTTTTTTCACAAATTGGTACCATATTTGTTAGCTTAATCTAACTTTCTTATATAAAAAAAGGAATTGTTAGACTCACCTAACATTATATTCCTAAAAAAGACAGTTGTCAATATTTTTAGTAAAAATTCTTACTAAATTACTATGATTTTTTGCCGCAGGGTAACATTGGATAGAATTCATACCGCGCCAAAGACCGCGCGGCATGAAAAAATAAAAGCCCTTCCGGGCTTTTATTTTAAGCTGTCCAAATCAATAGACTTTATATTTTGAAGCAGCGGCCTTAAATTCTTTAAATTTTTTAGCACAAAAACTTTCAAATATTTTGAATCCTCAGAATACCCGATGGAAAACCTCATTTTGCCGTCTGCTATATTTTTGGTTTTAACATCACAGATTTTGCCATCTTCCGTATAGGTAGCAAAAACCAAAACCCCTTGGGAGTTCTTGTTCCCTTCCACCGCAACAACAATCCCATCATCCAATAGTCCTTCCACCAAAACCCCGTACTCATCGGGGTTTTCGCTTTCAGAAGTATCCGTAAACGCCCTTAGGCACACGCTGTAATTATAGGCGTTAACGTCATACCAATGCGCGCCGTCATCGCTTACAAAGCCCTCGTTTGGGTTGCTGGTGGCATTTGACAAATAGCTTGACTCGTCAGAATATCTCACATTCCCTTCCACTGCCATATTGGCAATATCCCACGCAGGCACGGTTATTTTTACATAAACCGCAAAATATCCTTCCGACAGCGGGATTTCTTCAGGAAGGTTTATTGTGTAGTATCCTGGATATCTGAAAAACTTTTCCGCAACGGGGGTGCTTAAAACGGTGTCCACAGAATCGCTTGAAGAAACGTCCGTGTCCACAAAAACCTGCACCGTCGCGTTTTCATTGTAAGTGTAAAGGCTTACCGCCTTTAGTTTCTCCCCGCCGTTTGAATAAAACTTGTTAGCCCCGTAAATTTCGCCAGTCCCAAAGCTTATGTAGCTGGTCATGCCAAAGGGGTCATAAAGGTACTGCTTGTCGTAGTTTAGGCTGCTTTCCGCCGCCAAAAAGACGGTTGTGTCGCTTCCAAAGGCGCTGTCATAGTAGGATATGTATATATACCCATCATCCCCAATGTCTTCCCCCCAGCTGTTTTTAATAATCCATGCCCCGTCGCGGGGTGGTTTTACTTTAAAATTATTCCTTGAATAGTTATCGTCCCATCCCACAATAGCTACCGCATGGTTTTGGTACGAATCCTGGCCGTTGTAGTAATATGCCCCGCTTTCAAGATTAAGATAATTTAAATCGTTATAATAGCTTGTGGCAACGGCAGCCCCCGTTTCTAAGATTATCTCTTTAACCGCATTTATATAAAGCTGCCTGTATTCATCCACATTCACCCCTTGGGCCTCTTCACCCCTTGGGATGTCAGGGATTTTTATTATATTTTGAATATGCTTTTTAACTTCCTTTTTTTCCAAAGGATAGCTTCTTTGCGAATCATTGTATATATACGGGTCATCCTCCTCACTAACTAACCCGTCCCATCTGGTAAGGTACGCTGCGGCCATGTCATAGTTACCGCCGTCTTCGGGGCGCGCGTCAAAGCCATAAGGGTTAGCATACCCGTATAAAACGCTGTGCTTAACATGGTTTTCTGAAAAATCCCAAAACTCATTGTATTGGGAATTTAAAAGTGAAGTTTCAATGGAAGCCATAGCCCCAAAAATCCAGCACACGCCGTCCAGCCCCTGGTCCCTTACGGGGGTAACCCGCCTTCCTTCAAGGTTGCGCCCATCCCTCAAATCATATTTGGCGGGAAAGTTTTGGGACTTTAACAAATTCCTCTTTGCCCTGTCAACCTTAAAGACAACATTTTCAAGCGGCGCCCGCACATAGCCGTTTTTAAAACCGCCCTGCGCTGTGCCATTTACGGAAGAAAACATTACGAGAAAGGAAAACATCACGGAAATGCTTTTTCGGAAAATCTTCTTCACAAGCAAAACTCCTTCACCGTTTTTTTTCATAATATCACTATAATCTGCTAAAGTCAACAAAACCCGTCATTTTTGGACAGGCAAGGAATATATTTTCAAAGATTTGCTTCTTATAAAAAATTGACATTGGCGTTTTAGTGTTTTATAATGTATGATTGACTTAATATGCGGCGGCATAATAAACGTGTGGCAAGGCAGGCCTTGCTTAGAAAGGAAAGTATGGGAAAAAACATTAGAAATATAGCAATCATAGCCCATGTGGACCATGGGAAGACCACCCTTGTGGACGCCATGCTAAAGCAAAGCGGGATTTTCCGCGAAAACGAAGTGGTGCAGGAAAGGGTGCTGGACTCAAACGACTTAGAAAGGGAAAGAGGAATTACAATCCTTGCAAAAAATACCTCCCTGAATTACAAGGGGGTAAAAATAAACATCATCGATACCCCGGGGCATGCTGATTTCGGCGGCGAAGTTGAGCGGGCCTTGCGCATGGCGGATGGGGTTTTGTTATTGGTTGACGCCTTTGAGGGCTGCATGCCCCAGACAAGGTTTGTGCTCAAAAAAGCGTTATCGCTAAACCTTAAGCCAATTATTGTGGTAAATAAAATAGACAGGCCCAACGCCCGCCCCTATGAAGTGGTTGACGAGGTTTTGGAACTCTTTTTTGACCTTGACGCGACGGAAGAACAAATCGACTCCCCCGTGGTTTACGCTTCAGGCAGGGAAGGCTTTGCAACACTATCCCCCGATGAAAAAGGAAGGGACTTAAAAGTTTTGTTTGACCTGATCCTTTCCCATATCCCGGCGCCTGAAGGTGACGAAAAAGGGCCCTTCCAAATGCTGGTTTCAAACATTGACTATGACGAATACACAGGAAGGATTGCGGTGGGAAGAATTAACCGTGGTTTTGTTAAAGTAGGCGACCGCCTTTCCATCTGCCAAAAAGACGGCAGTGTCTTTGAAGGGAAAGTGTCAAAGTTATATGTATTCGACGGCCTTTCCCGCCGCGCGGTAAATGAGGCGGAATGCGGGGATATTGTTGCAATTTCGGGCATTTCTGAAATAAATATCGGGGATACCATATGCGCTTTCGATAACCCCGACCCCCTTCCGTATATTAGCGTTGACGAGCCCGTTTTGTCCATGACTTTTTCGGTAAATGACAGCCCCTTTGCGGGCAGGGAAGGCAAATTCGTAACCAGCCGCCACTTGAGGGACAGGCTTTTGCGCGAACTTGAAAGCAATATCGCGCTAAAGGTTGAAGAAACAGGTTCCCCCGACTCCTTCATTGTTTCAGGGAGAGGGGAATTGCATTTGTCGGTATTAATTGAAAACATGCGCCGCCAAGGCTATGAATTTCAAGTGTCAAAGCCCAAAGTTATCACTAAAATAATTGACGGAAAAATTCATGAGCCAATCGAGCACCTAACTGTTGACGTGCCCGAGGAATACACAGGCGTTGTTATGGAAGGGATAGGCAGCCGCAAAGGCGAGCTATTAAACATGGCGCCATCAGCTCAAGGCTATGTCAAAATGGAATTTTACATCCCCGCAAGGGGGTTAATAGGTTTGCGCAGCGAGCTATTAACCGCGACAAAGGGTATGGGCGTAATAAACCATGTATTTTCCCACTATGACGAATACAAAGGCGAAATTTTAAGCCGAAACCGCGGCGCTTTAATTGCCTTTGAGCAGGGTGAAGCCATAACATACGGCCTTTATAACGCCCAAGCCCGGGGGACGCTTTTTATAGGCCCCGGGGAAGAGGTTTATGAAGGCATGGTGGTAGGTGAAAGCAGCCGCCTTGAAGACATAACCGTAAATGTCTGCAAGAGAAAACACGCCACCAATATGAGGGCGGCAGGAAGTGATGATGCCCTAAAACTCACCCCGCCTAAAATCATGAGCCTTGAGCAGTGCCTTGAATTTATCGCCGATGACGAATTGTTGGAAGTAACCCCCACAAAGCTTAGGATAAGAAAGAAAATTTTAGACACGGCCCTTCGGGCAAAAGCCCAAAGCAAAAATAAAAGCTAAGGAAAAAGCCAAAAATGCGCTGCATTTTTGGCTTTTATATTTACCCATATTTTTACCCATTGATAGTTTTTCGCACTTTGAAAAATTGTTAAAGAACACTTCAAAAAGCCGCAAAATTTTCCTTCCAGCCCTTTTTATCTTCCTTCCAAAGCCTTTTTTACCCGGATGTCCTCGCCGAAAAATTTTATTAAATCAAAAGAACCCATAATCCTTGAGACAATCCTTTCGGAATACTTTTTTTCAAGGTCCTCCAGCGATAAATTTGTGCTTATAATCATTTTTTTGCCGTTTAAAAGCCTTGTGTTAATTATCCTGAATAACTCCGCCACGGAAAACTGGGTCATAAACTCGGTGCCCAAATCGTCAATAATCAATAAATCCACGTCAAAAATCCGCCTTGCCAAAATCTGCGCCTCTTCGCTTTGGTCCCTGCCAAAGCGCATTTCCTCAAGGGCTGAAAATATAACTGAGGCGGTATGGTATAGTACGGTTTTGTTCCCTTCCAAAAGCTCGTTTGCTATACAGCTTGAAAGATAGGTTTTCCCCAATCCTGAAGGGCCGTAAAAAAGCAAATTCGTGTTAACCTTGTCATAATCCGCAACAAAGCTTACGCATCTTGCCAAAACCGTTCTCATGTGCTCCCGCGGGGAAATCCCCTCTTCATCGCTTACTTCATCGGAATAGTAGTCAAGTTTAAAGTTTAAAAAAGTCTGGTTTTGAAGCTGCTTTGTCAAATTTGACTCCTTATAAGTTTCCTTAATCACTTCATTTTTAAAACAGGTGCAAAGTTCCCCGTTTACATATCCCGTATCATTGCATTTGTCGCAGTTATAAGGGGGATTTAAGTAGTCTTCGGAATAACCCAGAACCGATAAAATCTCCTTCTTTTCCTCGTTTAGCTTTTTATGCCGCTCCCTTAAAAACTTCGCGCCATCCTCGGGGGAAATTTTTCCGTCCATTATTTCAAGCATTACCGAATACCCGTTTGAGTCAAGCTCGGTTTCTATTTCCTTTAAACGGGGAGATTTTTGAAAAACCTCTTTTTTCCTCTCCTCAATCAATTGTTCCCTCGCTGTGCGCCTTGTTAAAAATCTTGTCTCCACCAATGCTTTAATATCCGAATTCATTTATTTTCCCCCTTTTTTTGCAGCTTCTCAAGATACTTCTTTTCAATTTCGCTGTAATCATACCTGCCCTTTGTCTGTTTATAATCAGTAAATTTATTCTTTGTTGCCTTTTTCTTTGTTTCCTTTTTAGGCTCAAGCATATGTACCTCATCACTTTTCCACGAAAGCAAAATCGCGTTTGCGTAGGAAAAGGACGGGGACCCTATGGCCTTTACGGTCTTTAGGAATGCGTCTTTTATTTCCTCGTCTGAAAATTTGTATTCTTCCTTCCACGTCTTTATATGGGCATATTCCGCCTCAGAGGGAAGTTTCGAAAGCCCCAAAAAATTCTTGTAGTATTCCTTTTCCCCTTGTTTTTTCTTTATATTGTCAAGGTATTCCTTTGCGTCCTCAAACTTTAAAAGCCCCTTTTCCGCCCAGGATATTCCCACTTTTTCAATGTAGGCCATATTGGTTTTTTTAAGCTCAATGCAGTATTCAATGAGCAAAAATATGGTTTCAATCTCAAGCTTTAAATCATCGTGAAGGGTGTATAAAATGAATAAATCCCTGTGGGTTAGCGGTTTTGAAAGCATTTTCGCGGCAGTCTGCGCCAAAAGCTTTAACTCCTTGTTTTCCATGGGGATTTGCTTTTGGGAAACTTCCTTAAAGAACAATTCCCCTTCCTTTTCCCAGTAATTTATCGCCTGCCAAACCTCATCTTCCGATAAGTAAAGCTCCTCCGCCATGGTTTTTAGGTCAAATTCATCCTCACCATCTTCGTTTTTTATCTGGATATACAAATAAACTTTTATAAAGTTTAAATCGGTTTTTAAATTTTTCTTAAAAAACTCCGCAAATGATGAGGACAGTTCCAAATTTTTAGTTGGCGAAACAATATATTTAGACATGTTTCCTCCTAAAATCAATAATACTTGTCCCATTCTTTGAAAAATTCCCTTGCTATGGGGGCGCAAACTTCCCCGCCGGATTTCTTGTTATATTCTAATATAACACAAACTGCAATTTTTTTCGAGCCATTATCACAAAATCCGATAAACCACGCATGGTCTTTTTTCTGCTCATTTTCAGCGGTGCCGGTTTTCCCGTACACGTCAAGCCCCGCAATTTTCGCGCTTTTACCTGTCCCGTTTTGTATAACATCCCTCATTAAATCACAAAGCTTCCCAGCCACGGCTTTATCCATCACCGTTTTTAACACCGTAGGCCTTGCGTTATATAAAGTAAACCCGTTTTTCAAGGTGGCCGACTCCAGTAAATACGGCCTCATTAAAATCCCGTCATTTGCGACACTTGCGGCAACCAGCGCCATTTGAAAAGGGGTCACCATGAGTTTTCCCTGCCCGATACCGACGGAGGCCAAATCAACAGCCTCCATTTTGCCATAGTTAAAGCGGCTTTTTTCAACCTTTAAATCAAAGGGGATTTCCTCCCCGATTAAAAAGTTTTTGGATATTTCCTTTATGCCCTCTTCCCCGATTTTTTCAGCAAGGATTGCAAAGTACACGTTGCTGGACACCGAAAACGCCTTTTTTAGACCGATTTTGCCATAGCTTTTTTTGTTGGAATTTGAAAACACTTTCCCGCCAATATTTATGCTTCCCTTATCCTCAATTTCCTCATCCATGTTATTTTCAAGGGCGTACGCGGAAATTATGGTTTTGTAAGTGGAGCCCGGCGGATACAGCCCCATTGTGGCCCGGGCCAAAAAGGGCGCGCTTTCGCTGTCCGCCATATCGGGCCAGCTGTTTACCAAAACATCCTCATTGGGGTTAAAATCGGGCTTTGAAACCAAAGCTAAAACCGCGCCCGTCTGCGGGTCGATAGCAACCAGGGCGCCGTTATTGTTCCCCATTAAATTATAGGCCTTCTTTTGCAAATTGTGGTCGATGGTAAGCCTTAAGTCCGCCCCCTTTTTTTCCTCGTTTTTAAAAATATCCGTAATGCTTGCCACCGCGCTTAAGGAGTCAAGCCCCAAAAGATAGTCATTATACCTTAACTCCAGCTGGCTTTTACCATAGGTTTTGGAGTTATAGCCAATCACATGGGCGTATAGGTTACTAAAAGGATATACCCGCTTTTGCCTGCCGTCTTGAAATTCGCTTTTTGCCAAAACCACTCCGTTTATGTCGGTGATATCGCCCCGGAGTATCTCATTTTCCCGTTCAAAAAGCCTTCTGTTGTAAGAGTTTTTAATGGTATCCTCGCTTAAAAAAAGCTCAAAGTAAACAAGGTATGAAATCAGGCTCAAAAACATGGCGCACACAAGGCATAGGACATGAATGATTTTTTTGTTATATTTCATTGTACGCCTCCTTTGATATCGCCATCATAAACCCCAGTGACATAAAAGTAGTGACTAAAGAACTCCCGCCGTAGCTTATAAAGGGAAGGGTAATCCCGGTAAGCGGTATTAGCTTTATAACCCCGCCGATAATTATAAAAATCTGGAACGAAAACATTACCGCAATCCCAAAGGCGGTCATTTTGTGATAGCCCCCCCGCACGGCAATGGCAATTTTAAATAGCCTGTACACAAAGATAAAAAACAGCAAAATTACCCCAACTCCGCCTAAAATCCCTAATTCTTCGCAAATGGCGGAAAAGATAAAGTCCGAATGCACCTCGGGTATGTAGTAGGGGCTTCCCAGGCCAATCCCGCTTCCAGTAAAGCCGCCTTCCCCAATGGCAAAAAGGGATTGGGTAATCTGATACCCCGCCCCCGTTATATCCTCATAGGGGTTTATCCAAATACTAACCCTTCTTCTGATATGGCTCATAAAATGATATCCCAAAAACCCTCCGAAGGAAAACAGCGCCACGTTTAAAGCCTTAATTAATATATTTTGGGAAAAACAATAAAGCATGAAAAAGTAAATCACAAAAAACAAAACGCACAAGCCCCAGTCCCGCTGAAGTATCAAAAAGAACATATGGGCATACGCAACGCACATTATTAAATAAGGCCTAAGCCTTTTATCATTGTATATTTTTAAAATGCCCCTTTGCCCCTCTTTGTACGCATGGCAAAAAAGGGAAGAAAGGGTAAGTATATAAAGCATTTTTATTACTTCCGCAGGCTGGAAGGAGTGGCCGAATATCACTATCCAGTTCCTAGACCCGTTTACGGTTTTCCCAAAAAGCAGTGTCAAAATAAAAAGCACAAAAGATAATCCCAAATATATTAAAACGAACTTGTCCTTTAAATAAGGATAAATAAAATAGGTCACAAAAAAGGCCAAAACCCCTAAAAACAGCCACACAGCCTGCCTTATGCCGTATTCAATATTAATGCGGGTAAGCATTATAATCCCGATTGACACAAGCATTGCGCTGATTTGAAAAATATATGTGTCCCCAAGGTTTAAAAGGGTCACAATAAGGGTTGAAACAAAGATTAAGGATACCACCGCAAGGCCGATATACAAAACCGTGTTGTTTTTGCCCCCGTTAACATAGACCAAAAAAAAGCCCAGTATGTTTTGCAAAATCACAAGAAATAAGGTTAAAAAGGCGTTTTGCTTTTTCATCAAGAACCTCCCTGCGGCTAATCTTTATTTGCATAGGGCATTACAAACAAAAACGCAATCCTTCCAAATTCGATTTTGTCATTGTCCATAAGCTGCACCGCTTCATCCCCCAAAGGCTCGCCGTTAAGCTTTGTGCCGTTGGTGCTCCCCAAATCCTCAATATAGTAGTCGTTCCCCTTTTTAAAAATCCGCGCGTGAAATTGCGATAAAAAGGGGTCATCTATTTTAATGGAGTTTTTCCTGCTTCTCCCTATGGTTTCTTCTTCCCCTATATTATAGCTTTCATGGATTAAAAAATCAAACTGGCTTCTTAAGTTTATAAGCTTTAAATAGGCGTCGCTTTCGGGAAGTCCGCTTTTTTTGCGGCTCATAACTTTAATATCAAGATAAATCATAACCATAACACGATAAACAAAATAAAATATGATAAAGATAAATATATACGAAACCGCCTTCGTTATGTATTGCAACATAACCATCCCCTTTTTTGTTTTGTAGTTTATCCCCTTTAAAATCGCAAGCAAATTAAAATTTATAGTAGTACTCCTAAATTAGGGCAATAAACGGGATTTATATGTTAAATTATAACACTTTAATTCCCCAAAGAAAATAAAATTTTTATTTGTTAAAAAAGCTATGGGCAAAAAATGCCCATAGCTTTTTATTCCCTTTCTTTGCGCCTTTTTATAACCTTAAGCCGGGTAAACTCTTCCCTGTCCTTTTCTTCCAGCGCGTTTTGAATGGTTTTTACTAGTTCCTCATACTTTGGTATGGTTATATTTTTTAAGGCGTTTGCCCGCTTTTGGGTCTTTTTTATGTTAATCGCTAACCGGTAGGCCGCGTTTTCAATCATGGTAAGCTCCAGCGTTAATTTTTTAACCTTCTCAAACTTCTTCCTTGCCTCATCCAGTGCCGCGGTTGAGGATAAAAGCCCGTACATTGCCACGTTTTCCTCATCTTTTAAGTATTCCACAATGGGGATTTCCACCCCCATGATACTGCGGGCCTTAATAGTTATATCCTCCTCAATGGGTATGGCCCGGGAGATTTGTTCCACCGAAGCTATGCCCATCATCACATTTGCGTGCTGAAGGGCAAGATACGCCTCTTTAAATGTTTTTTCAATATTTTTTTGAATGTCGTCGGCAATATCGATTAGCTCCATAATCTCGCGGATTAGGATATTCCGCTTTTTGTCCAAAAGCTCATACCCCAGCTTTGATAATTCCAAGGTATTTTTTGCGGCAATTAAATTCCCCTTTGTGGCAAAAACTGTCTCAGCCATAAGAACCTCCTTTTGCCAAGGTTATGGCATTACTTTTCTTCCTTTGGGTAGTATTTGTCCAAAATCTTTTCGTCAATCCTGTCAAGTTCCTCACGGGGAAGGATTTTTAAAAGTTCCCATCCCAAATCAAGGCTTTCGTAAATGCTGCGGTTTTCGTTTTTGCCCTGGCGGAGGAACCTGTTTTCAAATTCCCGCCCAAATTCCATGTATTTTTTATCTATGCTTGATAGTTCATCTTCCCCGATTACCGACGCTAAAGCCCTCACATCCGCAACTTTCGCGTAGGCCGCGAAAAGCTGGTTTGCAACATCGGGGTGGTCTTCACGGGTGTATTCCTTGCCGATACCGTCTTTCATTAGCCTTGAAAGGGAAGGAAGCACGCTTACGGGAGGATAGATATTTTTAGAGTTTAAGCCCCTGTCTAAAACAATCTGCCCTTCCGTAATGTAACCTGTAAGGTCGGGAATGGGGTGGGTAATATCGTCGTTTGGCATGGTCAAAATGGGGATTTGGGTAACGCTGCCCTTTGCCCCTTTAATTATCCCCGCCCTTTCATAAATTGACGCAAGGTCGGAGTATAGATAACCTGGATACCCTTTCCTGCTTGGGATTTCGCCTTTTGAGGATGAAATTTCGCGGAGGGCCTCGGCGTATGAAGTCATGTCAGTTAAAATTACCAAAATGTGCATTCCCTTGTCAAAGGCCAAATATTCCGCCGCCGTGAGCGCAGCCCGGGGCGTTATAATTCTTTCCGCCACAGGGTCGTTTGAAAAGTTTAAGAACATAACCACCCTCTCAAGGGCGCCGCTTTCCTCAAAAGTCCTCCTAAAGAAACTTGCCACGTCGTTTTTAACGCCCATGGCCGCAAACACAATGGCAAAATTTTCGTTTTCCTCATTTGAAATTTGGGCCTGGCGCACAATTTGCGCCGCTAATTGGTCGTGGGGAATGCCGTTTCCTGAAAAAATGGGAAGCTTTTGCCCGCGGATTAGCGTCATTAAAACGTCAATGGATGAAATCCCGGTTTGGATAAAGTTTCTGGGGTATTCCCTGGATACCGGGTTTATGGCGCTCCCGTTTATATCCCTTTTAACTTCGGGATAAATGGGCCCAAGCCCGTCAATGGGTTTTCCCGTGCCGTCCAAAACCCTGCCTAAAATTTCCCCCGATAGAGGAATCATCATGGGTGTTTTTAAAAAACGGGCGCGGGTATTGGTTAGGGAAATGTTGTTGGTTTCTTCAAAAACCTGCACAACCGCCCTTTTGCCCGTGATTGCGATAACCTGGCCCAGCTTTTTTTCACTGTTGTTTACGGTCAATTCCACAATTTCCTCAAAGGATACGTCCTCTACTCCGTCTACCACAACCAACGGCCCGTTTACTTCCTTTATCCCCATATATTCGATTGCCATAAGAACCTCCATCCGTCCAAACGGACTCAAAAAGTTTTAAAATGGATTAAAAAGTGCAAAAAGGGTTAATTTTGTATTAAAAAACCTCAAAAAAGGCTTATATTGCAAAGAGTATATAAGTTTTTACATAAAACGCCACAAAAACATTCAAGCCTAATAACTTAAATAACCCGTTCATTATATTAAAAGCTATTTAAGAAAGCAATTAAATAGTAAAAAGATATTTTAAAAAGCTTTTAAGAAATCTTTGTTTAAAACCTGCATTAATTAAGGCTATAACCACTAAAGGCAAACTCACGCAATTAAATTTGTGTGTTTAGCATTTTTTCATAAAAATCGTCGATTTTTTTGATATATTCATCAAACTTTTCCAACTCGTCGTTTTTAACTTCGTATTTCATGGAAATTACCGCATCAAAAATGCCGTCGGCTTTTAAGTAGCTCATGGGAATTCCCAAATCCGTAAGCCGTTTTGCCTTTTCATAAAGGTGAAGGATAACTTCCATCATCCGCTTTTGTTTTATAAGCGGGACATAGGTGTCCGACGGGTGGTACGCGTTTTGCTGAACAAAGCCCACCCTGATTACCCTGGATATTTCCAAAATCAGCTTTTGCTCGTCAGGGAGAACGTCGCTTCCGATTAGTTTTACAATTTCCATGAGTTTGCTTTCCTCATACAAAAGCCTCATGATTTCAGACCTCATTACAACAAAATCCTCGGAAACGTTTTCCCTGTACCAGTTAGTCAAATCGTCAACATATTCGCTGTAACTTGTCATCCACTGGATTGCCGGATAGTGCCTGGAGTAAGCCAAGTTCCTGTCCAAAGCCCAAAAGCACCTTACAAAGCGTTTGGTATTTTGGGTTACAGGCTCTGAAAAGTCCCCGCCTTGTGGCGATACCGCGCCGATTATGGTTATGGATCCTTCCGTACCGTTTAGGTTTTGAACATAGGCCGCCCTTTCATAAAAGGCTGAAAGCCTTGATGAAAGGTACGCAGGGAAGCCTTCTTCCGCTGGCATTTCTTCAAGGCGTCCCGAAATTTCCCTTAACGCTTCCGCCCATCTTGAAGTGGAGTCGGCCATGATTGCCACATGGTATCCCATGTCGCGGTAGTATTCCGCAATTGTTATGCCTGTGTAAATGCTAGCTTCCCTGGCCGCAACAGGCATATTGGAGGTGTTGGCGATTAAAACCGTCCTTTCCAAAAGCTTTTTCTTGGTTCTTGGGTCCACAAGCTTTCCAAAGTCTTCCAAAACCTGGGTCATTTCGTTTCCCCGCTCGCCGCAGCCAATGTAAACTATGATATCCGCGTCGGACCACTTGGCAAGCTGGTGCTGGGTCATGGTTTTGCCTGTCCCGAACCCCCCGGGGACCGCGGCGGTGCCGCCTTTCCCTATGGGGAACAGGGTGTCGATAACCCTTTGCCCTGTAACCAGCGGCTTATTTATTTCCTGCCTTTTTTTAATTGGCCTTGGTATTCTTATTGGCCATTTCTGCATTAAGGTAATTTCTGTGACATTACCCTTGTTGTCTTTTACCTTTAAGATGGTGTCGGTGATTTTGTACTTTCCGCTTGGTTTTACTTCAATCACCACTCCTGCCACATACGGCGGGACCATAACTTTGTGCACGATTGCGCCGCTTTCGGGGACTTCGGCGATAATCGCGCCGCCTTGCACCATATCCCCTTCTTTTGCCAAAATGTTTACATCCCAAAGTTTTTGGGTGTCAAGGTTTTCAACCTGCACCCCCTGGACGATAAACGCCCCGTTTAGCTTTTCTATTTCATAAAGCGGGCGCTGGATCCCGTCAAAAATATTGCCAATTATCCCGGGGGCCAAAGTTGCGGACAAGGGGACATTTAACCCTTCCACTTTATCCCCCACGCGAAGCCCGGTAGTGGACTCATAAACTTCGACAACCGCGTATTCGTCGTTTAATTCGATAACTTCACCAATCAGCCTTTTTTCCCCGACGGCGACCATCTCATGCATTTTTAAGTCCTTGTTGTCACGAACCTTCACTACCGGACCATTTATCCCGTAGACATAGCCCTGCATATAATCCTTCCTTTCAGGCAGTTTAAGAAAACCACATTATTACCAGTCAATCCTAAGCGCGTTGAAGTTTTCGATTTGCTCATTAAGCGCGCGCATATAGGTGTGGTCAATAACATAGTTTTTGCTGGGGACACAAATCCTTGCCCCTCCAATGAAGCCCTCGTCGCAAAGCACCACATTTTTCACGCCTAAATCGCCCATTAAGCCCTCATCGGATTTATCAAGGTACACAATGATATTTTCATCCAATTTTTTTGCCTCATTTACCAAACCTAAAACCCAGTTTTTATACTCACCGCTTTTTTTGTACTCATAAATCCTTTTTGTGACATTTTCCACAATCTGCTGTTCTAATTCATCCCTTCTTTTAATGAGCTGTTTTTTAGCTTCAATGGAGGCGTTTGAAATCTTTTCCTGCTTTTCCCTTTGGCTTTTATGGGTTTCTTCCTGAATTTTTTCATATGAAGCTTTCAATGCGCGGATTTCGGCCTCTTTTAGGGCGTCTTCCACTACTTTTTTGGATTTTTCTATAATCTCATGCCTCTTTCTTAAAGCGTCGTTTAAAACCGTATGGGTCATATGCTCTAATTTCCTATTGATATCCATAACTATCCCCCTTAAAGCTTTACTCCGATGGCCTCTTTGATATATGAAGTGATGAACTCTTTTTTCCTTCCGCTGCCGTGGCGGTCAGGAATTTCCACAAGCAAAGGGGTTTTACGGTTAAGTTTTATATCGTTAATATAATCAGGAATCAGGGTGCTTAACTTTTCAGTGATTAACAAAATCCCGATTTCCTTGTTGGACAGCACCTTATCAATTGCCGCCTTTACTTCTTTTGCCTCATGGACAACAACCCCCTCAACCCCGGCAAGTCGCATACCGGTCAGGGTGTCAATATTGTCGCTAATTAAATACATCTTCATAGGCATCACGCATTTAAAATCATGAATGAAATCAAAAGCCCGTATAGGGCAATACCTTCGGCCAAAGCAACGAAGATTAGGCATTTGCCCATGATTCCCTCATTTTCGCTGATAGCGCCTAAAGCCGCCGCTGACGCTGCCGCAACGGCAATCCCCGCGCCGATACATGCAAGGCCAACGGAAAGCGCCGCCGCGATAAACTTCATGGCATCCCCCGCCGCCTGCGCAGCTTCCCCTTGCGCAAATGCTGAAGGCCCTGTTAGGATTATTATTAATAACACAAGGGCAAAAGAAGCTATATTTGTAATTAAAGTCCTCTTAAAACTCTTTTTTGTCTTTTCACCTTTATAAAACATCACAAAGGGTACTATAATTGTTAAAAGAATTAAAGCGGATGTAATTGCAATGTACATAAAAACCCTCCTACTTTATTTTGTAAGGCGTAAACTGTTTCCCGCGCCCTTCGTAAAAACGGCTGAACATTTCATAATATTCAAGCCTTAACACCTGAATTCCGACGATTAGGCCTTCTAAGCCCATGACAAATAAGTTGCCTAAAATCAAAGTGATGACGCTGGGGTTTTCGGTGCTGCTTTTTGCCAGCATGTGAACTACCGCCATCATGCCCGCATGGCTCAACGCAAACCCGCCGACGCGGACAAAGGAAATGCTGTTTGTTATAAAGCTCAAAAGAATTTCGAAAAGCTCAAAAAAGCTTTCAAGGAAAAATCCGCCAATCCCGTGGGGGAAGGGTTTTTCCCTTTTGTCAATTACCCTTTCCAAAGGCTCTCTTAAAAATACCAAAATTAAGCATACGGAAAGAATAATTGCAACAATTTTCCCGTTTGGGGCAGGAATTGCCAATTCCTTCCCAAACATTGAGCAAACAAACGGCGCGAAAGCATAAACCACAGTGGCGTAAAACAAAAATCCCGCAATGCCGTTTGTGTCAAACAGGCATTTTGCGACGCGCTTTGATTTTATGGCATTTATTATATTAAACAGCATGGTGAAAAGAATTATCAGCGCACCAATGCCGATTGTTGTTAATAGTATGGTCATGGTTCCCGTCTTTTCCATGGGGGACAGCCAGACGTGGTGTATGGGGTATCCTTCAAAGCCGAAAACGCTTCCGTACATTACCCCGAAAATCATGCTGACAGCGCCGCATAAGGACAAAATCGCCCCAAGGCTGCTCTTTTTAAATTTGTAAAACAAAAGCCCCCCTGCAAAAAGCAAAAACCCTTGCCCCAAGTCCCCGAACATCATGCCAAAAAGGGTGGAATAGGTGATTGCCAAAAAGGGTGTCGGGTCAATTTCGTTGTAAGACGGAAGCCCGTACATTTTGACAAACATTTCAAAGGGCTTAAACAAAAAGAAATTTTTAATTTTTGTGGGCGGGGTGCACCTTTGGGGATCGTTTTCGTCAAGGGTGTAAATCACGTTTTCGTCTTTATCAAGTTTTTTGATTAGAGATTTTAAATCCCTCTGGGTCATCCAGCCTGAGATAATGTAAAAGTCGTCCTTTGTGTGGGCCGCGTATTTCCTGATATCGAAAATCTTATGCTCCCTTTCAATCACGTCATGGGCTGAAAGGATGGCAATTTTATTTTCTTCATAAAATTTTTCAACAGCCCGGGAATTTTCCTCAAGGAGTTTTTCAATTTCTTTTATCCTCAAAAGCTTTTCCTTTTGGACATCCAACGGGGTTCCTGAAATCCCGTCGGGAATCCATGCCCTTTCAAAGTTTAGCGATGTGAAAATCGCGTCAACCTTTTCCTCAATGGACTGGGGCATAAGATATATCCCCCAGACAAAATGCTGGTCCATTGAAGAGGGGAGAAAGACCGCGTCCATATTGTCCTTTATATAGTCTTCAAGTTTTCGGAAACTGTCCTTTGGCATTTTGCCAAACCTAAACTTTATAAACTGAAAGCTTAAAAGCTTTTCAATGGGCATATCCACGCCTTTTAGCAAATCCATTTGGTGCACTAAGCTTTCAAGGTTTTTCTTTTCAAGCTGCAGCCTTTCTTTTTCTTCGTTTTTTTCTTTTATAAAGCTTGAAACTTTCTTTATAATTTCATCCGCCTCGGGAATGGTCAAATCCACGCGCTTTTGGGTATTTTTTTCGTCAATGTTTGCGCAATTTACAATTTCTTTAATCTGTTTAAGCCTTTCGTCATGGGGATTTGACTCGGTAAAAGGCATTATGCCTTTCATGTCGTGTAATCTTGAGATGGAATTTTCCAGATGAATATCATAAGCCTTTATATATTCTCTAGCAACTCGGTCAAGATCACTAGTTTTTCCCATGAGGCTTATAAACCTCATTTTAACTATCAATCTTAACACCTCCGTTCATATTGGGCACAAGCAAAAGCGCGTCAATTTGGGAGGGGCTTAGGTTATACCTAATCCCTTCAATGATAGTGGTAACATTTAATATTTCAATATTTCTCATATTCATATGCCACAAAAGTTCCGCGATTGAAAAAGGATATTTTTTGACCAGTTTATTGTTTATCCTGGTTAACTCCTCGTAAAAGTTTTTTTCCAAAGTGTCCTTTCCCAAATCGTCAAAAAGGCCTTTATACGGCGTGATTTTCATTGCCAATTCCAAAAACTCTTCCACGGAATTTGTTTCCACAAGCCTTACGATTTTATCCTTTTTCAAATGAAGCCCCTCAGGGGCAAGGTATGAATAGATGAAGTTTTTGTCCGTGTTGTAAAACTTTTTAAACCGGTAAATCCACATTAAGTTTACAAGGTCGATTTCAGACTTAAACACTTCTGAAACTATTGTTTTTTCGCTTTTATCAATTTTTTTGTCAATTATCCTGCAAACTTCATTGTAATAGTAGATATCAAGCTTCATCTCCAGCTCAAACAGGGATTTTTCGTTTAAGTCCACCGTGGACAAAACCTTATAATAAGGGGTGTCTTTTAGTTTTGAAACAAGCTCATCCAGGGTTTTTGATTTTGACAACTGCTCTATGTCCAAACTTGAATGGGTTTTGAAAAAATCATGGTACACCATCAAATCAGGGATAACATCCCCTGTGTCAAAAATGCACCTTATAATATTTTTTAAAACCTTGATTTCCAAATAAATAAAATATATGTTAAAAAAGCTTCTGGTGCCGCCATTTACAAATTTGAAAATTTCCACAAAGTCGTTGTACGCAGAAAGGGAAATCCTTTTTTCAATTTGCCCCCTGTGGTACTCATGGGGCGCCAAATCTGAAAGAAGCCTTTTATATGTCTCCTTTGTCTTTAAATACTCCAAAATGTCGGGAACGCTTTTTAAACTCCGGAGGTGTTCATAGTCAGTTTTATCCAAAAGCTTTCCGTTCATGCCTTTTATTTTAGCGGTGGCTCCGGCATATTTGTACAGGTTAAGCATAAAATCACCGCCTGATCACATTATAAAAAATTTCATCTTCCCATTTTTTCGCGTTTTCTGAAAACTCTTTTTCCAAACTTTTTAATTTTTCTTCAAGCTTTTGTTTAATCTGGGCAATTTTTTGTTCTACCTCTTGTTTGTCGTTTTGCTTAATCCCGGCTATCTTTTTTTCGGTATCTTCTTTTATTTTTTCTTCCAAAGCCGCTGTCTTTTCCTTGATTTCATTGTCAAGGTTTTTTTCATAATGGACTGCTTCTTTGAATATTTCCTGCGCCCGTTCTTCAATTTTTATAAGTTTTGCGAACAAATCATCCATAAAAATCCCCCCCGGCCGCACTAATTTTTTAAGCTGTGAATGGGAGCGGGTATCCTTCCGCCCCTGTTAATAAACTCATCGCATTTGTAGTTATTTACCTTCATTACCGGCGCTTTGCCCAAAAGGCCGCCGAATTCAACCATGTCCCCCACCTTTTTGCCCGGCGCGGGGATAATTCTAACCGCTGTGGTCTTGTTATTTACAACGCCAATGGCAACTTCATCGGCAATTATCGCTGAAATTGTTTCAGCGGGGGTATCCCCCGGTACCGCAATCATGTCAAGGCCCACAGAGCATACGCAGGTCATGGCCTCAAGTTTTTCCAAAGAAAGCGCGCCAACGCTTGCGGCGTCAATCATGCCCGCGTCCTCACTCACGGGGATAAAGGCGCCTGACAGGCCCCCGACGTAGCTTGACGCCATAACCCCGCCCTTTTTTACCGCGTCGTTTAAAAGCGCCAAAGCCGCTGTGGTGCCGTGGGTCCCACATTTTTCAAGGCCCATTTCTTCCAAAATGTGAGCCACGCTGTCGCCAATGGCAGGGGTTGGCGCCAAAGACAAATCCACAATCCCAAAAGGAACCCCGAGCCTTTTTGAGGCTTCCACCGCCACAAGCTGGCCCATGCGGGTGATTTTGAAGGCGGTCTTTTTAATAGTGTCCGCCACCACGCCAAAATCCGCGCCCTTTACTTTTTCCAGCGCGCATTTTACAACCCCGGGGCCGCTGACGCCCACATTTATGACGCATTCAGGCTCGCCTGTGCCGTGAAAGGCGCCCGCCATAAAGGGATTGTCCTCAACGGAATTGGCAAATACCACAAATTTGGCGCAACCCAGCCCGTCCTTTGTCCTTTGGGCGGTTTCCTTGATAATTTCGCCCATTTGCTTTACCGCGTCCATGTTAATGCCTGCCTTTGTGGTGGCAACATTTACAGAGGAACACACAAGGTCGGTTGAAGACAGCGCGTCGGGAATGCTTTTTACAAATTCATAGGATGAGTTTGTGTAGCCCTTAGCCACATGGGCGCTGTAACCGCCTATGAAATTTACCCCGACTTCTTTTGCGGCTTTATCCAAAATTTTCGCAAATTCCACATGGTTGCCGCAGGCGGAACTTATATAGGATATGGGGGTAACTGAAATCCTTTTATTTATAATGGGTATGCCGTATTCCTTTTCTATGTCCTCGCCGGTTTTAACCAGGTTTTTGGCGCATTTTGTTATTTTATCATAAACCTTTTGGCAGGCTTTTTTATAGTCGTCGCTAATGCAGTCGAAAAGGGAAATCCCCATGGTTATGGTCCTTATGTCAAGGTTTTCGTTTTGTATCATGTTGATGGTTTCCATAATTTCATATGGAGTAAACAAATTTCATCAGCCTTTCATTCTTTATTATTCAATCAGCTCAAATCCTGTGCATGGACTTAAATATGTCCTCATGCTGGATTCTTATGGACACGCCAATTTCTTCCCCCAATTTTTCCAAGCTTTCGGAAAGCTTGTAAAAATCCACCGCTGATTCTTTGATATCCACCATCATAATCATGGTGAACATATCCTGCATAATGGTCTGGGAAATATCTAAAATATTGACATTGTTATCAGCAAGCAGTGTGCTGATTTTCGCGATAATCCCGACCTTATCCTTTCCTATTACGGTTATTACAGATTTCATAAAGTTTACTCCTTTATCCTTAAAATGATAATCAGGGCTGCCGAGCAGCCCGTCTTCATATTTATTAAAATACCACAAACAAGGTATAATGTATATATATTTTTTAGTTTTTATATATATCATACACCCAACAAGTTTGTAAGTTCAACGTCATAATTATTAAAAATTGCTAATTTGCGAATTTCAAATTTGTATATTTTATAGAAATTTTTTCTTTGCAACTTCATACATCATAATTCCCGCCGCAACGGAGGCGTTTAGGGAATTGATTTCCCCCCGCATGGGGATTTTTAGCAAAAAGTCGCACTTTTCCTTTACAAGGCGGCTTATGCCTTCGCCTTCGCTGCCGATAACAAGGCACACCCCGCCTGAAAAATCCGCGTCATAGACCAACCTGTCCCCGTCCATATCGGCGCCGTACACCCATATGCCTTCCTTTTTTAAATTGTCGATTTCCTTTGACAAATTCCCCACTTTTGCCACAGGGGTAAATTCCACCGCCCCTGCGGAGGCTTTCGCGGAAACCGCGCCTAAAGAGGCGCTTTCATGTTTTGGGATAATTACGCCGTGGGCACCCATTACATTTGCGGTTCTGATGATTGAGCCCAGATTGTGGTTGTCGGTGATTTTATCAAGCATTATAATAAAGGGGTCCTCGTTTTTTTCCCTTGCGCGGTCAAGTATGTCGCGGACCTGGGCGTACTTATATTCGCTAATCATGGCGATAACACCTTGGTGGGAGCCTGTTTGGCTCATCTCATCAAGGCGCTTTTTCTCAACCTCTTTAATTACTATGCCCCGCCTTTTTGCCTCATGGACAATTTTTTTCAAAGAACCTTCGATTCCGCCCTTTTTTATAAAGAGCTTGTCAATCTCCCGGTTGGCTTTTAACGCCTCAAGCACGGGGTTTCTTCCTTCAATTCTACCGCTCATAAAACCCATCCTTTTTAAAATTTAAAATAAGGCAGCATAACTACTTTAAATCAAACAAAATTGTAATCCAATTTTGCCTGATTTACAAGGGCTAATTTGAAATGCCCAAAGTAGTTAATACTGCCTTTTTATTATTTTCTTTTTGCCCCATTTTTAATTAATTTCACGATTTCACATATCACTATGGGCGAAACTGAAAGCCCGAACACAATCAGGTATTCCACATAACTTAGGGTGGTAACCCCGAAAACCTTTTGCAAAAAGGGCACAAAGAGCACCGCACATTGTAGCACAAAGGAAACCAAAAAGGCGCCTATCATGGGAAGGTTTGAAAACACGCCGGTTTTAAACAGTGATTTTTCGCTTCTGACATTAAAGGCGTGAAACAGCTGGGATAGGGCTAAAACCGCAAAGGCCATGGTATTTGCCTCAAGGTGGTCGCCATAATACATATCCCCTATTACATAGGCGGCCAATGTAATTAGCCCCACCATAAAGCCCTGCCAGCAGATTGTTACCGCAAGGCCGTCGGCAAACACGCCCTTTTTAGGGTCCCTGGGGGGCTTTTTCATTATGTCCTTATCTATTGGCTCAACCCCAAGGGCCAGTGCCGGAAGGCTGTCGGTGATTAGGTTTACCCACAAAAGCTGGATGGGAATTAAAGGCATTTGGGCAAAGTTTAAAATTGTGGCGATAAACAGCGTCACAATTTCGCCGATATTGCAGGAAAGCAAAAAGTGGATTGCCTTTTTAATATTGGAATAAACCCCCCTGCCTTCCTCAACCGCCGCCACAATTGTGGCAAAATTGTCATCGGTCAAAACCATGTCCGCGGCGCCTTTTGCCACATCGGTGCCTGTAATGCCCATGGCGCAGCCGATATCCGCAATCTTTAAGGCGGGGGCGTCGTTTACCCCGTCCCCCGTCATGGCTACAATTCTGCCTCTTTTCTGCCATGCTTTAACAATTCTTACTTTGTTTTCAGGGGAAACGCGGGCAAAGACCGAGTAGTCCTCAATTACTTTTTCAAATTCCTCATCGGATAACTTATCCAAATCAGAACCTAACATCGCCTTGTCGCTGCCACTTGAAATCCCAAGCTCTTTTGCGATTGCCACGGCTGTTGTGATATGGTCCCCTGTAATCATAACGGGGCGGATACCCGCGTCTTTACATAATTTTACCGCGTCTTTTACCTCTTCCCTGGGCGGGTCAATCATGCCCACGAGGGCATAAAATACCAAATCCTTTTCAATGGTTTGCGCGTCAATTTTATCAGGCAAGGTTTCTATATCGCGGTAGCCCGCCGCCAAAACCCTGAGCGCGTCCTTTGCCATGTTTTCGTTGGCGTCATTTATTAGTTTTATCAGCTCTTCGCTTTTTTCAACCTCTTTGCCGTTGTAATTTACCTTTATGGATTTTTGAAGCATTATATCGGGGGCGCCTTTTGTGATAATGCGAAACCCTTTTTCCGTCTTATGAATGGTGGACATGAGCTTTCTTTCCGAGTCAAAGGGGACCTCCGCCACCCTCGGCATTTTTCTTTCAAGCTCATCCTTTAAAATTCCCATTCTTGCCGCCTTTTCCACCATGGCGGTTTCCGTTGGGTCCCCGAAGGATACAAAACCGTCCCCCCGCTTTTCAACGCGGGCGTCATTGCATAGGGAAAAAAGGCTGATGGCAGTATTTTCGTCGTTTCCGAAAGCTTCAATTTTTACAACCGTCATTTTGTTTTGGGTAAGTGTCCCTGTTTTATCCGAACAAATGACGCTGGCGCTTCCCAAAGTTTCAACGGCTGGAAGTTTTCTAATGATGGCGTTTCTTTTAACCATTTTGGAAACGCCCATTGCAAGCACGATTGTCACAATAGCGGGTAAACCTTCAGGTATTGCCGCGACAGCTAAACTTACGCTTGTCATAAACATATCTAGCGGCTCTTTCCCCCACATAATCCCAAGGCCGAACATTACAGCGCAAATCGCCAGCGCAACAGTTCCCAAAACTTTTCCAATCTGGTCAAGTTTTTGGGCAAGGGGCGTTTTAGTGCTGTCTTCTTCCATAATCATTCCCGCGATTTTCCCAACTTCCGTGTCCATGCCTGTCGCGGTTACCACTGCTTTGCATCTGCCATAGGTAATATTTGAAGAAGATATGACCATGTTAAACCTGTCGCCGATTGGCACATCTTCTTTGTCAATTTTGGCGTTGGATTTTTCAACGGGGACTGATTCCCCTGTGAGGGCGGATTCCTCCGCTTTTAAGTTGGCGCACTCAATAATCCTTCCGTCAGCGGGGACAAAGTCGCCGGCTTCAAGGAAGATTATGTCCCCCACCACAAGCTTTGAGGTTTCAATCTGCGCAACCTTCCCGTCACGCAAAACCTTCGCGTGGGGGGCGGACATTTTCTTTAGCGCCTCCAGCGCCTGCTCCGCTTTGCTTTCCTGAATAAGCCCCAAAACCGCGTTTATGACCACTATGGCTAAAATAATGATACTGTCTAGCAATTCTTCCCCGCCGCTTGCAATGGCAGAAACCGCCGCGGCAATTAGGAGAATGATTACCATAAAGTCCTTAAACTGCAATAAAAACCTTACGATAATGCTTTTTTTCTTTTCTTCTTCTAACGCGTTTGGCCCGTATTTTTCATACCTTTTTTGGGCCTCCTCGGTTGAAAGCCCGTAATCTTTGTCGGTTTCCAACTGCCGGATGACTTCTTCGGCCTCAAGATTGTGCCACATTTTTTTCCTCCAATAAGTTAAAAATTAAACAAATAAGGCTAAAAATTATAACATGAATTTATCGTGAACAACTTTATATGCCAAATCAGCGTCTTTTTCATCAATAAGTACGGAGATTTTTATTTCGCTTGTGGAAATCATATGAATATTGATATTCGCGTCATATAACGCTTCAAACATCATGGCTGCCACGCCGGGGTTGCTTGCCATGCCTGCGCCCACAATGGAAACTTTTGAAACATTCTTTGTGTAGTTTATATCTTCAAAACCAATTACATCCTTATTTTCCTGCAATGCTTTTAGCGCTTCTTCAAGGTTGTGCTCAGCCACGGTAAAGCTGATGTCCTTTTTGTCTTCCCTTCCGATGGACTGCAAAATAATATCCACATTTATATTGTGCTTTGCCATTAAAGAAAATACCAAAAAAGCTTTACCAGGTTTATCCTCTATATTTATTAGGGAAATCCTCGCCACATCGTTGTCCCTAGCCACTCCTCTTACCAGCATCTTCTCCACATTAACTACCTCCTTGACAATTGTTCCTTTATTACGGTTTAGGCTTGATAAAACTTCTAAATAAACATTATATTTTTTCGCCATTTCAACGCTTCTGTTATGCAAAACATTTGCCCCAAGGGTTGCAAGCTCAAGCATTTCATCGTATGAAATCTCATCCAGCTTATAGGCGTTTTTAACAACCCGCGGGTCCGCGGTATATACCCCGTCAACGTCGGTGTAAATCTGGCACAAATCCGCGTGAAGCGCCGCAGCCAAAGCAACCGCCGTTGTGTCAGAGCCGCCGCGCCCTAGCGTTGTGATGTCGTCATATTTATTTATTCCTTGGAAGCCCGCCACAATTACAATATTTTTCTTGTCAAGCTCCCTTTTTATTCTTTCCGTATCTATCCTTTTAATCCTCGCAATTGTGTTTTTGCTGTCGGTGTGAATTCCCGCCTGCCAGCCGGTAAGGGAAATTACAGGGTATCCAAGCTTTTCAATCGCCATTGCCAAAAGGGCGATTGAAATTTGTTCCCCCGTTGATAAAAGCACGTCCATTTCCCTGTTTGAAGGCTTTTCGTTTATTTCCTTAGCCTTTTCAATTAGTTCATCCGTTGTATCCCCTTGTGCGGATACAACAACCACCATGGAGTGGCCCTGGTCGTAGTATTCAACAACACGGTTTGCCACATTAAAAATTCTTTCGGCGTCTTTAACGCTGGTTCCGCCATATTTTTGCACTATTAATGCCATACTTATCCTCCATATCTAAAAATATCTAACAGCCTTATCGGCTGAATTAGCAAAAGTTAAAATTTGAATTACTTTTTAACAAAAAAAATTAAAACCCTCACTGGATTTTTTCCACTGTTACCCCCAAATTGTCGGCTTTTACCGTAATAACCTTCCAGCATTTATTGGTCTTATCCAAATATTTTCTTATGCCGTTTTCCACTTTTCCCCTGTCGCTGTCATATAAAATTGCCGCGATTGTTGAGCCTGAACCGCTCAAATAAGCGCCCAAAGCCCCGAATTCTTCGCATTTTTTCAAAATATCGTCAAAATCCGAAATAAAATGGCTGCGGTAGGGCTGGTGTATCTTATCCTTCAGGGCGACCTTAAAAATGTCAAAATTTTCGCTGTACATCCCCAGCGCAAAAATAGTGCTGTGGGAAATATTGAACGCGGCGTCATTTAAAAGTATGTTTTGCGGCAAAATCTCCCTTGACTTTTTGGTTTTCAAGGTGAAATCAGGGATAATCAATAAAAATGAAATTTTATCAGGGACATCCTTTTTAATGTAATAAACCTCGTTTTCATAAACCATGCTGGCGGTAAACCCGCCAACCAGGCATGGGGTGATGTTGTCGGGATGTTTTTCCTCCAATAGCGCAAGATTTAAAATTTCCCTGTCCGTAAGGGGGTTTCCCAAAAGGGCGTTTGCAGCCGTCATTCCGCCCACAATGCAGGCGGAGCTTGAGCCCAAGCCCCGGGACAGGGGGATGTTGTTTTCTAGCTTTATATAAAGTCCGTCCACGCTCTTTTTAGCGTATTCAAAAACTTTTTTCATGGACTGGTAGACCAAATTTTTTTCGTCTTTCGCGATTTTGTCCTTGCCTTCGCCTTCTGCCTCAATAACCAAACCATGGCCTGTTTGGTTTACATAAATATAGTTATATACCGACAGCGCCACTCCTAAACAGTCAAATCCTGCACCCATGTTGGCGCTGGATGCAGGAACCCGGATTTTTAACATATCATTCCGCCATCCTTATTTTTGAAATAAATCCTTCAAGCTGGGAAAGCTTTTTAATTAGCTCTCCTTCATTGACAGATGGCACAAAAAAGGCAACTTCGCCTTTTACGCCCCTTGCGTGGATAAACTCAACATCGCCGAATAACTCTTTCGCCTTCTCCCGTGCGCCTTCTTTTACCCTTATTAAGAAGGTTGAAAAGCTGTCCTTAATGTCCACCACATAGTCGGCAGACCCGTCTTCCCAATAGAATTTCATGTTCTTGTCAATGTTTTTAATGATATCAATAATATCCGCCGCAACCGCGGAAGCCGTGGGGTATTTGCCCGCGCCCTTGCCATAGAACATGCAGTCGCCTATGGAGTCGCCTTTAACTAATATCGCGTTAAACACCCCGTCAACGGAAGCTAAGGGATTGCTTGAAGGAATGAGCATGGGCGACACCCTGGCAAAGACTTTTTTGTCCTTAAGCTCGCTAAACCCGATAAGCTTTATCACCGAGTCTAGGCTTTCGGCGTATAAAATATCCTCTTTTGTTATATTATTTATGCCTTCGGTGTAAATTAGGTTATAGTCCACCTGCTTGCCATATACAAGGGAAGACAAAATGGCAATTTTCCTGCAGGTGTCGTGCCCCAACACGTCAGCGTCGGGGTTCCTTTCGGCGTATCCTTTTTCCTGGGCGCGCTTTAGCGCCTCGCCAAAGGATTTGCCTTCCTTTATCATTTTAGTGAGGATATAATTTGTGGTCCCGTTTAAAATCCCCATTATAGAGGTGATTTCATTCGCCGCAAGGCATTGGTTAAGGGGCCTGATTATGGGTATCCCCCCGCCGACGCTTGCCTCAAAGAGGTAGTTTACGTTGTTGTCCTTTGCAATCTTTAAAAGTTCCGCCCCGTGGGTCGCCACAAGTTCCTTATTTGAGGTTACCACATGCTTTTTTTGCAAAAGCGCCGCTTTTGTATAGGAATAAGCGGGACTCACGCCGCCCATTACCTCAACGACGATTTTAATATCATCATCATTTAAAATTTCGCTAAAATCCTTAGTAAAGATATGCTTTTCCTCATGATCAGGAAAATCCCTTATATCCAAAATCTTTTTAATAACCACGTCACGGCCGGTTTTCCGTTTTATGGACTCGGCGTTTTTCTTTAAAACCTCATAGACCCCCGAGCCCACCGTGCCATAGCCTAAAATCGCTATATTTATCAAAGGACTCCTTCCTTTCTTTGTGTTTTACTGGCTAGCCAGCACGCTGATTTCCTTTACCCCGTCAATTTCCTTTAATTTTTTAAGGAGGGTATCGGTATCGCCTTCCATGTTTTCGGTGGAAGCACTGATAATTATATTGGCAACTCCATTTATAGGAATGTTTTGATTAATGGTTAAAATATTGGTTTTAGCCTGGGCTAAAACATTCAAAACCTCTGACAATATCCCCTTTTTGTCCAACAAGACAAAGGATATGGTGATAATGTTTTGCATTTTATTGAAAGTAAAGACAAAATCCTTATACTTATAAAAAGCGCTCCGGGAGATGCCCACCTTGTTTACCGCCTCATTGACTGTTGACGCTTCCCCGCTGTCAAGCAGGGTCTTTGCTTTTAAGACTTTTAAAAAAACTGATGGCAATTTTGAAGCATCCACCAATATTAGACGATCATTATCCGCCATTGTGTCCACCCCGTAAAAACAAATGTGTTTACATGGTAGATATGTTACCATATACTAATTTTAAAGTCAACAGTCAAAATCAATAAATACTAACCGCCGCGCCCCTTTTTATTTGTTATTTTTGAGCTCCCAAAAATAAAATATTATTATTAAAGGTATTATGCCAACAAATTTTGAAAATAAATATAGGAAATCCTTTACTATTAAAACCCGTAAAACAAAAAAGCCTAAAAAAACCGCCTGCACAGGCGTTTTGGGCGTTTTTTGGGTTTAAAAGCGTTTTCCCCTTAAAAAACCCGGCTCTTTTTTCAATGCGCTTTAAAAAAAGCGGCGTTTTATGCGGGCGCCAAAAATTTTTCCACGCCGTAAAGTTTATAAAAACAAAAAAGGCGGGGTTTCCCGCCTTTTATTCTTCAAGTTCCTTTAATTCTTCCAATTCTTCAGGCTCAAGCTCTTCTTCAGGGGACTGGGTGATTTGCGCGTCCTTGATTATTTTTACGTCCTTTGCCTTGCACTCATAAAGCATTACCGTGTCGTCGGCTTTTTCAATTTTTACGGTTATGTCTCCTTTTAGTAAGCTCACCTTTTCAACAACGCCCCTGCCTTCGGGGGTTTCCACAATCGCACCCACTTTCGGGGTGGTCTTTAAAAGCACCTCATAGGACTCCTGCTCAAATTTTAAGCAGCACATTAGCCGCCCGCAGGCCCCTGAGATTTTGGTGGGGTTAAGCGACAGCCCCTGCTCCTTTGCCATTTTTATGGAAACGGGCTGGAAATCGTCCAAATATTTCGCGCAGCACAAGGGCCTTCCGCAAATCCCAAGGCCGCCTAAAATTTTTGCCTCGTCCCTGACCCCGATTTGCCTTAACTCAATGCGGGTACGGAATACCGCCGCCAAATCTTTTACAAGTTCCCTAAAGTCAATCCTTCCGTCGGCGGTAAAGTAAAAGAGCACTTTGTTTTGGTCAAAGGTGTACTCCACGTCCACCAAATTCATTTCAAGGCCGTGCTTTTTTACTTTTTCAACAAAGATTTTTGCCGCCTCTTTTTCCTTTTTCTTGTTTTCCTCAACCTTCTTTTTGTCCTCTTCGGTAGCAATCCTTATAACATTTTTTAGGGGCGCCACGATTTCGCTGTCGTCAACTTCCCTTAAAGGGAGCACCACTTCGCCGTATTCAATGCCCCTTGCGGTTTCAACAATAACCTTGTCCCCTTGGTATATCTCAAAATCCAACGGGTCAAAGTAGTATATTTTCCCAACAGGTTTAAACCTGACTCCAATGACTTTCGCCATGTAATTCCTCCCAGCAGTTTAATAAAAGTTCCAAAATCCACAAATTTTCTTTTGAGCTTTGAGTCATTTTAGCTTTTGTGTCCAATACCAGATTTAATGACGCCAATATGCCTTTTGCGGTGACATTTTCGCAAAAGGCGCGGATTTTTTCCGAAAAATCCTGATTTATAAGCCTCAATTCATCCCCTAAAACTTTTAATATTAGCGCGTCGCGCAAAAAGGATGAAAAAAAGTCAAACAAAAAGTTAATATCATATTTTTCAAAAAAGCCTGCAATCCCAAAACAGTGGGATTTTTCATGCTGCAGGCAAAGAAGGCTTTCAATAAAGTTTTGCCTTAGGGAAAAATATTCGGGATTATTAAGCAGGCTTTCAGCCTTCCCTATGTTTCCCTCGCTGATATTTGCAATAAAATTGGCGTATTTTTCATCTATATTATGGTTTTTTTGTATATATTCCAAAACCTCTTCCCTTTTATTGGGCAAAAATCTCAAAACCTGCGCCCTTGAGCGTATAGTGGGAAGAAGTTTTTTGTCGTCCTGGGAAATTAAAATTATCACCGCATAAAGGGGCGGCTCCTCAAAAACTTTAAGCAGCGCGTTTTGGCTTGCGGCAGTCATGGTGTGGGCGTCATGGATTACATAAACCTTCTTTTTTGCAAGATAGGGCTTTATGTATATATCTCTGACCATGTTGCGGATAGTTTCCACACTAAGCTGCTTTTTGTCTTCTTCCTTTATAACCTTAAAATCGGGGTGCGCCTTGGAATTTACCAAAAGGCAGGGTTTGCATGCGTTACACGGTTTGTTTTGCCCTTCGCAGAAAATGGCTTTCGCAAACTGCCCCGCCAAAGTCTTTTTCCCAAGCCCTGGGTTTCCCGAAAAAATGTAGGCATGGCTGATTTCATTTTTATTAATTTGGTTATAAAGCTGCCTTTTTACCGCGTCCTGACCGTAAAGCTCAAACATTACACCTTTTCATGCCTTTCAACGTCTAGTACGAATATGGTCGCTCCCCCCACGTCAACTTCCACCTGCTGTGACAAATACGCCCCGTCAATTCCCGCGGGAAGGGGGGTGGAGACAATTTCCCTTCTTCTTTTGCAGTTTTCCTTTATAATGTCAATGGCTTTTTCCACGCTTCTTTCATTGGTTCCTATCAATAAAGTCATGTTCCCTGCACGTAAAAAACCTCCGGTTGTGGCAAGCTTTGTGACAATAAACCCCTCTTTGTTTAAAGCCACCATTACCCTGTGGCCGTCTTCATCGGACACTATCGCCAGAATAAGTTTCATAAAATTCAACTCCTTATTCTTTATAAATAAAGGTTTTTAGTGCAGAAGACAAATAGTAATTATAATAATTATATTACTAACCGGCCGAAAAATCAAGCAATATAAGTTTCGCAAAGACAAACCTGAGCCTTTGCGCTTATCAGTCATAAAGGGGAAGCTTTACATAAAAGGCGTTTATTTTATTTTCGCTTGACGCCCCGATTTCGCCCTTGTGCTCATTCACAATGGCTTTTGCGATTGAAAGCCCCAACCCGTATCCCCCTCTTTCCCGGTTTCTGGATTTATCCACTCGGTAAAACCTGTCAAAAATCCGCTTTAAGTCCTCTTTGGGGATATTTTCGCCCGTGTTTTCAACGGTTAATTTTGCCTCCTGCCCTTTTTTTAATTTTATGCTTACATTCCCGCTTTTATTGGTGTATTTATAAGCGTTGTCCAAAAGTATCATAATAAGCTGTTTTAGCCTTTCCTGGCTGCCTTTGACAAAGACTTCGTCTTCAATATCCACATCAAGGTTTATGCCCCGCTCATAAAAGGCCGCCTCAAAATTTAGGACCGCTTCATTTAAAACCCCCGACATGTCCACCTTTGAAAACACCGTTTTTTCTTCCTCCTGCTCAAGGCGGGCCAAATACAATAAATCATTTGTAAGTTTTGAAAGCCGCTGGATTTCTTTTTTTATATTATAAAGCCACTTTTTTTCCTCTTTTATGGTCCTGTCCTCATTGCCCAGCATTACGTCTATATTTGTGTTAATCGAGGTTAGGGGGGTTTTTATCTCATGGCTTGCGTCGGATATGAAATCCTGCTGTTTGAAAAAGGCTTCCTTAATTGGCGCAATAGCCCTGTTTGCAAAATAAAGGCTTATAAACACAAATACCAAAAAGACAAAAATTGAGATGGCAAAAAAAGTGTAGATTAAGCTTGTCAAAATCTTTTGGGCGGAAGTAAAGTCAAAAAAGTAAATCCTCTCCCCGCCCACCATCCTTTCTTTTACAAAAAGCCAATAGGAGCCAGAAAAACTAAACTTCCCCTTTTCCGCGCCCGATTTATTCACTATTTCCAAAAGGCTTTGGCACTCGCTTTCGCTGTAAAAATACTGGGGGATTATCCTGGAAATCCCGCTGTTTTGCACATCTATAAAAAATGTGGGCCTTACCCTCGGGGGCGGGACCTGCATGGGGGCTTTGTCGGTTTTGTGGTAGCTTTTTAAAATCAAATTTTCTTCTTCATACACATTGTTATATGTAATGGTGTAAGCCGCAAGGAAGGATACCAGCATTACCAGTGTAATGCAGCATAAATTCAGGATTAAGAATTTATTCCTCAATTTATTAAACATAATTACCCTTCTTCTCTTAAAATGTACCCTACTCCCCTGATGGTTTCGATTTGGGTTTTGCTCTTTAAGTAATTAAGTTTTTTTCTCAAAAAGGAAATATACACTTCCACATGGTTTGCCTCCGCCCCGGAGTCAAAGCCCCAGAGCTTTTCGATTATCCCGTCTTTTGTGGCAACCCCGTTTTTATGCAAGATTAAATACTCCAAAAGCTCGCTTTCCTTAAGGGTCAGCCTTACCTCCTTGCCCCCTGAAAAAAGGGTGAGGTTTAAGGTGTTTAGGGTTATATCCCCAAAGGAAATGCTTTCATCGTTTGAAAGCCGCTCCCCCCTGCGCCTGGCCAGCGCCCGCAGCCTTGCAAGGAGCTCCCCTGTGTCAAAGGGCTTTGTCAGATAGTCATCGGCCCCCATATCAAGCCCCGTAATTATATCCTGCACTTCGCCTTTTGCCGTGAGCATTAAAACGGGGGCGTTGATTTTTTCTTTTCTTAAAGCCCTTAAAACCGTAATCCCGTCAATTACAGGAAGCATTATATCAAGTATTATAATGTCATATATGTTGCTTTTGGCATAATCCAATCCTGTTTCCCCGTCAAAAACCGCGTCAACGGTGTAATTATTCTTTTTTAAAATCTGACACAGCGCCTCCGAAAGATATATCTCATCCTCGACAAGAAGGATCCTCATAAAATCTTCCCCTTAAATTGCTTTACATTCCACTTTTATTTTAGTATAATTACAATAGTGTGTCTTAATTATAGCATAAATATACTATAAAATGTGAATTTATTGTGAAATAATTGTAACATCCAGCTATTTTTAAGATTCTTTTAAGATTTGAAACGTATAATGAATGATGGAAAGTTAAACTTTTGTCACTTTCATCCGAAGGGACTGATAAGATATGGCTATCGAAGTTTTCAACCGCTATGAAAAAAAATTTCTCATAGATGAAAAAACCTTCAATACATTATCAATGAGGCTTTCCGATTATGTGGAGCTTGATGAATATAATAAAAAGAACGGGTTTTACTCTATTTTAAACATTTATTATGACACCGAGGACGACTACTACATCAGAACAAGCATACAAAAGCCCACATACAAGGAAAAGCTAAGGTTAAGAAGCTACGGGGTGCCGGATTTGGATTCCCAGGTTTACATTGAAATAAAAAAGAAGGTTCACAAACTAGTCAACAAAAGAAGGACCCCCATGATTTTGTCCGACGCCTACCACTTTTTGCAGACAAAAGAGGTGCCAAAATCCAATATCAAGTTAAATAAACAGGTTATAAATGAAATCCTGTATTTTTTAAATAACCGGCCCGTCATGCCGAAACTGTTTTTGGCTTACGACCGCACAGCCTATTTTTCCAACGAAAGCAGGGATTTGAGGATTACTTTTGACACAAACATCAGGACCCGCAGGCACGATTTGCGCCTTGAAAACGGGGACTTTGGCGACATTTTATTAGGAGACGGCCTGTTTTTGCTGGAAGTAAAGGCTAAGGACTCCATCCCCCTTTGGCTTGTGAGGTTATTGAGCGAAAACAAAGTATACGCTACTAGCTTTTCAAAATACGGGACGGAGTACAAAAAATATTTGACAGAGCGGCTAAAGGAGAGAAAACTATATGCTTAATTATCTAAACACAATATTTAACCAAACTGCGTTGGATACCACACTTACCGTACAAAGCATACTAATTTCATTGCTTGTGTCCTTTGCGATAGGAATGTTTATCGCTTTTACCTATATGAAAACCCACAGGGGCACAAGCTATTCCCAAAACTTTACCTTAACCCTTTTAATGATTCCCTCAATTATCGCGATTATCATAACCTTAGTTGGAAGCGACCTTGCGAGGGCCTTCAGCTTAGCGGGGGCATTTTCCATCATCCGCTTCAGAAGCGCCCCCGGGGACCCGAAGGATATAGCGTATGTGTTTTTCGCGCTTGCTGTGGGCCTTGCGGTAGGGGTAGGATTGCCGCTTTACGCAGTGTTGTTTGCCCTTGTATTTTGCGGGTTTATGTTTATCATACAAGCCGTTGATTTTGGGAGAAAGAAGGATGTTGAAAAAACCTTAAAAATCACTATCCCTGAGGATTTGGACTATGAGGGCGTATTTGACGACATCCTTGAAAAATACACCACAAAATACCAGCTTATGAAGGTTAAAACCACTGATTTAGGTTCGCTTTTTGAACTTGTTTATGCCATCAGGTTTAAAAGCGGGGAAAACGAAAAGGAATTTATTGATGAATTAAGGTGCAGAAACGGCAACCTTAACATAACCTTATCCCTTGCGGGTGAGAACGCATATTACGCGTAATAAATTTGAACAATTGAACATAACATAAAAACCCAAAAGTTTTGGCTTTTGGGTTTTGTTTCGTCAGAAAGGGTCTTTAAATTGAAAAGGGCATTATCAACATATAAAAATTTGGCTTTGCTAGGTTTGGTTTCGGCTTTAATAGGAACTATCACCGGGGGGCTTGACGCAATTTTTCAAAAAGGCTTGATTTTTGCCACATCAGTCAGGGAAAGCTATCCATATATTTTTATCCCCTTGCTTCCTCTGGCGGGGATTTTGATTTTGTATTTGTACCAAAAATTCGCAAAGGAAAGCATGAAGGGCGCAAAATTGATATTCCAGGCCCCGGAGGAAGAAAAAGCAATCCCGAAACGGACAATACCTTTTGCCATTTTTTCCACATGGCTTACCCACCTTTGCGGGGGAAGCGCGGGCAGGGAAGGGATTGCGGTTTTAATCGGCGCTTCCGTGGGGGATAATTTCGCAAAAAGGATATGCCGCCCAAATTCCCAAGCCTTGCTCACAGCAGGGATTGCGGCGGGCTTTTCGGGCCTTTTTCACACCCCTGTCGCGGCGGTGTTTTTCGCGATTGAGATTTTTTCCCACGGGGCAATTTCCAAAGCTTCTTTGTTTTGCTCAATAATATCTTCTTTTTTTGCCTATGGGGCAAGCAGTTTTTTAGGCGTTAAGGAGTTTATGCCGGCAGTGATTGTCCCTGTTAGCATAAATACAGGTTTAATTTTAAAAATAATAGTTCTTGGGGTTATTTTTGGGATAACCGGCGGTTTTTTTGCATATCTTTTGCATTTTTCAAAAACGCACTTAAAAGACCGCATAAAAAACCCAGTTGTCCGGGTTTTTTCACTGGGGGTTGTGTTAAGCGCCCTTGTTTTATTCATTCACAACGGCAGGTACGCAGGCTCAGGGGCCAATTTAATAAATTCCGCTTTTTACAGCGGAAAAATCCATCCCTATGACTGGCTTTTAAAGCTTATTTTGACAATCCTGACCGCATCTTGCGGCTTTCAAGGGGGCGAAGTGGTACCCCTCTTTAGCATTGGCGCAAGTTTAGGGGATGTTTTATCCCCCGTATTTGGCGTGCCGTCAAATTTTCTGGCTGCCCTCGGCTTTGTGTCGGTATTTGGCAGCGCCACCAACACATTGATTACCCCCATTTTTATCGGCTGCGAAATTTTCGGGTATGAGTATTTTCCGTATTTCTTTTTTATCTGCGCCGTTTCATATGTGGCAAACGGCGGCTTTTCAATTTATCATGAGCACAATAACAAAGATTTGAATATTTCCAGCTTAAAATTTGCAAAATAAAAAATCCGCTTTTGCGGATTTTTATTTTTTCCATTCTTTTTCAAGGCGGGAAAACAATTTTTTGTTATAAAATATCAATAAAAGCGCCGCGTTTGTCAGCCCGTGGTACAGGTCAAACTGAAGGCTTGCCGCGCAGCTTAAGGCATAGGCCTTCCAAGAAAAGGGCATATACCCGTCAAAGTACCAGTATAAATTCATGGCCTGGCCGAAAAAAACCCCCCACAAAAAGCCAAAAATGGCGGCCGCAATTTTACTTTTGCCCCTTAAATGGCGGCTTGTCATGCCCATAAGCCCCCATAAAAGGGTCTGCCATGGAAGCCATGGGCCAAACCCAAGGTAAATATTGGACAAAAGGGCGGTGAGAATTCCCACAAAGTAGCCAATGCCCCCGCCTAAAATCATTCCTGATGAAATTATGATAAAGGATGAGGGCTGAATGCTGGGAAGGGCGGATGCCGCAATCCTTCCCAAAGCCGACAGGGAAACCAAAACGCCGATTATGGCAATATCCTTTATCCTGATTTTCCCCGAAAGCTTTTTTGCATAAGCAAGTAATGCCAAAATGAGCGCGTATAAAACTATGTAATGGATATTATTCCCCCTCCCCGAATTCTTCGCCGGTTGTATATTTTAAAACCACCACATCTTCTTTGTTTAATTTGTATTGGTCAATGCCGCGGTCGGGGAAATCACCGTTTACCATAAAAATCCATCCTGACATGGGTCCTTTGTCTTTTTCGGATAAGTTCCCAATGGAAGTTACATAAATCATGTTGCCAAACCCGGACACCTTTAACTGGACCTTTTTTTCGTCGCAGGCTTTTTTTAAGGCGTCATAGGCGGTTATCCCCTCAAAAAAGCCCACTTTGCTTTTTTCAATCATGGGTTTTCCCTCATTGTCTAAAACTTCCACATACACAAACCCGTCAAGGCTTTGAGACTCTTCAGCCTTATTGGAGCAGGATGAAAGTAAGCATAATGCAAAAATTAAAACTAATATTATTGAAAATACTTTTTTCATTTTTCCACCCTTTCATACCTAATAAAGTCAAAAAAAGCCACAACCCCATTTGTGACTTTTAAGAAACTCAAAATGAATTTCAAAAAAGCACAACCTATACTACGTAGGCCTGCTTTTTCAAGTTTTAAGGCAGGCATTTAGGCAATTCCGCCTTACAGCGTAAGGGCCGCCCGTGATTTTTCGCACTGTTTTTCGTGCGTTATGCAACGTGGCGCGCGCCTTAAAACCTATTAAATTTTTGATTATATTAACATATTAAAAAAAATATGTCAACTTTGCGAGTTACATAAAAAATGAATATAAGCGCAAACTACAACTGAGGCATTATATTTATATTTTTATAAAAATCTAACATAAAAAGGATGGAAAAGTATGAAAGATACAATTGTTGCGATATTTAATAAAAAAGAAGACGCGGAAGCCGCGACAACCAAAATCAGGGAAAGCGGCATAAGCACCAATGAAATTTCAATTGTTGCGTTAGATGAAAGATACGGCCGGGACAGGCAAAATTTTCACGACGGCCAAAACATTCATACCGGGGATAACCACTTCCCCAACGAAAGCGACGCCACAAGCGGAAGCACAGGATACGATACCTACGACCAGCAGTATGCAAACGGGCAAAAGCCTGTAAATGACAATATTTCAGGGGGCGCGGTTTCAGGCGCGACCTTTGGCGGTATCGCAGGGCTGGTTTTAGGCATGGGTACCATCGCAATCCCCGGTCTTGGGGTTATTGCCGCGGCGGGGCCCATCGCGGGGCTTTTAACCGGCGCGGTTACAGGAGGAATTATCGGGGGGCTTATTGATTTAGGCATTCCCGAAAAGGACTCCACCAACTACGAAGATGAAATCCGCCAAGGTGGCGTGCTTTTCAGCATGCCTGTGGACCACGACACCGCGGGAAAGGTTTCCCAGATTTTAAAATCCTGCGGTGCTAAAAGGGTGGAATACCACAAAAACCAAAGGTAAATTACCTGATGTGCCGCGCAGCGCGCGGCACAATTTTTTTAAATTTATCCTTCTTGGTTGACTTAAAATGTTTATTATTTTATTATTTTATATAAATACATAAACATTTTTGGGGGAAATATGATAAAAAAACTGTTTATTTGTAGGATTGGGCGGTTTTTTGGGCGCGGTTTTAAGGAATTTAATAGGGCTTCTTCCCATAAACACCCCTTTTCCCGTAAAAACCTTATTTATTAATGTTTTAGGCTCATTTCTTATCGGGGTGATTTCTTTTTTATCTTTAAAACACCTAAACATACCCGGTGAATTGTCTCTTTTTTTAAAAGTGGGGGTTTGCGGGGGCTTTACCACTTTTTCAACTTTTTCATTGGAAATTGTAAACCTGATTGATGAATATAAAATTACACTATCGCTTATCTACATCATATCGAGCGTTGTTTTATCCATTTTGGCAATATATTTTGCAAAACTGCTGTTTAGCTAAAAAGGGGACTAAAAATGCTAAAGCTTGTAAAATACTTAAAAGGATATATTAAAGAAAGCATAATCGGGCCGCTTTTTAAGCTGCTTGAGGCAATTTTTGAGCTAATTGTGCCACTGGTTATGGCAAAAATAATTGACGTGGGGATTAAAAACTCCGACAAGGCTTATATTTTAAAAATGTGCGGGATTTTGGTCTTTTTGGGGGTTTTGGGCTTTATATGCTCAATTACCGCCCAGTATTTCGCGGCGAAAGCGGCTTTGGGCTTTTCCGCGGCTTTAAGGCGGGATTTATATAAGCATATAAATTCCTTTTCATATACCGAACTTGACAAAATCGGGACTTCAAGCCTTGTTGTGCGGCTTACGGGCGACGTAAACCAGGTGCAAAACGGCGTGAATCTGATTTTGCGCCTTCTTCTCCGCTCGCCCTTTATTGTAATAGGCGCGGTTTTAATGTCCTTTTTTATCAATTTTAAACTCACCTTAATTTTTGTGGCGGTCACAATTTTAATGTCGGGGATAATTTATTTTATCATGTCAAAAAGCGTGCCCCACTATAAGCGGGCGCAGGAAAAACTTGACAAAATAACCCAAATCACAAGGGATAATTTAATTGGCGCAAGGGTTATCCGCGCCTTTTACATGGAAGATGACGAAATAAAAAATTTTGAGGATATGTCCGGGTCTTTGCTTAAAACCCAAACCTATGTGGGAAGGATTTCAAGCCTGCTTAACCCTGCCACCTATTTAATTTTAAATTTAGGCATAGTCCTAATCCTTTATTTTGGCGCTTTTAGCGTAAATATTGGCACAATCACGCAGGGGGAATTAATTGCCCTTATAAATTACGCAACCCAGATTATTCTTGCCCTCCTGGCGCTTTCCCAGCTTATTATCGCCATAACAAGGGCGCAGAGTTCCAGTATCAGGATAAACGAGGTCTTTGAAATTGCCCCCTCCATGAAAAACGGTGAAGGGGTTGCCATAAAAGATGACGGTGTTAAAATAGAGTTTAAAAATGTTTCCTTTTCCTACTCCGACACCGCGGAAGAGGCGCTATCCGGTATCAGTTTTTCCATAAACAAAAACGAAACCATAGGCATAATCGGCGGTACGGGTTCGGGGAAAAGTACCCTTGTTAATTTAATCTGCCGCTTTTATGACGCAAATTCGGGCGAAATCCTGATTGACGGGGTTGACATAAAGAAATTCTCATTTTCCCAGCTTCGGGAAAAAATATCCCTTGTGCCGCAGAAGGCAAGCGTATTTAGCGGCACCATACGGGAAAACGTGAAGTTCGGAAAAGATTATGTTTCCGATGAAGAAATCCTAAAAGCTTTGGAAATTGCCCAGTTGGCGGAATTTGTGGACTCAAAGGAAGAGGGCCTTGACTTTATGGTCTTGCAAGGCGGCAAAAACCTTTCAGGGGGGCAAAGGCAGCGGCTCACCATCGCGCGGGCGCTTGTAGGAAACCCTGAAATCATAATTTTGGACGACGCCTCATCAGCGCTGGATTACCAAACCGACGCAAAACTGCGCAAAGCGCTCAAAGAATTAAAGGATAAAACCATAATCATAGTTTCCCAAAGGTGCGCAACCGTTAAAAACGCTGATAAAATTTTGGTGCTAGACGACGGGAAACTGGTAGGTGCGGGGCGGCATGAGGAACTTTTAAAAAATTGCGCTGAGTATCAGGAAATAGCAAAACTCCAGCTTGGGGAAGGGGTGCTTGGGAATGCTTAAAAACAAGGGCACCTTAACGCGGCTTTTAGAGTACGCAAAACCATACAGGGCATATCTTATCCTTTCCTTCCTCTTTTCCGTGATTTTTGCGGCCGCAAATCTTTACACCCCCATAATCATTGGCGACGGTGTTGATTTGATTGTATCGGCAGGGAATGTGGATTTTGAAAGTTTAAAATTTGTGCTTTTTCGATTTATTGCGGTAATTTTAATCATGGGCGTATCCCAATGGCTCATGGGGCTTTGCACAAACAAGGTTACCTATAACACAATAAAGGACATACGGTTTGACGTGTTTTGCAAGCTGGAAAGGGTCCCAATTAAGTATATAGACCAAAACCCCCACGGGGATTTGTTAAGCAGGATTATTAATGATGCCGAACAAATACAAGACGGGCTCTTGCTTGGATTTAGCCAGCTTTTTTCAGGGATTGTCACAATTTTGGCGACAATAGGGTTTATGTTAAAAATCAATTTTTATATAACATTAGTGGTGGTGCTCTTAACCCCCATATCCCTGTTTGTGGCAAGCTTTATCACAAAATCCACCTACAATATGCATAAAATCCAGTCAAAAACCCGTGGGGAACTTTCCGGCTTTGTTGAGGAAATGATAACAAGCCAAAAGGTGGTAAAGGCTTTTGCCTATGAACAAAAGGCCC